>Ga0194120_10012063_pt1 | contig 10229 bp, 12 predicted proteins | sample TA2MahCa65mmetaG_FD_148642 | JGI IMG/M metagenome (GOLD analysis project Ga0194120, IMG submission 148642) | Freshwater microbial communities from Lake Tanganyika, Tanzania - TA2015019 Mahale Deep Cast 65m | ecosystem: Environmental > Aquatic > Freshwater > Lake | place: Tanzania: Lake... | reverse complement strand
CGCCTGCATATGCAGTTCGGTGATCGCCTGTTGAATCTGAGTGCCCTTCATCTTGAGCATCGAGACCTCCGGGCCGATGCCCTTGCCCGAGGCGATCTGATAGAGGAAGCGGAGTTCCGTGTGCTCGAGTGCCAAGAGGTCGATTTCGACCTGGGCAATCTTTTCGGCGAATTTCCGGTCCTCGATCAGGGGCTTGCCGTCGGCCAGTTCTTCGCTCGCCACGCGCTTGACGCGCTTGAGATTGCGCCGCGAGCGCGCGACGCGCGCCGTGCCGAGACGCTCATGGCCGAGCAGGAATTTGGCGTAGGTCCAGCCCTTGTTCTCCTGGCCGACCAGGTTTTCGGCCGGCACCTTGACGTTGTCGAAGAAGACGTCGTTGACCTCGTGCCCGCCATCCATGGTGATGATCGGCCGCACGGTGACGCCCGGCGTTTTCATGTCGATCAGGATGAACGAAATGCCTTCCTGCTGCTTGACCTCGTTGTCGGTGCGCACCAGGCAGAAGATCCAATCGGCATGCTGGGCAAGCGTGGTCCAGGTCTTCTGGCCGTTGACGACATAGTGATCGCCTTGGCGGACGGCGCGCGTCCTGAGCGAGGCGAGATCCGAGCCCGAACCCGGCTCGGAATAGCCCTGGCACCACCAATCGTCGGTCCTGAGGATGCGCGGCAGAAAGCGTGCCTTCTGGGCGTCGTTGCCGAAAGTGTAGATCACCGGTCCGACCATGGTGACGCCGAAAGGCACGACATCGGGACAGCCGCGCTCCGACATGACCGAGTCGAGGATATAGCGCTCGACCACCGAGAGCTCGCCGCCGCCGTATTTCTTGGGCCAGGCCGGCGCCATCCAGCCGCCTTCATAGAGCAGCTTTTGCCATTCGATCTGGGCTTGGCGGTCGAGACGAAGCCGCCCCTTGGTGCCCTCTTCCTTGAAGCGCGACGGGACCTTCTCGTCGATCCACTGTTCGACCTTGCGCTGAAACGCGCGCTCCTTGCGGCTCAAGCCCAGATCCATCTTTGCCTCCCTGATCGCATGCTTTTCGGTAGACCGTTTCCGGCCCCGCGTCCAGACCGTCACGTTACCGCAACGGAAGCTTTCTGGTCGAATATTCCCGTATAGCCCTCTTCACTGCCGATGAGCAAAAAGCGCCCGTCCGGCGACCAGATAAGCGCCGAAATCCGCCCCTCGCCCGGGTTTTTCGCCGTGATGGTCCGGCGCGAGACGACATCGGCAACGATCACCAAGCCGTTCTCGAAGCCCGCGGCGACGACCGAAATCGTCGGATGCGCGGCGACCATGGTCACCAAAGCGCCGCCGCCCTGGCCGATCTCCAAAGGCGGCTTGCCCATCGGACCGTCCTTGCCGGTGAAGGGCCAGAGGATGATCGCCTCGCTGCCCGAGGAGGCGAGATAAGGCGGCTTGCCCACCCAATCGAGCGACAATGGCTTCGCCGGATACCCGCTCATGCGCATGTCTTGGCCGTCGGCCAGACGCCAGCCATGGAGTTCGCCATCCTGCATGCCGGTCATGACGTGCTTGCCGTCCGGGCTGTAGCTGACCGCGACATGCGAGCCCTTCCAGGGCAGAACCTTGGCGCTGCCTTCGGATGCGGTCCACCAGAGCGAGACACCGCCGTAATGCGCGACCGCGAGGCGTTTGCCCTGCGGCGCGAAGGCGAGACCGCCGACGCTCGAAGGATGATCGAGCCGGCGCTCGCCCTTGGGGCCCAAAAGGATCGCCTGCTTGGCTACCCCCAAGGCAACCAACCCCGCCTCGGCGTGGCTCGCGACATGCTCGATCCATTTGCCTTGGACCTTCAGGACTTCGCTGGCCTCGCCCTTCGCGTCGATCCGGACCAGACGCCCATCGTCGCCGCCAGACAAGAAACCCTCGCGCCCGACATCCTGGGCAAGGCAAAGCGGCGCGCCGTCGCCATGCGCCGCGAGGCTCGCGATCTCGCCGCTCTCCAAATCATGCAGGCGGATTTGGCCGTCGCCAAAAGCGAAAGCCGCGCGCCGGCTCGCGCGGTCGACCGCAGCCGCGACGACGGTCGCTTCCGCCTGCCAACTCTTGCCGAAATGCTCGACCAGGGGCTCGCGCAGTGTCGCCATCAGGCGATACAAGCCTCGAAGCCGGCCTTGAGCGCCTCGGGATCAAGCCCGCGCCCGATGAAGACGAGTTGCGAAATCCGCTGCTCGCCCTGCGCCCAAGGCTTGCCGACATCGCCCTGAAGCTGCATGCGCACGCCGTGAAAGACGTAGCGCTTGTCCGAGCCGGCGACATCGAGAATGCCCTTCGAACGCAAGAGCCCGGTGCCGATGATGGTCGAAACCTGCTGCATCCAGCTCTGGAACCGCTCGAGATTGATCGGCTTGTCGAGCTGGAAGGAAAAGCTGGTCGCGTGCTCGTGGTGATGATGGTGATCGTCGTCGATTTCGAGGAAATGCGGGTTCGCCTTGAGGATGCGCTGAAGATCGAAGGCGCCCCTGTCGAGCAAGGCGTCGACCGGCACCTGGGCGCGCTCGGCGCGGTGGATCGGCGCGAAGGCATTGATGCGCCGGATCGCCTTTTCGACCGCCGCGAGTTCGGCCTCGCTCGCAAGATCGGTCTTGTTGAGGATGATGACGTCGGCGAAGCCGATCTGGTCGGCCGCCTCGTGGCCGTGCTTGTCGGCGAGGCGCTCGATCACGTGCTTGGCGTCGACCACGGTGACGACGGCGTCGAGCTTGGTCTGGCGCTTGACGTCCTCGTCGGCAAAGAAAGTCTGAGCGACCGGCGCGGGATCGGCGAGGCCCGTGGTCTCGACGATAATCGCATCGAACTTGCCCTTGCGCTTCATCAGCCCGCCCAGGATGCGGATCAGATCGCCCCGCACCGTGCAGCAGACGCAGCCATTGTTCATCTCGAAGATTTCTTCGTCGGCGCCGACGACCAACTGGTTGTCGATGCCGATCTCGCCGAATTCGTTGACGATGACGGCGAATTTCTTGCCGTGCGGCTCGGTCAGGATGCGGTTGAGCAGCGTCGTCTTGCCGGCGCCAAGATAGCCGGTAAGAACGGTGACAGGCATTTGGGTGGACATGGCGCGCTCCGATCTCTGGGCCCCGGACATATCGTGCCCGAGGCCCGAAGATCAAGAGGCGTCATTCGCGCTCGACGCGCTCGGCCAGCCAGGTCTTGATCAACGACTGATAAGGCACGTCCCGCTTGTTCGCCGCGACGCGAATGCGGTCGAGCAAATGCGACGGCAGACGCAGCGAAATCGGCGTCGTCGTCGGCTTGAGGTTGGGAAAACTCACCCGTTTCGCCTTGCTCCAATCGACGAAATCGGCGGAATCGCGCTTGGACCAAAAGCGCCGCTCTTCGTCTTCCGATTTGAACTTCGGCAATCGCCTAGCTTTCGTCTTCATAGCGCATCCTCTCCCTGCGGCTCACGCTGCGGGCGGAAATGACACGAACAAGGGTCTCTTCCCGGCGGAGCGTAAACGTTACATGCAACAGCCTTCCAGCGATCGTGCGACCTAGGCCATGAAACCGCGGCTCGGCCGAACTATGGCGCAAGTCCTGCAAAACCAAGAACCGATAGTCGAAAAAGATCTGCTCGGCCTCTCCTGGCTCGACGCCATGCTTGGCGAGTTTAGGGCCATTGCCCAAATCCCAATCGAAGCCGACTATTTTTTCGAAGTCGATCACGGTCGTATATTACCATAATATACGACTTGAGACACTAGGCGCTTCGACGCCTCAGAACTCGATGGCGTAGCCGATGCGGGCGCCGAGGGCCTTGGAATTCACCCCCGCGTTGCGGTCGTCCTTCCAGCCAACCTCGGTGACGAGACCGAAGGGAAAGCGATAGCCGACCGAAGTCGCGACCAATCGGTCATGGGTCTCGGCGTTGTTGTTGTTGTCCTGGACGTCGAAGTTCCGCCCCGTGCGGGAGACGGCCCAGAACCACTCCTTAACCGAAAACTCGAAACCGGTGGTGATGTAGGTCGCATCGCGCTGGATCGAGCTTTGCGTCACCGGCGCGATGGTATTGCGAAGTTTGACATACTCCGCCATCGGCTTGAACCAGACATCGGAGCCGAGTTCGACGCCGTACTGGAGCGCGCCGACATAGCCGTGTTCGGCCGTGGTCTGACCGATACCCGGCCCTTGGCGACGATAGGCCAGGTGATAGGCGAAATTCGGCAAGGCCTTGCCCAGATCGCCATTGAGGGCGAGGACGTATGAGTCGAAATTTCCGTCGTTGGAAAGACCGCCGTCGCGTTCCTGGCCGCGCGAGGGCCGAGACAGGTTGTTGTCGCCGCGCTTGGCTTGATTGAAATAGGAGCGGCTGGTCAGCCAGCGATCCGACTGAAAGAGTTCGAAAACCAATTCGTGATCGCCCCAGGACAAGGTCTCGAACGTGTGGGAGACACCGAAACCGACTTTCTCCTTGAGTTCGTAGTCCTCGGCATAGTCGTTGCCGAAGAAGCCGGGCGCCTTCTCGTAACCAATGGAAAATGTCGGGTGATATTTGCCGACATAGACGGCTTTGGTATCCGTCTGGTAGTTCGCAAAGAGCCGATCGACCCACACCGCTTGATCTTCGAATGTGCGGCTATGGACGTTGGGGGACCGGATCGGCTCATATTTCAACGCAGTTTGAAGAGACAGCTCCTTGTTGAAGTGCATGCCGAGGCTGGCTTCGGTCTTGGTGTAGAGATCGTTGAGCCGATTGGTCTTGGGCGTCGTCTTGTAGAAAAAGTCGCTTTCGACCGAAACCTCAAGCGAGCCGCTGACCTTCGGATAGTCCTGGGCGTAGGCAGCGGAAGCGGCCAGAACGGCCAAAAAGAATTTTAGGACAAGGTAGCGCATCGGGACCTCAGTTCCTCTCCATGCCGCGGAGCAGCGCCGCCGCGTTGTGACGCATCATTTTCATGTAGCTATCAGCCGGCCCGCCCGACTTGGACAAGGCATCGGAAAAGAGCGACTCTCCCACCACGCCGCCAGCCTCGCGAGCGATCTGGTCGATGAGGCGCCGGTCCGAGATATTTTCGACGAATAGCGCCTTGATATTGTCTTTCCGAATTTGCTCGATCAGGCGCGCGATATCCTTGGCCGAAGGCTCGCTTTCGGTGCTGAGCCCTTGGACGGCCAAGAACTCGACGCCGTAGGCCTTGGAAAAATACTGAAAAGCGTCGTGCGACGAGATGACCTTGCGCTTGTTGGCGGGTACGGCGCCGATCATGGCACGCAATTCCGCGTCGAGCGCCTTGGCTTGCGCGGAGAACGCCTCGCCGGCTTGGCGATACCTGTCGGCGTTGGCCGGATCGGCCGCGGCCAAGGCTGCGGCAATGTTGAGCGCATAGAGGCCCGCATTTTTCGCGTCCTGCCAGGCATGGGGATCTTCGACCTTGGACGGCTTGGAAACCTTGCGGCTGATGCGCGCCACCGGCTTTTCCTCTTCCTCATGATGCTCCATGACCAGCGGCGCGACGCCGACCGACGCCACGACGACTTTCGCGTTTCCTCCCGCCGCGCGGAGCAACCGGTTCAACCACCCTTCGAAACCCAGGCCATTGACGACGACTAGTTTGGCCTCCGCGATAGCGCGGGCATCAGATGGCGTCGGCTGATAAACGTGGGCGTCGGCCTCGGGACCGACGAGGATCGTCACGGACACGAGATCGCCTCCAACGGCGCGCACGATGTCGCCGAGGATGCTGAAAGTCGCCACGACTTTGGTTTGAGGCTGGGCCTGAGCCGTTACTGTCCAGCTCAGGGTCGCGAATGCCAAAAGACAAACGCCGATCCACCTCGATCGCAATAACCGCATTGCTTGATTCTCCATGAATTAGCCGTTCGAACCGCGCCCGTCGATCGGCCGCAATCCTTCGCGGCAATAAGGACAGGTCAGTTTGTCCAACATGCCGTCGGCATCCAAGCCGTTGTCGGCTAGCCATCGTCTGGTCCGCTTTTCGACTTCGCGATGGAGCGCGCCGCCCGCGCAACGTTCAGCGGCCACCGCGTCCCCGTCGCCGCCGAACACCGGCGCCAGCATACCCACGGCGCCCGCCGCGGTAAGACCAAGCGCCGAACGTCGCCGAATGTCGTTGCTCATGAAGCCAAGCCTCTCTCACCCGGGCCAAGAAGGATATGTTATAACGTATCCTTCAGAGCGTTGCAATTCAAGCTCTTAGATGCGCGCTGGCCGCATTTTGTGCCCGGATCGAGCCATAGGGCCCGACCACCAGCGAGACAACATAGATCGCGCCCGCGACCAAGATAATGGTCGGACCGCTTGGCAGATCGGCGTGAAAAGAGATCAGCAAGCCGGCCCATCCCGAGATCAACCCAATCAAGGAGGCCATCCCGCCGAGCGGCCAAAGCGAGCGAGCCCAGAATTTGCCGGCGGCCGCGGGCAAGATCAGGATGCCCACCGCCATCAATGTGCCGAGGACCTGGAACGCCGCGACTAGGTTGAGCACCGCCAACATGACGAAGACCAGATGATAGCGCGCGCCGCTACCCGCCACGCCCTGGAGAAAGCCAGGATCGAAGCATTCCATCGCCAAGGGTCGGTAGATCACCGCGAGGGCGAGCAAGGTGAGCGTTGTGACGCCCGCCATGGTCAAGAGGCCGGCATCGTCCGCCGCCAAGACGGCGCCAAACAGGAAGCGCATCAGATCGGCATTGCCGCCATGGGTCGAGACGATCAAGACGCCCAGTCCGAGCGAGACAAGGTAAAAAGCCGCGAAACTCGCATCCTCGCGAAGCGGCGTAACGCGAGCGACCCAGCCCGCGAGCGTCGCCGTCGCCAGGCCGGCGGCAAAACCGCCGAGTGACATCGCAGGCAGCGACAGCCCGGCGATCACATAGCCGAGTGCCGCGCCCGGCAAGATGGCGTGCGCCATGGCATCGCCCATCAGAGACATGCGACGAAGCACCAACAGCACGCCGATCGGCCCGGCGCCCAAGGCGAGCGCGAGACAAGCGACCAGCGCGCGGCGCATGAAGCCATAATCGACAAAAGGCGCGAAAAGAATGTCGTAGAGCATCAGGCTGCCTTGACGCAGACCTCGGCGCCTTCATCCCAGGCTTCGGCGACGTTTCGCGCACGCTCGAGATTGGCCGGCGTCAGCGTCTCCGCCGTCCGCCCCCAACCGATGCATTCGCGGGCGAGCAAGAGCGTTGCCGGAAAATGTGCGCGCACTTGCGGCAGATCGTGCAGCACCGCGATGATCGTCCGGCCTTCGCCATGCCACTGCCGGACGACGGCCAGGAGATCGGCAGTGGTCCGGGCGTCGATGGCATTGAAGGGCTCATCAAGCAAGATCAGCGATGCATCCCGGAGCATCATGCGGGCGAACAGCGCGCGCTGCAGCTGTCCGACCGACAGAGTGCCGACGGGCCGCGCTTCGAAGCCTTCGAGGCCAACGGCTTTCAGAGCCTCGCCCGCCCGCGCACGCGCCTTTTTCGATGCGCCACCGAAAGGGCCGAACAGGCTCCACTCGCCCATCAGCACGGCATCGGAGACGTCGATCGGAAAACTCCGATCGATTTCGGCTTGTTGCGGCAAATAGGCGATGTCGCGCGGCTTGAGACCCGCGCGGTCGATCGCGCCCGAAGCCGGACGCTTGAGCCCGGCGAGCGTCTTGAGCAACGTGCTTTTTCCTGCGCCGTTCGGCCCGACAATGGCAGTGAGCGAACCAAGCTCGAACGCGCCGTCGAGGTGATGCACCGCCGGATGGCGGTCATAGGCGATGGTCAAGTCAGAGAGCTTCAACGCCGCGTTCATGCTGGCCTCAACCGAAATAGCCGAGCGCCCAAGCGACGCCCAACCACAACAGCGCAAGCGGTCCGAGAAGACGCAGAACGCGCGCTCCGGCACCGAGCGCGAGCATGCTCGGGGGGACATCGCCGATTTTGGCATGCTCATGCCCCGCTACTTTGAGCGCGGCGTGGCGGTGGCCATGCTGGTGACTGGCGTCGTCGGCAATCATTGCTGATTCCAATATTTTGACCGGGAAAAGTTATGATATAACATTTCTGTAAAGTCGAGTCAGCGATGGCGTTTTGCCGGGGCCAAGTCCCGGTGCTAAGCTGCTCGAAGCGAGTCCGATCCGGAGAATGGCTTGATGCGCCTCGGTAAATTGGCTTTTGCCTTCGCCCTGACGATGGGCTCATTGGGCCTAGGCGGCTGCGCCGTGACCGATGTCGAAGCGGCCTGGCAGCAGACTCATTTCAGCCGCGCACCGGATTTCGCCGAGTTTTCGCGCGGCATGGAAAGCACGATCAAGGGCTGGTTCCCGGGCATTCGCCAAATCCCCGCGGCCTACGCCGACAAAGTGAACTAGAAACCCCGGCTCCGCCGCGACGGACCGGGAGTTCATGATCGTTTTGAACTAGGGCGCTTTTCTTGCGGCTTCGAGACGAAGCGCGGCCAACGCCTCGTCGAAGACCGGTCCCCACGCCCCGGGCGCCTTCTGGCGAAACAGCCTGAGCGACGGATACCAAGGGCTGTCGCTCCGGTCGGAAAACCATCGCCAATCGGGCGCGAAGGACAAGAGCACCCAACACGGCCGGTTGATCGCGCCGCAAAGATGCGAGACCGAAGAGTCGGTCATGATCACGAGATCGAGCATCGAAATCGCCGCCGCGCTCTCGGCGAAATCGTCGATCATCGAGCCGAGGTCGATGATCAGCCCCTCGCCCTTGAGCGCATCGAGCTCCTTGAGCGGCGGCCCCTTCTGCAGGCTGAACAGGCGGACGCCGGGGACTTCCAGAAAACGCAAGAACGGCTCAAGTGCGGTCGCGCGCTTGTCGTTGCCCTTGAACGTGACGCTACCCGACCAGACGATCCCGACCTTGAGGCCCGAGACGCTTTCGATCGCCGCCTTGACGGCCGGCGGCGGCGCGGCCGGCGCGGTCATGTAGGGCGCGCGCCCGGGCAAATCTTCGAAGCGATGGCCGAGCACCATCGGCAGCGTCAGCAAGGGCAGATGCAGTTGCCCATCGCCGACCGGGCCCGAGCGCGGCATCACGGCATCGACGCCCCTGACCGTCATCATGATCTTGTGCAAGGGCTCGCGCACGGCAAGCGTGATCGGCCCGGTCAGCGCCCGCGCTTTTTCGATAAAGCGCGCGAATTGGATCGTGTCGCCGAAGCCTTGCTCGGTCGTCAGGATCAGGCGCTTGCCCGGCGCCGCGCGGCCGTCCCAGGCGGGCAATGGTGCCCGCGGCGGATCGTGTTCGTCCAAGGCCCAGCGCGCCTCATAAGCCGGCCAGCCGTTCTCATAGTCGCCGAGATGAAGAAGCGCGAGCGCCCGATCCCAGGCGATCTCGCCCCGCTTGGGCTCGAGCGCGAGGGCCCGATCGAAGCAATCGAGCGCCTCCTTGTTCTGATCAAGCTCGCGAAGCGTAACGCCGAGATTGTGCAGGACCGAAGCATCTTCGGGGCGGAGCGCATGGGCCCGGCGGTGGCAGACGAGCGCCTCGTCGAGCTTGCCCCAATCCTTGAGCGCGTTGCCGAGCGAGGCCGTCGTATTGACGTTGTCCGGATCGAGCGCCAGCACCCGTCGATAACAGGCGACCGAGGCTGCGTATTTCTTGGTCCGGCGATAAAGAATGCCGAGATTGTGCAGCGCCGCCGTGTCGTCTGGATAGTGGCGCAGCGACAGATTGTAATGCGCGATCGCCTCGCCCTCGCGTCCGGCCCTTTGCAACGCCATCGCTTCGTGAAAAAGCCGCTTGGCGAGGACGCGGACGGGATCGGGCGGCGCCGCGACGGGCGCGTCCGTCTCAGCCACCGCGGAAGCCCGTGAGCAAGGCTAGATCGTCGGCCGAGAGCTTGCCCTTACGCGGCGGCTCGCCGCCGAAAGCAAGTTCGGCCTCGCTCCGCTTGCGCAAGACGAGCTCGATCGCGCATTCGCCGACCGGCGTCAGCGTCTGATCGATGCGCGGCAGGCGTCGGCGATAGCCGGCGTCGATCGCCGCCAAGCGGCGGATGTCGGCAGCCGGCCCAAGACGCATGGCGAGTTCGATCACGTTAAGCGAGCGGCCGTGGAACGACTTGCTCTTGAACAGCGTGAAGCTCCACTTGTGGTCCTTGTTGAAACTGCTCGGGAAGACGCCCTGCTCGTACATGTCCTCGTCGGGCACGGTGACGATCAGATGGCCGCCCGGCTTGACCACGCGAAACCAATTGGCAAGCGCCGCGGCGGGGTCGGGAAAAAGCCCGAGCC
>Ga0194120_10012051_pt1 | contig 10236 bp, 9 predicted proteins | sample TA2MahCa65mmetaG_FD_148642 | JGI IMG/M metagenome (GOLD analysis project Ga0194120, IMG submission 148642) | Freshwater microbial communities from Lake Tanganyika, Tanzania - TA2015019 Mahale Deep Cast 65m | ecosystem: Environmental > Aquatic > Freshwater > Lake | place: Tanzania: Lake... | reverse complement strand
GGATCGGCCCAGTCGTCGCTCGCCATCAGCGTTTCCATCTCGGCCCAGAGGCCGTGGTCTTCCATGAACTGGTTGTAGTAGTACATGGGGATGGCGAAGCCGTCCTGCACCGGCACCGCCTCGCCGATCTGGCGCAGCCCGCCGTAGTTGGTGGCCTTGGCGCCGAAGGCGGGGATGTTGGCGGTGATCGAGTCGGCGAGGTTCTCGGTGTCGACGATCTCGTCGACGTCGCGCAGGTCGGTGACCGAGATGTCGATGGGGGTGACGGTGATCGCCTCGGGCTTGTGCGCCTCCCAGTAGGCCTCGGCCTCGGCCTCGGAGATCTCCTCGATCGACCAGTCGTCGGTGGTGACGGTGAGCGACACCCACTTGCCCTCGAGGGCGCGGAGCGTGGCGTTGTCACTCGCGCCCCGCAGCGCCATGTTCGGGGTGCCGCGGTTGACGCTCAGCACGTTGATGTGGGCGAGCGGCGTCTGGAACTCGGCGGTGATGATGCCGGCCACGATGCTGATGTCGTTGGGCACCTTGTCGAGCACCACCAGCTCGCGGAAGGGGGTGTAGGTGCCGTCCACGTCTTCCGCCGCGTGGAAGCGCAAGATGCCGGTGGTCGTCCCGGTGTTGAGCGGCTGGTAGTCGATGCCCTCGAAGAGCTCGCCGGTGGTGACGATCTTGACGCTCGAGGGCAGTTCCTCCGCCAGCGCCTCCTGGTCGACGCTGGTGGGATGAAACGCGAGGTCGCCGCCGAAGTACGCGGCAGACTGGATGAGTTGGTAGGCAGTCGCCACCATGTCGGCGTCGGCGGTGTCGTAGGGAGCCAGCTCGTAGGCCCAGGCCCCGGGGCCGGAGTAGTAGTTGACGCTCCCGAGCAAGAAACGCCGGTCGGGGCTGTAGTACTCAGTGGTGTTGAACAACGACAGGTCGCCCACCGGGGGCAGGCCGTTGCCGCTCAGGAACGCCGACGCGAAGTCCCAGTGGATGGGGTAGCAGCGACTGTTGGTGAAGTACAGGCGATTGTCGTCGTAGCGGTCGACCAGTGTCTTGACCGACTGCGCGCCGGGAATGCTGGCGTCGAGCGGCAGCGACGCGAGCTTGTCGTAGTCCTCCCAGCAGCCCAGCTCGTTGGCATAGTCGGGGACGGCCTCATCGATGGTACACTCGGGCTCGGGGGTGGGTTCGGCGTCGGGGGCGCAGGCGAGGAGGGCGATCAGCACGGCGCGACCATAGCCGCGCGGGCCCTACACCTGCACCTTGACGATGCGGCGAATCATGGTGCCGCCGATGACTTGCAGCGTGAGCATCAGGAAGATCAGCGCCCAGCCAAGCGCGGTGGTCCAGAGGCGCGAGATGAGCACCGGGTCCATCATCCACAGCGCGAAGGCGAGCACGAAGGGCATGCACACGATGATCACGCCCTGGGCCACCCCCTGCGCGGTGAGGCTCCGCACCTTGCCCTCGACCTTCTTGCGCTCGCGGATGGTGTTGGCCACGGTGTCGAAGGTCTCGGCGAGGTTGCCGCCCGACTGGCGCAGGATGTTGATCGAGGTGACCACGATCTGGATGTCCTCGGTCCCGATGCGCTTCTCCAGGTTCAAGAGCGCGTCTTCCAGCGGCACGCCGAGGCGCTGCTCGTTGAGCGTGAGCGCGAACTCCTGGGAGATGGGGTTGGGCAGCTCCTCGCGCACCATGTCCATCGATTGCAGTAGCGACAGTCCCGACTTGAGCCCGTTCGACATGAACGCGAGCGCGTCGAGCATCTGGTCTTCGAAGTCGAGGATTCGTTTCTCCCACATCCGGGCGACGACGAAACGTGGCAGGTTGAAGCCGGTGGGCATGCCGAAGGGGCCCACGGCGAGCAGGCCCACCACCAGCGCGCGGATCACGTGGTAGCCCGGCGACCAGGGGATGCCGCTGGTGAGCAGGAAACCAAGCGCCGCGAACAGGGTGACAGATACGGCGATCGACGCGGTGCACCACCACCGGGGCACCTCGATGAACATTCGGTCGAACTCCGACATCATCCAGTCCACGTAGCCATTGGTGGACGTTTGCCACCACCGCCAGAGGATGGGTGCGAGGTTCCATCCCACCCAGGCCCAGGCGAGCGCGGAGAAGGAGAGCGCCACCAGGCGGACGCTGGTGCGGAAGTCCCAGATGAGCGGGAAGAGGTCCACGGCCCTCACCCGGCCTTCGGCCACCCTCTCCCGCGAGCGGGAGAGGGACACGGGGGCAGCACCCGCCCGCGAGCGCGAGAGGGGAACGTGGGGATCATGCGCGCCCCCGCGGCACGTTCGCCGCCGCCTGCTGCGGCGTGCCGAAGATGCCGCGTGGCACGGCGATGCCGAGCTCCGTGAGCTTCGACACGAACTTGGGCACGAAGCCGGTGGGGCCGAAGCTGCCCACCACCTTGCGATCCTGCGTCACGCCGGTTTGCTTGAAGGCGAAGATCTCCTGGAGCGTGATGGTCTGCGCCTCCATGCCCACCAGCTCCGCCACCGACACCACCCGGCGGCTACCGTCGGACAGTCGCGACACCTGAATGATGATGTTGATGGCGCTGGCGATCTGCTCGCGGATGGCGCGCGACGGGAGGTCGAGGCCCGCGAACATCACCAGCGTTTCGAGGCGGGCCAGCGCGTCGCGGGTGGTGTTGGCGTGGACCGTGGTGAGCGAGCCGTCGTGGCCGGTGTTCATCGCCTGCAACATGTCCACCGCCTCGGCGCCGCGGCACTCGCCCACCACGATGCGATCCGGGCGCATGCGGAGGCTGTTCTTCACGAGGTCGCGGATCTTCACCTCGCCCACCCCCTCGATGTTTGCCGGTCGCGACTCGAGGCGCACGACGTGCGGCTGGCGCAGTTGCAACTCGGCCGCGTCCTCGATGGTGACGATGCGGTCGTCCATCGGGATGAAGCTCGACAGCACGTTGAGCAGCGTGGTCTTGCCGGAGCCGGTACCGCCGGAGATGACGATGTTGAGGCGGGCCTGCACGCAGGCGCGCAACAGGTCGGCGAGGTCGTGGGTGAGCGAGCCGTAGCGCACGAGGTCGTCGACCTGGAGCGGGTCTTTCGCGAACTTGCGGATGGTGATCGAGGGGCCGTCGATGGCGAGCGGCGGGATGATCGCGTTCACGCGGGACCCGTCGGCGAGGCGGGCGTCGACCATCGGCGACTTCTCGTCGATGCGCCGGCCGAGCGGGGTGACGATGCGCTCGATCACCCCGAGGAGCTGCTGGTCGTCGGTGAAGGACAGGTCGGTCTTCTGGAGCTTGCCCGAGAGCTCGATGAACACGTTGTCGCGACCGTTCACCATCACTTCCGTCACCCGGTCGTCGGCGAGCAGGTCTTCCAGGGGGCCGAGGCCCAGCGCCTCGTCGCACACCTCCTTCACGATGCGCTTGCGCGCCGCCCGGTCGGCCACGCCGGTGCCTTCCTCGTCGAGGATCTTCGCCACGGCGGCCTCGGCCTTCTCGCGCAGGAGCTTGTCGCGGTCGGGCCGATTGCCGATCTCGCGGTCGACTCGCTTCAGGTCGAGCTGCTCGGGCAGGCGCTTGTGGATGAGCATCTTGAGCTTGGTGCGTGGATCGAGCTCCTTGCTCACCTTGCCGCGCGGTCCCCCGCGCGCCTTGAGGAAGCCCTCCAGCGCCTTCTCCTGCTCCTGCGTCACCTCCACGTCGCGACGCCCCTCCACGGCCTGCCCCTTGCCGCGCGCCACGGCGGCGAGCTGGTCGAAGATGCCCTTCTCCACGCACTGCCGCGTGAACTCGTCGTACACCCGCGACAGGGTGGCCCGGGGCTGGTCGAGCACGAAGGGATTGCCCTTGTTGATCGCCTCGCCGCAGAGCTTGTCGTCCTTCGGCAACACCACCAGCGCGGCGCGGCCCAGCCGGCTGGCCACCGCCTCCTTGCTGAGCAGGCTCTCGTCGTGGGCGTTGACGACGAACTTCACCAGTTGCTGCGGGAAGTGCAGGGCCTGGAGCCGGTCGGCGAAGCGGCGAGCCGCCGAGAGCGCGGTGGGCGAGGCCGAGGTGACGAGGAGGATGCCGGCAGCGCGTTCCAGCGCCGCGATGTTCACCGGGTCGCAACCGCTCCCCGCGTCGACCACCACGTAGTCACAGATATGCGCGAGCAGATCGAGGGCCTTGCGCACCGCGTCGGGCGAGCTTTTCAGCGCCCCCTCCAGGTTGGCCGCGATGGGGAGGAAGCCGAGCCCGGTGGGGTGCGCCGCGAGGTAGGGCCCGAAGGCCTGCGGCGTGAGCTGGGCCAGGTAGGGCGTGAAGTCGACCAGCGTGCGCGCCTCGGCGAGCCCGATCATCGCCGCGGTGTCGCCGATGCCGTTGGGGTCGAGGTCGACGATGAGCACGCGACCGCGGGTTTCCTTGAGCAAGGAGAACGCGAGGTTGACGACGAAGGTGCTTCGCCCCTGCCCGTCGCGAGCGCCGCCGCACACGATCACCCGGGCGGGCATTACTGCCGGACCTCCAGCAAGTTGAACTTGTCCTGGATCTCGCGGTTGGCGGTGCTCGACGACTCGTGGATCTGCGGCGTGATGAACACGAGGAACTGCGACTTCGACTTCTTGTAGTCCTTCGACCGGTAGAGCGTGAAGATGCCCTCGGCGTTGAGGTCGAGGCCGCTTGGCAGCTTGTTGTAGTTCACGCGGTCGCTGAGGCGTTCGAGGCCGCCGATGACGATGCTCTCGCCGGCGCGACAGAACTGCGAGGTGCTGATCTCCGAGAGGTCGACCGACTGGTAGCCGTTGGCGGCTACCTCGCCGAGGGCGCTCACCTCCACGCCGATGTTGAGGTCGACGCTTGCCCCGGCCGCGTAGGGCGTCACGTCGAGGGTGATGCCCACGTCGATGAACTCCACCACCTTGGTGCCGTTGTCGAGGTAGACGATCGGCACCTTGGAGCCGGAGAAGATGTGCGCGGTGTCGCCACTCTTCACCGAGACCGTGGGGTTTTCCAGCACGCGCACGTAGCCGGTGCTGCGCAGGGCCTCCAGCCGCGGGAGGAGCATCGACACGTTGGCGGTGGCCGTCCCAGTGACGTCGGACCAGCCGCTGCCGTCGTTGGACGAGGACAATTCGAACTCCACGCCGGTTCCTGACAGGGGCGTCCACTGGATGCCCCACTCGTCGGTCAGCGTCTTGGTGAGCTCGACGAAGTGCACCACCAGCACGATCGTCTCCGCCTGGCCCGGCACGCGCTCCACCTCGCGGATCTCCAGGACGTTGACCACGTCGGGGTAGTAGGCCTTGGCGATGGCCTCGGCGCGGGCGCTGGCGGCATCGCTGTGGACCGTGCCTTCGAGCATGATCTTCCGCCCCACGAGGCGCACGTTCACGCCCGGCGTGCCGATCTCCTTCTGGATGAGCGACGCGAGCAAGCGTTGCGACACCGGCGACAGCGTGACCATCGACTCGACGAGGTTTTCCTTCTCGTCGAGGTCTTGCACCCGTCGCAGCTCGTCGTCGAGTGACACCTCGCCCTGGATGTAGATGCGGTCGTTGACGATCTTGAAGGAGAGCCCCTCGATGTCGTCGAGCAGCACCTGGACGTTCTTCATCACCTTGGCGAGGTTGGCCGGGATGACCGTCACCTCGAACTCGTCGCGACGCACGCCGCGGGTGTCGAACAGGATGACGTTGGTGGTGCCGACCTCGCGACCGGCTAGCAACAACTGCTTCTCGTCGCGCAGGGGGACGACCTTCACCACCTCGCCGCTGCCCACGCTGATGTCGCCGAAGGCGTAGGGCACGTCGATCGCCACCTGGCTGTTGATCACCACCACCTGGTCGGGGACGGTCTCCTCGGCGGCCTGGACGTAGGCGCTGAGCGCGATGAGGGAAAACATCACAGGCCCCCCTCGATCAGGCGGTACGCCGGTCGGGTGCGGGATCGCACCTGCTCGGGCATGCCGAGCACCGTCTGAACGGTGGCGGGGGTGAGCTCCACCTTGGTCTCGCTCTCCCACAGCGAGCGCAGCACCACCCCGAGGCGGCCGATCTCCTGCGCCATCGACAGGCGCTGCGCGTCGGCGGGGGTCACCGCGATGGTGATGGTGGCTTGCGACTGCAACAAGTCCGACGGGCCCGGCGGCGGCTCGTAGCTCTCGGGGTTCTCCGGGTCGGGCAGCGGCACCACCTCGCGCGCGGTGATGGCGCCGATGTCGTCGACCACCGAGAGCACCCACACGTCTTGCTGCAGGGTGACGGTGCGCAGGTCGGATTTCTCGCCGCTGCCGAAGTCGAAACTGCCGAGGATGTCGACGTGGTTGCCCGGGCGGATGTGCCCGCCCACCGCGTTGTAGACGTCCACGGCGATGGCGAGCGCGCGGTAGCCCTTGGGCACGTAGAAGGCGAGGCCGGCGTCTTCGACGGTCACGAGCTTGGTGGCGACGACCTGCTCGCCCGCGAAGATGGGCACGCTCGAGATCTGCCCGATGATCGCGTCCATCGACGAGAGCGCCTTCGGTTGCTGCCACTTGCGCGGCACGTCGACGAGCTGCACCATCGTCTCGTCGAGGCGCACCTTGGCGGGAATGTCGACGGTCGCGACCAGCGTCTGGAGGGGCTCGCTGTCGTAGAGCAGCACCTGCTCGCGGCTGTGGACGTAGCGGCACTGCGCGAAAGTGGCGACGAGCGCCACGATCAGCGACAACAGGAGAGCGCGGACGTTCTTCATGGGTGCGGGAGTCTACCGCGTTCGCGGCCGGCGCTACCGGGCGTCGCCGCTGCCGTCGCGCTCGCCCTGGGCGAAGAGATTGCCGAGGTCGGACTCCAGCCCGTCGACACCCTGCGAGAAACCCGGAAGAAAGGCGTACGCTGCGGCAACGAGGCCCACGGTGATCACCGCCACGAGGAGCATCCATTCGACGGTCGACTGGCCGCGGCGCATGGGCCTTTCTACCACAGGTTGGGCCAGGGCTGGAGGCGCGCGACGAGGATGCCGGCCGCCACCACCGGCGCGTGGATGGCCTCGGTGGGCTCCACCTTCTCGCGCTTGACGAACATCCGGTAGAGGTTGCCAAGCCGTCCCCGGTAGGCGAGGACGGCGATCCCGGCGGGGAAACCTATGATATAGGTGAACAGCACCGCGCGGATGGCCGCCTCGGGGCCAAGCAGCGCCCCCGCCGCCATGAGCATCTTCACGTCGCCCGCGTGCAGGGCCCGGCCGAGACGCCAGGCGGGGATGGCGAGGGCCATCGCGGCGAGGAGGCCGAGCGCGCCGTCGAACCAGCGGGGCTGCGTGTACGGCGCCATCGCGATGCCCAGCGCCATCACCGGGAAGGTGTGTACGTTGCGGATCTTCTTCGTCGTGATGTCGGTATAAACGGCACCGGCGATCAGGACGGCGAGCGCAACGTCGGCTGGGTTCACGGATACGGCATCTGCACGGTCTTGCGCACGCTGTCGAAGCCGCCTCGTACCCCCTCGGCGAACACCGTCCACGCGGCCACCAGGGCCACCACCAGGACCGCCACCGCGAGCATGTACTCCACCACCGACTGTCCTCGGCGATTCATGCGCCCTCCAGGAATCCGCGCACCCGGTCGAAGCCCTCGCTGCTCTCGAGGTATGCGGCCACCCGCTGCGTCAGCGCCACCACGTCGTCGACACGCCAGTAGCAGAGGCCCACGGCCACGAGGATCACCGCGCTGAACACGAGCATGGGCTCCACGGAGGACTGGCCTCGGCGCATCGGGGAGTCTACCACGGCGCCCCGGTTCCCCAGTCGATGCCGAGGCGGAGCAGGCCGGAGGCGGCGCTGTGGTCGAGGGTGGGGGAGAGGCCCGCTTCCGCCTGGAGCCAGCCGCGTCCACGCCGCAGCTCGGCGCGGGCGGCGAGGCCGAGCTCGGCAGGATTCCAAGTCGGCTCCAGGAGCACCACCATCCCGTAGGGGTCGTAGGGCCAGTCGTGGAAGATCGGCAGCACGCTGGCGATGTCGAGGGCCAGGGTGTAGCGCTGCATCCAGCGTTCCTGTCGCGACACATCGCGTTCGCGCGCGTTGGCGCCGCTGGCCGGCGCCGCGTCGGCGTCCCCAAGGGACAGCGACAGTCGGGTCGCGACATAGGACTCCGCCCAGAACTCCCCCCAGGCCGCGCCGGCCAGGGGCACCACGTAGGGCATCTGCCCGCCCACTCGCTCCGCGTACACCGCGCCCACGTCCGGCGCGTGCCCGGCCCGCACCTCGATCCCCGGCGCTACCTGCGCGTCGGCCTGCGCCCGGGCGTACAGCCGACCGAAGGGGCTGATGCCGTTGCCCACCGCCTGCGCGATGGAGCTTCCCTCGGGGCCTTGCACGTAGGTGGTGCCCTCGGCCAGGGGCATCGCCCAGTAGAGCCCGGCCTCGGCGAGGAGCTCGATGCCTGGCGTCCAGACCCCGCCCTGGAGGGCGCCGCGCGCGGAGAGGTGCGGCACCGGCACGTCGATCTCGGTGCTGTCGGTGGCCCCGAAGCTCCAGTAGCGGGCGTGCGCGTCGACGCCAACCCAGCCGCCGCGCGGCAAGTACCAGGCCATCGAGGCCTGCGGACCGGCGTAGGAAGCGGTCAGTTCCCGGGCGGGGTCGGGATCCCCGTGGCTCCACGGCGTGACGAGCAGCCCCGCCGCGAAGGCCTCGGCGCGCACGCCGATCGCCGCCCGTCCCCGGTCCCACGTGGGCGCCCAGCGCAGGTCGAGGGTGTCGGTGTAGATCTCGCCCACCCAGGGCCCGCTTCGCAGGCCCAGATCCACCTCGCCGTGGCTGTCGGCGTCGACCTGCGTGCCGCCGAGCGCCCGCCACTCCACCGGGCCGGCGAGGGCGGTCGGGAGCGTGAGGATGATCGTCATCGGGGGGTGGTCACCACGCGCTACGCGTCCACCGCCCGTCCACCCGGCGCAGGTCGTAGGCAGGCCAGTAGTCCAGGTCGAGGCGCAGCGTCACCACGCGGGTTCGCCCGTCGAGGTCGATCACTCGCAGGCGGACAGGGTCGCGGTCGGCCCGCCCCGCCACGGCGGCCTTGAAGGCGTCGAGGTCGGCGACGGGCACGTCGTCCACCGCCTCGATGCGCCAGGTGGGGTCGAGGTCGTACTTGTCGCTGGGGCTGCCGAACCAGCGCCACGACACGTACACGCCGGTGGGCGCCACGCCCTGCTGCATCACCATCGGGCGGTGCGGCGCGTGCAGGATCGCCCCCGCCCACACCAGCGCGCGGTCGATGTCGGTCGTCGTCACGCGCTGGGGCTCCACGGTCTCCGCCACGCGCTTGCCGTCTCGCCAGAGCGCCAGCGTGAGGGGGGCGTGCAACGATGTCTCGATCGTCCGCCACGACGACGTGGATCGCCCGTTGACCGAGAGCAGCAGGTCGCCGGGCCGGACCTGCCGCGCAGCGGGGGCGTCGGGCGCCACGTACGTGACGGCGAGGATGCGTCGCGACTTCGCGACGGTGGCCATCGTGGCCGCCTCGTCGGCCGACAGCCCGCGGTCCTGCGCCACCGACAGCGGGATGGGCTTCCATGCCACGCCGAGCGTAGCCGCGGGCGCGGGGCGCCCGTCGGCGAGGGCCTGCGCCGCCTCGGCGAAGGTGTCGACGGGAAGGCCGATGAACTTGGCCGACTGGCCCTTGCCGCTGCCATCGACGAAGGAGCCGAGGAAAGCGCGCACCTTGCCCTTGAGGTCGACGATGACGCCGCCCTTGTCGAGCGGCGGGTCGACCGTCGCGACGAGATCGACGTTGTACTCGCGATACTGGGGGACGGCGGGACTAATAAGGGTGAAGGGCTGGAATCCCTCGATGGAGGTCTCGCTCCACACTAGTTCCTGCCGGGAGTTGAGTCCCACCTGCCAGGCGTGGTCGCCGGTGAGGGGGCGAGCAGCTTCCAGCGGGGCGTCGGCGAGCGGCGTGCTCCCCACCAGGGCTGGATCGTACTGGATGATCGCGAAGTTGTGCTCGGGATGGAAGTACACCGGCGTGGCCGGCACGCGCAGGGTGCCGCCCACCACCACCGTCACGTCGGCGAGCATCTGGGGGACGGTGTCGCGGTCGACGAGCACCAGTCCCCGGGCCGCGTCGAGCACCAGGCCCACGCCGGTGTAGAAGTCACCGTTGTTCCCGGCGAGCACCAGGGGCAGGCGCGTCTCCACGTAGACCAGCGAGTGCGCCGCCTTGCCGGGGGCGCCCTTCGGCGGCGCCTGGAGGGCGGCGGTGGCCCCGAGCACGGGGGCGGCGGGCGGTGCCGCGGGGGCATCGACGCAGG
>Ga0194120_10012048_pt1 | contig 10237 bp, 8 predicted proteins | sample TA2MahCa65mmetaG_FD_148642 | JGI IMG/M metagenome (GOLD analysis project Ga0194120, IMG submission 148642) | Freshwater microbial communities from Lake Tanganyika, Tanzania - TA2015019 Mahale Deep Cast 65m | ecosystem: Environmental > Aquatic > Freshwater > Lake | place: Tanzania: Lake... | reverse complement strand
AGCCCGCCGATGCGCGCGCGGTGCAGCCGCACCACCGAGGCGCCGCACGCCGCGATCATCCGCTTGACCTGGTGGAAGCGCCCTTCACGCACCGTCACCTGCACCCGCCCGGCGGCGAGGCGCTCGATCCGCGCCGGCAGGCACGCGCTGCCGTCGCCGAGCACCACGCCGGCGGCGAAGCGCGCCTCGGCGTCGCTGCCAAGCTCGCCCTCGATGTCAGCGAGGTAGACCTTGTCGACGTGGCGGCGCGGGTGGCACAGGGCGTGGTTCAGCCCTCCGTCGGAGGTCAGGATGAGGAGCCCGGTCGTGTCCTTGTCGAGGCGGCCCACCGGCGCGAGATCGCGCCGCTGCAGCTCGGCCGGGATGCACGACATCACGGTCGGACCGATCCCATCGTCGGTGCTCGTCACCACCCCAGCCGGCTTGTGGAGCATCACGTGCAGGTGGCCGGGCGGGCGCACCGGCCGGTCATACAGCCGCACCTCGCGGTCGCCCGTGATCTGGAGCGCCGGATCGCGCGCGATGGCGCCGTCTACCGTGACCGCGCCTCGGCGCACGAGCCGAGCCACCTCGCTGCGCGACGTTGCGGTGCCCTGGCTGACGTAGCGGTCGAGGCGCATGGTGCGATTGTCGCCCGCGCTGCGCCCGGCGGCAACAGGGAGGCCACCCCGATCCGCCGCAGTTGCCGGGTTGCTGCGTCGCGTCGCGGGACTCGCTCGCCGCGACGATCTCCTTTCGGCGGCGGTCGCCAGGAGCTCCGCGCGAGCTTCTGCCGCCGCTCGAGGGCTTGCGGACGTTCGCGGAGCCGCGAACCTGGACCGCATGGGGGCGAAGCAACCGGGCATCGCGGACCTGGCCAGGGTTGTCTCAGTTCACTGGTACACCGCGTCGGCCAGGATCTCGGCGACCATGTCGCGGCGCTCGCGGTGGCGCCCCGTCGGGATGTCTCTGAACATGGAGGTTCTCCTTCGTCGAACACGAGGTCGTCCGTGCCGATCGACGAGGGCTCGTGTCCACCAGGAAGGCAAGGCGCGCGCTCTGCCTCGCCTCACCCGCAGGATGGCGACCTACCCGGTCCCTGATGCGCGCTCGATCCAGTCGCGGATGGTCGCGCAAGCCTCGTCGAGGGGGACCCGCGGGCCCCAGAACATCGGGGCGATCCTGGCGTAGGCGCGCTCGACGGCCATGCGCTTGGCGCTGTCAGCCAAGGCGAGAGCCGGGTCGTCCGCCCTCGGAATCGCGGCGATGTCCCTCTCGTCGAGCATGCCCCTCGCCAGCTCCGCGGCCGTCATGCCGGCCTTGGGCAGCGTGCCGGCGGCGCGGATGATCTGGGCCGCGTCCTCATAGTGCCGCACGAAGGTGTCGGGCTCGCTCTCCTCGCGCGCGTAGCGGCGGCTCATGGCGTCGAGCTTCTCGAACAACGTGACGAGCGGATGGACGCAGCGGACCGCCGCCGGGCGGTTGTCCTCGAAGCCTGCGAGCATGCCCCGGCGAGCGAGGTAGTCGTGCACGAAGGAGCTGAGGGGCCGGGTGACGTGCGGCACCACCCGGGCGCGGCCGACCTCGAGCCGGATGAAGGGGCTCATCGATGGCGCGAGTTGGTCGAGGAGGACGCCCGGGTAGCGGCCGAGGTAGTCCGCCGACCGCGCCTGCTTGCGACGCGGCTCTGGTCCTGCTCGACGCGGACGCCGGGCACCACTAGCGCGCCGGCGAGCGCGTCGTAGAACGCGCGACGCTTCGCCAGCGGGCCCTTGTTCGTGCTCGTCCAGTGGATGACGTCGGGCAGGCCGCCGACCGATCCGCGCTCGATCATCAGGTCGAGATCCTCGGAGAACCGCTGGATGATCGCGAAGCCCTTCGAGAGCGACGTGCCGCCCTTGAACCAGATTTCGAGCCCGCTTCCGTGCAGGGCCCAGAGGGCGTGCGTGACCCAGTAGTCCTTCTCGATCAGAGCGGCGGCGATCCCCGTCTCGCGCGCGACGATGTCCAGGAGCCGCCCGAACTCGGCGTCTTCGTGGACGAAGCTCATGAGACGGAGTCCGCCGCGCCGAGGCACCGCTCGACGAGCGCGAGGGTCGCCTTGGTGCCGTAGGCACGAGCCATGTCACGCAGGCGATCTCGGTTCCAGCGCCCCTCGCGGAGGGTGGCGACCAGGCGCTCCTCCGTCTCAGCGAGCGAGGCGCCCGCCATCTCGTGGTGCTGCAGGAGATCGACCACGAACCACTCCAGAGGCGGGCTCTCTGGAAAGAGCACGCGCCTGAGCAGAAACCGCCGCCCGTCGAAGGTGAACTCGCCGGTGCGCCGCGTGTTGTACACGAGCGCCGCGGCGAACATCGCGGTCGAGCCCAACCCGAGCGCGTTCCACCGCGGCGGGCCCGTGATCACGAACGGGCTCGCCCCGAAGAACGCGCGAAGGATCTCCTCTTCGCGCGCGGGCGCCGGCCCGAAGCGGCTCTCGATCGGGGCGTAGAAGAGCCCGTGCGCCGCCTCGCGGAGCTTGCCTTCGCGCACCAGGCGGCGCGCGAGCCGAGTCGGGTTGGCGCCCCAGCGCAGCAGGTCCCTCGTGCGGTACGCCCGCCCGGGTTCGAGGGTCGGCCGTGCAGTCTGGCTCATGGCGCTTCCGTCCAAAAACTACCGTAGAAAACATACCGCTCCTCCATCCGTTTGGCAAGGCCCCGCTCGCCTCCACTGGCTTCGATCCATCACCAAGGCCCGCCAGGTCGGCAGACGATCGCCAGGCGGCGGGGGTGCGTTGGGGCAGGAAGCGGCCGGCCAGGGCGCATCCGGCCGAAGCGGCCGGACCGGGTGCGAATCGCTCCGGCCTGCCGGCCTGCGCTCCCGGAGACCCGGCCGGGCCGGCGCAGCGATCCACTTGAATCAAGACGCTGGGCGGCCCGGCCGGGCCTCCGCCCTGACCTGATCATCGATCGCATCTCCGAATTGAGCTAGTGATTTCGCTGGATAGGGCTCCCCTTCTCCCGCTCGCGGGAGAAGGGGTCGGGGGATGAGGGCGCATGGCCGGCGACAGCAAACGGGAGAACGACCTGACGCCTCGCCGCCGCCTTCGCCGCGAGCAAACTCCAGCGGAATCACAGCGATGGGGCCTGCTGCGCGGGCGAGGCGTGGACGGCGTGAAGTTTGGGCGCCAAGCGCCCGTCTGCGGCTGGGTCGTGGAATTCGCATGTGTGTCGCACCGGTTGGTTGTCGAGCTCCAGGGTTCAGTCCCCGACGTGCCTGACCAGTGTGCGCGGGATCGGGACCGCGACGCATGGTTGCGCGACGTAAGCGGAGAGTGCTGTGCGACTGGTCGACGATCAGGCTAGCGATCGCCGCGCTCGGCGAGCGGGCCGATCTCGTTCGACGACAGCTCGACCCGAAGGCGCAGCTTCGGCCCGGCCTTCCACGCCGACCAATCGCGCATCACCGACCCGCTGCGCGTCAGCGTGGCGACGGCGCCGAGCCGGAACGTGCCGCCCGTCGCCAGGTCGCGCGTACCGTCGACCGTGCACCTGAGCGCGCCATCGGGGCACAGCGCCCCAGAAGGCAGCGCCGTCGGCAGGATCTCCGTCCGCGCCTCGCACGACCGCATGTCGGCGTTGCTGACGTTCCAGTACATCCCGGCGGCCCTCCAGCTGCCATCCGGTCGCCGCGCCAGCAACGGCTGCTGAAAGATCCGGCACAGCTCGCGCACGCGCGGCCACTCGGGGTTGTCGCCGTGATCGCGCAACGTCATCTTGACCTGACCCGGCACCTCGACCACGCCTGCGACCTTCTCGAGCTCGACCGTCATCCGCGCAGCGTCGGGCGGCAGGCCGAGCATGCGCCCGCCGACGCGGACGAGCGCGCCGCCGGCGCTCCACCAGCGCAGCACGAGGCAGTACGGTCCGCTGTAGCCGCGCGCCTGGTGCGCAATCCGCACGTTCGGCACCGCCAGGACCAGCGCGCGCACCCGCACGGGCAGGAATGGCAGCAGGCTGAAGTGGCACGGATCGGTGCGGACGAGGGCGAGGAAGTACGGATGGCTGCCGTCCGGCGCCGTCGGAGTCGGGTCGAGCGACACATCGGCGCCGACCCACGACGCGATCACCTCGCGCGGAGCGTTGTGGAGCACGAGCGTCGTGTCGAAGTTGCCGACGATGTGGCCGAATCCGGGATCGCGCCGCGCCATGATCCTCGCCGGGCAGTGGGTCGCCCGTCGCCGCGCCGCCGCGCGGCGGCCCATTCTGCCCGGTCACCATCGGCGCGGCAAGCCGGTCTGGCGCCCCCGATCCGCGGCTTCCGGCGCAACTCTGCGTTGCTGCGTCGTTCGCCGCCATGCGCCGTACCGATGTACGGCTCAGTCGGCTCACTCCTTGCGCCTTGATTTGCATCCGGAATCGGCGGCCGGGGAGGATTGAGGCGATGGACTCTGGGCGCCCGATGGTGTGATCGGATCCAGGGGCCCGGGTGGGTGGTCGCCGGGGTCGGTCAACCCGATGGCGGGAAGGGAGGAGAGGGTCTGCTCCTCCGGCCCAAGACGCTGGGGTGGACCCGCCGGCGCGGGCAGTGGGCACTGCGGTGCCCGCGGACGCCGAGAAAACCTTTGGATATCAAGCCACCTCGCCCAGTGCGTTGAGAGCACGCGTGGCCCGAAGCGCCGGGGATGAGGGCGCACGCACTTCGCGAAGCAGACCTCCGGGCACAGCCAAAGGAAAACGAGACGTTGACCAGGCCGTTGGGTCGGATCGCGCTCTGGCGTCCGCGGGCGCGGCTCAAAGACTGGGGTAGGGGTCGGGGCACTGCGGCCGCCGCTCCGCGCTCGCGGCGGTCGTTTCACGTCATTCCAAGGACTTGAACAAAGGGTGGATCTGCCCAAGGTGCTGGGCAGCGCCCCGACACGCGCCGTCGCCTGCCGCACAAGCTGGGGTCCGACCACGGCCTGCACCTCGGCGTCGCTCCCGCTCGCCGGCACACCCGCCTGCGAGTTCCACGTGATTCCATGGACTTGAACAAGTGGTGGATCTGCCGTCAGCCTGCGCGCCCCCAAAGGCGCGCCCAGGCGAGGAAGGCCGCCACGGCGATCCCCGCTCCCGTCGCGTCGGCGCACAGGTCCCACACGTCGCACGATCGCCCCGGCACGAACGCCTGGTGGAGCTCGTCGCAGGCGCCGAACCCCGTCGCCGCGACCCACGCGATCGCCGCGCGCACCCGCGGCGGCCGCCCGGGCAGCGCGAACAGCCACAGCAGCGCGAGGACTGCGTACAGCACCGAATGGACGATCTTGTCGGCCGGGACGAAGGCGATCGCCGCGAGCGCCCAACGCGGCAACAGATCCGCCACGTCGCGCAGCCAGCTGCCCGCCTGCGGCCACGGCCGCGACGAGCTCGCCCACAGCACCGCCATCCAACCGACGGCGGGGGCGCCGCGCAGCGCCCGTCGCGGGTCGGGAGCGACCGTCACGGACACCGATCGATCCGATCGCCCTGCAGGGCGTGCGGCCCGACCCGCGAGACGCGCACCTGACCGATCTGGCCCTGCCACGACGCCAGCGTCGCCTGGTCGGGCGCGGCGACGTTGACCTTGACGTTGTGGCGGGTGCGCCCCATCGCCTGGGCGGCGAAGCGGCCGCGCTGCGCCGCCAGCGCGCTGTTTGGACCGGCGGTGGCGAGCCGCGACGCCCCCTCGAACAGCACCTCGACGGTCTGGTCGGCGAAGCCGGCCATCCACGCCGCCGTCAGCTCCGCCTGGACCCGCTGGACTTCGACGATGCGGCGCTTCTTCTCCTCGATCGGCACGTCGTCATCGAGCTGGGCGGCGCGCGTCCCCGGCCGCGGCGAGTAGAGGAAGGAGAAGATGGTGGCGTAGCGCACCTGCCTCAGCAGGTCGATCGTCGCGAGGAAATCGGCTTCCGTCTCGCCGGGATAGCCGACGATGATGTCGGTCGACAGCGCCACCTCGGGCGCGACACGCCGCAGCCTGGCGACGCGGTCGAGGTAGTCGTCGACCCCGTGGTGGCGGCGCATCGCCAGCAGCACCCGCGCCGACCCCGACTGGATCGGCAAGTGGAAGAACGGCATCAGCTTCGCGCACGACGCGAAGGCGTCGATGAGGGCGTCGCTGCAGTCCATCGGGTGCGAGGTCGTGAAGCGGATGCGCGCGATGCCGGGCACGGCGGCGACGGCGTGCAGCAGCTCGGCGAACTCCGGCCCTCCGCCGCGGTCCTTGCCGTAACTGTTGACGTTCTGGCCGAGGAGCGTCACCTCGCGCACGCCGTGGTCGGCGAGCATCGCGACCTCGGCGACGACGTCCCTGGCGGGCTTCGACACCTCGCGCCCACGCGTGAACGGGACGATGCAGAAGGCGCAGACCTTGTTGCAGCCCTTCATCACCGTGACGAGCGCGGCCACCCGACCGTCGGCGGGCGGCTGCGCGACCGGAAAGGCGTAGTCGTTGCGGTGCACGAACTCGGTCGCCGCCGCGCGGGTCGCCTGGCCCCTTCTGTCGGCGACCAGCGCCGGCAGCCTCTCGATCTGGTCAGGCCCGATGACGAGGTCGAGGTAGGGGATCTGGTCGAGCAGGCGCGCGCCCTCCTGCTGGGCGACACAGCCGGCGACCGCCAGGACGAGGTCGGGGTTGTGGTCCTTGAGCTTGCGCCACACGCCGAGCAGCGACACGACCTTGTGCTCGACCTTGTCGCGGATCGAGCAGGTGTTGACGATCGCCAGGTCGGCATCCTCGGGCGAGTCGGTCGCGATGTAGCCGTCGCGGGCGAGCGCCTCGGCCATGCGCTCCGAGTCGACCACGTTCATCTGGCAGCCCATCGTCTCGACGTAGACGCGGCGGGCGGGCACGGCGAAGGCGATCGGCGGGTCGGCGGACGGGCACGGTACGGCGCGGCCGAGCGTCGGCGATGCGATCCAGGTCATGGTCGTGCCTCGCGGCGGTCGTTCAGCGCGCCAGCGCCGGGTTGTGGATGCGCCAGGCGTGGCCCTCGAAGCGCATCGTCACCACCCGCGCCGCGCCGTCGCCGACGACATGCAGGTTCTGGGCGACGACCTTGTCGTCGTCCGGCGTCGCGACGAGCTGGAGCGTCTTGAGCCCACGCACGGCGAAGACGGCGATCGGGTCGAACGCCTCGGGCGCGCCACCGTCGGCCTTGGGCAGCGAGCGCTGCTGGATCAGCTCGATCCCGCGCAGCCCGGCGGCCTTGGCGCGCGCGTCGAGCGCCTGCTGGGTCGCCTTCGACAGCTGATTCCACATCCCGCTCGGATCTTCGGCCAGCGCCGCGGCGACGAAGCGCTGGCAGCCGTCGACCGCCGGATGGGTGCGCCGGATGGTCGGGGCGGTGAAGCGCTCGACCGAAGCCGGATCGCCGTCCAGACGCTCGACCTCGACGCCGCCGCAAGCGGCGATCGCCCAGGGCGCGATTGCCGCGGCCATCCATCGACTCGTCATGCGCTAGAACCCCGGTTGGCGCGTCGCCATGAAGTCGCCCTTGAAACTCTTGCCCGCAGCACCCTCGACGACGATGTTGCCGATCCACACGCCGTCGATCAGCTTGTCGACCTTGAGGTCGTCGTTGGTGTCGACCATCGTGCAACTGCCGTTGAGCGACAGCTTGCTGTCGAGCGCGAGGCCGCCGATCAGCTGCTCGAGCGGTAGCACGATGAGGCCGAGCGTGCTCGTGCAGAAGCCCTTGACGGTGTTCTCGGACAGCCCGATCTTGCCGAGGATCGACGATCCGATGCCCTTGGCGATGCCCTCGCAGTTGACGAGCTTCTGCATCGCGCCGATGAACGTCGTCTCGCCGGTGATCTTCTTGAGCACGACCTGGGTCAGCACGAACAGGATTAGCTTGCCGTAGTTGAGCTTGATCGTCGAGCTGTCGATCGTGAGCTTCTTCTGCGCCGAGATCGACCCCGTCAGCGTGCCGGCGAAGAAGTCGAGGGGGAAGTTCGGGTCGTTGACCGCCTTGGCGGCGTCGAGGGTGATCTTGCCGCACTCGGCGTACTTCGGATCCTTCTTGTCGCAGCCGAGCTTCCAGTACAGGTTGAGCCCGGTGAAGGCGATCTCGCCCTTGACGAAGAAGTCGTTCGACACCTTGTAGATCTTGAGCACGCCCAACATCTCGAGCTTCTTGACGATCTGCAGCACGTCCTGCCCCATCTGGAAGAAGCTCTGCAGCCACGGCGGGCTCTTGTTGAGCAGCCAATCGGTGACGACCTTCGACAGCGCGTTCTCGAACAGCGAGAACGCCGCGTCGACGAGGATGCCGGGCAGGACCTGCTTGACCAGGTTCTTGATCTGGGAGATGATGAACGCCCCGGGATCATAGAAGATTTGCACCGCGGTGTCGAGGATCTGGCCGAGCTGACCCGGGATCGCGCCGGTGAAATCGAAGTGGTTGACCATGTCGTACGGCCCCGACGCGAGCAGCGGCAGGGTGCCGATCGAGACGGTGACCTCGGTGGTCTGCTTGTCGATGACGAGCACCGCGTCGGCGCAACCGGCGGCGGCGAGGTGGTTGTCGGTGTCCTTGGCGATGACGTAGATGCCGTACTTCTTGTCGGCCGCCAACGGCGCGAATTCGGGCGTGTCCTCAAGCGAGGTCGCCTTGCTCGCCACCCACCCTTCGTTGGGGTAGACCGGCTTGAACGCCGCGCACGTGAACGGCGACGGCATCACCCGCACGGTGACCTGGCCGAGCGCTACCTGGTTGTCGTACAGCATCTTGACCTTGATCCCGCCCTTGGGATTGTCGGTCACGGTGACGGCGAACTCGACCGCCTCGGCCGCCTCGCACGACACCCGCACGACGTAGTCGCACGCGGGGGCCTTGTTGGCAGAAAAAACGTTTCCTGTCAGGCCTTTGGCGTCGGTGAATGTGTTCTGCGAGTCGAGCCCGCCGGCGCCGGGTGCGCCGCTCTGGCATTGGTTGGCGACGACCTCCCACAGCACCACCACCCCGTCGGCGGCGACGCCGTGGGTGTAGTCGATCACCTTGGCGTAGATCGGCAACTGTTGCGACGGGCCGATCACCTGCGGCAGCGTCGTGTTGAGCATCAGGATGATCTCGCGCTTGACCGCGACGTCGGCGCCCTCGCCGGCGTCGCTGGCCTCCTCGATGGTGGAGGCGTCCTTGCCGCTGCGGCCCAGGGCGTCCTTGGCGAACGCCGAGGTGGCGTCGGTCTTGCCCTTGGCGTCGGAGGCGACGAGGGTGCCCTGGACGAACTCGTCGCTGCAGGCCTGGACGGCGAACGTGAACAGCACCACCAGCGTCGCCGCGACGCGCCAGCGCCGGGCACGGGTGATCAGAGGTGGGCGCATCGGGGCCTCCGGCCGGGCCGCGCGGCGGGGCGCGAATCCCAACCCCACAGGATACGGCAACCGGCGGGCGGCGCAAAGCGCGATCGGCGCCTTGGGGCGCGTCTCCACATCAGAGGTCAGGCTTGCTCAAGATCCGCTGGGTTGGCGATCGACGGCAGCGGCGACTGGGGGTCTGCGAAGCGTGGTCAGCAGCGAACAGCTGGAATGCAATTGGGCGCGCCCCTTCGGGACCGGGCCTGGTCCGGCCGCGCTGCCGACGCGGCCGCCCGGTCGGCGAACGATCCCTCGCGCGCTCGGGCCTATGCCAAAGGGGCTGCGCGCGATCGCGGCGTTTCGCTTGACTCCGAGCGGTGCAGCGCCGGCCCCGGCGCTGGTTGCGCTGATCGCGCCTGGCGGGCGTGGCGTGCGGTCGGCGCGCGCTGTCAGGCAGCGAGCGGCTGCCGACTGCGCACAGACCCACGCTCGCTGCACACATCGGCGCGGAGCAGTGCGATTTCGCTCGCCGCCTGGACCCCTGAATTCGGTCCTCGCCCGGATCGGCGGGGCGCGGTTGCGCTTTTTGCCCGCACTGCTAACCTTGCCTCCGTGCGCGAACCGGCCGCTATCGTCGGCCGCGGGCGGCCCGCCGCGGCCGCCGCCCAGGTGGGCACCCGCACCCCGACCGCCGGCGCGCCCTGGCGCGACGCTCCGTTACCCACGTCCTGGAGGATCCGCATGGCCGCTTCGTTCCCACACGATCAACTGCTCGCCGCGTTCGAGGCGCGCTACGACTACCTGTCGGCGCGCGCGATGCTGTCCGAAGTCCTCGACGCGGCCGGCGTCGGCAAGGGTTCGAGCTATGACGGCGCCGCGCTGGCCAAGATCGCCACCGCTGCCGGCAAGCTGCCGCGCGGCGAGGCGATCGTCGCGCGCCTGGCTGCAGCGCCCGCCG
>Ga0194120_10012045_pt1 | contig 10239 bp, 8 predicted proteins | sample TA2MahCa65mmetaG_FD_148642 | JGI IMG/M metagenome (GOLD analysis project Ga0194120, IMG submission 148642) | Freshwater microbial communities from Lake Tanganyika, Tanzania - TA2015019 Mahale Deep Cast 65m | ecosystem: Environmental > Aquatic > Freshwater > Lake | place: Tanzania: Lake... | reverse complement strand
CCGACCGCATCACCGTCCTGGTCTATGGCGAGGTCATCGCCACCGGCGCCCCCGACGCCATCCGCAAGAACAAGGCGGTGCAGGAAGCCTATCTCGGCACCGAGGCGACGTCGTGAGCGCGCCGCTCCTCTCGGTTCGCGGCCTCAACGCCTATTACGGCAAGAGCCACATCCTGCGCGGCGTCGATTTCGACGTGGGCGCGGGCGAGATCGTCGCCCTCCTCGGCCGCAACGGCGTCGGCCGCTCGACCACGGTCAAGGCGGTGATGGGCGAGGTCGAGCCCAAGGGCCGCGTGCTCTTCCGGGGACGCGACATCGCCGGCATGAAGCCCCACAAGATCGCCCGCCTCGGCATCGGCTATGTGCCGGAGAACCGCGACATCTTTCCCGGCCTCACGGTGCGCCAGAACCTGCTTCTCGGCGAGAAGACGCCGGGGCGCAAGGGCCGCTGGACGGTCGAGGATTTCTTCGCCCTCTTTCCCAATCTGCGCGAGCGCGCCGACACGGCGGGGGGCGTCCTGTCCGGCGGCGAGCAGCAGATGCTCACCATGTGCCGCACCCTGATGGGCGATCCCGACCTCGCCATGATCGACGAGCCGACCGAGGGCCTCGCCCCCAAGGTGGTGGACCAGGTCGGCCATCTCCTCGAGGAAATCGCGCGGCGCGGCGTCGCCATCCTGTTGGTCGAGCAGAAGCTGACCATCGCGCTCCGCATCAGCAAGCGGCTCTACGTCATGGGCCACGGCAAGATCGTGTTCGAGGGCACCCCCGAGACGCTGCGCGCCGACGCCGCCATCCGCAAGGAATGGCTGGAGGTGTAGGCCTCTCTAATTCAGCCGATCAATGCCTCGGCCGGTATCTTCCATTGACGATGGAGTTTGCTGGCCATGGCCAGGGTCAGCGGCCGCTTGCGGCCGAGGATTTCACTGGCCCGCGAGCGTGATCCAAGAAGCCGCGCAAGGTCGGCTTGGCTCAACCCGCTCTCTTCCATGCGATAGAGAATGGCGGACACCGGGTCCGGCGCCTCGATCGGCCAATGGCGTTCCTCGTAATCCCGGATCAAGCTCGCCAGAACGTCGAAGCGATCCGCCGCCGGCGTGCGCGGGCGCGGTTCCTTGTCGAAGTACTTGGCGATCTCCCTGAGCGCCCAATCATAGTCCCGCTCGTTGCGGATCGGCTTCACCTTCATCCCACGGTCTCCGGATCGATGCGGTCATAGGCCGCGTGAGTTCCCACGAATTTCACCAAACAGCGCTTGAAGCGGTAGGACAGGTGCGCGACCAGCCGGTACTTGTTCCCGCCGATATCAAAAATCACGCGATTGTCGCCGACGAAATCCACGGACGCGCCGAATCGCGTCTTGATATCGGCCGGTCCGCTCCAGTCGCCTCTCTCCATGATCGCATGCCACGCCCGAAGCGGCATTTCCGCCTGGGGGTGTCTGTCCCAGAACCGCCGCAAGGTCCGCTTGGCGATCACCTGCACCGGCGCAGACTATCATGTTCCCAATTCGGGAACAAGGCAGTGAAGCGCTGTCTCCCCTTTTTTCCTGATCGACTTCGGCGGATGAAGTCGCGCCGCCGGATCAGGCGGGGACTACCACCTCGGATCGATGGGGGTGGGGAGGCCGCAGGCCGCCTCGATCACCTCGGCGGCGTCGAGGGTGAGGTCCTCACGGTAGCGTCCGGCGATGACCTGGACGCCCAGGGGGATGCCGGACTTGGTCGCGCCGACCGGCACCGCCGTCGCCGGCAGGCCGAGATGGTTGATGGCGACCAGGAGGCGCTGGGCGTCGTGGAGCTTCTTGACCATGCGCCCGGGCTCGAGGTCGAAGCCGACAGTGAAGGGCGGCTCGGTCGAGACCGGTCCGACCACGATCGGGTAGGTCTCGAAAAAGAGCTGCCAGGCGCGGAGCTGGCCGGCGCGTTTGCTGATCTCGCGCATATAGCCCTCGAGATCGAGCCTGGGCACCGCCCCCTCCCATAGCGCGAGGGAGCGTTTGAGGTCGTCATCGCCGTAGGATTCGATCGCCTTCATCATCATCTGGCGGATGTCGGTGGTGACGGTGCGCCGCCAGGTCTCGGCGCATTCCGCGACATGAGGCGGATCGATTTCCTCCACCTCGTAGCCGGCGGCCGCGAGGGCCTTGCCGGCGCGCTTGACCGCCGCAGCCACGTCGCGATGAACGCCCATGCGGCCGGGATCGGCGGTGAGGGCGACGCGGATCGGGCGCTTGACCGGCGGGCCCTCGAGGGGCGCCGGCACCCACCAGGGATCGCGGGGGTCGCGTGCCGCCATTGCGGCGAGGCCGAGGCGGACATCGCGCACCCGACGGGCGAGGGGGCCTTGCACCGACATGATCTGGCCGGTGGGCGGGCGTTCCTCGCTGGCGGTCGGATTGAAGGCGGGGACGCGGCCGAGGGTCGGGCGGATGCCGGCGACGCCGCAGGCATAGGCGGGATAGCGGATCGAGCCGCCATAGTCGTTGCCATGGGCGAGGGGGCCGATGCCCGCCGCCACCGCCGAACCGGCGCCACCGGAGGAGCCGCCCGGGGTGGTGTTCTTGGCCCAGGGATTGTAGGTGCGGCCGCGCAGGGCGTTTTCGGTGTGATAGCGCACCGAAAAGGCCGGGGTGTTGGTGCGGCCGATGATGACGGCGCCGGCCTTCTTCCAATTGGCGACCGGCGGGCTGTCGGCCTTGGCCTTGAGGTTGCGGAAGGCGACCACGCCATTGGGGGTGGTCTCGCCTTCCTGGTCGACGTTTTCCTTGATGGTGACGGGCACGCCGTGGAGCGGGCCGAGGACCTCTCCCGCCTTGACCGCCTTGTCGGCGGCGTCCGCCGCCTTGAGGGCGGATTTGGCGAGGACCACGGTCACGGCGTTGAGCTTGGGGTTCACCTTGGCCAGGCGATCGAGGCAGGATTGCGCCGCCTCGCGGCTCGATATCTTGCGGAGCCGAATCGCCCGCGCCACCTCGACCGCGTCCCAACGCCAGATTTCGTCGCTCATGGCGGATTCCCCATCCCCGAATTTCGCATGCCGATGCCCTACGCAACGGCGCGCCAGGGTTCTATCATGGGCAAGACAGCACCCGCATAGCCATTCTTTTGCTCCGGAGAAACGCCATGGCCGTCGCCGCCAATTCCCTCGAGAACCATTGGATGCCCTTCACGCCCAACCGGCATTTCAAGCAGGAACCCAGGATCATCGTCGAGGGCAAGGGCGTCTATTTCACCAACCATCGCGGCGAAAAGCTGATCGACAGCGTCTCCGGCCTCTATTGCACGCCCTGCGGTCACGGCCGGCCGGAAATCGCCGAGGCGGTCTACCGCCAGCTCCAGACCCTCGACTACACCCCGCCCTTCCAATACGGCTCGAACCTCTCCTTCGAGCTGGCGCGGCGGGTGGCGGCCCTCACGCCGGGCGATCTCAACTACGTCTTTTTCGCCAATTCCGGTTCCGAGGCGGTCGATACGGCGATGAAGATCGCCTTGATGTATCACCGCGTCCGCGGCCAAGGGCAACGCACCCGCTTCGTCTCCCGGGAGCGGGGCTATCACGGCGTCAACATGGGCGGCCTCTCCCTCGCTGGCATGGTGCGCAACCGCGAGAGCTTCGGCCTGACGCTCGGCAATGTCAGCCATATCCGCCACACCGCCATTCCGGAAAACCGCTTCGTGCGGGGCGAAGCCGACAAGGGAGCGGAGCTCGCCGATGACCTGCAACGCCAAGTCGATCTCCATGGCGCCGACACCATCGCCGCCTGCATCGTCGAGCCGGTGGCGGGCTCGACCGGCATCCTGGTGCCGCCCAAGGGCTATCTCAAGCGCCTCCGGGAGATCTGCGATCGTCACGGCATCCTCCTGATCTTCGACGAGGTGATCTGCGGCTTCGGGCGCCTGGGCAAGGCCTTCGCCGGCCAAGTCTACGACGTGGTGCCCGACATCATGACCATGGCCAAGGCCATCACCAACGGCGCCCAGCCCATGGGCGCCGTCGCCGCCAGCGAGCGCATCTACAAGGGCGTGGTCGACGCCGCCGGGGACAAGGCCATCGAGTTCTTCCACGGCTATACCTTCTCGGCCCATCCCGCGGCCTGCGCCGCCGCCCTCGCCACAATCGACATCTACGAAAAGGAAAAACTCTTCGATCGCGCCGCTTCGCTCTCGAGCTATTTCCTCGATGCGGTGTGGTCGCTTCGCGACATTCCCATCGTCACCGACATCCGCGGCACCGGCCTGATCGCCGGCGTTGATCTCGCGCCACGGGAGAAGCCAGGGGTGCGCGGCTACCAGATCATCCAGGACGCCTTCAATTCCGGGCTGCTGTTGCGGGTGGGCACGGACACCATCTGCCTCGCCCCGGCCTTCGTCTCGGAAAAGGCCCATATCGACGAGATGATGGACAAGCTGCGCAAGGTGCTGGTGGCGGAGGCCAAGCGCGGCCTCAAGCCGGTGTGACCGGCGCCATCCTCGTCCTCAACGCGGGCTCGTCGAGCCTGAAATTCGCCCTGTTCGACGGCGGGGCGAAGCCGCTCGCCGGATTGCGCGGGCAGGTCGCCGGGCTGGGCCAGGCGCCGCGCTTCGAGGGCGCGGGCATCGCGCGAAAGCTGCCGAAGAAGACGTCGCATGCCGACGCGGTCGCCCTGGTCCTCGACTGGATCGCGACGCGGCGGGACGCGCCGCCACTTCGCGCCGTCGGTCATCGCATCGTCCATGGCGGCGTCAAATACCGAAGCCCGACGCGCCTGACGAAGCGCGTGCTCGCCGAACTCGATCGTCTGGTGCCCCTCGCGCCCCTGCATCAGCCCCACAATCTCGCGGCCGTTCGGGCGGTGGCGCTGCGGCGGCCCCGCCTTCCCCAGATCGGTTGCTTCGACACGGCCTTCCACGCCACCCAACCGCGCCTCCATCGGCTTTTCGGCTTGCCCCGCGATTTCGCGGCGACGGGGGTGATGCGTTACGGCTTCCACGGGCTTTCCTATGAGGGCGTGGTCGAGGCCTGGCGCGAGCATTTCGGACGCTTGCCCCGGCGCCTGCTCGCCTATCACCTTGGCAACGGCGCGAGCGCGGCGGCGATCCGCGATGGCAAATCCGTCGCCACCAGCATGGGGTTTTCCACCCTGGAAGGCCTGATGATGGGAACGCGACCCGGGCGGCTCGATCCCGGCGTGCTGCTCTATCTCTTGCAAGAGAAGCGCCTGAGCCCGGCGGCGGTGTCCGATCTTCTCTATCGTCGCGGCGGGCTGCTCGGGGTCTCCGGCAAAAGCGCCGATATGCGGGTGCTGCTCGCCGCGCGCGATCGCGCGTCAAAGGAAGCCGTCGCGCTCTTCATCCACCGCGCCGTGGTCGAGGGCGGCGCCCTGGTCGCGGCCATGGGCGGGCTCGATGCCATCGCCTTCACCGGTGGCATCGGCGAAAATGCCCCCGCCATCCGCGCCAGGATCATCGCCGGGCTTGCTCACTTGAATGCTCGTCTCGATGCGCGGGAAAACCACGTCGGTCAAGTGGACTTAAGCGGAAAACTGAGTCCGATTCAAATCGCCCTCTTTCGCGCCGAGGAAGAATCCCTGATCGCGCGCCATGTCCTCGATTTTATTGAGGATTAACCGATTTTTAACGAAACCGCGTTTAGGCTGCGCTCGACTGAGGTTATCAGTCGAGCGTGAGGAATACCCTTGCCTTCGTATCAGCAAAGACCCTCGGCGCCAAAGGGCGGCCATAAAGGAAGGGGAACCAGGGAGAGGGACCATGGAACGCAGCATCGTTTGGAAATTGCTCTTGCCGGTGCCAGTTGGACTGGTGATCGCCATTCTCGCGACTTGGTTGTTGTTGCCGGGCTATATCGGCGGTGGCGCGACCGAGGAAGCGACCCGCACCGCCGAGCTCACCGCCAAGCAATTCAAGACATTGCGCGCCTATTACACCTCGGCCATCGTCGCCAAGGCCCGGGCGAAGGGGGTCGGCATCAATTTCGACCATGCCACCAAGGAGGGCGTGATTCCGCTGCCCGCCACCTTGATCCTCGACCTCTCCGAGATCATGGCCAAGGAAGGCACCCAACTCAAGCTCTATAGCCCCTATCCCTTCCCCAATCGGGGCGAGCGCAAGATGGACGCCTTCGGCGCGGCGGCCTGGGCCGCGCTCCTGGCCGATCCCAAGGCGGTCTACTCGGAGCGGGCGATGATGAACGGCAAGGAGGTGGTGCGCGTCGCCGTCGGCGACACCATGGCCGAGGCCTGCGTCTCCTGCCACAACACCCGTGCCGATTCGCCCAAGCGCGACTGGAAGATCGGCGAGTTGCGCGGCGTCCTCGAGGTGGTCGCCGAGATCGACGGGGCGATCGGCCGCGGCAAGGCCCTGACCTGGACCCTGATCGGCAGCGTCATCGCCTTCGGCGTCGTCCTGCTCCTCGCTTGCCTGGTCTTTTCGCGCCGCATCGGCAGGGCCATCGGCGACCTGGTCACCTCGATCGGTCGCATCGCCAGCGGCGACTACACCGTCGATCTTCCGGCCCGGGAGCGCAAGGACGAGATCGGCCTGATCGCCGGCGCCGTCGACGTGCTCAAGGGCGAGGCGGCCAAGCGCCAGGGCTATGAGGACGCGAGCAAGGCGGCCGAACTCGCCGCCCGCCAGGACCGCGAGAAGGCGCGGCGCGATATGTCGCAGAGCTTCGCCTCGACCATCGGCTCGGTTATCCAGAACGTCGGCAGCTCGGCCGCCACCCTGCAGGGCGAGGCCAAGGCCATGGGCAGGATGGCAGACGAGGCCGGGGCGCGGGCGAGCGAGGCCTTCGCCGCGGTCGAGGCGGTGACCAGCAAGGCCGAGGCCGCCGCCTCGGCGGTGCAGCAATTGCGCGGGGCGATCGGCGAGATCAGCCGGCAGGTCGCGCAGTCGAGCAGCGTCACCAACAACGCCGTTTCCGAGGCGGAGCGGACCAACCGCACCGTGCAAAGCCTTGCCCAGGCGGCGGAGCGCATCGGCGAGGTGGTCAAGCTGATCAACGACATCGCCGCCCAGACCAACCTTCTCGCCCTCAACGCCACCATCGAGGCGGCGCGGGCGGGCGAGGCGGGCAAGGGCTTCGCCGTGGTGGCCTCGGAGGTCAAATCCCTCGCCGGCCAGACCGCCAAGGCGACCGACGAGATCGCCACCCAGATCGCGGGCATCCAGGGCTCGACCCAGACCGCGGTCGAGGCGATCAAGGGCATCGGCACGACCATCGGCGACCTCAACGGCATCGCCGCGACCATCGCCGCGTCGGTCGAGGAGCAGAGCGCCGCCGCCGGCGAGATCGCAAGGAGCGTCGACGAGAGCCTCGGCGGCATCAAGAAGATCTCGAGCGCCTTCGAGGTCGTCTCCAAGGCGATCAACGAGAACGCCCGCGCCGCCGGCAAGGTGCTGGCCTCGGCCGAGACCTTGGGCCGTGACGGCGGCACGCTGCGCGGCGAGGCCGACAAGTTCCTCGAGGGCCTGGCGCGGAACTAGACCAAGACCGATCGGCGGCGAGGACGGCGGAAACCCTTCCGCCGCCTCCGCCGATCCGTTAGCCTGCGTCGCTCCTTCGCGCGTTTTTTTTGAGGACGATCAGGACATGGCCAAGACCGCCACCACCAAGCTGCCCAAGGGCGTCAAGATACTGGCGCCGATTTCCCCCGCCTTCGCCGAGATCCTGACACCCGACGCGGTCGCCTTCGTCGCGGCCCTTGAGCGCAAATTCGGCAAGCGCCGCCTCGCCCTTCTCAAATCGCGGGCGGCGCGGCAAAAGCGCATCGACAAGGGCGAGGACCCCGCCTTCCTTGCCACCACCCGCGCGGTGCGCGAGGGCGATTGGCTTGTGGCGCCGCTGCCGCGCGACATCCTCGACCGAAGGGTGGAGATCACCGGCCCGGTCGAACGCAAGATGATCATCAACGCCCTCAATTCCGGCGCCAACGTCTTCATGGCGGATTTCGAGGATTCCAACACCCCCCTCTGGGCCAATCAGATCGAGGGCCAGATCAATTTGCGCGACGCGATCCGCGGCACCATCGGCTACGACGACCCGGTTTCCGGCAAGTCCTACCGCCTCGGACCCAAGACGGCGGTGCTTTTCGTCCGTCCGCGCGGCTGGCACCTGCCCGAGGTCCATGTCCGGATCGACGGCAAGCCGATGTCCGGCGCCTTCTTCGATTTCGGGCTCTATTTCTTCCACAACGCCAAGGCGCTCCTGGCCAAGGGCTCGGGGCCCTATTTCTACCTCCCCAAGATGGAAAGCCATCTCGAGGCGCGGCTCTGGAACGACGTTTTCCTCTTCGCCCAGGCGAAGCTCGGCCTCAAGCGCGGCACCATCAAGGCGACGGTGTTGATCGAGACCATCCTCGCCTCCTTCGAGATGGACGAGATCCTTTATGAGTTGCGCGAGCATTCGGCCGGGCTCAATTGCGGGCGCTGGGACTACATCTTCAGCTACATCAAGAAATTCGCCGAGCGCCCCGATCGCATCCTCCCCGACCGCGGCCAAGTGGTCATGACCGTGCCGATGATGCGGAACTACTCGCTGCTGCTCATCCAGACCTGCCACCGCCGGGGCGTCCACGCCATGGGCGGCATGGCGGCGCAGATTCCGATCAAGGACGACCCCGCCGCCAACGAACAGGCCCTCGCCAAGGTGCGCGCCGACAAGGAACGCGAGGCGACCGACGGCCATGACGGCACCTGGGTCGCCCATCCCGGCCTGGTCGCCATCGCCAAGGGCGAGTTCGACCGGACCATGCGCGAGGCCAACCAGATCGCCCGCAAGCGCCAGGATGTCCACGTCGTCGCTCGCGACTTGCTCGATCCGCCCAAGGGGACGCTCACCGAGGCGGGGCTCCGTCAGAACGTCAATGTCGGGGTTCGCTACACCGAGGCGTGGTTGCGCGGCCTCGGCTGCGTTCCCCTCTACAATTTGATGGAGGACGCGGCGACCGCCGAGATCAGCCGCGCCCAGGTCTGGCAGCAGGTCCGCCACGGTTGCAAGCTCGAGGACGGGCGCAAGATCACCAAGGCCCTGTTGCGCAAGATCCTCAAGGAGGAACTCGCCAAGGTGAAGGCGTTGGTGGGCGAGGCGGCCTTCAAGGGCGGGCGTTACAAGGACGCCGCGCGGATCTTCGTCGAGCTGGTGGAAAAGCGCCGCTTCACCGAGTTCCTCACTCTTCCCGCCTATGATTGGGTGGTTAAGCACGAGAAAAAGGCCGCCTGAGGACGGGAGCGCCGACATGACCGCATCCGACATGGGCGCCGGCCTCAGGGCCCGGGTCCTCGCTTTCATCGAGAAACGCGTCTACCCGATCGAGCACGAGCTCGACGGCTTGGAACGCGACGCCTATGTCAAGCGCATGCGTCCGATCATGGAGGCGGCCAAGGCCGAGGAGCTCTGGGCGCTCGGCCATCCCAAGGAGATCGGCGGCGGCGGCCTGCCCTTCATGGACTATGTCCTGATCAACGAGGTGATCGGGCGGAGCGAGCACGCCATGCTCGCCCTCGGCACCCATTCCCTCCAGGACTCGATCATGCTCCATCTCTACGCCGCGCCGGAGTGGCGGGAGAAATATCTCAAGCCCCTGGTCGCCGGCGAGGTCTTTCCCTCGATCGGCATCACCGAGCCCGAGGTCGCTTCCTCCGACCCCACCCAGCTTCGCACCACGGCGCGGCTCGAGGGCGATAGCTGGGTGATCGAGGGGCGCAAATGGTTCACCACCTGGGCCGACCGCGCCGCCTACACCACCGTCATGGCCCGCACCGAGGGCGAGGACACGCCCAAGCATTCGGCCTTTTCCATGATCGTGGTGCCGACCTCGACCCCGGGCTATCGCATCGTCCGCGAGACGCCGGTGCTGGGCATGCGCGGCGGCCATTGCGAGGTGGTCTACGAGAAGGTCAAGGTGCCGGCCGCCAACCTCCTTGGTCCGCGCGGCCATGGTTTCAAGATCGCCCAGAAGCGCCTCGGCCCAGGCCGCATCTTCCATTGCATGCGCTGGCTCGGCCAGGCGCAGCGCGCCTTCGACCTGATGTGCAAGCGCGCCCATGAGCGGAGCGCCTTCGGCTCCCGCCTCGCCGACAAGCAGCTGGTGCAGAAGATGATCTTCGACAGTGCCGCCGAGATCCAGGCCTGCCGCCTGCTCACCCTCGACGCCGCCCGCAAGATGGATTCCGGCGACGAGGCGCGGGTGGAGATCGGCCTGATCAAGGTGGTCGGCGCCAAGATGGTGCATGAGGTG
>Ga0194120_10012041_pt1 | contig 10242 bp, 6 predicted proteins | sample TA2MahCa65mmetaG_FD_148642 | JGI IMG/M metagenome (GOLD analysis project Ga0194120, IMG submission 148642) | Freshwater microbial communities from Lake Tanganyika, Tanzania - TA2015019 Mahale Deep Cast 65m | ecosystem: Environmental > Aquatic > Freshwater > Lake | place: Tanzania: Lake... | reverse complement strand
CAGCGCATCGGGTTGATGGAAGCGGCGATCCCGTGACGACGGGGCAGGTGTTGAGCTCATCGATTGAGTAGAGAATGTGACGTGGTGAAGAGGTGTTCTGAGGTGACGAATATTCTTGAATGGAAACAGACTTGCAGCATTGCAACAAAAGTATGTTATTGTGTTTGCTTCTAACTTCCGTTGTTTGCTCGGAAGTCGTGTGCTGTTGCGAACCGCTGAGCGCTGCTGACTCGGCGCGAAAGGACGCGGTTCTTTACGTTGCGACCTACAGTTCTCAGGATGGCGAGGGAATTTTTGTTGCGACCTTCGATTCCACGCACGGCACATTGGGTCGCTTGCGGCCAACCGGCGGACTGAAATCCCCGGCGGCGCTGACCATCCATCCTCAGGGGAACGTGGTTTACGCCACGACGCTGATTCAGGAATCACCGGAGAAAGCCGTTGGAGGCGTCGTCGCCTTGGCGGTGGATCCTCAGACGGCGGAACTTCGCGAGATCGACCGTCGGCGTTCTGGCGGGACGGGGCCCTGTTATCTATCGATCGACACGGACGGAGTCTGCCTGCTCGTCGCCCACTGCGGAACAGCCAGCGTGGCTTGCCTGCAACTTCAACCCGATGGCCGATTTGGAAAAGCCTCGACCCTTGTGCCTCATGTCGGCGAGAGCCGGAACTCCGAAGGGAAGCCGCAGGCGCACTCCATCATCGTCGCGCCGGGAAATCGATCTGCCATCGCTGCAGATTTGGGACTGGATCGATTGTTCTTGTATCGTCTGGAGGCCAGGTCGGCACAACTGACGCCGCACGATCCGCCGTTTGCCGCGCTGACGCCTGGGTCCGGACCACGTCATCTCGCCGTGCATCCCAGCAGCCGATGGATCTATTCTGTGAACGAATTGGGCAACACAATCTCGGCCGGCTCGTTCAACACCGAGACCGGCGTCTACGAGTTCCTCCAGGAAATCTCCACGCTGCCTGCTGATTTCCGGGGTGAGAGTTACGCGGCCGAGATCCAGGTCCATCCATCGGGCCGATATGTGTACGCGTCCAACCGCGGTCACGACAGCCTGGCGGCGTTCGCCGTGAATGCGGAAACGGGTCGGCTTGAATCGCTCGGCCAGACGCCGTCAACAGGCAAGTTCCCGAGGCATTTTGCGATCGACCCGACCGGACGCTTTCTGGTTGTCGCCAACCAAAAGAGCGATCAACTCGCGGTGTTTCAAATCGATGAACTCACAGGTCGATTGACGCCGCAGGGGACTCCCATTGATGTTCGCCAGCCGGTTTGTGTGAAATTTCTGGTCAAACTGTCAAAGACTGACTGAATCCAGATCACGATGACAACGCCCCTTCAAACATTTCAGAGAACGATAATGAAAAACAAACGGGTGCTCCTGTTCCTGCCGACTTGCCTGCTCCTCACCACAATGACTGCTGTGGCGGAGGACACAGCGAATATGCAACGGCGATCTGGAGAGGCGCAATGGGTCGACGCGAAGAATGTCGATCTCGCGGGATTTCGGGTCACACTGTCCGAACCGCGGCCGATTGCCCGCAGCCACGGATATCTGTGGTTCCCGACGCTGTACCGCACCAGCAACAGCGGCTGGCTGGCCGCCATGAGTGATTACGCCGATCTGCACGTGGGGGACGGAACATGTCAGGTAAGCTGGTCCGATGAAGGCGGATACTCGTGGTCGCCGCTGGTGGGCGGCAAAGGAGGCGATTCCTTTCTGACTCTTCCCAGCGGCGATTCGCTGCTGCTGCCCTACTACACCAAACAGGAGAGCGCTAATCAAATCTCACGAGCCGTGCAGCGGATCCCCCGCGGACGCCGTGAACTCAAATTAATGGAGCCGGGTGTGAAGGTGACCGGCTGGCCCCGACCGCCAGAGAAGTTGACCGGAAAGGCCGTCAAGCCGGAATGGAATCTGAGTTCGTTCGTCTTCACCGGTCAGACGGTAGCGGTTAAGGACGGCAAGTGGCTGGCAACGCTGTATGGATATTTGTCCGGAACGAACGGCCGGTACAGCCTGGTGGTCGCCGAATCGTCGGATGGATTGGCTTGGCAAATCCGTTCGGTTGTGGCTGACCACGACTGCCCGCTCAAAGGCGTGGAAGGGCCGAACGAAGCGGCTCTCTGCCGCCTCCGCGACGGGCGGTTGATGTGCGTCTTCCGAATCGAGGCCAATAAACCCTATGGCCAGTGCTTCAGCGACGACGAGGGCCGGACCTGGAGTCCGCCACAAAAGATCAACGGTCCCTACTCGGTGCAGCCGAGTCTGGCCGTTCGAAAAGACGGTTCGGTAGTGCTCAGCGGCGGCCGGCCCGGATTGAACTTGTGGATCAACGCCGATGGATCAGGACTGACGTGGGAACGACTCGATCTGCGGGCGCACCACAACGCCTGCCTCCCCAACGAGCTGATCCAGACCGTCGAGACCCTGGAGACCGGCGAAATGACCACCGGGTACACCGAAGTGGCCGTCCTGGATGACACGCAGCTGCTGGTCATCTATGACCGCGTGCCGCACGGTTGGACCGCGATTCCCGCCGATTCGAAGGAAATGAACAGCGTATGGATCATGCGCGCGACCCTCGAGGCGGCCCGACGCAAGTAATCATCCTGTAGTGAATCAGAGGAATTGAAATGCCGAATGCACCGCGCCTGTTGACGATGCTCGTGATATCAATGTGGGTTTTGCCAGCCCTGGCGCAGTCGCAAGTGCGGCCATATCCTGATCCGGGACATCGCTGGCTGGGAGTTTATGCCGGCGGGCCGGAACAGCATTTCGACTACTTTCTTCGCAAGCTCAGCCTGGGCGACACATTTCCCAATAAGGCTTCGTGGTGGGCTGGTGTCAAGGCGAGCCGCGCGAATCGAGATGACGCACATCGCCATGACGTGTGGACAGTTTACTGCGGTGAACGGGATGCGGACCTGGAAACAGCGAAGCGGCGCCTTGATGCCTGGCTGGCGCCGGAGAAAGATTGCCCGACCTGGCCGGAATTAATTCCGGCAATTTGCTTGGGCGAAGAAAACATCGGCACCCGTGTCGACGTGCTGGATGGCCTGGCTCGGCATCTGCGCGACAAGTACGGCATCCCCGTTTTCCAATGGTTCAGCGATCCGATGAGTCCTAATCCGAATCTGACCGCCGATGGCTGGATCTGGGATTCGTATGGCAGGGACAGCGTGAGCTTCCGCAAGCATCTGATGAAGTTCACGGTGCTGCGCAAACCGCCGATCTGTGTGCCTTGGGCGGCTGATCCGCATTGGCCGCAGTGGACACAGTATCCCACGGCCGCGGCGCTGATTGACCGCGAGTGGCGTCAATTTGACATTTGCCGCGAGTTCAACGTCGGCTGCGCCGTGTTCGCTGTGGCGGGTCCCCACGGTTCGGTGAACACCTGGGCCGGCAGCTCGGCGCCGGAGTTAATCAAACTGCGTAACGCACTGTCTGCGCAGCGAGAGACGATGCACGCGATTCGCCCGCAGGAACTGCCGTTGTCGTCGGCCAATATTTCTGCACGCGATCGATCCACTCCCGTCGGTGGCGACCCGAAGGCGCCTAGCGAGTATGTCGAGACGTTTTCGGGCTTTGACTGGCTGCATGCCGCCGATGTGCGCGGGTTCCTCGGTCTGAGGCTCACGAGCCGGCCCGATACGCCGGGATATCTGGAGTTGATGCCGCGAGAGGAAGGTCCCGCGTCAGCGTCGTTGATTTATCGCTTCGAGTCGTGGTTTCCTTTGGATCGCGTGGAGATTCTGCTCGACGCGGCCGCGCCCGCCGCACCGGGAAGTCGCAATGTCCTGTCCCTGACAACGGATGACGCTGAGAAAAGTTGGCCTCTCGAAGTGATCCAACAGAAATCCGACGGCATCTCGACCGTGCGTCTGGAAGACAAGCAGGTCGTTCATGGGAAACACGCGTTCTTCGTGCGCATTCTGATGGAGAACCCGAACGGGCAGGCGGGCATCGCGGCCAATCGGCTCGATCGCCTGCGCGTCCGTTGCGTGCATCAGCCGCCACAGCCCGGCGCGGCGGCACAACTCGTGGCCGACGACAACGATGTCTTGAGTTACGAAGATGTCTTCCAGGCGACTCGCTGGGCGCATTTTGGCTCAGTGACGGCCGCGCATCCTACCCACGGCGGTTTTCGCGATGGCTATTTCTGGGTCGGATTGAAAGGCGGAACGGGAACCTCGACGCAATTGGTCCAGAGGATTTCCTCGCCGCGGCCGCTGAAGGAACTGACAGTCAGCGCCGACTGTTATGCGGATGCACCCAATCTCGGCGGGAGCGTCACTCTGAGCATCGCTCCCCGGCAAGGACAACCACGGTGGAGCGTCACCTGCCAGGGACGGCACGACGGTCCTTTGTCGTTACCGGTTCCTCGCGAAGAACTCCAAGAACTGCGCGACTTTGACATCCATATCACGCTGTCGAGCAGCAGCGGAGTCGAACAAGGGGACAAGGCGTGCGCCTTGCTGAGGCGGATTCAAGTTCAGGCCAAGTAGTGACCTCGCAAGTCACGGATTTTAGAGTTCGAGTTGGTTCGCGATCGACTGGATTAAGTTGGCCAGAGTGACCGATCGGCGTAGTTCCTTTTTCACTTTACGATCGTCAGACGCAGGGCAGAGAACTCTGAAATTCAAATTCATTGAGGAACACAACATGCGCGATCATCGTCGAATCGCCCGACAAGTCCGGGGCGGATGTGCCGGATGGCCTGGTTGCCGTGGTCAACGGGCATCGCAACTTGCTGTTTTTGTCTGGATTCTGATCACCGCGTTCATCGGCGTTGAGGCGAATGAGAAGGCGCGGGACGAAGTGCTCAGCGTTGTCAAAGACGGCAAAGGGTCGGCAACCATCGTGATTCCGGAGACGCCCGATTTCTGGACGAATGAAGGTGCAAAGTGGCTGGCCGAATATGTTCGCAAGGCGAGCGGTGCTGAACTGAAAATCGTACGGGAAGAAAAGGGTAAGCCGCCAATGGGCACGATCATCTCGGTCGGTGCCACGGCCATGGCCGCCAGCGCCGGTGTCGATACGCTCGGGTTGAAGTGGGACGACTGTCGGCTGGTCGTGAAGGGAGACGTATTGTACCTGCTGGGCCGGGACGATGCCGGAACCAAGACGCACAACTGGGTCGGAGCACGGGGCACATGCCGTGCGGTGATTCATTTTCTGGAAGATGCCTGCCACATTCGCTGGTTTCTGCCAGGTCCGCAGGGCGAGTTCGTTCCCGCGGCCAAGAATCTCCACGTGCCTCGGAATCTCGATCGAGTGGTGCGGACGGCCTTCGCCTATTCCGACGGCCGATCAGTCTATGACGTCAATACGCTCGACGAACCCGGCAAGTCGCTCGCCGCGCAGGCCAACAACTATCGGAAGGCGGTCAAGGCGGCGCCCGGCGGCCACTCGTACTACCACGCCGTACCCACGGAAAAGTATTTCGCAGAACATCCCGAATACTTCGCGATGATCGACGGCAAGCGAACCGGCAAAGGCAATCACCTGTGTACCAGTAATCCCGACGTCCGGCGGCTATTGGTGGAATACATGCGGACGCGGTTTGACCAGGGACTGGAGTGGGTGTCGCTCGGGCAAGAGGATGGCTATCTCCGCTGCGAATGTGACCAATGTGAAAAGCTCGACAGTTATCGGTTTGAGGAATGGCGTCAAAAGACGGCGGGGCGCTGGGAGACCTTTCAGCGCACAATCCTCAAAGAGACGCCACCGGAGCGACTGCTGCAGTTGCACAAGTCGGTAGCGGACGAAGTCGCGAAGTCTCATCCTGATAAGAAACTCATGCTGATGTGCTACGCGCCGACTGCCTGGCCTTCCAGGAAGGTTGAGCACTTCGGCGACAACGTTGTCGCCGAACTGATGAACTTGGATCACGACTACGTCCAGGCGTGGAAGGGAAGGGTCGCCGGACTGACCGGTTTCACGTATTGGTTCAACACTCAGTGTCCGATGGGAGTGAATACTCATGTGACGCCCGACGAGGCGGCGCATCGAATCCGGTATCTGCACAACAGTGGGTTTGTCGCCATCAGCCTCAATCCCGAAGCGACCTGGGGACTGGAAGGCCCGGTGTTCTACATGATGGGGCGACTGATGGGTGACCCGTCACTCGACCACCGGAGCATTGTCGAAGAGTATTGTCGCGGTGTCTACGGCGACGCGGGTGATACGATGCTGGAGTTTTTCCAGCTGCTCCACGAGCGGTTGAGCCAGGTGGTGCCGATCGCCGACAGCGATATCGCGATCGATGCCCGCAACACGCAACTGTCGCGCTGGATGACGACCCCGCAAATGTTTCTCGCCATGTATCCGCCGGATATCCTGGCTCGGCTCGAAGCCCAGATACAACGAGCAGAACGCGAGGCCACAACCGAACGGACGCGCGGTTGGGTCCGGCTCTCCAGAGACCAATTCGATTTCATCAAGCTGCTCACCGAGATGCTGATTTCGCACCGCGCCTGGCAGTCCAAACCAACACGCGAGAATTGGCGAGAACTCAAGGAAGGAGTCGAGACGTTCGAAGCCTGGCGGATGAAGATCGTTTCTTATCCGAAAGAGTACACCGACGTATGGTTTCCCGGTCATGACACCTATTGTAAGTGGCTGGTCGGTAACCTTGAGGACACGTCGATCGCTTTCTACACCAACTGGGATCAACGCAAAGAGACCGTGTTACGGAAGGGCCTCAAAGGTATGCCGATGGGTTACGGCCAGTCGTATTATTACAGCTTCATCAAAGAACCGCTGACCCTGGATTTCAGCAAGGAACCGTGATTGGAAGAGTCACCGATGTGACCTGAACAGGATTGGGAATCAACATCATGCAAAGACGAATTGCGAGCGTAGCACTGTTAGCTTCACTATGGAGCATCGCCGGACTGCCCTTACTGGCGTCGGAGCCCGAGATCGTCTCTGTCCGCAGGATCTGGGATCACGGAGAGCACAACGCATTCACTGACCTGATCCGTTTCCAGGACCGCTGGTGGTGTACGTTTCGCGAGGCGAAAGACCACGGGCCGAGTCTTGGTCAAGTGCGTGTGATCGTCTCGGCCGACGGAGAAAAATGGGAATCGGCCGCGTTGCTTGACGAGCGCGAGGTCGACCTGCGCGACCCGAAACTGTCGATCATGCCCGACGGCCGATTGATGTTGATCATGGGGGGCAGCGTCTACCGAGGCACGTCACACGGCACTCGTTCGCCACGCGTCTCTTTCTCTGCCGACGGACGCAAATGGACCTCGCCCAGGAAACTGCTGGCGGAGGATCACTGGTTGTGGCGCGCGACCTGGCATGAAGACTGGGCATGGAGCGTCAGCAAGCTGGGTGAAGGGAGCGATCCACGCCGCGGCATGCTGTACCGCAGTCGTGACGGACTTGACTGGGAGTGGATCACGGAATTTCGACTGCCCAACAATACGTGGAACGCCAGCGAGACGACCCTGCGTTTTATGCCCGATGGTGAATTGATCGCTCTGGTCCGGCCGGAGTGGATCGGCTCGAGCCGGGCTCCCTACACGGAATGGACGTGGACGAAGTTGCAACACCGCCTGGGAGGCCCCAACTTCATTCGCCTGCCGTCCGGCGAGTTGTGGGCAACCAGCCGTGGCTACGGCCAAACCGCGACGACGACACTCTCCCGCATGACCCGCGACAGCTACAAGCCAGTTCTGACCCTCCCCAGCGGCGGTGACTGCAGTTACGCCGGCATGGTCTGGTACGACGACCTGTTGTGGATCAGTTACTACTCATCGCACGAGGGCAAGACGAGCATCTACCTGGCAACCATTCGTTTCAAAGAATCGTCGGGAGATTTTTGATGAACCCTCTTTTTCTTTTCGTCTTGCTGTTGTTCGTCAACGTGATTGCCCAGGCCGATGAACCGGTGAAGATCGGCTCGCGGCGCGAGTTGTTTGTGGACGACGCACTCGTCGACCGACTGGCAGGCCGGGCCGAATTGCGGTTGCATCCGCCGACGCCGCGCGAGGTCGCGTTGGAGACCAACGAGCCGTGGGAAGGAAACTCGACCAACTATGTCACGGTCTTTCAGGATGGAGACAAGTACCGCATGTACTACCGCGGCAGCCATTTTTCGTACCTCGGCGGCAAAGATCGGCCGAACACCCGCGACGTCTATTGCTATGCCGAAAGCGCGGACGGCGCGCGTTGGACGAAACCGGATTTGGGGTTGTTCGATTGGAGCGGTTCGAAGCAAAACAACATCGTCTGGGACGGCGTCGGGGCGCACGCCTTTGTGCCGTTTCGTGACGCGAATCCGAAATGCGCGGCCGATGCGAAGTACAAAGCGCTCGGCGTCGGCGGCAAGACGCCTGGGCTGTACGCCTTCAAGTCTGCGGATGCGATTCACTGGGTCTTGATGCGCCCCGAACCGGTCATCACGAAGGGAGCGTTCGATTCGCAGAATGTCGCGTTCTGGGATGCCGAACGGGGCGAGTATCGCGAGTACCATCGCGACTTCCGCGAAGGCCGGGATATCCGCACGGGCACCTCGCAAGACTTCCTGAAATGGACCGAGCCGGAATTCCTGAGCTACTCGGCCAACGTCGATCCGGGCCGGCGCGAGGGGAAACCGGGTGACGTGAAGGACCCGGTCGGCGAGAAGTACCCGTTCGGACGCGTCAGCGAGCTGTATACGAATCAGATCGCCCCGTATTACCGCGCGCCGCATCTGTTGCTGGGCTTTCCCACGCGGTACATCGATCGCGGCTGGACCGAGTCGGTCAAATCGCTGCCGCGCTACGATTATCGGCAAGCGCGAGCGAAAGATTCGCGCCGCGAGGGAACAGCCGTGACCGACGGCATGTTTATCACCAGCCGCGACCGCCAGCAGTTCTCGATCTGGCCGGAGTCGTTCCTGCGACCGGGACTGCGCACTCGCGACAGTTGGTTCTACGGCGACATGTATCAGAATTGGGGCCTGGTCGAAACGAAGTCCGCGATTGGCGACGCACCCCCGGAACTCTCGCTGTACGTCACCGAGCGCACTATGCAGGAAACCGGCGGAGTGCTGCGTCGCCATACCTTGCGCATCGACGGCTTCGTCTCGCTGCACGCTCCGCTAGCCGGCGGCGAGCTGATCACCAAACCACTCACGTTCGCTGGCAATCAACTGACGCTCAACGCTTCGACCTCGGCCGCCGGCTCAGTGCGGGTCGAGATTCAAGACATCGACGGGAAGCCGCTGCCCGGCTTCGCCTTGGCGGATTGCCAGGAAGTGTACGGCGACGACCTGGAACGAATCGTGATCTGGGCCGGGAACCCAGATCTCGGCGCGTTCGCCGGCAAACCGGTGCGGCTACGCTTCGAGGTCAGAGACGCGGATCTATATTCGTTCCAATTTCGAGCATCATCGCTTTAGCAGCCTGTCGAAGAGCCCTGGGACAGGATCTCGGCCTGTCGCATCTCTCGGCGAACCAATGACAGGCAAGATGCCTCAACAGGAGTTACCCTTGGCGAGCTCAGCCCATAGTCTACCTCGACCGCGCTGTTGTTCGACGGCTTTATCCTGACGGCGTTCGGCACGGGCCATTGCAAACCGACGGGTGCCAAAGTTTGGCTCATGGACGTGGCCCTGATCCGTCGGCGTTTGGCTCCGTCGACTACAATTCAACCGCGCGATTGGCCCGGTACGATTCCGATCGGGACAGCAATCGCGAAACTGGAACAAAGGTCGATCGAACGATGCTTGATCCGCTGAAACACAACCGACGTGAATTTCTGATCACCTCAGCCATCGCATCGACGAGCGTGCTGTGCAATGGCAACAGCGGCGCAGACGAATCAGCGGATGAGAATCGGAAGTTCGCATTGCACGCGTGGGAGCGCGATGCGCGCAATCCGATCTTTGTTCCCCGATCCGATTTTGATGCCAGCGGTGCGCAGGGGCCGTTTGTCGTGCTGCATGATGGGCAATGGTGGATGTTCTATGCGGGAATCGGCAAGGACGGCCTGCAGCGGATCTGCCTGGCCACGGCGAACCCAGAAAAGCCAACGGAATGGGAGCGGCATGGGCCGATCCTCGATCTGGGCCCGAAAGACTCATTTGACGAACGATCGGCCACATACCCTTGCGTCCATCGCATCGGGGGAAAGTGGCACCTCTATTACTCCGCGAAAAGCAGTCGCGAGAACAAGTTCCATTTTTCCAATTACTGGGGCATTGGTCTGGCGCAGAGCGACGATCTGCGGCATT
>Ga0194120_10012040_pt1 | contig 10243 bp, 4 predicted proteins | sample TA2MahCa65mmetaG_FD_148642 | JGI IMG/M metagenome (GOLD analysis project Ga0194120, IMG submission 148642) | Freshwater microbial communities from Lake Tanganyika, Tanzania - TA2015019 Mahale Deep Cast 65m | ecosystem: Environmental > Aquatic > Freshwater > Lake | place: Tanzania: Lake... | reverse complement strand
CGCGCGAGGAGGTGACGCCGGACCTGGCGGCGCCGACGGTCGCCGCCGAGGACTTGGAGGTGCTCACGAGCGGCGAGGCCAAGCTCGGCTACGAGCGCCTGTTCACGTGGCCCGATCGCGAGCCCAAGTACTGGCTGACCAGCAAGTTGCCGATGTTCGACGATCACGGCGCGGTGTCGGGCATCCTGACCGTCGACGTCGACATCACTGCGCGCAAGCGCCAGGAACAGGAGATCGCCGCCACCCGCGCCCTACTCGATGCCGTGTTCGACGCCGCGCCGGTGCTGATCTCGGTCAAGGACCACGAAGGGCGCTATCGGCTTGTCAATCGCGCCAGGCGCGAGGTCATGGGCTTGGCTCGGGACGCCATGCTCGGCGCCACGGACGAAGCCTTGGGATCGGGGGCGTTCGCCGATCTCGTCCGCAAGATGGATCGGCAGGTGATCGAGACCGGCAAGGCGACCGGTTTCTTCGACAATCCGTTCCTGACCGATCGGTCGGGACGTCCCCTGGTGCTGATGACCAACAAGGTTCCGCTGCGCGACGCCGATGGGCGCTTCGAGGGCATCCTGTCGGTCAGCGTCGATGTCACCGAAATGCGGCGCGTCCAGGCGGCGCTGGCGGCGTCGAACGCAATCTTGCGGTCGGTGATCGACCTGTTTCCGGGCATGGTCAGTCTCAAGGACCGCGATCGGCGCTTTGTCCTGGTCAATCGCGGCGTGGCGCTGGTGCACGGCATCGATGCCGACGCTTTCCTCGGCAAGACGCGCGAGGAGGTGACGCCGGACCTGGCGGCGCCGACGGTCGCCGCCGAGGACTTGGAGGTGCTCACGAGCGGCGAGGCCAAGCTCGGCTACGAGCGCCTGTTCACGTGGCCCGATCGCGAGCCCAAATACTGGCTGACCAGCAAGTTGCCGATGTTCGACGATCACGGCGCGGTGTCGGGCATCCTGACCGTCGACATCGACATCACCGCGCGCAAGCGCCAAGAACAGGAGATCGTTGCCACCCGCGCCCTGCTCGATGCGGTGTTCGACGCCGCGCCGGTGCTGATCACGGTCAAGGATCTCGAAGGCCGCTACCGCTTGGTCAATCGGGCGATGTTCGAGACACTGGGCGCCGCTCAAGTAGCGGTAGTCGGAGCGACCGTCGAGATCGCCGTATCGAGAGCCTTGAGGGACCTTGTCCAGGAAAAGGAGCGTCAAGTCCTCGCGAGCGGCGAGGCGACCGGTTTCTTCGACAATGCGCATTTGGTCGACAAGAACGGGCGCCCGCTGGTCCTGATGTCGAACAAGGTGCCGTTGCGCGATTCCTCCGGCCGGATCGATGGCATCCTGACGGTCAGCATCGACGTCACCGAGATGCGGCGCGTCCAGGCGGCGCTGGAAAGCAATCGCAGCATGATGCGGGCGGTGCTCGACGCGCTTCCGACCACGGTCGCGGTCAAGGATCCGGATCGCCGCTACATCCTGGTCAACAGCAAGTTCGTCGAACGCTTCGGCGGCTCGACCGAGAGTTGGACCGGCAAGACCGTCTACGATCTGCCGGCCGATCGGGATCATGCCGAGATCGATCGTTGGGACCAGGCCGTGTTGACCAGCGGCATAGGCCAGCCCTTCCAAGAGTGGACCAGCCTTTCAGGTGCCGTGACCATGTGGTCGGCGCGGCTGCCTTGGAAGGACAGCGAGGGGCGGCCGGCCGGCGTGATCACGGTCGAACTCGATATCTCCGAACGCAAGCGGCTGGAGCGCGAGGCCGAGGCCAACCGCCGGCTGCTGCAGACGGTGATCGATGCCGTGCCGGCGCGGATCAACGTCAAGGATCGCGAGCGGCGCTTCGTGCTGGCGAACCGCGCCCAGGCAGAGGCATTCGGGCTGACGCCGGCGGAAATCGTCGGCAAGAAACGCGCCGATTTCGCGCTGGCCAGCGTCGCCCGGCCGGACAGCGACAGCCAGAGCCAGGAAATCGACCGCCTCGACCGGGTGGTGATCTCGACCGGAACGGTGGTGCCGTTCTTCGAGGAACTGTTGCGGACCGCCGACGGCGAGATCAGGGCATCGCTGCTGACCAAGCTGCCGCTGCGCGGCGAAGGCGGGAAAGTCGACTTCGTGCTGTCGGTCGGCATCGACATCTCCGAGCGCAAGCGGCTGGAGCGCGAGGCCGAAGAGAGCCGGCGCCTGATGCAGGCCCTGTTGGACGGCGTGCCGGCGCGGATCTACGTCAAGGACCTGGATCTGCGGTACCGCTTCGTCAATCGGGGTCAGGCCGAATACGCCAATGCTCCGGGCAATTCGATGATCGGCCGGCGGCGCGAGGATTTCGGCATGGGACGCACCTCGGGCGATCGCGCCAATATCGAATTGGCCCTGGCGCGCGACCGCGAGGTGATCGAGACCGGCCGCGCGCTGCTGCTCAAGGAAGAGGTTTATAGGCCGCCGAGCGGCGACGAACGCACCAGCCTGGTCAGCAAGCTGCCGCTGCGCGACGCCGAAGGGCGGCTGGAGGGCCTGATCAGCGTCTCGTTGGACATCACCGAACGCAAGCGGCTGGAGCGCGAGGCCGAAGCCAACCGCCAATTGTTGCAGACCGTGATCGACGCCGTGCCGGCGCGGATCAACGTCAAGGATCGCGAGCGGCGCTTCGTGCTGGCGAACCGCGCCCAGGCCGAGGCATTCGGGCTGACGCCGGCGGAAATCGTCGGCAAGAAACGCGCCGATTTCGCGCTGGCCGGCGTCGCCCGGCCGGACAGCGACAGCCAGGGCCAGGAAATCGACCGCCTCGACCGGCTGGTGATCTCGACCGGAACGGTGGTGCCGTTCTTCGAGGAACTGTTGCGGACCGCCGACGGCGAGATCAGGGCATCGCTGATGACCAAGCTGCCGTTGCGCGGGCCCGGGGGCGAGATCGAATTCGTGCTGACCGTGGGGGTCGACATTTCAGAGCGCAAGCGCGACGAACAGACCATCCAGGAAGTCAATCGGCGCCTGGCCGATTATGCCGAGATTTCCTCCGACTGGTTCTGGGAAACCGACGCCGACCACCGCCTGTCCTACCTGTCCGAGGGCGCCCGCCAAGTGCTGCTCAGGCCCGAACGCTATATCGGCCATCGCCGCGGCGACGGTTCGCGCCGGCCCGAGGCGATAGAACGGTTCGCCAAGCTGCACGCCGACATGGACGCGCATCGTCCGATCCGGGATTTCGTCTACCGCGTCCGTCCCGAGCCCGGTCGTCACGGGTACGTCTCGGTCAGCGGCAAGGCGCTGTTCGACCGCGATGGCAAGTTCTTCGGCTATCGCGGCACCAGCCGCGACGTCACCCGCCAGATCGAGCTGCAGAACGAATTGCGGGCCGCCAAGGAGGCGGCCGACGCAGCCAATCAGGCCAAGTCGACCTTCCTCGCCAACATGAGTCATGAACTGCGCACGCCGTTGAACGCGGTGATCGGCTTCGCCGAGATGCTGGACAGCGGGATGGTCGGCGAACTGAGCGAGCGCCATCTGGTCTATGTGCGCGACATCGCCTTTTCCGGTCGCCACCTGCTGGAGTTGATCAACGACATTCTCGATCTGGCCAAGATCGAAGCCGGGCGGGTCGAACTCGAGGAAGGCACCATCGTCGTGCCCGACCTGGTCGCCGCCAGCCTGCGCATGGTGCGCGAGCGCGCCAATCAAGCCGGGATCGCGCTCGGCACCGAACTGGCGCCCGACCTGCCCAGCCTGCGCGGCGATACCATGGCCTTGCGCAAGGTGCTGATCAATCTGTTGTCGAACGCGATCAAGTTCACCGATCCCGGCGGCCAAGTCGCCGTCCGCGCCAACCGTCACGACGGCGTCATCGACATCGTGGTGGTCGATTCCGGCATCGGCATCGCCGCCGAGGACTTGCCGCGCGTGGTCGAACCCTTCGGCCAGGTCAAAAGCGTGCTGACCCGCAACCGCAGCGGTACCGGTCTCGGCTTGCCGATCGCCAAGTCGCTGACCGAACTGCACGGCGGCAAGCTCTTGATCGCAAGCCAGCTCGGACGCGGCACTTCCGTCACCATCCGCCTTCCGGCGGGAAGGGCGCTGCAATAGACGTGCCAGAGCGGGGGCTGGGAAAGCCGCCGCCGGCTGGGCTATAAGCGGATATCGGAGCCAGAGGAGAAGCCCCTTGACCACCGTCGGCCATGACAGCTTCAAGACCCGCCGCACCCTGACCGTCGGCGGCAAGAGCTACGACTATTTCTCGCTGCCGGTGGCGGCCGGGCAATTGGGCGACATCGCGCGGCTGCCGTTCTCGCTCAGGGTGCTGCTCGAGAACCTGCTGCGCTGCGAGGACGGGCGCTCGGTCACGGTCGACGACGTCAAGGCGGTGGTGGCTTGGCTCAAGGACCGGCGTTCGGACACCGAGATCGCTTATCGGCCGGCGCGCGTGCTGATGCAGGATTTCACCGGCGTGCCGGCGGTGGTCGACCTGGCGGCGATGCGGGGGGCGATGTCGGCGCTGGGGGGCGATGCGCGCAAGATCAATCCGCTGTCGCCGGTCGATCTGGTGATCGACCACTCGGTGATCGTCGATCACTTCGGCAATGCCGGCGCTTTCGCCAAGAACGTGGCGCTGGAGATGGAGCGCAACGGCGAGCGCTACGCCTTCCTGCGCTGGGGTCAGCGCGCCTTCGACAATTTCCGCGTCGTGCCGCCCGGCACCGGCATCTGCCACCAAGTCAATCTCGAATACCTGGCGCAGGTGGTGTGGACCGGGCAGAGCGGCGGCAAGACCGTCGCCTATCCCGACACGCTGGTCGGCACGGATTCGCATACCACCATGGTCAACGGCCTGGCGGTGCTGGGCTGGGGCGTCGGCGGCATCGAGGCCGAGGCGGCGATGCTGGGCCAGCCGGTGTCGATGCTGATTCCGGAAGTGGTCGGCTTCAAGCTTTCGGGCCGGCTGCGCGAGGGCGCCAGCGCCACCGATCTGGTGCTGACCGTCACCCAAATGCTGCGCAAGAAGGGCGTGGTCAACAAGTTCGTCGAATTCTTCGGCCCTGGCCTGGCCGAAATGTCGCTGGCCGACCGCGCCACCATCGCCAACATGGCGCCCGAATACGGCGCCACTTGCGGCTTCTTCCCGATCGACGCCGAAACCATCAATTACCTCAAGCTGTCGGGCCGCGATCCCGAGCGCATCGCTTTGGTCGAGGCCTACGCCAAGGCCCAGGGCATGTGGCGCGATGCCACCACGCCCGATCCGGTGTTCACCGATACGCTCGAACTCGACATCGGCTCGGTCGAGCCCTCGATCGCCGGTCCGAAGCGGCCGCAGGATCGCGTGCTGCTGCGCGACGCGGCCTCCAGCTTCGCCAAGACCCTGGCCGAGGCACCCTCGAAGAAGGGCGTCACCGGCCGGGTGCCGGTCAAGGGCGCCAATTTCGACCTCGGCCATGGCGACGTGGTGATCGCCGCCATCACCTCCTGCACCAACACCTCGAACCCGAGCGTGATGCTGGGCGCGGGCCTGCTGGCGCGCAACGCGGTCGCCAAGGGGCTCAAGGTCAAGCCCTGGGTCAAGACCTCGCTCGCTCCGGGTTCGAAGGTGGTGACCGACTACCTGCAGCGCGCGGATGTGCTGAAGGATCTCGACGCGCTGGGCTTCAACCTGGTCGGCTATGGCTGCACCACCTGCATCGGCAATTCCGGGCCGCTGAACGAGGAGATCTCGGCCACCATCGCCGAAGCCGATCTCAACGTCGCCGCCGTGCTGTCGGGCAACCGCAATTTCGAGGGCCGGGTCAATCCGCAGACCAAGGCCAACTATCTGGCCTCGCCGATCCAGGTGGTGGCCTACGCCATCGCCGGCTCGATGCAGGTCGACCTGACCAAGGATCCGATCGGCGCCGGCAAGGACGGCAAACCGGTCTACCTCAAGGATATCTGGCCCTCGAATCGGGACATCGTCGACGGCGTCAGGGCCGCGGTCGGGCCCGACCAATTCAAGAAGCAATACGCCGACGTCTTCACCGGCACCAAGGAGTGGCAGGCGGTCAAGATCAAGGAAGGCCTGACCTACGATTGGGACATCGGCTCGACCTATGTCCGCAACCCGCCTTATTTCGAGAACATGGCCAAGGAGCCGAAGGCGCTGGCCGACATCGTCGGCGCGCGGGTGCTGGCGCTGTTGGCCGATTCCATCACCACCGACCACATCTCGCCGGCGGGATCGATCAAGAAAGACGGGCCGGCCGGCGAATACCTCGTCGGCCACCAGGTGCGGCCGGCGGACTTCAACCAGTTCGGCGCGCGGCGCGGCAATCACGAAGTGATGATGCGCGGCACCTTCGCCAACATCCGCCTCAAGAACGAGGTCGCCCCCGGCACCGAGGGCGGCGTCACCCGCCACATGCCCGACGGCGCGCCGATGTCGATCTACGACGCCGCCATGCTCTACCAGAAGGACGGCGTGCCGCTGGTGGTGGTGGCCGGCAAGGAATACGGCACCGGCTCGTCGCGCGACTGGGCCGCCAAGGGCACCATCCTGCTCGGCATCAAGGCGGTGATCGCCGAAAGTTTCGAGCGCATCCATCGTTCGAACCTGGTCGGCATGGGCGTGATGCCGCTGGTGTTCAAGGACGGCATGACCCGCAAGACGCTCGGTCTCGACGGTTCGGAAGTGTTCGACATCACCGGCATCAAGGGCGGCATCAAGCCGCGCATGGACGTGCCGGTCGCCATCCGCCGCGCCAACGGCAAGATCGACAGCATCGTCGTCACCTGCCGCATCGACACGCTGGACGAGGTCGAATACTACCGCCACGGCGGCATCCTGCATTACGTGCTGCGCAATCTGCGCAAGGCCAGCTAGGCGCAGGCACGAGGTCGTAGGCGATGAAGGCCTGGGTGCTGGAAAAGCCGGGGATCGAGCATCTCCGGCTGGTCGACCGTCCCGAGCCCCAGCCCGGCCCGGGCGAGGTCAAGCTGCGGATCAGGGCGGTGTCGCTCAACTACCGCGATCCGGTGGCGATCGCCGGCGGCTACGGCTCGACCCAGCGCCAGGCCGAACTGGTCCCGGGTTCCGACGGCGCGGGCGAGGTGGTGGCGGTGGGCGCGGGCGTGACTCGCTTCAAGCCGGGCGACCGGGCGGTGCCGCATTTCTTCCTCGATTGGCCGGCGGGCGGGGCCAGCGCCGAGTTCCTGGCCTCGAATCTGGGCGGGCGCAACGACGGCACTTTCCGCGAATTCGCCTGTTTCCCGCAGGCCAGCCTGGTGCATACCCCCGAGCATCTCAGCGATGTCGAGGCGGCGACCCTGTCCTGCGCCGGCGTCACGGCATGGAGCGCGATCGTCGCCCACGGCCATGTCGCGCCCGGACAGGTAGTGGTGACGCAAGGCACCGGCGGCGTGTCGCTGTTCGCGCTGCAATTCGCCAAGGCTGCCGGCGCCGAGGTGATCATCACCTCCTCCAGCGACGAGAAGCTGGCACGCGCGCGGGCGCTGGGCGCCGATCACGGCATCAACTACCGCGCCGAGCCGCAATGGGCCCGCCGCGTGCACGAGATCACCCGCGGTCGCGGCGCGGATCTGGTGGTCGAGCTGGGCGGGCAGGAGACGCTGGAGCAGTCGCTGCGCGCGGCGCGCATCGGCGGCAGCCTGATGACCATCGGCGTGCTGTCGGGGCCGCGGCCGGCGCTCAATCTCGGGCTGATCGTCACCCGCGGCGTGCGGCTGCAAGGCGTGACGGTCGGCTCCAAGGCCGAGTTCGAGGCCATGCTGCGGGCGATGGTGCGCCATCGCCTCAAGCCGGTGCTGGACGCGACCGAGTTCGCTTTCGCCGATCTCAAGGACGCGATCGCGCACCTCAAGGCCGGGCGTCATTTCGGGAAGATTCCGATCCGGGTGTGAGCGGCGGCGGCAGGCGGTTTCACCGTTTCGTGACTGGACCCGCCCGCCGTGCCCGGATATTCGGTCGACCCATGTGGCGAAACCTGCTGGCGATCGGATTGATCATGGCGACCCTGGGCGCAAGGGCGCAGGAATTGCGGATCGATGCGCCGCGCCGCGTGGTCGAGCTGTTCACCTCGCAGGGTTGCGATTCCTGTCCGCCGGCGGATGCTTATCTCGGCGAATTGACCAAGCGCGAGGGGCTGTTGGCGCTGTCGCTGCATGTCGACTATTGGAACCATCTCGGCTGGGTCGATCTGTTTTCCTCTCCTCTCTACGCCAAGCGCCAGCGCGACTACGGCCAGGCCTGGCGGGCGCGAAATGTCTACACTCCGCAAATCGTGGTCGACGGCCGAACCGGCTTGGTAGGCTCGGATCGGCGCGCGATCGAGCGCGCGCTCGAAACGCCGCCGGCGCAGGCCGGTCCAGCGATGGAACTGGCCAAGGACGCCGATGGGCGGTGGTGGCTGAAGCTGGCGGCAGCGTCGATCGAGCGTCCGGCCACGGTCTGGCGGGTGATCTACAGTCCGCGCGAGGAGGTCCAGATCGCGCGCGGCGAGAACGCCGGCAAGAAACTGACCTATCACAATGTGGTCAGGTCATGGGACGCGATCGGGCGCTACGAGGGTCAGGCGATCGCGCTGCCGTTGATGATGGACGAAGCCCAGCCCTGCGCGCTGTTGGTGCAGGAAGAGGGCGCGGGCGCGATCCTCGCCGCCCTGCGCGTCAGCCCGAACTGAGCGACGATCTTCGAGTCAATTCGTAAAGCGCCACCGCCGCAGCATTCGAGACGTTGAGCGCCGGCAGGCGGGGGTCGGTCGGCAACCGCGCCAGCGCATCGCACCGCTCGGCGGTCAAGCGCCGCAACCCTTCGCCTTCCGCCCCCAGCACCAGCACGACGTCTCCGCCCAGATCGGTCTCGGCCAGCGACTTGGCGCCGCTGTCGGCCAAGCCGATCAGCCAATAGCCGAGCCCTTTCATTTGCTCCATCGCCCGAGCGAGATTGCCGACCCGCACCAGCGGCACGATGTCGAGCGCGCCCGAGGCCGCCTTGGCGACGACGGCATTGGCCTCGGGGGCGTGGCGTTCGGTCGTCACCACGGCTCGCGCGCCGAACGCCGCCGCCGAACGAAGTATCGCACCGAGATTGTGCGGATCGGTGATTTGGTCGAGCGCGACCACCAAGTTCGGCCGGCCCGGAAGGCGCGCGCAGGCGGTTTCCAACTCGTGCTCGGGCAGGGCATCGACCTGCAGCGCCAGACCCTGATGGACCGAGCCCTTGGGCAGGACGGTGTCGATCCGGCCGCGATCGACCTTCTCCGGCCGCTCGCGCCCCGGTGCCGTGGGCGCGGCGGACGGGTCGACCGCCCAATAGCGGCGCACGATCCGGGTCGGATTGGCCAGCGCCGCCTGGACGGCATGGCGGCCGAAAAGCCAGATTGGGCCCCCCGAACGTTCGGGCTTGCGATGTGTCATGCGGGGGTTTATACTGCGCCGCACAAGACGGAACCACACGCTTCTTGCTCGACGCCGGCGGCGACGGGTACAGAAGCGTGCGTGGTTTTTCTGTCTTGAAACGGGTATTGCAACCGGTTTTGGCGAGAGGGATCAAGTAGGTACGGCGTCCGACGGCGCCCGAAGCCACGAGACACGGAGGGGTGGCCGAGCGGTCAATGGCAGCAGACTGTAAATCTGCCGACGTACGTCTACGAAGGTTCGAATCCTTCCCCCTCCACCAGCTTCGCAAGCCCGGCCAAGGCGTCGCCGCCGGGCTTGCGCGGCCCCAACGGGCCAAGCGCGACGCAGGAGAGTCCGGACCGGTGTAGCCGGGCGGGTGTAGCTCAGTGGTAGAGCTCCAGCCTTCCAAGCTGGCTACGCGGGTTCGATTCCCGTCACCCGCTCCACCGTCCCGGACGCGCCGGATCGCGCGACCAGCGCGAGAGCGGAACGAGCGAACGAGAGAAAGAAAGCAAGAAGGTCGACCATGGCGAAGGCGAAATTCGAGCGGACCAAGCCGCACTGCAACGTGGGGACGATCGGGCACGTCGATCACGGCAAGACGACGCTGACGGCGGCGATCACGAAGGTGCTGGCGGAGAGCGGGCAGGCGGAGTTCAAGGCCTACGATCAGATCGACAAGGCGCCGGAGGAGAAGGCGCGTGGGATCACGATTCAGACGGCGCATGTGGAGTACGAGACCAAGAACCGGCACTACGCGCATGTCGATTGCCCGGGGCACGCGGACTATGTGAAGAACATGATCACGGGCGCGGCGCAGATGGACGGAGCGATCTTGGTGGTGTCGGCGGCGGACGGGCCGATGCCGCAGA
>Ga0194120_10012035_pt1 | contig 10245 bp, 6 predicted proteins | sample TA2MahCa65mmetaG_FD_148642 | JGI IMG/M metagenome (GOLD analysis project Ga0194120, IMG submission 148642) | Freshwater microbial communities from Lake Tanganyika, Tanzania - TA2015019 Mahale Deep Cast 65m | ecosystem: Environmental > Aquatic > Freshwater > Lake | place: Tanzania: Lake... | reverse complement strand
AAGGTCTGGTCGTCCAGCGACGCGGGCACGAGAATGACGTTCACGATGGACTCAGCTCTCCCCGGAGAAAATGCGCGAGCCCGGTGGCTCCGCGGTGCTCGACATTGCGGGCCGCGGCGGCGATTGCCGCGCGGAGCGCATCCGTGATTATATCACCGGCGAGCAGACGCGAGAAATATGTCGCGCCGAAGACGTCACCGCACCCGGTGGGGTCGCCCTTGACACGCACGGCCCCGCCCGCCGGCGCCTCGAGCGCCGTGCGCAGCGCGCCGGGCGCGGGGGCAAGGCCGGGCGCCGCGCGGTCGGCGAGTCGCCCGAAGTGCGGCTGGGCGAAGTACGCCGCGCCGCGCGGACCAAGCGTCACCACGAGCGCCTGCACGCCAGCGGACATGGCGGTGGCCGCCAGCGCCAGGCCGTCGGGCGCCATCATCGAGAGCTCTTCCTCGTTCACCTGGATCAGGTCGAAGCACCGGCACCAGTCCGAGACGCGCGGCAGCGGCTGCAGGGTGCGGAGTCCGGACGGTTGGATCGCGAGCAGGAGGGAGTGGAGGTCGCAGTAGATGGGGCCCCGGAAGTGCTGGCGCAGGAGCGTCGCCGTCTCGAGGTCCAGCTCGAAGCCGGAGATGAGGTTTATGTAGAGCGCGTCGAGATCGGCGAGCATGGGCTGCAACCCCTGCCAGCTCCAGCCGGGAACGCCGCCAGAGAGCACCTCGCTGCGCCGCTGATCGTCGAGGTAGCGCAGTTCGACGCGGTTGTTCGGATACGGCACCGCAACGGGCGCGGCGTCCGGCGCCACGCGCCGCAGCAACGCCAGGAAGCGTCGCGACTCGTGCAGCAGGTCGTCGCCGACCTTTACGATGGGGACCATCTCCCAGTCGGGCGGCAGGGCGGCGTCGAATCCGGCCAGCGCATAGGTGATGCCGCCCCACTCCTCCACCGGGGCGACGCGCACGTCTCGTCCGTAGATGACGTCCCAGACGAAGCTGCCGAGGACGCCGACGCGGCGTTTCCTCACGCCACCGGGTGCTCGGCGAGGAAGGCGGCGACCGCCCCGACCATCCCGGCGCTTCCGTTTAGCGCGCCTGGAACGATCTGACAGGCATCCACGGCCGGCCGGAACGCGCGGCGCCGCACCTCGGCCCGCAGCGGAACGAAGAGCGAGTCACCGGCCAACGCCACGCCGCCAGCCAGCACGACCACGTCGGGGTTGAAGACGTTGAGCATGTTGGCCACGCCGACGGCGAGGAACCGCGCGGTGTCCTTGACGACCTCAGCGGCGAGGGCGTCGCCGCGGTCGGAGGCCTTGTAGACCATCGCCGCGGTGATGCGGGCCGGATCACCCTCGCACAGTTCCGCGAGCAGGGTGGGCTCCCCGCGCGCCATCGCCTCGCGGGCGCGCGCGGCGATGGCCGGGCCGGCCGCGTACGCCTCGAGGCAGCCGTAATTCCCGCATCCGCACTTCCGTCCGTTCGCCTCGATCGTCATGTGGCCAATCTCACCGGCCACGTCGCTGGCGCCGTGATAGAGGCGCCCGTCGAGGATCAGCCCGCCGCCGATGCCGGTGCCGAGCGTGAAGCCCACGACATTACGCGCACCCTTGGCCGCGCCAAGCCACGCCTCGCCCAGTGTGGCGCAGTTCGCGTCGTTGTCGAGGACCGCGGGCAGGCCCACGGCGTCGCTCACGCGGTCGCGCAACGGGAAGTCCTTCCACCCCAGGTTCGGCGTGACGATCACGATGCCACGCTCCCGGTCGAGCGGACCGGGCGAGCCGATGCCGACGCCGGCAAACTGCGCGCGCGTGGCGCCCGTCTCCCGCGTCACCGTGGCGATCGTGGTCTCGATCATCTCGCGGAGGCGCTCCACCACCGCGTCAGCGCCGAGCACGGCGCGCGTCGGCAGGGTGTGGACGCCGATCTCGCGGCTCCCGTCGGCGGGCATGGCGCCAACCACCAGATTGGTGCCCCCGATATCGACGCCGATTACGTAACGCATAGGGTGCAGGGATCAGGGAACAGGGAGGGTACGAAGCAAATTGCGCACCTGCGTCGCGACCCGCGAGGGCTCAAGGGAGCGCATGCAGTCGAAATGCCCCAGCGGGCATTCGCGCGGCCCGTGCGTGTGGCAGGGGCGACAGGCGAGGCCGTCGAGGCCGAGCGCCTGCGAGCGCGGGGCGAGCGGGCCGAAGCCGAAGGCGGGTACCGTCGGTCCAAACAGCGTCAGCGTCGGCGTGCCGACGCCCGACGCGAGGTGTGTCGGCGCCGAGTCGTTGGCCACGAGCACCGCGCACCGGCGGATCAGCTCGGCGCTGGCGAGGAGCGAGAGACGGCCGGTGGCGTCGAGCGCACGCCCCGGTGCGGCGGCGGCAATCGTCCCGGCGATCGGCGCATCATCGCCGCTGCCGACCACGACCAACCGCGCCTCGTCGAGTGCGGAGGCCAGGGCCACGAAGTGCGGCCAGCGCTTGGTCGCCCAAATGCTGCCGGGGGCGAGCGCGACGAGCGGTCCGCCCGCGGCGAGCTCGTCGAGAAGCGCATCCACCGCGGCGCGATCGTTTGCGGACGGAAACAGCGTCGGACGAAGGGCGTCAGCGCTGGGCGCATCCGCGGCATCCCCAGCGGCGAGCCGCCAGAGGCGTTCGGCGTGATGCTGGTCGCGCTGATATCGGACGCGCTCGGTGTAGAGGGCGCGCCCCACCGAGGTGTCGAAGCCGACGAGCCGCGGGATCCGCGCGGCGCGCGCGAGCACGGCGCTGCGCAGCGAGCCTTGGGCGAGGTACGCGGCCTCGTAGCGCGCGGTGCGCAGCTGCTGGGCGAGCCGCCGGAGCCCAAGCACGCCCGCGTCACGCCCGCGCTTGTCGTAGGCGATCACGCGGCGCACGGACGGATTGCCGCGCAGCAGCGACGCGCCGAGGGGCGTCACCACAACGTCCACTGGCCCGCGCGCAGCCAGCGCGGCCAACAGCGGCGTGGTGAGCACCGTGTCGCCGAGAAAGGAGGTCTGGATGACGAGAGAAGCCACGCGCCCCGGCCCTAAGTGTCCACCGTCCACCGTCTACCGTCCACCGTCACTCGCCGGCCACTAGTCGACCTGCAGCACCGCCAAGAACGCCTCCTGCGGAATCTCCACCGAGCCCACGCTCTTCATGCGCTTCTTCCCCTCCTTCTGCTTCTCGAGGAGCTTGCGCTTGCGGGTGATGTCGCCGCCGTAGCACTTGGCGAGCACGTCCTTGCGCACCGCCTTGACCGTGGTGCGGGCGATCACGCGCTGGCCGATCGCCGCCTGGATCGCGACCTCGAAGAGCTGGCGCGGGATCAGGTCCTTCAGCTTCACGGCGATCTTGTGCCCCCAGTCGTACGCCTTGTCCTTGTGAATGATCACGGAGAAGGCGTCCACCGGGTCGCCGTTGATGAGCATCTCGAGCTTCACGAGATCGCTGGCGCGGTACTCGAGCATCTCGTAGTCGAGCGACGCGTAGCCGCGCGAGATGGACTTGAGCTTGTCGAAGAAGTCGAGAATGATCTCGGCAAGCGGGAACTCCCACGCGATCTCGACGCGCGTGGTGTCGACGTAATGCATGCCCTTATACACACCCCGTCGCTCAGTACCCAGCGTCATGATGGGGCCGATGTAGTCGGCGGGCGCCATGATGCGCGCGCGCACGAACGGCTCCTCTACGCGGTCGATCACGCCCGCGGCGGGCATCAGCGCGGGGTTCTCCACGAGCAGCTTCTCGCCGTCGGTCTTGAAGACGTGGTACTCCACGCTCGGGACCGTCGTCACCAGGTCGAGGTCGAACTCGCGTTCCAGCCGCTCCTGCACGATCTCCATGTGGAGCAGGCCGAGGAAGCCGCAGCGGAAACCGAAACCGAGTGCCGTGGAGGTCTCCGGCTCGTAGTGCAGCGAGGCATCGTTGAGCTGGAGCTTCTCGAGCGCGTCGCGCAGGTCCTCGTACTGCTGCGTGTCGGTCGGGTAGACGCCGGCGAAGACGAACGACCGCACGGCCTGGTAGCCGGGGAGCGGCTCGGTGGCGTGGTGGTCCGCGTCAAAGACCGTGTCGCCCGCGCGCGTCTCCTTCACCGAGCGCACGCTGGCGACGACGTACCCCACTTCACCCGCGGTCAGCGTGTCGGTGGGCACCTGCCGCAGCTGGTTGTAGCCGACCTCGTCCACTTCGTACGTGTGCTCGCTGGCGCCGAACGCGATGTGCATCCCCTTCTTAAGGGTGCCGTCCACCACGCGGACGCTCGGAATCGCGCCGCGGTACTTGTCGTAGTACGAGTCGTAGATGAGCGCGCGCAGCGGGGCCTTTGGGTCGCCCTTGGGCGGCGGCACCTTGGCGACCACCCGTTCGAGCAGGGCGGGGATGCCGATCCCCTCTTTGGCGCTGACGAAGAGCACGTCCTCGGGGGCGCAGCCGAGCAGGCCGACCACCTCGTCGCGCCGCTTCTCCGGTTCCGCGCCGGGAAGGTCGATCTTGTTGAGGATCGGGATGATCTCGAGCCCCGCCTCCATCGCGAGGAACAGGTTCGAGAGCGTCTGCGCCTGGATCCCCTGCGACGCGTCCACGACCAGGATCGCCCCTTCGCACGCGGCGAGCGAGCGTGAGACTTCGTAGGTGAAGTCGACGTGCCCGGGCGTGTCGATGAGGTTCAGCTCATACGAGGTGCCGTCCGGCGCGTCGTACGACATGCGGACGGCGTTGAGCTTGATCGTGATCCCGCGCTCGCGCTCCAGGTCGAGCGTGTCGAGCACCTGGGCCTTCATCTCCCGCTTCTGAAGCATGCCCGTGGCCTCGATCAGGCGGTCGGCGAGCGTCGACTTGCCGTGATCGATGTGGGCGACGATGCAGAAGTTACGGATGCGGTTCAGGTCCACGGGCGGAGCGTCTCGGGTTAGCCCTAAAAGTTAGCTTCCTGCGCGGGTGAACCCAAGGCTTGCGGGGGGACGGGGAAGAGGAATGGGAAGGCGAACGGCAACTGCATTCACCACAAAGGCACGCAGGGCACGAAGAAGAACTGGGGATGACACGCCTTGGCCATTCCGGCATCTGCGTGGCGAACGCGGTTCTCCCAAGGATTGCCCGTGGCTGTCCTCCGTGTTCTCCGTGATCTCCTGTGAGGCTGTTCCCCCTCGCCCCGCGTTTTGCTGTGCGACTGCGTACTATTACATCGCGTCATGACCGGTCCGGCCCAGACTCAGCGCCCTGAACTCCTCGATCCCGCCCAGCTCAATGCGCTCGGCGGGCTGGAGATCCGTGCGCGCTGGGTGGTCGAAGGTTTCCTCACCGGCCTGCATCGCTCGCGCAAGAAGGGCTTTTCCGTCGAGTTCGCCGAGCACCGGCCGTACATGCCGGGCGACGACCTGCGGTACATGGACTGGAAGATGGCCGCCCGCGCGGACAAGTGGCTGATCAAGCTCTTCGAGGAGGAAACCAACCTCCGCGCGACGCTGGTCCTCGACGTCTCGAAGTCCATGCACTGGTCGGGCGCTCCATCGCGGCTCACCAAGCTGCAGTACGCCGAAACGCTGGTCGCGGCAGTGGCGCTCCTCCTGCTGAAGCAGCGCGACGCGGTGGGGCTCATCCGGTTCGACGATGACGTGCGCACGGTGCTCCCGCCGCGTTCGCGCGACTTGCACTTCCGCCGCATCCTTGCCGCGCTCTCCGAGCCCGGCGCCGGGGCGGGAACGGACGCGCCCGGCGCGCTGATGCGCGCCGCGCGGCTGGTGCCGCGTCCCGGGATGGTGATTGTCGTGAGCGACCTGCTGCTCGATCCCGAGGAGACGGTGCACGCCCTGCAGGTGCTGCGCGGCGCCGGGCATCAGGTGACCGTGCTGCATCTTCTCGACCCGGCGGAGAGAGATCTCTCCGTGGCCGGGGCGGAACTCGTCTTCGTGGATCCGGAGACGGGCACCGAAGTCGAGGCCTCGGTGGGCGACGTGCGGTCGGCGTATCGGGCCACCGTGGCGCAGGCCATCGACGAGTGGCGCTCGCGCCTTGCCGGCGTCGGCGTCTCGTACGAGCCCATCTACACCGATGCGCCGTTCGTCGTCCCCGTTCGCCGCGCGTTCCTCTCGCGCCAGCGCCTGCCGTGAGCCTGCTGGCCCCGCTCGCCCTGCTCCTTGGCCTGGCCGCCGCGGTTCCGCTCTGGCTGCACCTGCGCCGCCGCAAGGTCGATGTGCGGATGGAGTTCCCGGCGGTGCGCTACCTGCTGCGCGCTGAACAGGACCACGCGCGCGAACTGAAGGTCCGCAATGTGCTCCTGATGGCCCTGCGGGTCGCCATCGTCCTGCTGCTCGCCCTCGCGGCCGCGCGCCCGCTCGCGAGACTCGGGATTGGTGGGCACGGCCCCACGGCCCTGGCCGTCGTTCTCGACAACTCGATGAGCACCGGCGCCGTGGTCGACGGACGCGCCGTGCTCGCGACGCTCGGGGAGGTCGCGCGCGGCGCGTTGGCCGACGGACGCGCCACTGACAGACTGTGGCTGGTCACCGCCGACGGGGCCGTCACTGGCGGTTCCGCGGCGGATGTGACCCGCGCGGTGGCTCAGACGACACCGCTGGCTGGCGCTGGCGACGTCGCTGCCGCGCTGCGCACCGCGGAAGCCCTGGTGCGAGGCGCCGCGCTCCCTGCCGCGCGCGTCGTGGTCGTCACCGACGGGCAAGCCAGCGCGTGGCCGGAACGCGTCGCCGCGCCCAACACTCCGGTGCTTCTCTATGCGCCCTCGGCGCCGCCGCCGTCGAACCGTGCCGTCACGCGCGTGGTCGCTGACCCGCCGCATTGGACGCCGCGCGGGACACTGCGTGCCACGGTGCTCGCGCGCGAGTCCGTAACGTGGCGCGCCGCGCTAGGCACGGCCACACTGGCACGCGGCAGCATCGCCGGCGGCGGGACCATTGAGGCCGCGGCCACGCCCGCCGCGCGCGGATGGACGGCGGGGACGGTGGAACTACCACCTGACGAGTTGCGCGCTGACGACGTGCGCCCCTTCGCTCTGCACGTGGGGCCGGCGCCCGCCGTGCGCGTGGAACCGGCGGCTGGTGCTTTCGCCCGCACCGCGCTCGCCGCGCTCGTTGCCGACGGCCGGGTGCGCGATGGCGACGGCGTGACGCTCACCAGCGCCGAGCAGGTCGCGAAGCTGCCCGCGTTGATCACCGCCCCCGCCGATCCGGCGCGCGTCGCCTTGGCGAACCGCGCACTCGAGCGCGCACGCATCCCGTGGCGCTTCGGCGTCCGGCGCACCGGCCCGGCGCCGCTGCGCGGTGACGGCCTAGACGGCGCGAGCGTGTTGCGGTTTTACGAGCTGGAATCGGCAGGCGGTGCGTCGTCCGACACGCTGGCAACGATCGGGAGTCTGCCCGCGGTCGTCGCCGGCGAGGGCTGGGCACTGGCGTCCTTCTCGTTCGATCCGGCCGACACGGATCTGCCGCTGCGCGCGGCCTTCCTCCCGTGGCTCGATCGCATCATCACGCGGCGGCTCGCCGCGGACGCCGGGCCGGTGATCGAATCGGCGCCTCGCGCGTGGGTCGCGCGCCCCGCGTGGGCCGCCGGCCTCGAGGCGCCTGATGGCACGGTGCAGCCGCTACACGGGACGCGGTTTCGGGCCCCCGCCTCGGTGGGCGTGCACTTCCTGCGCCGTGGCGCGGAGCGCGCCGGCGCGATCGTGGTCGCCGCGGAGGCGTCGGAATCCGAGCTCGCTCGGCTCGCGCCGTCGGCGCTCGCGGCACGGATAGGCGGTGCGGCGGTCGGGACCGACGACGCGCGGCAGTTGGCCTCACTGGCGTGGTCCGATGCGTCCCCGCGGCCGTTCCTCGCTGCGCTGCTCGTGGCGGTGCTCGTGCTCGTGCTCATGGAGACGTGGGCCGCGCGGCGCGATGACACGGGACCTGCCTGACATGCCGCTCCCGCTCCTGCTCGATCGCTTCCGCGCGCTCGGCGCCTTCCAGGCGCTGAGCACGCAGCTGCCGCGGAGCGCAGGCACCCTGCGCGTCACTGGGCTCGCCGGCTCCGGTGACGCCGTGCTTGTCGCCTCCCTGGCCCTGGAGGCGCCAAACCGGCTGCACGTCGTGGTCGCCGAGCAGGTGCCCGAGGCCGAGCGTTGGCTCGCCGATCTCGAGGCGCTGCTCGGCGCGGGCGCCGCGGCGCTCTATCCGCCGCGCGAGGGGTTCGGGGAGGTTGAGCCCCACGCCGAAGTGGCGGGCGAGCGCGTCGAGACACTTGAGCGACTGAGTCGCGGGCAGGTGCGCATCCTCGTCACCACGGTGCGCGCGGTGCAGGAGCGGACGCGCCTGCCGCGCGCGCTGGCCGACGCGCGCCTCGAGCTGGCGCGCGGCGCGGCGTGGCGGCTCGAGGCGCTGGCCGATCATCTCGTGCGCGTGGGTTTCGAGCGCGCGAGCATGGTGGAGGACGTCGCGCAGTTCTCGGTGCGCGGCGGCATCGTGGATGTCTACGGATTCGGCATGACCGCCCCGGTGCGCCTGGAGTTCTGGGGCGACGATCTGGTCGAGCTGCGCGAGTTCGACCTGGCCAGCCAGCGCACCACGCGAGCCATCGAGCGGGTGGTGATCCTCCCCGTGGACGCGGTCGGTCCGGCCGAAGATGAGGGGCCACCGCGAAGCGCGGAGGACCCGAAGGGCCACGAAGAAAACGCCGAGGGGAACGACAGCGCGGCGGCCCCGGGGCGCAGTGCGCTCGCGGATCTCTGGCCGCCCGATTCGCTCGTCGTGATTCCCGAGGGGGTGCACGTCGCGCCGGAACTGCGGCGCACCTGGGACGAGGCGGCCCATCACCTCGAACTCGCCCGCCGGCGCGGCGAGGACGTGGCCGCGCGCGACGACCTGCTCCAGCCCCCGGAGGTGGCGCAGGCGGCCCTGGCGCGATTCGCCGCCGTGGAGATCTTGACTGACGGCGCCTCGGGTGGCGTGGCGTTCCCGCTGCGTCCGCCAGAGCCGATCGAGCGCGACATGCCGCGCCTGCGCGCGGTGGTCGCCGACGGCACGCCCACCGTGATCCTCTGCGACAACAGCGGGCAGGCCGAGCGCCTCGAGGAACTGCTCGCGCCGCACGGCCGCGAGGCGCTCCCCGCGCTGTCCATCGGCGTGCTCGGTGCCGGCTTCCTGATTCCGCCGCGCGGCGAGCCCGCCGGACTGCGCATCCTCACAGACCACGAGATCTTCCGGCGCGACCGGCGCATTCGTCGCGCGCGGCGCTACGTCGCGGGCACCGCCCTCGAGCTGGTCGGCGCGCTGAAGGCCGGCGACTTCGTGGTGCACCTCGAACACGGCGTGGGCATCTATCGCGGCATGGAGACGATCTTCGTCGGCGAGAGCACCATCGAGGTGATCGTCATCGAGTACGAGGGCGGCGACCGGCTGAACGTGCCGCTCTATCGCATCGACCAGGTGGAGCGGTTCCGCCACGCCAGCGACGTGAGCGAGGACGCGCCGCCGCCGCGTCTGCACCGGCTGGGCGGCAAGCGATGGGCGCAGCAGCGCGACCGCACGCGCGCGGCGATCCGCGAGATGACGCACGAGTTGCTCAACCTCTACGCGCGCCGCCACGTGGCGTCGCGGCCGCCGCACCATCCCGATGGCGCGTGGCAGAAGCAGTTGGAGAGCTCGTTCCTGTTCGAGGACACGCCCGACCAGCTGCGCGCGACGCTGGACGTCAAGCGGGACATGGAGACGCCCCGCCCGATGGACCGCCTCCTCGTCGGCGACGTGGGCTACGGCAAGACGGAGATCGCCGTGCGCGCCGCCTTCAAGGCCGTGCAGAGCGGGCGGCAGGTGGCCGTGCTGGTCCCGACGACCATCCTCGCCGAGCAGCACGCGCGGACGTTCGGGGAACGCCTCGCCGATTTCCCGGTGCGCATCGCCGTGCTCTCCCGTTTTCAGTCGGCGAAGGCGCAGAAGGCGGAGCTCGAGGAACTCAAGGCGGGCACCATCGACATCGTCATTGGCACGCATCGCCTCCTGTCGCCCGATGTCACGTTCCGCCAGCTTGGCCTGATCGTTGTGGACGAGGAGCACCGCTTCGGCGTGAAGCACAAGGAGCGGCTCAAGCAACTGAAGCTCGAGACGGACGTGCTCACGCTCACGGCGACGCCGATTCCGCGGACGCTGCATCAGGCGCTCGCCGGCCTGCGCGACCTGACGCTGATGCAGACGCCGCCGCGCGACCGCTCGCCGGTGCTCACCTTCCTCGAACCCTGGGACGACGGCCTCCTCGAGGAGGGGATCGCCCGCGAG
>Ga0194120_10012026_pt1 | contig 10256 bp, 7 predicted proteins | sample TA2MahCa65mmetaG_FD_148642 | JGI IMG/M metagenome (GOLD analysis project Ga0194120, IMG submission 148642) | Freshwater microbial communities from Lake Tanganyika, Tanzania - TA2015019 Mahale Deep Cast 65m | ecosystem: Environmental > Aquatic > Freshwater > Lake | place: Tanzania: Lake... | reverse complement strand
GAGGGCCGGGCGCAAGACCTTCCCTTGCCCCGCTTCGACCAGGCCGCGATCATCATCCAGCGGGAGGGCGGACCGATCCTGGGCGCGCTCCGTCTGGGTGGAGGTTGAAACCATGAACGATCGCCTGGCCCCGGATTGGACCGTCGCCCGCTGGTTCAACAGCGCGACGCCCCTCGCCCTCGCCGATCTGCGCGGCAAGGTGGTGGCGGTTCATGCCTTTCAGATGCTCTGCCCCGGCTGCGTCAGCCATGGCCTGCCCCAGGCGCAGAAGATCGCCGCGCTTTTTCCCCGCGACCAAGTGGCGGTGATCGGCCTGCACACGGTCTTCGAGCATCACGCCGCCATGACCCCTGTCGCCCTCGAGGCCTTTCTTCATGAATACCGGGTGACGTTTCCCGTGGGCGTCGATCAACCCGACGGGCAAGAGGGGCTGCCGGTCACCATGCGGACCTATGGCATGCGGGGAACGCCGACCCTCCTCCTGATCGACCGCCAGGGCCGCCTGCGCGAGCATGCTTTCGGCCAGGCCGAGGACATGGCGGTCGGCGCCGCCATCGCCCGCCTCGCGGCGGAACCGGGACCGGAAGCATCCGACGCGTAGAGCCTGCTGAGTTGATCGTCACCCGATAGCGTGGCGGCACTGAGCGGCAACATTGGCGGCGGTATAGCGCCCCATTGTGCCGCCCAGGGTCGAGGCGCCGAGGTCGCTCGTCTGGCCATCGAGGCCGAGACGGTGAGCGAGGGCGAGGCCGAGTTGCGAGCCGGCCCAACCCGCCACCGAAGTCGCGAGGTTGTTCCTGAATTGCGCGCCAAGGCCGTCGATGACGTGCTGTCCGGCCGCAAGAGCATTGCTCGCGTCGCACAGGCCTATGGTGTGCGTCCATCGACGATCGGGCGGCTTGTGCAGGCTTGGTATGCAAGAGATTGAACTAAATATCGATGCTTACAAGTAGTGCCGAAACGACAGTGGTTTTGATGTTACGGTTGGAATCGCCGTGAGTATTTCTCCGACATCGTCGGCAAAGCGTAGCGTTACAGGAACACCGTCACCGTAGATGCATGTGTTGAAGTTGAGTTTGGTAAGAGCAAGGATGTCTTTGAGAACCTGCTCAATCGCGACATCGCCAAAGACGACGCGAACCTTGAGCGGAGTCGGTATCTCACGGCCAGGATATGTCTGGAGCTTGGGTACATATCCCGAAGTCCAGAGAAATGCATTGCGTCTATCCACCCGGAGACCGAGCCCTCGAAGCACTGGTCGCCGGCCCTCGCGAAAGAGCTTCAGATCATTCGGCCGTCGTATCTGAATTCCTGCGACAAGCGTGCCGGAAGGCGCGGCCGACCTAAAGCCTGCGATTTCGCCCTCGTTAAAGATTGTTCGGCCGTGGATAAATAGCTCCTTAGGCGGTACCTTGTGCCAATGCGTGAATGCATCGACGCACTTCTTGACGATCTCGGCGGCCTTTTCCTTCGGAAGGTGAAAGTCATTCGGGCGATCCGAAGCCCAAGGACCGACTGATCCTTTGAACACCATGCCCTCGCCGGAGTGGAGAAACATCTGCGCGCCGCAGCACGCTTCGGCGCTATCACTCGGATTGTTCGTTCGCTTAAAGACGAGGCCGACGTAACAGACGCCCTCACGAATGTCCGCTAGGTTCCACGGTTTGCCGCCGGCCTTGTAGTAGATGGTGGTGCCGAGATTCCAGGCGATGGTGGCGTCGTCCTGAAGTTTCCGTTTCGAATTGCCGAAACGATCGAGAAAGTCGTGTGGAGCAATCGTGGTTTCCCGAACGATTTGGGTAACCGCTTCGCAGTCGAGGAGCTTGGCCTTGAACTGGTTGTGGAAATGGTTTTCGTAGAGATGCTTCTCTGCCGCTAGGTTGTAGTCCTCGAATAGATCGGGAGCATCCAACAGGCGAAGTGCTTGCCTGTGCGAAAGGGCAACAGGCGGTGCGATTCCGTCAGTCTTGGCTACGATGGATCTCGGGCGGCATAGCTGCCAGACTTCCTCGGGAATGACGACGAACCAAACTGCGACTTTGGGGTCTTCCTCTTTTATCCAGCGGATAATTGGATTGGCGAAAAGCTCTACCGTGTTGAATACGCGCTGATGTGAGTCTGTGATGCGAATGGCGCTCTGGAGTGCTGTTTCATCTACTTCCAATTTGACACGCGGGGCAGGATCCCACTCGGTCCGAAAAACAGCTTGAAAGCCGGGAAACCTCACAGAGCTCGGAATTTTCGGATCGGGCTCAATAGCGCCAACGATCCGCTTCGCCCACGTTTCGAACCTTCTGATGCCGACCGATAGGCCGATGATCCCGTAGCGGAAGCCAGGCGACTTCTCGGGAGGCCCGAACAAGAACAGGCCATCTTTAGGGTCTTCGAGCGTCTGCTCAAAGCCGAAGCGAAGGCGAGGCTCTGGAAAGGCGAGGAGGGTCCTCTGCATTGGGTCAAGTCGCGTGGGCATCATCGTCGTCGTCGGCCGCATCATCGTCTTCGACCAGCTCGATCTCCTGGCTCTCATCGACTCCGTCCTTGCCGTCCTCGAAATAGCTCCAGGGACTGATGAAGGCAGTGGGCACAGATGCTAGATGGATGGTCCGTCCATCGCCTTCGCCCAGCGGGATTTCGCGCTGTTGGTTCGAGAGCCAGGCGAAGAATGCCAATAGCCTGCCTCGCCATTCCCGGTTCCACCAATTCTTGCAAACTCGCCGACGGGCGCGATGCATTTGACCGGCATTGCTCCACGGCCTGGAGCCGTCATCCGTGAAGATCACATGATGTCGAATAACTAGGCGTGGCATAGGAAAGAGTTGGGCTGATGCCGAAACCGCGTAGTGCCAGAATCCATCGGCGACTTTCGTTCCGTCTGCCTTGCGGCGGCTTTTGGTCCCGACGAGTTGCCGGTACGTCTTGCGCCGCCCCGGCAAGGTGATTGTTGCTCGATCTCTTGCCAATGCACCTTTCCTAAAAAAATAACAGTTCATCCCGCTCGATAGTTCAAACTCCTGTAGTCCACGTCGCCTCAGCTCTTCGCCCCAGGCTTGATGCGCGATATCCGTGAGCATGTTGCGGGCGTCCAAGGCTGAGATGTCAGCCGCCGAGCACCCTGCTTCGATGAAGTTGGACGTCGCCACGTTTATACTTTCGCGAATTTCAATCTGGCTGGGCAGGAGTGCCCCGGCGAAATCAGCCGACAGGTACGTGACGATCCGATCGCCGACGACGCGATGGGGATGTGGGCGAAGCGCTTCTGCTGCCCGCCGCGCAAGAGTTTCGTTTGGAAGCCGATGTAGGAAAACGCGTTTGGGAAACCGGAGTCGAAACCAATTCGAGATGCAGCGTTCGTTCGATACGACGACCTTACGGCGCTCGTCTTGCGATGCCCGATACCAGTCCAGGACGGTGTGTGGACCGACCTGCGTAGATCGCGGCGCCCCTTCTCGCTCCAGGAGTTTGAGCAACTGGCTGAGGCCCGTTGCCCAGTTTTCGTCGAATCGGACGAAATTGCGGTCTCGGATCGAGCTCTGCGTACTCTCGAAAGGAAACTGATCAACCTTAATTGGGACGAGGAAGTTGTTGACGCCACGTTTCGCCTCGACATCGAGGGCGATCTCAAGTTCACGCAGCGTGCCTGGTTTTTGGTTCGAGTGGAGCGTGGAGCAGAAGAGCACTATGAACGCGTGTTGTTCGATCGCTTCCGTGATGTCATTCCAAAACACTTCCCCACCAAGGAGTCTGGCGACGTCACACCAGACTTCGTATCCCGCGTTTGCGAGCTGTGCGGCGACCCAGATTGCGAAGCTGTTGTCTTGCGGAGTGGCATGGCTAATGAACAGCAGGCGGCGGCTCGCCGACCCAACGGCCGAAGCGCCTATCGCCAGCCCGGAACAGTTCTGATCCGCCTGCGTATTCATCGCCATACCTCAACCAACCGGCGGTGCTACCTACCCTTGCCAGCACGCTACGTGAGCGCCGAGGCCGCCACAGACTTCGCGGCCGGGCTCGACTTGGGGTCGCGCAGCACCTTGGATGCAGCCGAGGGCGATGGGCGCCCGCGCGGCTCGGCCAGTGGCGAGATTGATGGCGTGGAGAAACTTGTCGGTGCTCGCGACCCAAGCCGCGTCGCCGAGGAGGGTGGGGCTCGCCATGATCAGATTGCCTGTCTGGTAACGCCAAGCCGCTTGTCCGCCCTCGGCGTCGAGGCCGAATTCCGCGAGCCAATAGGGCGCCACCAGAGGGAGGCGATGTCGCAGTTGAGGAGAAAGAATATCTGTTCCATGCCCGCTCAACTCCAAGACCTCGACGGGATGACGCCCAGAATGCCGCTCTTATTTCCTTAGGTACAACAAAATTTTCCCCACCCCCTTGCAGGACCGCTTTCCCCACACCACCTACTTGCTCCTAGCGCCGGTTCGCCGGTGATGCTGATTGACATTGTGAAGAGCGATGAAGGACCCGCGCCGAGGCGGGAAGGATCGTTTTTACTCTCGGGTCAACGCGAATTTTGTTTTCCGTGACGGTCGCGGGGATTGGATTTCAGCAAAAACAATAATTTGCCGTCGTTTCTTTGGCTCAGATCAGATCAAAACGTGACGGTTTGGTGACGGAGTCGTGACGCTTTTGTGACGGAATCGTGACGGTTCCGTGACGGAGTCGTGACGAACCCGTGACGGTTCCGTGACGCTTCCCCGCCACCCAAAGTTGCGTCGAACTCGGAGAATTCGCCCTGGCCTTATTTGATCGAAACCGGACCTAGGCCGCCTTGGGCCGGAGGTTGTCCTCGACCAGGCGGATGAAGCCCTTGGCGTCCTCGCCGACCTTGTTGGCCTGGGAACCGAGATCCAGGGCCACCCGGTCGACTTCGCCGACCACCGTCTTGGCGTGTTGGATCTCGCGGGCCAATCCGGCGCTCGACTGGTTGAGATCGCGCATCAACTCGACCACGTGGTGAACGTTGCCGCCAGCCGAGCCGGCTATGGCACGCCGGAAAAATCCTGTTCGAGAAACATTGGCTCTATTCCCGGTTCTAGGTCCGGGTCCGACACCGCCGGCAACCACCTCGGGACAGGCCAAACTCACCCGTCGATTTGATCCAATATCCCGGCGATCGCCGCCAGGATGGTTCGTGGCCGATCGAGGGCCGCTTCAAAGTCGAACCGCCGACGCTCGCCGCCCTTGGCGAGATCGCAGCCCTCGGGATCGAGGCCGCTGATCCGCCAGCCGACGCCCGCGACACCACCAAGGCGCCGCGCCAAGGCGGCGATGGCGTCCGACCGCCCTTCAAGGGATGCGAGGATGTCCCCCTCGGCGGCGGCGAGCTCGGGTGGTTCCTGGCCCAACACGGCCTCGCCGCGCAGCCAGCGCGCCTTGCCGAAGCCGGCGACCAAGTGCACCTGCTCGGCGACCAGGCGATAGACCGCGAAATCCCCGAGTTCGGCATAGAGCCTGGCCGCCGGATGGCGGGCGAGGTAGCGGGCGCGATGGGCGGGAGCGTCGTCGCGGACGACCGAGCCCTGGATCATCACCCTCGGCGCGGTCAGGGGGTTCTCCAGCCCCTCGCCCTCGTCGAGCATCAGGCTCGCGCGCCCATCCTTGGCGAGGTTGCGGCTGTGCTCGGCCAGGCCCGAGAGCAACAGCAACGGCGCGGCGGCCATGGTCGTCGCCACCAGGACCAGGGAGGCATAGGGCGCGCCGCCCGCGCGGTCGATTGTCGCGAGCGCGCCCCGCGCCGCCACGCGGATGAGACGACGCGCGGCGTCGGCCGCCTGATCGCCGGGAAGTGACATGAGGAGGTTATATCCCAGATACGCGCCTTGTGGATTGAGGGCCGCGTCCTCGGCTATAAGGGAAAAAAAGAGATCGGGGGGTAAGTGGGATCGACCGAAGAGGCGGTCGCGGTGTCCGAGGCGGGCACGGGCGGCGCCCTGCTTGATGTGCGCGACCTGCGGGTCGAGTTCCGCACCGCCGGCGGCCTCGTCCGGGCGGTCGACGGGGTCAATCTCGCCATTCGGCCGGGCGAGGTCGTGGCGGTGGTCGGGGAATCGGGAAGCGGCAAGTCGGTGACCGCCCTCTCGATCATGCGCCTGTTGCCCCGCCTGACCGGGCGCATCGTCGCCGGATCGGTCCGTTTCGATGGCCGCGATCTCCTCGCGCTCTCGGAGGACGGCATGCGCGAGCTGCGGGGCCGCGACATCGCCATGATCTTCCAGGAGCCGATGACCAGCCTCAATCCGCTGCTCACCATCGGCGACCAGGTGAGCGAAAGCCTGATCGTCCATCGCGGGGCGAGCGAGGCCGAGGCGCGGGCGCGGGCGGTCGAGGTCATGCGCCTGGTCGGGATTCCCGACGCCGAAAGGCGGCTCGAGCAGTATCCCCACCAATTCTCCGGCGGCATGCGCCAGCGCGTCATGATCGCCATCGCCCTGGTCTGCAACCCCAAGCTGATCATCGCCGACGAGCCGACCACCGCCCTCGACGTCACCATCCAGGCGCAGATCCTCGAATTGATGAAGGACCTCTGCCGGCGCTACGGCATCGCCCTCCTGGCGATCACCCACAATCTCGGCATCGTCGCCCGCTACGCCGACCGGGTCAGCGTGATGTACGCCGCGCGCCAGGTCGAGGAAGGCCCGGCCGAGGAGATCTTTCACCGCCCCCGCCATCCCTACACCATGGGGCTCCTGCGGGCGGTGCCGCGCCTCGACCGGCCGCGCGGCGCCAAGCTCGCGACCATCGACGGTCTGCCGCCCAATCTCGCGGCGGCGCCGCCGGGCTGCCGTTTCGCCCCGCGTTGCGGCGAAAGGCGCGACATCTGCGCCGCCGATCCCCCGACCATCGCCCTCGCCGACGACCACTACGCCGCCTGTCATCGCCTGCGCGACATCCGTCCCGCCACGGAAGAGCGGGAAGACAAGGGCCACGCCCCCATCGCCCCCGATGGTCCGCCGCTGGTCGCGGTCGAGGGGCTGACCAAGCATTTCGAGGTGGGCGGCGGCTTCTTCCGCAAGCCGGCCTTGGTGCGGGCGGTCGAGGACGTCTCCTTCACCCTCGCCGCCGGCGAGACCGTCGGCCTGGTCGGGGAGTCGGGCTGCGGCAAGACCACGGTCGGCCGGCTCATCCTCAAGCTCGAGGACGCCACCGCCGGCCGGGTGGTGGTGGACGGCATCGATGTCGGGCGGGCGGAGGGATCGGAACTCCTCGCCCTTCGCCGCCGGGTCCAGGTGATCTTCCAGGACCCCTATGCCTCCCTCAATCCGCGGATGACGGTCGGCGAAATCGTGGCCGAGCCCCTCGCCGTGCACGGCATCTGCGCCGATCACGCCGCCGCGCGGGAGCGGGCGGCGGCCCTTCTCCATCAAGTCGGACTGCGGCCGGAGATGGCGGCGCGCTATCCCCACCAGCTCTCGGGCGGCCAGCGCCAGCGGGTCGGCATCGCCAGGGCGCTCGCCTTCGAGCCCCGGATCATCGTCTGCGACGAGGCGGTCTCGGCCCTCGACGTCTCGATCCAGGGCCAGATCGTCAATCTGCTCGAGGCGTTGCAGCGCGAGCGGGGCCTCGCCTACCTCTTCATCGCCCACGATCTCGCCGTGGTGCGTCACATCTCGATGCGGGTGGTGGTGATGTATCTCGGCAAGATCATGGAGATCGCCGACCGCGACGCCCTCTACGCCGATCCCCTGCATCCCTATACCCGCCTGCTGCTCGACGCCGCGCCGGTGCCCGACCCGGTCATCGAGCGGGCGCGGGCCCCACGCCTCATCCAGGGCGAGCTGCCCTCGCCCCTTTCGCCGCCATCGGGTTGCGTCTTTCATACCCGCTGCCCGATCGCCGACGCCGCTTGCCGTGGGGAAATCCCCGCCTTGCGCCCGGCCAAGCCGGGCCGCATGGTCGCTTGTCACAAGGTCTGAACATCGGAGGGAGGAACCCATGAACCGCGATATCATCGCCCTGGCCGCCGCCGCGACCGTCGCGCTCGGCGCGACCCAGGCGCTCGCCCAGGCGCCCAAGCGGGGTGGCACCGCCACCTATGCGATCAGCGCCGAGACGCCCAATTACGACTGCATCGCCTTCGACACCTTCGCGGCGGTGCATTTCATGGCGCCGTTCTATTCGACCCTCCTGCGCTTCAACCTCAAGAAGTTCCCCGAGATCGAGGGCGATCTCGCCGAGAGTTGGAGCATCGCGCCCGATCTCATGAGCTACACCTTCAAGCTCAAGCCCAACGTCAAGTTCCATGACGGCTCGACCCTCACCTCGGCCGACGTCAAGGCGAGCTACGACCGCATGCGCAATCCGCCCCAGGGCGTGGTCTCGGTGCGCAAGGCGACCTTCGAGGACATCGGTTCGATCGAGACGCCGGACCCGCTCACCGTGGTCTTCAGGATGAAAGCGGCCTTCCCGGCGATGATCGAGCATTTCGCCTCGCCCTGGAACTGCGTCTATCCCGCCGCCAAGCTCGCCGGCGATCCGACCTGGCCCCAGAAGAACGTCATGGGTTCGGGACCGTTCAAGTTCGTCGAGCACGTCAAGGGCAGCCATGTCCAAGGCGCGCGCAACGAAAACTACTTCAAGCCCGGCCTCCCCTATCTCGACGGCTACAAGGGCGTCTTCATGCTGCAGCCCGCCGCCATGCTGAACGCGCTCCAGGGCGGGCAGGTGCTGGGCGAGTTCCGCACCGTCTCGCCGGCGGAACGCGACCGCCTCACCCAGGCGCTCGGCGACAAGATCCGCATCCAGGAATCGAGCTGGACCCTCAACATCCTGGTCTCCTTCAACACTTCGAAGAAACCCTTCGACGACGTCCGCGTTCGCCAGGCGCTGTCCATGGCCATCGACCGCCACGCCGCGTCGCTGGCGCTCGCCCGCACCTCGGTGCTCAAGCATGTCGGCGGCGTCACCCGCCCCGGCTCGACCAACGCGCGGAGCGAGGACGATCTCGCCAAGCTGCCGGGCTTCGGCAAGAACATCGCCGCCGCCCGCGACCAGGCCCGCAAGCTCCTCGCCGAGGCGGGCGTGCCCAACCTCAAGCTCACCCTCCTCAACCGCTCGATCGCCCAGCCCTACACCCCGGCGGGCGTCTTCATCATCGACCAGTGGCGTCAGATCGGCGTCACCGTCGAGCATCAACAGATCGAGACCTCGCCCTATGTCGCGGCGCTCAGCAGCGGCAATTACGACGTCGCCCTCGACTTCTCCAACCTGTTCATGGACGAGCCCTCCCTGAGCCTCGCCAAGTACATCTCCTTCGACCGCGCGCCGGAGAACCGTTCGCGGGCCATCGATCGCGAACTCGACGGCCTCTATGACCGCATCAAGCGCGAGCGCGATGCCGCCAAGTCCAAGGAGATGATCCAGGCCTTCGAGGCCCGCGCCCTCACCCAGGCTTATTCGGTGCCGTTCCTGTGGTGGCATCGCATCGTCGCCACCCACGCCAAGCTGCGGGACTGGCCGATGTCGCCCTCGCATCTCCTCGGCATGGACATGGGCGAGGTGTGGCTGGCGGAGTAGGGAGAGCCGACCGGCCAAGCCATGCTCCGCTACGTCGTTCAGCGCCTTCTGCTGATGGTGCCGACGCTGATCGGCGTCGCGGTCTTGTGCTTCTTCCTTCTCCGGGTCGTTCCCGGCGACGTGGTCGAGGTCAAGCTGCGCGCCGACGGCGGCTCCGTCACCCAGGACGTGGTCGAGGCCGAGCGCAAACGCCTCGGCCTCGATCGGCCGCTCGTCGTCCAATTCGGCGAGTGGTTCGGCGGCCTGGTCCGCCTCGATCTCGGCGTCTCGATGTGGACGGGGCGGCCGGTGGTCCAGGAGATCGGCGGCCGCCTCGTGCTGTCGCTCCAGGTCGCGGTGATGGCAACCTTGGTCGCGGTGCTGATCGCCATTCCCCTCGGCACTGTCGCCGCCTTGATGAACGGGACCTGGATCGACTACGTGGTGCGCGTCCTCACCATCGGCGGCCTCGCCGTGCCGTCCTTCTGGCTCGGCATGATGATCATGGTCGGGCTGCTCTCCTGGTTCAATTGGCTGCCGCCGATCACCTATACCCCGCTCTGGGAGGATCCGAAGGCCAATCTCGCCCAACTCGTCTGGCCTGCCCTCGCCGTCGGCTACCGTTACTCGGCCGTCGTCGCCCGCATGTTGCGCTCGTCCCTGCTCGAGGTGCTGGGCGAGGATTACGTGCGCACGGCGCGGGCCAAGGGCGTCTGGGAGCGGGCGGTCGTCGGCAAGCACGCCCTGCGCAATGCGCTCCTTCC
>Ga0194120_10012022_pt1 | contig 10259 bp, 5 predicted proteins | sample TA2MahCa65mmetaG_FD_148642 | JGI IMG/M metagenome (GOLD analysis project Ga0194120, IMG submission 148642) | Freshwater microbial communities from Lake Tanganyika, Tanzania - TA2015019 Mahale Deep Cast 65m | ecosystem: Environmental > Aquatic > Freshwater > Lake | place: Tanzania: Lake... | reverse complement strand
ACCGATGCCGGACTCGAAGGCGGTCTTTTCGTTGACCGACCATTGGGCCCGGACGCCGGGCAGACGGCCCATCGTCTCGAGGATTTCGGTCGAGGGTGTTCCGGGATAAGCCGCGGCGAACTGAACGCCGGCTTCGCGAGCGCCGAGGGCGATCGCTTCGTTGCCGGTCAAAAGCGCTCGAAGTGGCTCGGTGATGGGGGGAAGTAATCTGGGTTGAGGCATGGTGTTTTGGCTCAAGGCTTAGGGCTCAAGGCACAGGGGACATATTGCCACTTCCGTGCCACCGGATGCCTCTATGGCAGATTCACCACATCCCCAAACGAAAAGAGGCGCACTGCCTGCGCCTCTCACCCTACCCGTCAAGTCCAAGTCACCATATCGCCTAAAACTGTCATAATTAGAATTCTGCATTCTTAATTCACAATTCTTCATTCGAACCGGACCGTCCTATACCTCGCTCTTACTGTCTCGATGGGCCGGCGCGTTTCGACCTGCATATAGAATAGGTCGGACGGGATGTCGAACTCGAGGCGTCCCTCCGGTGCGTCAATCCACTCCTCCCAACGGATCAATTCGACATCATCGACCCGCAGGTAGCCCGTGCCCTCCTGCGGTCCGTAGTTCTGCCACCGGGGGCTCATGAAGGCAGCATTCTGCGGCAAGGCCAGATCCTGCCAGACATAGAACCACTCCCGGTCGCCCGAAAATCTTCCCTCGACGAGCGAATCGCCGTAGATGTTCTGTTGCTGTGCATCATAGCGGAACCGGAACCACCGCGCCTGCAGCGACGCGTTGCGCGCGCCATCGGTCTTTAGCCAGCCGCAAAGGGTTAGATGGTCGGCCGGGCCGCGCACCGGGATGCGCTGGATCAGATCGGTTACGGCGTCCTGTTGACCGGCGTTCCGGCGCAGGAAAGCGCTCCACCGGCCCGAGCGAACGACCGCCGAGTCGCGCCCCTCATATTGGCTGTTGAAGTTCCAGACCTCGGCGCCCTCCTGCTCGATCCCGCCAACGAGGAGCAACTCCCGCCCTACGCGGACTCGCCAGCCGGCATCCATCGCTTCGGCCAGCAGCGCTTCAAGCGCCGCCGGAAAGCCGCCGGCATCGAGCCGCAGCGGTTCCGACCGCCAGACTCCATCGGACGCAATCCACCGCATCCGGCCTGCCGTCTCGTGGGCGCTCGACTGCCGGGTCAGGTCGCTCTGGTCGATCACTACCCGCGCCCGCAGCCGCTGATAATCGGGGAGCACGAGGCCATTCAAATCTCTCGAGAAGTTTGCCAGCCGGTCCAGGATCTTCGCACCGAGGCTGCCCACCGCCGGCGTCGGCAGGTAGTTATCAACGAAGACCGGTTCGATCTCAACTGCCCGGACACCGCTCCGGTCCACCTCAGCCCACAGGATCGCGGACGGCCAGGTCTCCCAGAAATTCTGATCGAACGCAAAGTTCCCCATGCTGCTCGCGATCACCACCCCGTTATAGACCTCGAAGCCCTGCAGGACGTGCGGATGTGCCTGAACGACCAGTCCTGCGCCGAGATCGATGGCAAGGTGCGAGAGTTCGCGCGACGCCGAATCGACGCGCGCTTCAAGGACGACTCGTTCATCACTCCAGGTAGGATAGGGCGAGGTGGGATCGTAGCCCATCGGCGCTTCGGAATACTCCGACCCGGCGTGGACAGCGATGATCAAGAGGTCGCATTGGGCTGCAGCGTCGGGCACCGAGCGAATGATGTTATCGGCTGAAAAGTAGGCATGCCCGGCTTTATCGAAACCGGCGTCGAGGTAGGGTCGGGCATTATAGTCGCGGCCGGTCCGGTTGGCATAGGCGAGGAAACCGACCCTGAGTCCCCGCACCGTCCGAAAGACCGGCTGCAAGGATTGATATTCGTTCAGCCCGGCTCCGGTCCAGCCGATCCCGGCGGCGTCGAGGACTTGAGTCGTCTCCTCAAGCCCTCTATCGCCATAGTCTGAGACGTGGTTGTTGGCGAGGGTCGCAACGTCGATTCCGGCATAGACCAGACCGGCGACGTTCTCAGGCCGACCTCGAAAGGTAATGTCTTTGGTGGGATGCGGTGTCCCTTCATCGGTCAACGGGCATTCGAGGTTTACTGAAAACATATCCGCCGCCGTCGTCCGGTGCCGGATGCGGGCAAAGACCGCTTCCGGACCGAGGCGGTCGATGATCCCGCCCGCCTCTTCGTAGCGTCGAGCCAGCATCACGTCGCCCGCCAGACCGATGAGGATGCTCTCGCGCTGCCGCACTTCACCCGCCTCGACGACCAGGCTCTTTCGGCCGATAAACCCTTCATTCCCCAGCGCTGTGATCCCGACTCTCCAGAATCCATCTGGAAAGACATGCCACGGCGTCCAGCCCCGGCCCATCGTCCCGTCGCCAAAATCCCACTCGAGGGTCACACCATCCGGGTCGCGATTCTCGATCAAACTGAGGAACCGCACCAGCGTCCCTTCGGCTTCGACCGAGGGATCGACCCGCCAGCGCACCTTTACCTCCGGCACCGGTGGTATGTCGCCTGTGATGTCCAACAGATTGTCGAAATAGACCTCACCCGCGGGATTGGTGGTATCGTTATCGTTGATGAAGAAGAATCGGGTGATTGCGCCGTCGTAGCCGAAGCGAATGCTCCAGTCGTAGCCTACTGCAAGCCGCCAAAGGTTCCACCTGTTGCGAGCACGGGAGTCCTGGTTGGCGATCTGCCAACTTTGATCCCACCACGTTTCCTTGCCGTGGAAAGTGTAGATCAGTTCGTTCTCGCCGTCTCCGATGCCAAAGCCTTGCAGTTCACCAGCAGATCCGGTTGCGAGGATACCTAACTGCCATACCGTTGCGCTGTCAAGGTCGATCCTCTCCTGTGATAACTGTTTCCAGGTATTGCCGAAGAGGCGCAGACTGCGCCGGCTGCCGGGCAAAGCCTGCCGGTCGGTCAGTTCCCACCGGTCGGCCTGGCGATCCTCGGCCTGAGAGTAAGAGGTCAGGTTCAGATCGCCTTCCTCAAAGTCGAGAATCGCTTCAGGATCGCGTCCGGCGCCTCTAAGGTGCCGGCTGCTCGCGGCCGGACCATAGACTGCTTTGACACTGAAGAACCGCGCCGGCTGGTCGGTCTCCGGTAGTTGCGTGAAGGGATCGAACGGGCTGGTGATCAGTTCTTCCGGTGCAGGCACTGCACCAGCATAGACGAGGTAGTGGGAGAAGGGAACATTGTCGTAACCGGCAACGACCGGCGGCGCTTCCCAGGTCAGTTTCCACCGGCCGGCATCCGTCGTGAGTCGCGGATGCCCGACAGCCAGCGTCTCCGGGCGAGGTTGATAAAGGCGTTCCGCTCCGATGCCTTCACCTGACCGGATGGTTCGGCCGGCATGAGCAATTGCACCTGTCAGGAGCAACAAGGCGACGGCGAAATTGCTCGCATAGGGCAGTCTCAACTGCATCTCTCTACGGCTTCTGCGCTTTGGCTTGAGACAAATGAGTGCCAGAGCCATTGGACCCCTCTATCTATCTTCGAATTAGCAGAATCACTGGGTCGCTGACAATATCGAAGCCATCCACCCGGGCGATGACCTGGACGATCGTCTCGTCGGTGAAGGCATCGAGAAAGAAATCGTTCATTGCCCCGCGCAGATAGACCGTCGCTTCGCCGGGGCGTTCGTCATTATGCTCATCGACGATGCCGGTCAGTTTGACCGCTGAATCGGGCGGGAACACCCGGTAACCGCCGAGCGCTTCATCCCACCAGTTCAACTGCCCGCGAGCGGCGGTGAAGTGAATCAGCCCGCCGTTGGCAGGCTCACCTGCCGATGTCAGATAGGCGGTGAGGCGCACGGTATGAATGCGCAGCGGCTCGTCCCGGCTGATGTGAATAACGCTCGAATCGACTTCGAGCGACAGGAGACCGTTGATTGGCGGCAACTGAAAGCGAGCGGTGTCGCTCACCGCGCCCCGGGGCGATTCGGTCGAAGCCCAAACAGTGCGGATCTGGAACGCCTCGCCGGCATCGAAGAGGTAGTTGGCGAGCGCCGCACCCGGCCCTGTCGTAAGCACCGGTTGAGGCATGAAACTGAATGCCACGGGAATGCCGTTGCGCACCGGATTGCCGAGCAAATCCCGGATCAACGCCGTTGTCTCTAACTGCCACCGTCCGCCTGCTGCTGCTCGGGGTTCATCATCCACATGGAGGCTAATCGATCCCGGCGGTCCGGCCACGACGGCGACCGTCGAGAGTATCGCCCGGACGGTATCTTGCCTCCCGACATCGCGAAAGGAGTAGGCCTGGATCAGTTTTTCACCCAATAGCGATCCCGCAAAGAGCGTCGCTTCGCCGAGACCATTACTCGTCACAACGCTGTCGAGGGATCGTCCGTTAATGGTGCAGCCCATCGGCACAGCCGGTTCGTCAACAAGTCCGATATAGACCGTTCTCGGCTCCAGTAGTGTGTCGCCGAACTGGTCGAAAAGGAGAACGCTCAGGATTGCCGTCGTATCGAGTCCACCCGATCCACGAGCCGACAGGTTCAACGGCTCAGCCCGGACGATCATATTGCCCAATGTCCGTCCCACTATGGGCACCTCGATGAAGGCTTCCTGACCGCGCCATGAAAGTGCCAGGAGATATACTCCCGGGTCGCCGCTAAAAATGCCGAATTCGCCGCGTCCCAGCGAATCGGTAACGACCTCGTCGCGCGTGAGTCTGCCCATGTCTATCGTGGCGCGAACGACCTCCCCCGGGACGCCGAGGTAGTTGGCGTCGAGCACCCGGAAACGATAGAAGAACGCCTCCGGTCCCCCGGACGGCTCGAGACTGCCCGCTATCTGCGCCGGCCATTTGAAGAGCGTGAACTCCTGACTGCGCGATGCGAGCTGATAACCGACCGCTTCGGCACGGAGATTCTCGCCCCCGCCAACGGAGGGATAGTAACTATGGACGGCGATCCCATCCTCGCCGGTCAGGACGACCGAGGCGGCGGCATAGAGTTGCGACTGCAGGCGCGTCGGGATGTGATAGAGCGGCTCACCGTTGATGCCTTGCACCCGGACGGTGGCGCGATAGGACGAGTCGGCCCAGCGGGTCGGACCGCGGCTCTCGAGTTCAAGCGCAATCCGTTGCGGCGACCGCGAGACGACCGTCACCGACATGCTGTCGATTAAATCGAGCGGGCTGTAACGGGCATATATCCAACCCCGTCCGGGAGTGCCGGTGGCGTGAGCCTCGAATATCGCCGTCCCAAACGGGTCGGTGATCGCCGCCTCGGTAACAGATAGATAGAGTGACGTTGCGCTGAAATTGATCGTCGCGCCGGAGACTGTCTCGCCACCAGTATCGGCCAGCCGCGCGCGCAGGATCAGGCGGTCCTGATTCGAGTTCGTATAGACCAGTGTATCCCGGACCGGGAACTCGAGATAGACCCGTCCGACCTGCCGCACTTCGACGCGAAGTGTGTCCGAGATGAGCGTACCGTCGCTGCCCGCGGTGCGAAATACGTTGCGGTCTGATCCTCCCGAGGGGGGCGACGATTCGGCTGGAATCGTTACCAGCGCGGTGATCTCGGCAGTGCCGAACCAGTAGCCATCGACGGTCGCGATGTTATGCGCGACGCCGTTGGCATCGGTCAGTCCGAGCACCGGCCCAAGCCGCACTACGCCCGACTGGACATTCCAGCCAATGTTAACACCCGGCAGTGGGCTGCCGCGCCGGTCACGGACAGTGGCATAGAGTAAGGTGCGCTCGAGGTGGGAATAGGAGACGCTTAGGATCGCCGGATCGGCAGTCAGTTCGACGGTCGAGGGCGCCGGATCGCCGTGCAGGGCAATTGCAATATCGGACGAGTCGCCTTCGACGATTGCGCGCAACGTGGTGGTCGTGTCGCCGTAGGGAAGGGTTACAAAATAGAGTATGCGCACCAGACCCTGTCGGTCCGAAAGGCCGGCTCCGGGAGCAACCTCACCGGGACCCGACACCACCCGCATCGTTACGGCAACGCCTTCGACGACCGACCCGTCTTCAGCCAGACACCGCACATCGACTGCCAAAGCCCGGGCATCGTCCTCCCGTGCAGAAATTGCACTCGACCGGGCCTCGATCTGCAAATGGTGCGCCTTGGGCAGCGGCTCTGTTGCAGTCTCCTCTTCGCAGCCGATAAAGACGCCCAGCGCCAAAAACAGGGATGCGGCGAACAGAAGGCCTTTCCAGTCCATAAGGTTCGTTCTCGCTGCTATATTATATTCAATCTACGATAACAGCACCTTACTTGCAAATATCACGCCTTCTTGCTTGACCTATAGCTTTCAACACTCAACAAGCCACCTTCTTGTCTAATCAAGCCTTATCCCTCACCGTTGTCGCGGCCGTTGTGACGGTGATCGCCAACCTGCTATTGCGCTGGGGACTGCTCCGCATCGGCGGCTTTCGGCTTGCCGGAGGCTCATTCGCCGACCTGATGGTGCGCCTCCTCCGCGAGCCATCGATCCCGCTCGGGTTCTTCCTTTACTTTCTCGGCGCACTGGTCTGGTTCCGGGTGCTCTCGATTGCCGAGGTTTCGACCAGTTATCCAATTCTGGTCGGAATCACCTTTGCACTGGTGACGGCCGGAGCGGTGATGCTCTTTCAGGAGTCCTTCACGGCTCCCAAAGTGATCGGGATGGTCGTCATCCTGATCGGCATCATCGTCATCGCCAGGGGTTAGACATCGTGTCGTCGGGTGTCCCCACCTGACGGCTGGTATCAGGTGAAGACACCTGACACCACAATGGCATCGTGCCGTCGGGTGTCCCCACCTGACGGCTGGTGTCAGGTGAAGACAACTGACACCACAATGGCATCGTGCCGTCGGGTGTCCCCACCCGACGGCGGGTGTCAGATGAAGACACCTGACACCACAATAATGACTATCCCGTCCGCTTCATCACCACCCTGAAAGACCGCCGTGCCATCCCACCGAAGATCCCGATTCCACCCCTGACATTCCACTGCGGCTCCGCGATGAGCCCTTGCTGCACCCGAAAAGTGGTGAAGAGATACTCGTAGTAGTCGCGGGAAATCGCCAGCAGCGTCACCCGCTGCGGACCTTCCCATTCAAAGAATATCCACGGGATGGTGATCATCGTCTGGTCGTCGCGCATAATGGTGTATCCGGCGCGGCTCCGTTCCGACTCCTCGAGTGAGTCGGTGGCAGGATCCCATTCTGGGTCGAGCCGAATCAGGCTGTCGCGGGGCGTGAGCGCGACGATCATCCCGGTATAGCCTCCGGCTGAATCGCAGGGCGACCATTCCCAGTACATATTGGGGTGATGCCGGGTCAGGGTGTCGCCCTCGCGGACCGGCGTTATGTTCCCGGCATCATCTTTCAGATAGATGCTCACAAACCGAAACGTGTCGGGGATGACCGTCTCGGCCTCGAGAAACTCGGATCCATTGATGACTTCGATCCGGTAGCGCTGCTTGCCGACCGGTATCAGCAACCCGCCTGCCGCCGGGACATAACGTCCCCGATAGGCCGGATCGTCGGTAAGTTGCAGGGTGTCGTTTCCGCCGATCTGATATATGCGCATGGCCGCGCCAGTGACGCCGCTCAGTTGCGGATCGTAAAAGCCCCTCAGCGGCGCGATGCGCTGAAGGAAAACTTCGCTGACCGGCATCCCATTGTAAAGGAAGCCGTAGAGCAACAGTTCAGGCTGGTAGTCATCGACCTCGGTGGGTTGGGATTCGCAGCCGGCAAGGTAGAGAGTCAGGAGCAAGATTACCGACACTACCCCCCGATAAATCGGGTAGCCGCCAGGCAATACCTCTTTATTTTCAGCATTCGGCATCGGGATACCCTCAGAATTTGACTTCATAACTGACGAGCGGCAGGATGGGCAGCAGTTTCAGATCGGTGATCTTCGCCGGATTCTCGCTGGTGTCAAACCACCGCTGCCAGTAAGGCCGGCGGCTGTAAGTATTGAAAATGCTGATGTTCAACTTCGCATTCTGCTTGAAGAACAGGTGGTTCCAGGTGAACGTCAGGTCGAGCCGGTGGTCGGACGGGAACCGGTAGTTGTTCTTCGATCCCGGCAGGATCGTCCGGCCGTAATTGCCCCAGTCGGAGGGATCCATATCGGCGAACCGCGACGTGTAGATGCCGAGAGCCTGGGTGTAACCCTGCCCGGTATTGTATCTCCACGAAGCCGAGAAGTCCCACGACCGCGAGAGCGGTCGCATTGCGACGACGATGATGTCATGCCTCCGGTCCCATTGCGGGTAAAACCACATCCCGTAGTTGATGAGCGATGCCGGGAATCGCCGCTTGGTCCAGGACAGGCTATAGCCGACCCATCCGGTCCACAGGCCCTCCTTCTTCATAGCCATCCATTCGGCACCCCAGGCAGAACCATGCCCGTTGACGAAGGCCTCCACAGCATCCCCCGCCCGGTCGGTCTTCGGGTCGAACGCCGCGAGGTTGCGCATGTCGGTCCAGTAGCCTTCGGCTGTCAGTTCAATCCCTCCGTCAAGGTCCTTCTCAATGCCCAACACCGCCTGGAGGGAGTAGGACGGCTTCAGCGACTCGTCTATCGGGACCCAGAGGTCGAAATTCGAGAATCCCTCGCCGAAAGTGATCAGGTTGAGGAACTGGGTATAGCGACCGACTGCGCCTTTGATGCGAAACAGCGGATCGTAGTGCCAGACTGCTGCAAGCCGGGGATCAAGCGCCGAGTGCTTGCCAGCTTCATGGTAATAAGCCCTTAGCCCCGGTTGCAGTTCGAAAAAGGGCGACAGCCGCCAATTATCCTGCAAATAGAGCGAGTAGTTCGTCGTCGCTTCATCGACATCGACAATGACAATGTCTTCGGTAGCCTCATGGAAGTCGATATCGTACCGGCTGACCCAGATGCCGGACTTGATCCGGTGTCCCGGCAGGCCGTAGTATTCGACGTCGGTCTTGAGCGACTTGTCGTTCATCATATCGACGCCCTCGTCGAGCGTGACGTTCTGATCGGCAAAAGCCCAATGCGACCGGTAGCGGCTGTAGGCGAGCGCCCCCGAGATGAAGACATCCCGGTCGAGGGCGTGCCGAATCCGGCTTGAAAAGGTCTTGTTGCCCCAGTCGAGGTCGAAGTTGAACCGGTCATCAGCCGGACCTAACTCGAAGCGCATAATGTCGTCACCGGCATAGGCGGCCAGTGTCAATGTCGTCCGGTCCGAGAGGTCGAAGTTGATCTTGCCGTTGGCGTCGTAGAAGTAGTAGTCGGGCAGGTCGAGGCCGCCCGATTCGCGCGCGGCTTTGAGAACGGGGTCGAAGTAAGTTCGCCGCGCCGATGCCGCGTAGGAGCCGCGCCCGTTCGGCAGCGGGCCTTCGATGGCTCCGCGCGCCGAGACGATCCCGATGGAAGCAAGACCGTGCGTTTCGCGGCGATTGCCCTCGTTGGTGATCACCTCCAACACCGAACCGCTGCGACCGCCATACTCGGCCGGGAATCCGCCCTTGATCAGGTCGATCCGTTTGACGGCATCCGCGTTGAAGGTGCTGAAGAGGCCGAACAGGTGCGACGGGTTATAGACCACATTGTGGTCCATCAAGATTAACGTTTGGTCGGGACTGCCGCCACGCACATGGAGCGCACTCGAAAGGTCTGACGACGCCTTCACCCCCGGCACTTGCTGCAAGGCTCTGAGAACGTCCATCTCACCGCCCAGTGACGAGATCTTCTTGATCACCGCGCCCTCGACCGGAACCGTCGAAACGCGCGGTGTCGTCCGGAGGTCTTCGACTTCAGAACGCTTTGAGGTGACCGTAACGTCCTGCAAGGTCAGTCCTTTGGCGGTCAGTTCGATGCGGATCGGACGGGTGCCGTCGCCGTCGGCAATCGCGCTGATGCGGGCTGTCTCGTAGCCAAGATAGGAGACCGTGAGATTCTGTTCGCCAGCCTTAAGTTCCGGCAAAACAAAGTAGCCGTCGAGGTTGGTCGTCGTGCCGACTCCTGAACCCTCCACGACTATCGACGCTACTGGAAGCGGTTCCTGCGACGCACCGTCGATCACATAGCCGCGAATCTGAGCCGCGCCGATCAAGGATGGCAGAAGAAGAATGAAGAACGAAGAGCGAAAAATGATGAACATGGGACTATTGTTAATGGGTGCAGTGTCTCTTGTTTTGTCCCCCCGCTCAGCGGGGGGTGTATAGACCGGACTGATGGGTAACAAACGTGCGGGGAGATGGGTGACAGTTTTTATTCATAGGGTTGATCCCAATGAACGGTATCGACCCTTT
>Ga0194120_10012019_pt1 | contig 10262 bp, 12 predicted proteins | sample TA2MahCa65mmetaG_FD_148642 | JGI IMG/M metagenome (GOLD analysis project Ga0194120, IMG submission 148642) | Freshwater microbial communities from Lake Tanganyika, Tanzania - TA2015019 Mahale Deep Cast 65m | ecosystem: Environmental > Aquatic > Freshwater > Lake | place: Tanzania: Lake... | reverse complement strand
GACGCTCCAGCGCACCGTGCGCGGGCGCCTCGGGCAGCTCACGCCCCACCTCCAGGCCGTCCTCGAGCTGGCCTACACGGATCGCCGGTACGACGCGACGCTGGTCTCGGCCTACGGCCCCGGCCTGGCCCCGCTCGTGTGGCGTGCTGCCGAACGCGCTGGGGGCGTTTCCAAGGAAGGGCGGGTCTCGGTCACGCCGGCCGCGCTCGACGCCCTGGTGGCAGACGTGCGGCGGGAATGGCCAACCTACGAGGGCAGCCCCGAAGGCGGGAGCGCTGGCCTCGCCGGACGGGTGCGCCGCGCCGCCGAGTGCCTGCTGTGGACCGCTCACTCCCGGTACCGGACGGCCGCCGGTCTGGAGCCTACGGCGCCAAGGCCGAGGCGCCGGAAGCGGCGGAGCCCCGTCCTCGTGCCAGTGAGTTCCGTGGGCGCCGGGAAGCGCCGCCTGGTCGAGGTGCCGCGGCAGACCGCGAGGGCGGCATGAGCGAGATGCTGGATACCTGGCGGTGCGTGGAATGCCCGGTCTGCGGGGCTACAGCGGGGCGCCCGTGCGAGAGCGACGGAGCACCGATCGAGGACGGGGCTCACACAGAGCGAGCACTGGTGGGCGGCGCAACCGAGAGGGCGGAGCGAGCCGAGAAGTCCCTGGATCGCTTGTGGACCGAGGCCACCGTGCGGGAAAAGCAGCTCAAGAACCTGCGACTGGATCAGAGCCGCAAGAGGACCACGATCAGGCGCCTGAGGGCGGCATTGGCGAAGGCCACGGGTGGCAAGAAACGGAGGGCGGCATGAGCGCCAGCTTGTTGACCCTGGACGAGGCCGCGGCCCGGATGCGCCTCAAGCCCAAGAAGGCCCGCGACGAGCTGGCGGAGCTGCACGAGCGCCACGGCCGCCTGCTCTTCCGCGCCGAGCCCCCCCGCGCTCGCAAGGACGGGAAGGCGCCCAACACCAAGGTGTGGGTGGACGCGGAGCGCCTGCTGGAGCTACGCCCCGACATCGCCCGTCGCGCCGCCGACGTCCCGGACCGCGTAGAAGAACTGGAGCGACAGGTCGCCCGAATGCAGCGGTTCCAGGCCAAGGCGGCAGCGTGGTTCCGGCGCCGCAATGTGTGACCAATGTGTCCTATTATGTGCCCGAAGATCTGGCCCCATATAAGGATCGCGCGCGCGCGCGCGCGCAGGGATCCCATGAGAGCCCGCAATAGTAGGCAGGGCCTTGAAGGACCCCGGCCCCCATGTGGGCACAGACCCCTGACACGCTGCGCCAGCAGATCCTCGACGACATACGAGACCACCGTACCCCAGCCGGGAGCGTGAAGGTCTCCCAGACCCGGAAGCGCCGGGGTACCCTCCCCGGGTGCCGGACAGCGCCTTCACGGTCGACCTCGGGAGCATCACGGCCCGGTGCGAGCGTTGCGGTCGGCGGTACGACCTGAACGGGACGCTCCGAGCCGTCAGCCCGGACGTGGACGCCGAGGTCGACGGCATCGAGGTGCCGCTCGACGGGTGCCCGGAGTGCGAGGGGGAGAAGCCGCCGGAGACGGTGGCGGCGGAGTAGCGGCCGGCCGGAGTGGCCGAGCCAGGGAACGAACGATGGGCAGGCCGACGAAGCTGAACGACGAGGTATCGACGGAAATCGTCGAGGCGCTTGAAGAGGGCGCATACCTCGAAACGGCGGCGGAAGCTGCGGGCATCGACGTCTCGACGCTCTATCGGTGGCTCGACCGAGGGGCGACGGGGGAAGAGCCGTACGCCGCCTTCTGCGAGGCAGTCGTGCGCGCCCGCGCGAAAGCCGAGCTCGACCTGATGCGAGCCGCCCGCGGTGGTGACGGGAAGGGCGTGAGCTTCGGGCCAGCCCGAGCGGCGTGCTTCCTGCTCGAACGGACGAGGCCGAACAAGTTTGCTCAGCGCGTGAACCTCAAGGTTGAGGACGCCGTGCGAGAGGTGCTCGAAGTTGTCCGCGGGGTATGTTCGCCGGAAGATTTCGCTCGCGTCCTCGAGAGGCTCGAGCGCGCAGATCGCGAAGGTGGCGAGGGGCTACCTGCAAGCGATCCAGGCGGGAGCCCGGCGGGAATACACTGAACCGCTCCTCGACTACATCCCGCGGGTCTCTCCCCGGTGGGTCGCCCCGCTCTGGCTGAAGCCGTACACGGACATCTTCGAGCGAGCGCTCCGGGAGCCCGTCCGGGCCGTCATTGCGGCGCCGCCGCAGCACGGGAAGACCGAGACGACGGTCCACGGCCTGACCCGGGCCTTCCTGGTCAAGCCGCACGGCCGCAGCGCCTACGCCACGTACAACACCAAGCGCGTGGCCCGGGTGGAGGCCAAGGCGCGGCTAATCGCCGAGCGCGAGGGCATGCCGCTCCGCTTCCGCCAGGACGTCTGGACGGACACGGCGACAGGCGGCGCGCTCCTCTGGGCCTCCCGCAAGGGAGGGCTCACAGGCGAGCCGATCGACACGCTGGCGATCGTCGACGACATCCTGAAGGATCGGCAGGAGGCCGACTCCGCCTCGGTCCGTTCGGCCTGTAGCGACTGGTTCGACGACGTGCTCGAGCCCCGCTGTCACCCGACGGCGAGCATCATCGTGATGGCCACGCGGTGGCACCCTGACGACCTGTCGGGCGTGCTCATCAAGCGCGGCTGGGAATACCTGAACCTGAAGGCGCTCGCCGACGGGCCGACGGACGCCGAGGGCTTCGTCATCGACGACCCGCTCGGGCGCCGCCTGGGCGAGCCGCTCTGTCCGGAGCGCAAGTCGCGCGCTGCGCTGCTCGAAAAGCAGAAGACCAACGCCTACAGCTTCGTCTCGCTCTACCAGGGCGAACCGAGGCCGCGGGGCGGCACGGTCTTCGGGGACCCGGTCTACTACGACGAGCTCCCCCATCGGGGCTACCGCGTCGCCTACGGCGTCGACTTCGCCTACTCGAAGCGGACGCACGCCGACTGGTCGGTCTGCCTCGAGCTGTGGCGCGAGGACCCGCAGCCAACGCGGGGCGAAGCGCAGCCCAAGCCGATCTTCTACGTCGTCGGGGTCGACCGAAAGCAGGTCAAGGCCAACGACTTCCGCCTCGTCCTCCACGCTCGCCAGAGCGCCCGACGCGGCCCCATGCGCTGGTACGCGGCCGGCCCCGAGATGGGCATCGGCGACCTGATATCCGAGCAGGTCCGGGGCCTCGACGTCAGGCCGGCAAGCGCCGACAAGTTCGTCCGGGCGCAGCCGGTAGCGCTGGCCTGGAACGAGGGGCGCATCCGAGTGCCGAGCCGCCGAGCGTTCGCTCGCGAGGAGGTGCTCGGCGCTGGCTCTGTCGACGAGGACGGCGACGACGCCCTCCCCGAGTGGCGGGACCTGCTCCTCGACGAGGTGGCGGGCTTCACCGGCGTGAACGACTCCCACGACGACCAGGTCGACGCCCTCGCGGCGGCCTTCGACGTCATCGACGGCGGCCCCGTCAACCTCCCGTCCCTGCCGACGACCACCCCGGGATCGCGCTGGGCCGCCATGCCCGGCCGCGGATTCTGACCGGAACACCCGATGATTCAATACCTCTTCAGCCGGTCGATCACCTTCACGGCCGCGGGCGAGCTCGCCGACACGAACGCCCTGAAGACGTCGATCGCCACGGCCCTGACCGTGCAGACCTACACGGGCGGCGCGCTGAACGGGACCAGCACTGTCGGCACGGTCAACGGCGAGGCCAAGTCTCGACTGGCCTCCTGGCCGAGCGTCACGGCGAGCGCCGTTGTCGGCGCCTACACGAACGGCTCCACGGTCACCTTCACCGGGACCTACGGGGGGCAGACCGTCGATCGCGTCGCGACCATCACGGCCACGGGCGGCGGCGCGACCTACATCGCGAACGGCCCGCTCGACCTCGGCAGCGTGACGTCGATCGTCGTCGGCGCCCAGGCCGACACGGACGGCGCACTCGAGTTCGGCTGGTCCGGAGTCGGGCCGCGATACGGTAGCCAGTGGCTCTGCATCGCGCGCGAGGACGGCAACCTCATCGTCGGCTACAGCAACGGCGAGAGCGACACCGTCCCATTGGCGGACAACGGGCTCCACGGCGCGTACGTCTCCCGCGTCTACGCCACCACCGCAATCGACTTCACGGCCTACGAGTGAGGCCGCCCCCATGGGCCTCATTTCCTGGTTTCAAAAGGCGTTCTCGCCCGCAAAGCTGACGGCCGGAACGCCGGTCGTGCAGGGCAAGCCGCTCTGGGAGCAGTTCTCCCGGATCGGTGGCGGCATCACGCCCCTCGACGTCTCGAATCTCATCCGACAGGCCGACGCGGGGCAGCCCGCGAGCTTCGTCGACCTCACGTTCGAGCTCCGGCAGAAGGACTCACAGTTCCAGAGCGCCTGCGGCACCCGGGACCGTGCCGTGGCCCTGGTCGATCTGGAGTTCGTCGAGCCGAAGGACGCCACGCCCGCCGAGAAGGAAGCGGTCGAGACCTGCCGCCGCGTCCGGGACGACTTCGAGAACTGGCCGACGCTCATCGAGCACCTGACCAGCTCCTACCTCTTCGGCCACGCGACGGCCGAGGTGAGCTGGAAGAAGACCTCCGACGGGCTGGTCCTGCCCTACAAGGCGCAGGCGATCAACGCGCGGGACTTCATCTTCCGCCAGTCTGACGGCGCCCTCCGGTACCGCGTGGGCGTGCTCGACTCTCAGGGCGCGGACCTGCTCGGGGACAACCCCGGCCGGATCGTGCAGCTACAGCGCCGCATCACCGGCGACGTGGCGGCCCGCGAGGGCCTGGCGCGCGTCATCAACTGGGCGGCGCTCCTCCGGAATTGGGACCTTCGCGACTGGGTCGCGTTCGGCGAGATCGGCTGGAAGCCCTGGCGGATCGGCACGTTCAAGGCCGGCGCGCACCAGAAGGACATCGACGACCTCGTCTCCGCCCTCGAGCGCATCGGGAGCACCGGGATCGGTGCCTTCCCCGAGGCGACCGAGGCCAAGATCGAATGGCCGAAGGGCAGCGGGAGCGGCACCAGCGTCCACCGCGAGCTATTCGACACGCTCGGGCGCGAGATCGCCAAGTGCGTCATCGGCACGAGCACGACGCTCGACGCGGGGCCGAATGGTGACCGCGGCGGCGTGGCGGCCCGCGACCAGGTCCGGACCGACGTCCGCGAGAGCGACGCTCGGGCAGTGGCCGCGGCGCTCCGCTACCAGCTCTTCGTGCCGGTCGTCGCGGTCAACCACGGCGACAAGGTCCGCGCCCCCGTCCCCTGGTTCCAGACCGAGGAGGCGGCCGACCGGAAGGAGTTCTCCGAGGCGGTAATGAACCTCGTCGAGTCGGGCGCCAAGATCCCGGCGAAGTGGGTCTCCGACGAGGTCGGTTACCCGCTGCCCATCGAAGGCGAGGACGTCCTCGAGAAGGCCGCGCCCGTTGCCGTGCAGGTGCCGGGCAAGGTCGGCGAGGGCGAGCCCGAGGAAGACGACGACGAGCCGGAAGAGGCCGAAGTCGACTCCGACAACAAGGGAGAGTACGACGAGCCTATCGGGGAGCCAGGCAAGGGGCCGAGTCGTCGCCTCACCAAGGCTGCCGGTGACGTCGAGGAGCCGAGCAACGGTCGAGAGTACACGGACCGCGTCGAGTCGAGCCTCGTCGAAGCCGGAGCGAAGGCCATAGCGCCGACGCTCGCGTCAGTGCTGGCGGCGATCGAGAAGGCGCAGAGCTACAACGAAGCGCGGGCGCTCATGTTGCAGGCCTATCGCGGGATGGAGCCGCCGCGGAATCTGGCCCAGCTCACGGAGGCCGCGCTGCTTCTCGCTCAGGCCGGCGGCGCTCTGTCCGTGAACGAAGAGACACCCGAGCTAACCGGGGGACCATGAGCTGGGCCGTTACGGCCGACGTGACAGAATTTCCCGAGGCCGCGGCGTGGTTTCGGTCGAAGTTCCCTGTCACGCAGCAGATCGCCCAGGCGCTCGGCGACTACGCCGGGCCGCGTGCGTTCACGATCGCCGGGGTCGAACAGCTCGAGGTGGTGACAGCCGCCTTCGAGTCGCTTGCAAGAGCGGTCGAGTCAGGCGTCCCGCTCGAGACCTGGAAGAGAGAAATCGAGGCGGACCTCACTGCCGCCTGGGGATCGAAGAACAGCGCTCGCCTGGAGCTGGTGTTCCGCAACGCCACGAGCCAGGCGTACAACGCGGGCCGCTGGCGGCAGATGAACGAGCCCGCAGTCCGGGCGTTCCGGCCATTCGGCTTCTTCGACGGGGTGACCGACTCCAGGCAAAGCGACTTTTGCCGAGCCTGGGACGGGACGATCCTCCCGCTCGAAAAGTTCGCCGAGCTTGGCGCTTGCCCGCAGTGCCACCACGGGTGCAGGTCGCAGATCCGCAGCATGCGGGAGCGCGAGGCCATGCGCCGCGGTGTCACGTTGCAGCCGCCGAGCGATCAGGCATCGCCCGGGTTCGGCGCGGCACCGACCGAGAGCGAATGGCGCCCCGACCCGGCCAAGTATCCGCGGGAGCTGTTCAGTGAGTACCAGCTCAAACGATCCGAACTCGAGCGTACCACCGCTCGCCCACAACTCGACGGGTGACGCCGAGGAACGCAGGACATGGCAGCAGAAGCGGCACAGCAGGAGCGCGGGAAGCCCTGGGATGGGGTGGTACGCCGAGAGGTCTCTGTCCACGTCCGAGTGCTCGATCAAGAGGAGCGATCCATCGAGGTCGTCGCCTCCACCGAGGATCTCGACTCCCACGGGGACATCGTCAAGCAGCACTGGGACCTGAGCCGCTACGCGAAGAACGGCCCGGTCCTGTGGAACCACAACATCCACGAGAGCTCGCCGTTCAGCATGGGCGGCGCCGTTCGTCCCGAGGACACCATGCCCGTCGGCAAGGGCGTGGACGTCCGGGTCGAGGACGGGCAGCTCGTCGCGAAACTCGTACTCGTCAAGGCGAGCGCAGCCGAAGAGCCGCTCGTCGACAAGCTGTGGCGCCGCATCCAGCAGGGCGTCGTCCGGGCTGTCAGCGTCGGTTTCCGGCCCGGCCAGATCAACAGAATCCTGAACGCGGACGGCTCAACGAAGCACTGGGAGCTCGGCAGCGTGGCGAACCCGAACGAGCTCCGGGAGATCAGCTTCGTCCCGATGGGCTCCAACCCTGGCGCCGTCGCCAAGTCGATCGCGTTCGAGCGTGAAAATTTCGCCCGCATGACGGGCCCCAACATGGCCGCAACCAGCGACCAGGAGAACGCCCCCATGGCAATGACCGCAGAAGAGCAGAAGAGTTTCGACCAGGCACTGAAGGACGCGCGAGACCAGCGCGAGCGCGCCGAGGTGGCCGAGAAGGGCCTCGCCGCGGAGAAGACCAACGCCGAGAAGCTCGGCCAGGACTTGGCCACCGCTTCGGCCCGCGCCAAGGCGGCCGAGGACAAGCTCATCGACCAGGAGCTGAAGGCCCTCGTGGGCTCGAAGATCACCCCGGCCGAGCTCGACGAGGAGATCACGCTCGCCAAGGAGATCGGCCTCGACCGCGTGCTCCGGCGCCTCGAGAAGCGCGCGGACCTCGGCATCACCAAGTCGGTCACGGCCGACGGTCACAAGGTCGCGGCCTCCCAGGAGGCAAACCCGGCCCCGGCCGACGGCTCTGCCGCCGACGGGAGCTCCGACATCACCAAGGGCGCCCTCGCGGCGTCGAAGACGGTTTCGCTCTGAGCGATGCCCTGAACTGAAAGCGAAGAGGATCACATGGCTACTCGCCCAGACCAGAATCTCGACAACGCAATGCTCGTCGTTCGCACCGTGGAGACGGCTCAGACCGTCGCCGTCGGCCGCGTCGTGAAGGAAGGCAACGCCGACAAGGAAGTGCAGCACACCGGCGCCGGCGAGTTCGGCATCGGCGTCGTGGTGGCCCTCGGGCCGCTCGCTGGCGCTGCCGGCGACAAGGTGACCGTGGCCCTCCTGGGCGGCGGTTGCATCATCGCCGTGAAGGTCGGGACCGGCGGAGCGACCCGCGGCACGCTCGTGCAGAGCGTCGCCGACGGCGTGACCGACGTGACCCCGAACGGTGCCCCCACCACGGGCGTCCTCGTTGCGGCCCACGGATACGTGACTCAGACCGGCGTGGCCGGGGACCTGGTCGGCATGGTGCCGGCGCCCAGCTTCGTCCTCGAAGAGTGACCGAAGCCCCCACCAGTTCCTGACGAAAGGCAGCAAGAAGAACCATGCACGCACAGAACCCCGGGGCCTTGGCCCCCATCCCAGTCCAGCGCACCCTCAAGGGCCTTCGCTACGACGCCTTCGTGTCGAGCGCCCGCGAGACCCTCTCCGGCATGTCCGAGGAGGACCGCAAGAAGGCCACCAAGGCAAACCAGGACTTCATCAAGGGCCTGTCGTCGCCTCGCCACGGTGCCTCGTACCAGAGCGAGCTCGAGGGCAGCGTTCAGCGCGCCGTGACCCCGACCTCGGTGCACGTCGACACGCTCCTCGCGACCATGTCGGTGATGTACGCCAACGACGAGTACATCGGCGAGCGCCTCATGCCGGCCGTGCCGGTCTCGAAGCGGTCGGACAAATACTCCGTGTACCCCAAGCGTGAACGTCTGGCCTTCCCGGACGACGCGATCGGGTTCCGGGCGCGATCGAACGAGCTCGACGCCTCGCGCTCCACGGACAACTACTCCGTGAGCGACTACGGCCTCGCGAACTTCCTCGACCTCGAGACCGTCCAGAACCAGGACGCGCCTCTGAACGAGATGATGGACGTCGTCGAGCAGGTGAACGAGGGGATCGCGTTCAAGCGCGAGGCCCGCATCATGGCGATCGTCACGGCCTCGGGGAACTACGCGGGCAACACCGCGGGGGCGACCACGAACTGGACCGACGCCACGGGCGGCACCATCATCGAGGACATCCTCGCGGCTGACGCGGCGCTCTGGAAGGGCATGGGGCCGACCCGCAAGATCGGCTTCACGACCCTCTCGGTCTACAACACGGCGATTGCCAACAACCCGAAGCTCTCCGACCGGATCAAGTACACGGCCGGCGGGCTGACGACCATCCAGCAGGTCGCCAACTTCTTCGGGCTGGACGACCTCCTCATCACCCGCTCGAGGCAGGACACGGCCAACAGCGGCCAGACGGCGAGCTATTCCCGGCTCGTGACGTCGGAGGTCTTCGGCATCCTCCACGTGGCCCAGCGTCCGACGCTCCGGTCGGCTCACTTCGGCTCGACCTTCCGCATGCAGGGCGACCCGTTCACCACCCAGTGGACGGATCCCGGCATCGGGAAGCGCGGCGGGATCTGGAACCGCGTGGCCGTGTCCGAGGACCACAAGGTGGTCGCCGGCGATGCTGGCTTCCTCATCACCTCGATGCTGACGTGATGAGCGAGCAGGGCGAGAGCCGCACCGAGGGCGCCGACGAGGCGCCCCCGGCAGCGGCCGAAAAGCGCGACGCACCCCGGGGCAAGGCCTCCAGGGAGCAGCGGCCGAGGGCGCCACAAGCGCCCCAGGCTGCCCCCGCGCCCGTGCCTGCCCCACCTCCCCCGGCGCCAGCGCCGGAACCCGCCCCGACCCCTGCGGGGCGGAAGCTCCGGCCGGGACTCGTCATCGTCGAGGCGCTCGAACCCTGTTTCGACGGGGTCGGGTCGCACCACCAGGCGGGCGAGCGCTTCGGAATGCCGGAGCAGGTCGCGGCCCGCATGGCGAGCCGAGGCAAGGTCAAGCGGATCTGAGAAACCGAACATGGCGAACCCCGTCGACATCGAGCTCCACGCCTCCGGGCAGGAGACCTCAGACGCCAGCGGGGCCGCCGTGGACCTGGACTCGCGGGGCCTGCGCTCCGCGGTTCAGGTGACCCTGACGGTCACGGCGATCACGGGCTCGGCCGTGGTCTTCGTCGAGACCTCGCCGAACGGCACCACGGGGTGGCGCTCGGTAGGGCAATTCGACGCGGTGGCGGCTGTCGGCAGGCAGTCCTGGTCCTTCGACCAGTGCGACCGCTACGCCCGCGTCCGCTGGGACCTGACCGGCAGCGGCGCGGCCATGACATTCGCCGTCGCTGGTGCGGCTCACGTGCTCTACGGGGAGCGCGAGGACCTCGCCCACGAGATCAACGCGCAGGCCCTCCAGAACGTCGACGCCCGCATCATCGCCCGGTGCCGGGTCAAGGCCTCCTGCGACGCCGAAGCCGCCCTCGCGACCGGCTACGAGATGCCGCTGACGGAGTGGCCCGAGAGCATCGGGCAGCGGGAGGCGGCCATCGCCGTCTTCCTCGTCATGCGGCACCGTGGCTTCAAGCCC
>Ga0194120_10012014_pt1 | contig 10264 bp, 9 predicted proteins | sample TA2MahCa65mmetaG_FD_148642 | JGI IMG/M metagenome (GOLD analysis project Ga0194120, IMG submission 148642) | Freshwater microbial communities from Lake Tanganyika, Tanzania - TA2015019 Mahale Deep Cast 65m | ecosystem: Environmental > Aquatic > Freshwater > Lake | place: Tanzania: Lake... | reverse complement strand
TACAATGACAATGTCCGATTGGTTGTAAATCAATCAGATACTACAAGGAGCATTCGCCCTTACTGCAAATGCAACAAAAAAAGATGGGTTCTAAAAGTGCTGGTCAAATAACCTATTATTTCATCAAACCAATTTCGCGCAGACGCTCGTGCAGAAACTCAATGGAAGTGCAGTCTTCATACTTTTTAGGGTTGTCTTCACCGATGCAGCTTTTCAGGCAGGCCAGTGAAACCTCCGGGCGGGGATGCATGAAAAATGGTATTGAATAGCGGGGAAGGTGCCATTGTTCGCGAGACGGATTTACTACCCTGTGTGTTGTGCTGCGCAATCTGTCATTGGTTAAGCGTTGCAGCATATCACCAACATTTACGATGATATGATCTTCTACCTCGGTTACTCCCACATAGACGCCCTGTCTGCTTAATACCTCAAGTCCATCGGCACTGGCGCCTACAAGAAGTGTAATGAGATTAATATCTTCGTGTTCGCCTGCCCTGATAGAGCCATTGGGTTCGGTGTTGATAGGGGGATAATGAATGGGGCGTAGAATGCTGTTTCCATTGTGTACCTTATCATCAAAATAATTTTCAGGCTGATTCAGATACAACGCAATTGCCCTGAGCATATGTATGCCGGTAGCTTCAAGTGCTCTGTACATAACCTTGCCAACAATGTTGAATGCAGGAATTTCATTAACGTATTTATTGAGTGGATAATAGTTTTTTAGCGAATCTCCATCTTCCACCCATTGACCAAAATGCCAGAATTCCTTTAAGTCGCCGGCATTGGAATTTTTTGCATGTTCCTTGCCAAAACCCGTATAGCCGCGCTGTCCGCCACCATCGGAATCATCATATTGAAGTTTGGTTTCTACCGGTAATTCAAAAAATCCCTGAACTTGTTTATACAATTCTTTGAGAAGATTATTGGTAACCCCGTGGTTTCTAATAGCCACAAAGCCAATGTCTTCAAAGGCTTTTCCGAGTGCAAATACAAATTGCAATTTTTGGCTGTCATTGCCGTGGGTGAATTCAGCGAGATCCAGTTTAGGAACTGCGGATAGGTATTGTGTTGTCAAGATTCGAAGGGTTTAGATGTCGATTCGAAAAAGTGTTAGGAGTGCGATTACTACGCTCAACAGGCCAATGATAGCAAAGCGGAAACCATTAAAAAAAGTCAGCGTCAGCAGGTAACACAGGAAGCAAATCCAGAACCCAGTGTCTGTACTTCTTTTTATTAGGTAATAAGCCAGCGGAGGTATAATGAAACACAATGCCAGATAAACGAACCACCGCAGACTGCCTTCGTCGGGGTTGTCTTTGCCTTTGCTAACTGCAATTTGGTGGCGAACAGATTTATTTTTTTTTACGAATCTTACAGCTTTATGCAGTTCAGAAAATTGTTTTCCTGTTGGTTTGAATTTCATTATGGGTGATGCTGCAGGAAATGCATTTCCCATTGAAGAAGTGCTTTCAGAGATAGTATTCCTTGTTTCTAGTTCAAAGAAATCCTTTTTATTGGTTGGATTGGTTGTGTTCCCAGAGAAACTTTTTGACGCTGTGCCAAACATACTTACTGCACCCGGGCCGCGTTCTATAATTTTTACATTGCCGCAGGATGCAAAAAACAGCAATGTAAAGATCAATAAGAAATTAAAATGTCTCACGTTTAATCGTAAGCGCAAACCTAACCAAAAAATGGTTTTCTGAAAACCACTTCTGATGTCTTTAAGTAAAAAGTTTTAAACAGCTTCAGTGTGGCTGTCGTGGGAGTGTTCGCTGATAATGGACAGCGTGGTAGGGTGCGGGTTCTCCTTAATGGTATTCAAAAGCTGTTTGGATTGCAGTACCGACTGATAGAAGTTTCGCAATTCAGGGTTGCCTGCCATGGCACTTTCGGCCATTTTACGTTCTTCATCGTTTAGTTCTCCGTAGGCCAGTAAAATCAAATGTTCCTGAGTAGTATTTTGTGTCATAGGCATTTCAATGTTGCTATAACGCAAAACATGAAACAATTATTTTATCTCAACGGAAGATTTTTGCATCATTTTTCTTAGGTTAATGAGCGCATAATGCATACGACCGATACAGGTGTTGATGTTATTGCCCGTCATTTCAGCAATTTCCTTGAAACTCAGGTCGGCATAATGCCTCAAAACGAGCACTTCTTTTTGTTCGGCAGGCAACTGATTGATAAATCTATGCAAGGATGCGTATTCTTCACGCTCTATCACAATCTGTTCGCGGCTGTCTTCCTTTATATCAATGTAAGCAAATATATCATTCCCTTCGCTGTCAGTAACAATGCCGGGCATACGGCCTCTCTGTCTGATGCTGTCAATGCTCAGATTACGGGCAATGCGAAGGGCCCAGGGCAAAAACTTGTCTTCGTCTCTGTATTTTCCGGTTCTTAAACACTGGATAATCTTTATAAAAGTTTCCTGGAAAATATCTTCCGCCAGGTAACGATCGCTCACCAGGAGATAGATACTTGTGAAAATGCGTGACTTGTGCCTTTTGATGAGCGTCTCTAACGCTGATTCATTGCCTTCTAGATAAACTTTTAACAACGCGCCGTCTGAAATAACGGGTTTTTGCATGGCTTCCTCCTTTTGTGTTTAGTGTTAGACTTAATAAAGCGATTTAAGGAGTAAAGCTCGATTACAATAGGCGTTTTTATAGATGTGTGTGAAGCGCAAGTTCAAACAAAAAAATGACAAAACCAAATTTCAGGTAAAAAATTATTTGTTTTTCTTACCGTTAATGAAATCACGCGCTGTCATGGATGCCTTTCCCGCAGGTTGAATGCTTTGCAATTCAAGCAGTCCGTCCTTACAGCGAAAAAGCAAGTGTTCTTTTTGTATTGTAATGCTATCGCCGGTTAAAATGCTTGTATTCTCAAAGGGTTTAGTTTTAAAGACTTTTACAGGTCCATCCGGGGTTTCAATCCAGGCGGCGGGGTAGGGACTCAGGCCCCTTACCTTATTATGATTTTTTAAAACAGTCTCTTGTTCAGAAAGCCTGCAGAATTCCCGAAAAATCTTAGGTGCAGGTTTTTCATAGCCTGTTATTTCCTGAGGACGACCTGCTGTTTCTCCAGTTTCAATCATGTTCACGGTTTGCAATACCAGGTCTGCTCCGGCCTTCATTAGCTTATCGTGCAGTGAGCCTGCATTGTCTTCCGCATCTATATCAACTGATTGCTGTAAAACGATATCACCCGTATCAATTTCATGCCTTAGAAAAAAAGTGGTTATACCTGTTTTTATCTCTCCCTGAATGATGGCATGGTTTATAGGTGCAGCACCGCGATAATTGGGCAAAAGGGAGGCATGTAGATTGAATGTGCCTAGTCTGGGCATACTCCAGATAATTTCAGGAAGCATTCTAAATGCAATCACAATTCCCAGATCCGCATCCAACTGTCGCATTTGTGTCACAAATTTCTCCGATTTAAGTTTTTCCGGCTGTAATACTTTCAGACCAAGTTTTAGGGCTGTTTTCTTCACTTCGCTTTGATGAATGTGCATGCTACGTCCCGCTGGTTTGTCGGGTGTAGTAATCACCGCAACAACATTTTTACCTTTTTCAATTAGTTTACACAATGAAAATGCAGCAAATGCCGGGGTGCCAAAGAAAACGATACGCATGCTTTTTACGTCTTAAAGTTTGTGACGATGTTGCAAAAGTCCGAAATTTGTAACAAACACATGGGGTTTGGCAAAAAAATATTTGCATACTTGTGCGTCTTTGCCTGCGGACTGACGACTATTCCCCTGAAAGGACAGCTTAAGTTTGTTGAAAATTCCGGACAGTGGCCACCTGACTATCATTTTAAAGCATCCCTTAGCAGTGCCGATTTATGGGTGTCGGATTCCGGTATATGGATAAACAGTTGGGATCCTGCAGCATCCGAAAAGATACACGCCAGAAATACCGATGAATTTGTGGTTAATGGCCATATATTACTCTTGAAATTTAAAGGAGGCTGTTTTCGAAAAACTTCAGGAAAAGGAGAGGCGTTCCCGGAAAAATACAACTATTTTTATGGTAATGTAGAAAGACAATCTCAGCCCGCACGGGCCTATGCTGTTGTATTTGTAAAAGAGCTATATCCGGGCGTTGACCTTGAAATCATGGAATTTCAGGGGCGCGTCAAATACAATATCATTTGCAACGACCCCGGCAAAATCAATCAGGTGCGCTGGAGGTATGAGGGTGCAGGCGGAGTAAAGGTTCAATCTGATAACCTGGAAATAAAGACTGTATTGGGGGTATTCGCTGAACAACTTCCCCGTGTTTTCGCATCAAGCAAAGATGGGGAAACGGATTTGCAGGCTCAGTACTTATCAGAGGAAGGATATATAGGGGTGGAGGTAAAAACCGAGCCAGTTAAAAGACGCAGAACAAAAACTATTATTGATCCGGTGTTGGTTTTCAGCACGTTTAGCGGCTCACGCGCCGATAATTTTGGATGTTCAGGAACCTACGACGATTTGGGGAATGCCTACGCCGGCGGAACTGTTTTCAATGGCGGTTTGCCGACCACGCCGGGTGCCTATCAAACAAGATTTGGCGGTGGTCAGAGCGAAAGCCTCGGATATGGTGGTGCCCGGGATGCGGCAATCCTGAAATTTTCCCCGAATGGAAGCACACTCCTTTATTGTACATACCTGGGCGGGGAAAACAATGAGCAGCCACACAGCATGGTGGTAGACCGGTTTGGCAACCTGTATATCATGGGTAGTACCAAAAGCCGCACATTTCCTATTACTTCCGGAGCTTATCAGTACACCCACCGAGGAGATTACGACTTTTTTGTATCCAAAATCAGCAGCGACGGAAGTAAATTGCTGGCTTCCTCATTCCTGGGCGGAACTGGTATGGATGTTGTAGGAGCAAACCGCGCCGCGGACCCCATCGATGATTATCCGCTGTTATACAACTACGCAGATGAATTTAGGGGGGAAATTATAACCGACGATACACAGGTATTTGTTGCCGGATTTACATACAGCACAGATTTTCCTCGTTCTTCCAACAGCGCTCGGTTTGGCGGTAAGGAAGATGCCGTACTTTTTGCGATGGACAATACGCTAACCGAGCTCAAATGGTCGCAGCTGGTGGGAAGCACCGAATATGATGCTTTTTATGGTGTAGCGCTTGGTAAACACGGTGATTTGTATACCTCCGGAGGCAGCAGCAGTCAGGATCTTCCTTCAAAATTCCCCGGGATATTTAAAAAGAATTATCAGGGAGGCATCGCTGACGGCGTTGCATTTCGTTTCGATAAAAATACAGGAAAGGCAATGGCAGCAACCCATGTGGGTACTGCGCTTTATGAACAGGCCTATTTTTCACAGACAGATAATTCAGGCAATCCTTATTTCTTCGGACAAACAGAAGGTGTTTTCCCCATCATCAATGCTATTTATAACCAGCCTGAAAAAGGGCAATTCATTGTTCGCTATGATACCGGACTCAATAGTTTGACCCTTAGTACAACATTTGGCGCCAATACTAACCAGCCCAACATCAGCCCCACGGCCTTTTTGGTGGACCGGTGTGAAAGGATTTTTGTTTCAGGCTGGGGAGGTTCTACCAATGATCATCTGACTGACAATAAGACAGGCTCTCCCAAAGCGCACCGAAATACCGGAACAACGCGGAATCTCCCCATTTCTTCTGATGCTGCGCAAAGAGTCACCGATGGCAGCGATTTCTATGTGGCAGTATTCAGCAAAAATATGAACGGGATGGCCTATGCAACTTACTTTGGAGGTATATCGGGTGCGGGAAAAGATGCCGAAGAACATGTGGATGGCGGTACCAGCCGTTTTGACAAAAAAGGGATAATCTACCAGTCTGTGTGCGCAGGTTGTGGCCGCAATGGGTTATTTCCCACTACGCCGGGTGCCTACAGCCGAACCATGAACAGCAACAACTGCAACAATGCAATCTTTAAAATCGACTTTGAAAACCTGAATAAAAAGCCGTTTATGAAGGACACTTTTGTTGAGGTAATTGCAACCCAGCCCATACAATTCACACTCAAGGCCATAGACCCCGACCCATTTGATACCCTTATGTTAAAGGCTTTCAGACTCAAAAACGGAGGCATGAAAGGCTCTGATACAGCTTTAATAACAATAACACCTGGAATTGGCAGTGCACGCATTGCCGTGAAATGGAATACCACCTGCGGCAGCCTTTCATCTGATACAGTCGTTTTCAGGGTGATGGTTTTTGACCGTGGTTGTCCTAAAGCGGATACAGCATGGGCTACTATCAGGATTTTGGTTACACCGCTGCCAAAAGTGATACCGCCGGATGCTATTTGCGTGAGCCTGGACAGAGCCACCGGCATAATAAAAGTATCGTGGAAAGCTACCACGCAGCCCGCAGCGTTTTTTAAATACATTTTGCTGGAAAGAACCAATCCGGACAATTCGGTCATTATCCTCGATACAATCCGCAATTTCAATGCCGGCGAATACACTGATATCACAACCGTAGATCCGTCAAACAACAATTATTGCTACCGGCTAAAAGGCTATAATATCTGCAACGAGCTTGTGCAGAGTGCGTTTCCTTTTTGTACGGTTTCTGAACTTAACACGCCAATTGCATCAACGCCCATGAAGTTTGCCACCGTTGATTTTGACAAAACCGTTCGGGCGGAATGGGAACCCAGCAAAGAACCCGATTTCAAGGAATACGAAATTTACCGCTATCCAAGAGGCGGCAGCAAAGGTAAAACGCCGTTTGTGGTTACCTCCGATACACTCATCAATGATGCCTCTTTCAATGTTGATAATGAATCTTATTGCTACACTGTAGTTGTGGTAGACAAATGCGGTCATATAAGCAAACCCGGGGGAGAAGCCTGCAATATTGTGCTTTCCGGAACGGCCACAGGCAGACCGCAATATTACTTTGATTTGTCCTGGCAGGACTATTTGACATGGGCCGGCGCAGTTGATTACTGGACGGTGGAACGACAATATGCATCCAATCCGTGGACTGAGATTTCTTCTAATGTAAAAAACAGACAAGCACGGGATGCCAACCTGGATTATGACTGGGGAGGATACTGGTACAGGGTTACAGCCCATGAGTTTGCCGCATCGGCCAACAAAAAACCCTACTCCAGCCAAAGTAACTGGATATATCTGTATCAGCCTCCGGAATTATGGGTTCCCAATGCTTTTACTGAAAACGAAGACCGGATTAATGACGTGTGGGGAACGGTTCCTGTTTTTGTGAAAAATTACCAAATGCGTGTTTACGACCGATGGGGAGGAAAAATCTGGGAAAGCTCTGACAAAAAACTGCAATGGGATGGTAAAATAAATGGTAAAACCGCTCCTGATGGGGTATATGCATGGTATGTGATATTTGACGGATGGGACAGCAAAACCTACAAAACCAAAGGCACCGTTACCGTAATTCACTAAATGGCCAAATTGCCCCTCAAAAAACGCATTACCCCCAAAATCTGCATAGTCTGCCAAAGGCCTTTTGAATGGCGCAAGAAATGGGAGAGAAACTGGGATGAGATAAAATATTGCAGCGATAAATGCAGGATGCGGAGAGGCAAATCCTAAGAATGGCAAAGATCTGATATTAAATTTCAATTGTCTGCGTTAGTGGGTTGTGCTGAAATTCTTAACAATAAGGTCATTTGCAATTAACGCCCCGTGTGAGTAATATTGCACCTTTATTAGAAAAACAACAATATCCGTATGAATAACACAGAAAAATCATCAGGTAACAGCGCCCTCATGGGCTGGTTTGCAGGCGGCGCAATCGTTTTTGCGCTTCTGGTTGGCGTTCTCATCTACATGTTTGTAATGGGTAATGCCTCCAACTTTGAAAACAACGACATCGTAAAAGGACACCCCAAAAATATTCTGGGTATCATTCACCGCGGTGGATTTATCGTGCCTTTGCTAATTGCCGTAAACATTACCGTAATTCTGGTAGTGGTAGAAAGATTTATTACCCTTACCGCCGCTTCGGGCAAAGGAAATGCAGCTTTCTTTATTGTTGGTATTCGCCAGATGCTTGGTAGGAGCCAGTTTAACGAGGCAATTGCAGCCTGCGACGAACAAAAAGGTTCTTTAGCCAATGTAGTTCGCAGCGGCCTGATACGTTATCAAATGGTAACCAAAGACATCAAACTCAGCAAAGACGAGAAAAAAGCAGCCATTGAAAAAGAACTGGAGGAAGCCACAGGATTAGAACTTCCAATGCTTTCTCGCAATCTGGTTATCATCTCTACCTGTGCCTCTATTGGAACATTGATTGGTCTGATTGGTACCGTATTCGGTATGATACGTGCGTTTGCAGCACTTGCAAATACCGGTGCTCCTGATACTGCTGCGCTCGCGACCGGTATCTCTGAGGCACTTGTAAATACTGCATTTGGTATTATAGCATCTACCCTGGCTATTATTTTCTATAATTACTTTACCAACCGTATCGACAGCATGACCTATAGCATGGACGAAGCCGGATACAGCATTGTATCTGAGTTCAATGCCAATCATGTATAATGCCGTTTACATTTTATTCACTTATCGTATTAAGATAAAAACAGCACAATGCCAAAGGTGAAAATGCCCCGCTCGAATCCAATACTGGACATGACGCCCATGGTAGATTTGGCGTTTCTGCTGGTAACATTTTTCATGCTCACTTCCAGTTTCAAATCCCCGGAACCAGTGGTGGTTGATCCACCAACCAGTACCACAAAAACCGAAATACCCAAACAGGTATTCATGATTACGGTGGATAACCAGGGAAGGGTATTTATAGACCTGACAAACGCCGCTGTTAAATCAAGGGTTTTTGAAAAGGTTTGCAATCGGTCTGGTATTAAGGTCGATTCGCTCACGGTGAAAAAATTTGCCGGATCAGGTGCAATTGGTCTAAAAATATCGGAAATACCCCAATATCTGGAATTGGGAGCCAATGAAAGGACCAAGGTAAATCAGACCGGTGTGCCTTATGACACAACGGGGAAAAAAAGCGAATTGTACTGGTGGGCTTACTACGCTCGTTTGGAGGCGCATGCTGATTTCAAAGCGCGTGAAGAAGAAGCAAAAACCCGCAAGTTTCCCTTTGACAAATCCAATTACATTCAGTTTTCTGTAAAGGCTGCTGCTAATGCCAAGTACGATGCGGTAAAGAATGTGATTCAGGTTTTCAGAGACGCAAAGGTTAAACAATTCCAGATGATAACTGGCCTTGAAGCAGAACCATCTTTCAAATAAGAAAGGAGCAGAAACATGGCACAAATTCAAGAATCAGGTGGTGGTGGCCACGGCAAAGGCGGGAAAAAAAGAGCCAAAAAACAGAGTACCCATGTGGACATGACGCCCATGGTAGACCTTGCTTTTCTGTTGCTAACATTTTTCGTGCTTACCTCCACATTCAGCAAACCCAAAGTACTCCGTATGATTTTTCCGGAGAAACTGGACGAAAAAACCAAAGATATTAAAGCACCGACAGTAAAGGATGGTATCACACTTCTACTTACCGCCAAAGATAAAATTTATTATTACAGAGGTTCTTTGAAACCTACTACAGAACTTATACCAATCGACTATACCCGCACAGGACTTAGAAAGGTTTTGGTCGATTATAACAAAGATCTGCGTGAGAAATTGCAGAATATTCAAGAGCGTTTGAACAAGCTCGATGAAAAAGACACTGCAGCAAAAAGAAAGCTGGATGATGAGGTTCTGCAGGTGCAAACCGCTTCCAAGCAAATTGTACTTGTGAAAAACGACGAGGGTGCTACATACCGCAACATGATTGATGTGATGGATGAATTTATGATTGCTCAGATTGCCAAATATTTTGTAATCGATGAAGGTTTGGCCAAACTGGAGAAGGATTTAATCAAAAAACAAGGTAATTAACAAGGAGGAGATATGGCAAACGACATTTTTAACGCATGGGATCAGCCCGAGTCGGCAGACCGCCTTGCCATGGTTTTTGAAGGCCGCTTTAAAGATTATGGTGCCTTTTATATCCGAAGTATTTACCGCAAATCCAAGGTTATTGCCACGGCCATTGCCTGCTCTGCTGCATTGCTGGTAGCTTCCATTCCATTAATTTTGGAGAAAATCGGGGGAAAAGAAGATGGCAATAAAATCAAAATTGTAATTACCAATTTAGAAGATGTGAAGCCACCGGAAGAAGAAGAGGAAAAACCCAAAGAGCCACCCAAGCTGGAAGAACCGGAACCCATTGCC
>Ga0194120_10012007_pt1 | contig 10267 bp, 14 predicted proteins | sample TA2MahCa65mmetaG_FD_148642 | JGI IMG/M metagenome (GOLD analysis project Ga0194120, IMG submission 148642) | Freshwater microbial communities from Lake Tanganyika, Tanzania - TA2015019 Mahale Deep Cast 65m | ecosystem: Environmental > Aquatic > Freshwater > Lake | place: Tanzania: Lake... | reverse complement strand
TCGGGGTCGTCGTGAACGTGAGCGTTCCGGTCGCAGTGGCCACGCCGCCGCCGCCCGATGAGGCCGCGTAGGGCAGGGCGTAGAGCTTGCCCTTCGGATTGATCCGCAGGTGCTTGCGGATCATGCGGTGCAGCGGAGAGCCCGGACCGGCGCCGGTGATGGCGTCCTGCTCGCTTCGGACCTCGACGGGGACGTTGACCGTCCAGTTGCCGGCTGAGGTCTTCGGGGCGGTATAGAGAGCTGCCCTGGCAGCCGATGGAGCATTGCTCGGGCCCTGCCCGAGATGGATTTCGGCGGCCGAGAACGGCGCGCGCCAGCTCGACGGGTAGCCTGTGATCAGTTGGACGCCCATCACTCACCAGCCTTCGGGCTCTTCGCCCGTGCGTCGGCCGACTTGGCCGGAGCCCATTCACCGTCCGCGTCCTGCTCGAGAGCCACGAAGGCGACGCCGCAGAACTCCGCCGTCGCCTTGTCGGCGGGCAGCAGGTCCCCGTCGCGCGCGCACAGCTCGACCAAGCGGCGCGCGTCGTCGGTCAGGCGACCGTCGGCGCCGTGAGCCGGCAGCGACGCCGGGGACTTGTTGGCGCGGTTGGCCCGCGTGTCGACGTCGAAGGAGCGTCCCACGTAGGGGTACGACCCCGGGCCCTTACCAGGCCACTTGGGCATGGCTCCGCGCTTCGGGTGAAACGAGAGAATCATCCGAGAAACTCCTCGGGGCTCGTGGCCCCGGTGTGGTCAGTAGCGGCGAGAGGCCGCGCGCCTCATGCCGTCAGTCAGCACGTCAGCGACGCGCTCGTTTGCTTTCAGAACCGCGCCGCGGACGAACAGGTACGGGCGCGTCCCGGGGTGCTTGACGAACTTCTTCGACACCCACCGGCCGCTCTTCGTCTTGAAGCGAAGGAGTGGCTTCTTGTGCGGGAAGATCCAGTGCGGCTGAGTGCCGAGCTCGAGCCGGATCGCGTTCTTGTTGGCGTTCGTCACCCGCAGCAGAGAGCCTGCTCGCGTGCGAACGATCCTCGTCTTCGTCGCCGCCTGGCTCTTGCCTGTGACCGGCTTGAACCCGGGCTTCAGGTAGACGAGCCCGTGGACGATGTCCTCGGCGTCTTCGAGCGCGGACGAAAGGATCCGCTCATGTTCGGCCAGGAACCGATCGTGCTGCGCCTTCAGGTTCATCAGGGTGGCGGCGGAACCGGGACCGGCTTGTCCGTCGTCCCCTCGATGAGGTTCGGGATGATCCCCTCGACGTTGCCCGTCCCAGCCGTGATGCTGAGGTGGTCAAGCGGCGCGACGCTCCCCTCGACGTGCCCGCCGATCTCGACGGTCTCGAGGGTCATCGTCATGGCGAGGTAGGTGGGCCCGCCCTCTTCGTTGAACTTGGCCTCGCCCGAGCGAAACCCAACCAGCTGCAGGCCGTGCAGGCCGGCCGGCTGCATCCAGTACGCGCCGCTCTCGTAGGCCGGGTGACGCATGTTCCGGATCGCCAGGTGGCAGACCTGGGCGACGCGGAGCAGGATGTCCTCGAGCTTCCGGCGCCCGATCACGGACAGCGGCGGCAGGAGGTATGTCAGGGACCAGATCTGGACCTGCTTGTCGATCCAGAGCGAGTAGGGCTCGAAGCGGTTCCGCTGGTCTGAAAGGTCACGCGCCAGGAACAGCGCCGGCCAAGCCACCTTCTCCTGCTGGAGAACCTCCGAGCTCGGCAGCATCGGCACCGCGAGCCCAACCGGGCTAGTCGAGAGCCCCGGCACGCAGGTGCTCGCTACGGCCTGAGCCCAAGCGCCACCGACCTCCGCGTTGATGGCGGCCTCGAAGAACGCGAGGAGCCGATCCCGGATGGGCTCGAGCGCCTGGAGTCCGTCCGTGATGTCGGTCGCCTTGGCTGGAAACGAGGCGCCGCCGACCGTCTGGTAGAGCGACTCGTGGGCCATGCGTCAGAGCTGGTCGGTGACGGGGCGCAGCCGGATCTTGTAGTGAAGCGCTCTCTCCTCGTTGGAGTCGAGAAGCGCGTAGATCGCGCCGTCGGGATGGCGCGGCCCGGTGATGCGGAACTGCAGCGCCTGCTTGGCGATTGCGTCCGCGCCGGTCAGCGTGGCGAGGAGCGTCCCGCCGCCCGAAAAGCTCGGTGTGATGGGACCGACGATGGCGGTCCCGCGCTCAAGCTGGCCTAGAGCGATCTGTTCGTCGTTGGCCCAGCGGACCCTGGGCGACGTTCCGCCGGACTCGGTGATGTCCGTCCAGTCCCCGGTGATGCCGCCGTCACCCGCGTGGGTGCCGTCGGAGGTGGCGAGGCGGACGGACAGCGAATGCTCGCGGAGGCCGTGCGCCCCCGGGATGCTTCGGTGCCGATGCGCGATCCGGCGGTAGCGGTCGCGCATCTGAGCCGGGGTCGCCATCAGTACACCGCGAGGCGCTGGGCACCCTGGCGCTTCCTGGCCCACATGGACTGAATGCCGAGGACCGCTGCAAGCTCCTCGCGCCACGCGGAGAGCTGCACCCCGAGAGCACCGAAGGCGGTCCCGCCAGTCGAGTAGAACTCGACCTCGTCGACCTTCTTGATGCTCCCGGTCCCGAACGTCTGGGCCATCTCGGCCTTGACGCCACGGATGAGCCCGAGAAGTTCTCGAACGATCGACTCCCCGCCATCGACCGTGACGGGGTAGGTTCCCGAGTGCGCCTTCGAGAGCTGCACGGTTGCGAACGCACCAGAGAGACTCTGGATGGTCGCAACCTCTTGGCGGTCGTCCACGTCGATGACGACTCGAGCGCCCGCCGCGAACCCCGTGGCGCTCGCTAGAGTGAGAACCACGGGCGTCGGGCTCGACGCTGCCGTGACGGCCGTTGAGCTCGTCGTGACAGCGCCACCGCTCAGGTACGGCTGTATGACCTGACTGAAGATGGCGGCAACGCCGATGTACGGCTCGGCCCCGATGTCGAGGACGTTGTAGCCGAGCTCGGCCTTGATGCGCGCCACCTCGGAATCGAGGAGCGCCACGTCATCCCCCCGGTCAGAACCCGATGAACGGGCGGTACTGCCAGGTGAAGGCGTAGGTGTCCACGGACTCGCCCTGGATCACCCCGTTGACCACCGCGGCCCGGATGTAGCGCCACGAGAGCGCCGCCGGGGGCACAGGGAGAACCCTGGACACTGCCGCGTCGGCGCCAGCGGTGCCCGTTGCCAGGACCACGTTGGCCGGGTTCTGAGCGTCGCCCGCGAGGTCGTACCAGGTCGAATTGTCGTTCGAGACCTGGAACTTCCCCGTGAGCGTGAGGGTGTTCGTTTCGGCGTCGACCACGAAGAGACACGACAGGGACCCGGGCTCGACCGTCGAACAGTCGAGCGCGTTGCCCCCGGTCGTGCTCCCCGCAGCCGGCTGCGCCGCGAGAGTGCCGGAGCCTCCCGAGGCGTTGATGATGCGAGAGCGAGGCATCAGACCGCGTCCTCCGAGTAGTGAACGCCCACCGAGAAGTCGACGTCGGCGTTCCCGAGCGCCATGTAGGCGAGCCAGATCACCTTGGCGGTCTCGCCGTAGTTGTCGTCGCTCGCCGGGGCGATCCGCGGGGGCTTGCCCATGCCGCCGAGCAGAGCGCCCGGAGCGATGGCCATGCCCTTGTGGATGTTCACCGAGTTCGAGTTCGCCGTGACGGTGAGCGTGCTCGACACGAAGAGGTGGAACTCCGGCAGCGCCCCGAAGTAGCCGGGGAACAGCGGGTTCACCTCCTTGTGGAACTCTGCGTACCGCGCGAACTGCGGGTCGTCCTTCAGCTGCTTCTTTCCGGTCGGGGTGACGACCAGCACGCGGCGGCCGTCCGGGAGGGTCGGCAGGAAGGCGTCGTCCATGGCGCGAGACGTGCGAGCAATCTGCTCGTACGTCAGCGGGAACTGACCCTTGGCCAGCGCCGTGTTGTCGTCGGTCATGCCGACGGGGCGAACCTTGGTGGTCGAGAGGTTCAGGAGCGTGACCCAGAACGAGTCCAGGGTCTTGTGGTAGTCCCGGCGGAGGTGCGTCCCGATGAAGTCCTCGAGGTTGTGCACGCCCATGCTCGCGTCGAAGTTGTCGAGCGCGTAGGGAGCCACGCGGTTGTTGTCCGTGTCGTACGGGCCGCCGTACCGACGAACCGTCAGCGTCGCCTGCTCCGAGCCCGCCGTGATGGGAACCACCGAGATCGTCTGGTTGGTGCCGATCTCGCGCGACGCCTCGGTGTAGGTGCTGTTCGTGTACCGCGGGCGGTTGAAGCGCTTGGTGTGCCCCGGCGCACCCACGAACTGCTTGTCCAGCGCGTTCGCGAAGAGCGACATCGGGATGTCCCGCGTCATCAGGACCAGGCGGTCCTGCTCGGCGTTGACGTACGAAGCCCCCTGGCCGTTGATGGGCCGCCCCGGCATGCCGATGCCGCTTGGCATGGGCAGGTCGGCCCCGCCGAGGTAGGCGAGGAACATCTGCGCGAACAGATAGCTTGGCTCCGGCTGCACGAGGAGCTTGGTGGACGTGACGTCGAAAAACTCCTCGGGGAGTTCGGCTCTGCTGATGGGCATGGATGTGTCCTTTCGGCTCTACAGAGCCGGTCAGAGGTGACCCGGAAGCAGCGACGTCATGGCGACGTCGGGGTGTTCACTGCTGCTGGGGGTAGATGGCGTTGCGGTGCACGTTGAGATACGCGGCCGCGTGAACAGGGTTTGATTTCTGCAGGTCCCGATAGACGGCCTTGTGGTCCGGTTGGCTCGTCTGCGGGCCCGGAGGCGGGGCTGCGCTGACGGGCGGGGCCGTCGTTGCAGGGGGCTTGGCCGGAGTCGCTGCCGCAGGCGGATCGGCTGGTGGTGCAGCGGCTGGTGCTGCTGGGGCCGGGGGCGCCGCCGGAGTGGCGGAGCCCCATGTCGGCTTCAGCGCGTCGATCGCGTCGAGTTGCCGCGCGGGGTCGTCTCCCGCAAGGCGCTTGACGGCCGCCTGCTGCTCTGCCGTGAGGCCGGACAGCTGACGCTCGGCATGGTTCTTCGTGACCTCGCGGTGCCTCGCAAGCTCCGCGTTCGCGGCCTGGAGCGCTGTGGACGTCTCACCGAGCTTCTGCCCGGCCGTCTTCGCGTCCTCCTCGGCCTTGATCCCCGCCTGCACGAAAGCCTTGGCCTTCGCGGGGTCCGCTACGCCGAGTTCCGCGAGGATGGACTCGCGTTCCTGGCGTCGCGCCTGCTCGAGACGCCCCGGGAGCCACTCGGGCACCGGGGGCTCTGCGGGCGTGGCCGGTGGTGTCGGCGCTGCAGCTGCAGCCGGGGGTGTGGCGGGCGCACCTGCGCCAGCCGGATCGGTCGTTCCAGACATGTCGTGTTCCTCCCAGTCCCGTGTTTTTGCCGCCCCGTCGGGCGTAGTTGGAGGGGTTGCGAAACAGGGGCGGCGCTAGTCCGCCCCGATGGTTCACGTCACAGCGACGCCAACCATGATGCCGACGCCGCGCGTGATCCCGGACGTGGCCGTCACCTCGGTGGACACCGTGTTGACGTCGCAGAGCTCGCCCGTGAAGTCGTCGCTCGAGATCGTGAGGGCCGCCACGGAGGCGCCGCAGAAGTTGACCGCCTGGTTGTTGGCGTCGGCCCCGCAGTGCGCGGGCGCACCCCAGAGGAGCGTACGGGTGCGACCATCGGCCGCTCGGGCCGAGATGGCGGCACTGACGGCGGAGATTGCCGCGGTGTCCGCCGCGCCCGTGTAGGCGCCGAAGTCGGCAGTGACGAGCCAGACCTCAGTGCGGTCACGGGTCGTGGTGCCCGCGCCAGCGAAGGCCTTGGAGACGTTGGAGACGCCGCGGATCGTTCCGGAGATTGTGGCCATGTCTTTTCCTTGTGGAGTCAGCCGGCGGAGCGAATCGCCCGCACGGATGCCGGTTTCTGAAGCGCGGCGTTGAGAAGCCGCTGGAGCTTTTCGCGCTCAGCCTCGAGCCCATTGCGGGCTCGGATCTGCGCGTTGACCTCGCGAAGTCGGGCGCGGATGTCGCGCACCATGTCGCGTGCCGTTGGTGCCTTGGCGGGCGCCTTCGTTGGCGCGCGCTGCGGAACGGGCGGGGCGCTCTGCATCTGCGGCGGGGCGACCACCTCGAGCGTGCGCACATCCACCGGGCCCGTGTCCGTGGAGGTGTCCTCCAGGATGGGCACTGGGCGACCCGCGCTGTCGAGCTGAACGCCGCGACTCATGCGAACAGCGCCAGTCCGCCCGCGGTCGAACCCGTCTGACGGATCGCGGCGACTTCCAGCGGGTAGATCTGGCCGGCGTTCATGTTCGAGAACGTCCTGTCCGCGGAGTCCCCGGAAAGCCGCACAACGAGGTTTCCAGCCGTGGCGATGTACACGCCGTAAGGGATCCCCGTCGTGAACAGCTGGTCGCCGCCGCCGTAGCTGATCGCGACCGCTCTGCGAACTGGAGTGATGGCGTGCATCAGGTGTCTCCTGCGGGCTCATTGGCCGCCTCGGTTGCGCTCGCTGGCGTGCGGCGGGTTCGGCTGGCTCGGCCGCGCCCGGAGGGCTCGACGCTCGGCCCAGCCGCCGCGTCACCCGCCATGACCGGCCCGAAGGATCCCTCGCCGCAAGCAGCGCAGGCCACGGAATCGTCGGGCGCGTGGGCGCCGCAGATCTGGCAGATCTTCACGCTGCTTCCTTCGGTGTCTGAGTGATGGTGACGAGCGCCCACGTGCACCGGCAGAACGGGTGAACGGAGCCGGGCTCGCCTAGTGGGAAGGACTCACGGAGGCCGACGATGGTCCCGTCAGCAGCCGAGCACCGCGGGCACACCCGGCGGTCGAGCTCGGCGTCCCAGACACGGCCAACGACATCGGATACGATGCCGCGGGCCGCGGTCGTGCGGGTTCGGTTGTAGGCGTCGGAGTTCTCCGTGACGCCTATCCGACGGAGCGAGCCCTCTGATTCGGCACTCGCCGTGATGGGATTCACTCGCGCCAGGCCAAGCCAGCGGCGCGCGTAGGATTCGGCAGCGCGTCGCGCCGCGAACAAGTCTCGGGCCGCGTCCGCTCCTCGCGTGGCGCCGCCAACAATGGCCAGTCCCAGCGCGGTAGCCTCGGACCGTGTCCTCGACAGCGCCGCAGCGGCAGCCAGAGAGCGCCCCTGCAGGATGCCCGACGCGATCGATCCGCTCAGCGCCGTTGCGATCCCGCCTGGGGACCTACCGGACGCAAAGCCGGCTCGGACCGTCTCATCCCTTCGGCGCAGCAGGAGCAACAGGAACGCGGCCTCGGCCGCCAGCATTCTTCGGCGGTTCTGCTCCGCCCGTTCCTGATCCTCCGTCGTCACGGTTCACGGCTCCGTGCAGAGCAGCAGCCTCCGCGCTGGTTCGTTCCAGCGCTGCTTCCTGCTGCTTTGCCTCTTCGTCCTCGATGGCCTCGAGCGCCGCGTCCACGTTCTCGATCTCGAAGATGGCCGCGATCTTCTCGACCGCGTGCCGCTTCGTGATCAGCGCGCCACCGTCGCCAGCGAGCGCGCCGCGGACCATGCCCACGACCTTGTTCTGCTCCTCAGGATCGGGCCGGAAGTACGGCCCCCACCTAAGCTGCAGACTGGGGCTGGTCCACGCCATTGGCGAACTTTTCGAGGATCGGGAGGATCTTGCGGATCCCCGGGACCTTCAGGCCGTCACCGAGCTTCTGCGCGATGCGGAGCTGCATGTCGACCGACGGGAGCAGGAAGTTGTCGCGCAGGTCGTCGCGGAACTGGTTGCAGCGGTCGATCTGCTTCTGCTTGATGGCCTCGAGAGCCTTGCCGCTCGTCGTGGCCGCGAACTTGATGTTTTCCGGGTCGAGGAAGACCACGCAGAGCGACTCCTGCAGCTTGATTCGCAGGTCTCGCGCGTTGTCGTCCTGGGCCTTGAGTGCGTCGCCGGGGTACGTGAGCACCGACACCTTGGTGTCCGGGTGCGAGTACTGCCAGGGGTAGCCAGGGCCCTTCTTTCGGGCCTGCTCACCAGATGGCTGCTCCAGGAATCCTGGGCCTGCCCAGCTGCGCGCCTCGCCCGTCGAGATCTTCCGGCCGTCCGCCGTCGCCGGCACCATGGCCGGGCGCCCGAGCTCCGTCGGGCTGTAGCCTGGCACTACGCCGATCTCGACCACCTGGGGCTCCGAGAAGAGCGCCCCCCGATGGCGTTGCGAGACCGCGATGTCGTGCCCCTGGATCTCGTCGGTGATGTCCTTGTGAATCGGTGCGCCGTCGATCTCGTTCACGGGCACGCAGCCGCGCATGAACGGGTACCAGACGACGGGGCAGAAGCCGAGCTTGTGCTCGGACGTCAGCGCCTTGTTTTCCTGCCAGTTCGGCTCGCGCCCTTCCGCGTCCGCCTCGGCGGGCAGGTAGGTAACGTCCCGCTCTTGGTTGATTACCCGTCGGTAGACGCGAGCACGGACGCGCCACTTGCCGCGCTCGTCCTTGTACTCCTCGATGTACGGGTACCGGATCTCAAGCCCCAGCACTTCCCCTAGTGGCCCAAGCTCCGGTGTCGCCCACTTGGCTGGCGCGAGATCCGCGAAGGGGCGACCCTGGCGAACGCCGTGGATGCCAACAGCGGTACCGCACCCCTGGCCCGCGGCGAACGCCTCCCGGGCGTGTGCTCGGAACCGGCACAGCCTGTGATGCTCCACGATGAACCGATCGAGCGCGGCGCTTGCGTCCTCCGCGAGCCCGTTCTCTTCGCTGTCCTCGTCCTCGCCTGGCTTGCTGGTGAACGTCGGGAAGCGGCCCTCGCCGAGCACCAAGTCCGTGTTGGACTGGATCGCGATCTGCACGACCGGGTAGACGATGCACGGCGCGCGCTCCCAGAGCGGCACGCTGTCATCCCACCAGCTTTTTCGCCCGTCGTACTGCGCCCCGGTCACCCAGCACTCGATGGCCTCGAGCCTACGGAAGCGCAACGACTTGTTGGCGTGCAGCGCCTTGACTGCGTCGTCGTATCCTTCGGGCTGCCCGGTCATCGTGATTCACCGGCCCGCGGCAACATGGCGCGTGCTCTGCGCCTTGCCGAAACGGCCCACGAGCGCGTATCGGAGCGCGTCGCAAGCGTGGTTGTTCTTGTCCTCCGGCTTGTCGTCGAACGACCCGTCCGGATGCTTCTTGCGCCGGTAGAGCCCCAGCTCCCGGATCAGGTTCCGGCACTTCGGGTCGACGAAGAGCCGCGCCCAGTCGGGCCCGTCCTCATCGCTGCGGCGGAACATCATGTCCGCCACGCGGGCGATCCCGCCCAGGATCTCGTTGTCGGTGTCCCCGACGTTCAGGCCCATCGCTCGGAGGTCTGCGATGCGCTCGGGCCTCGAAGGGTCAGGCCAGAATGTGGCCCCGCGCCATGCCTGAGCGCGCTCGTCCCACACGTGGTTGGGACACTCGGACTCGTACCACTCGTCGAACACCCAGGCCGTGGCGTCGCGCCCGTGGCCGACGATGCCGACCCGGAGCAGGACGCCCGCGTCCACCCACCCGTGGTCCATGCCCACGTGGATCTCGCGGAACGTGCGGATGTCCGGAGCAGGCTTGACGTGGAACGATTCGTCGAACGGGTAGACGAGGCCTTCGCCTGCGTCGAAGTTGCACATCCACTCGCGCGAGAAGGTGGCCTCGGGCGAGTTGGCTTTCGCGTCCGCGACCTCGTCCGCGTCGACCGTCTCCGGGGCGTCACGGTACGTGGCGTGAAGCGACCGGTAACGATCTGCGCTCGGCTCACTGCTCAACCCGAGCTGATGCAGGTGCCAGAGCAGCCCGTGCCGCCCCCTCGTCGGGGTGCCGCCGCACAGGCGAATCTTGAGCGACCACGGCTCAGAGAACCACGGTCGAGCAACCGCCTCGAAGACGTCGCGGTCGATGTCGTCCGTCTCGTCCGTCAGCACGACGTCGCAGCGGAGGCCGCGAGCGCGCTTTGAGTTGTGCAGCTCCGCCGGGAACGGCTGGATCCAGCTCCCATCCGGAAAGCGGATCTGCCAGGTCGTGCGGTCGAGCTTGCCACCGAGGAACCCCCAGTCCTCGTCATTCTCTCGCTCGTACGAGAGCCCGTGCACGTCCTTGAACTGCTTCAAGGTCGGCATTAGCACCACGATGCGTATGCCGCGGAACGGCTTCAGCGCATCGGTCCGCATCCGCCCGCGCCACTGGGCCACGAGCAGGAACGCGACGGTTCGAAGGAACCAGCTCTTCCCGACGCCGCGGCCCCAGGGGAGGCACCACGTCCGGCGTGGCTCAATACCCCCGTAGACGATCGATTGCGGGCGGTTTAGCGAGAGGTCAACCCGCAGCGCTTCC
>Ga0194120_10012005_pt1 | contig 10269 bp, 13 predicted proteins | sample TA2MahCa65mmetaG_FD_148642 | JGI IMG/M metagenome (GOLD analysis project Ga0194120, IMG submission 148642) | Freshwater microbial communities from Lake Tanganyika, Tanzania - TA2015019 Mahale Deep Cast 65m | ecosystem: Environmental > Aquatic > Freshwater > Lake | place: Tanzania: Lake... | reverse complement strand
GAAAGAGAGATAATCTATGACTTATTTAGAAGCAGTAATACTCGCCGTTATCGAAGGGATTACTGAATTTCTGCCTGTTTCATCTACCGGTCACATGGTAATCGCTTCCACGTTTATGGGTATCAGTGAAAATGCCCTGACAAAGAATTTTGAGATCGTTATACAGTTAGGCGCTATTTTATCGGTGGTAGCGCTTTACTGGCGCAAATTCTTTACCTCTTTCAAGTTTTATCTGAAATTAGCCTTTGCATTCCTGCCGGCTGCCGTTGCAGGCGCTTTATTGGGTGATTACATCGATATTTTATTAGAGAGTATATGGGTAGTGATTGCTACCCTTTTTCTTGGCGGGATTGTTCTGATTTTTGTAGACAGGTGGTTTAAACATGCCGAAGGGACGGAAGAACAGGAAATATCATGGTTCCAGGGTTTCAAAATCGGTTGCTTTCAGTGTATTGCAATGGTTCCTGGCGTATCACGGGCTGCAGCCACCATCATCGGAGGAATGGTGGTGGGGCTTAACCGGAGAACAGCCGCTGAATTTTCATTCTTCCTCGCCGTTCCCACCATGCTGGGCGCCAGCACCAAGAAAATGATGGATTCTTACAAGACAATTCAACACCATGATATAGCTATCCTGCTTTTGGGGAGTTTCGTGGCATTTGTCGTTGCCATGTTTGCCATCAAGGCTTTTATCGGTTTCCTGAAAAAGTACGGTTTTAAATGGTTCGGGTACTATCGTATTGTCTTGAGTGTGGTATTGGCTGTTGTTGCATATCTGATGAAAATACAAATGTGAATGAAGAGAAATAGTAAAAAATGTGCCTCGATTTATAAAATTCTATTGCATTTTATTTAGAAATTTGTTTCACTAAGCAAACATTTTTTTTAATTTATTAATACCGTTAAAATCGTTTGAGGGAGCCAATCAATTATGATGATACCGAGGTTGGTATTCTTTACCAAGGGTGTTGGAAAACATAAAGACAAGTTACAATCTTTCGAGCTCGCCTTGCGGAAAGCAGGGATCGAAAAATGCAATTTGGTGAGGGTGTCGAGCATCTTCCCGCCGAATTGTAAAATTGTCACGAAGGAGCAGGGTGTTACCATGTTAAAGGCAGGACAGGTGATTTTTTGCGTAATGAGTGAAAATTCCACCAACGAGCCCAACCGGATGATCTCTGCCTCCGTCGGTATGGCTGTTCCGGCCGAGCACGAACACTATGGATATCTCAGTGAACACCATGCCTATGGTGAAACCGAAGAAAAATCGGGCGATTATGCAGAAGACCTTGCCGCCACCATGCTGGCGAGTACCCTGGGTATCGAATTCGATCCTGCAAAGAACTACGACGAACGGAAAGAAACTTACAGGATGAGCGGTAAAATCGTAAAAACCAGAAACATCACACAGGCTGCGCGTGGGGATAAGAACGGTTTGTGGACAACAGTCGTTGCCGCAGCCGTATTTATTTTATGACCTTACCTTTTAACATAATCTACAGAAAGTGTTAGCCTCCCCAAACTATCTTCAATAGAACAAGTCCCCATTAATCTTTGATTCCATCAGCATGTTTCCGTTTGATATGGCATGCGGGAAAGGGTATTTTTAAACGTGGAAGTAATTGCTACCGGATGCATCGTTGCCCCCAGGGGATTTTTAACGGGAACTACTTATTGTGGAATAAAAACCATAAAAGATAGTCTCGATTTGGGAATTATCTTTTCAGAACGTCCATCGACCGGTGCGGCATTGTTTACCACAAATCAAATCTATGCAGCGCCGGTAAAGCTGAGCAGGAAAGTTGCCCAAAAAGGCCATATACGGGCCTTCGTTATTAATAGCGGGAATGCCAATGCCTGCACAGGAGACCAGGGATATAAAGATGCCGAGGAAATGGTACGGATTGCAGGAAAATGCCTAAAGATTTCTGAGGATGAAATCCTGGTCGCCTCTACCGGGATTATTGGAAGACCGCTCTCCATGGATAAAATCTCCGCCGGTATTAAGGCCGCCGCCGCATCTCTGGGAAACACTTCAGCGCATGGCAATGACATGGCACGGGCGATTATGACGACGGATACCAAACAAAAAGACATTGCCGTCAGACTAAAGATAAACAACAAAGATGTGATTGTGGGTGGGATCACCAAGGGAGCTGGGATGATTGCCCCAAACATGGCCACCATGCTCTGTTTCCTTACGACGGACGTCTCCATGCCAGCTTCACTGCTCAATGAATGCCTCAGAAATTCTGTAGAATCCTCTTTTAACCGCATCACCATTGACGGACACATGAGCACCAACGATACTATTGCAATCATGGCAAATGGCGCTTCTGGAGTAAATATTGCCTCAAAAGGTTCTGAATTACAGATATTTCAACAGGGACTAAATTCTGTAACCGGCTATCTGGCGAAGGCCATTGTGAAGGATGGTGAAGGCGCTACTAAATTCATTCAGATTGATGTGGCAGGCGCAGGGTCACGCAGCGATGCGGCAAAGATTGCCCGATCAATTGCAGACTCGCCGCTCGTAAAGACGGCAATCAACGGAGAAGACCCCAACTGGGGTCGCATAGTCTCCGCCGCAGGATATGCGGGTGTGGAACTGAATGAATCAAAGACCAATCTCTATATTAACGATATCCTGATCTTTGCGAAGGGAATTCCGACACAGTGTGACCTCAGTAAACTGAGCACATCCATGAAAAACAGCGACATCAATATCCGCCTGGAACTGGGACTGGGAAATTGTTCAGATACTGTCTGGACATGCGACCTCTCGCATGAATACGTTACCATCAATGCCGAGTATCACACATAGTTTTCTAAATTTTTACAGACTCAATTTCCTTAACATCAAACTTTTCCTCTCCCTTGAGAACTCCTTTAAGGTTGCATAAGTCCTTCATTATTGAACTGGCGCAATGCATTTTCCCTGTCTCCATGCATAAAATTCTGGTAAAATTGGTTAATGATGAAAAAATATGATATAATATAATCAGATAATTTTACAGGTGTTTTGCATTAGTTATGAAATAAAACCATTCGGAGGTAAAAAATATGAGAAAAACAATTTCAATTCTTTTTATTTCCATAATTGTTTTAACCGGGGCTTGCTATGCCAAAGACTCTCCAAAGGTCGTAATAGAGAAATACCTTGATGCGGTAAGGAACAACGAATACGATAAGGCATATTCCTTCATTTCCAAAACCGATACTACCATCATTGATTGGCTGGAACTTATCAAGTATATAAAAAAGATCACCCCGCCAAAGCTTACCAAAGTTATTGACCTTGCCCATAGGGCAGTCCGGCAGGAGATCGTAAGCACATCAGTAGGCGGTAATACCTCTATAGTGAAAATCCACTCCAGGATTCCGGATATGGAAGAAACCCTGAAGGTTACCCAGAATCCTGAAGATATAAAAGCCCTTTTAGATCGCGGTGAATTGCCGATGAAAGAACGGTTTGGGGAGTGCACGTTAGTGGTGGAAGATGATGCCTGGAAGATTTCAAAGGTTAAGGGTATTTCTTCGGACCAGGCGGCAGAGCTTGCTACGGACTTTGCCGAACGCATTTTGGGCAAGGACGAGGCGAAAAGGATAAGCAGGGAAATCAGCGAATTTGCGAAGAAGCAGGAGAAGGGCGTTTAATCTCTATTTATCTGTGCAATCTGCGAAATCTGTGGTCTCTTTTAATCATTCAAACGTACGATATTCCATTCCAAAGGCATTAGCTACAGCCTTATTGGTAACCCTTCCCTTTACCATATTGATTCCCCTCAATATGGCTGGATTTTCTTGGGCTGCGCGTTCATACCCGTTGTCAGCAATTTCCAAGGCGTATGGTAACGTTACATTAGTCAAAGCGTGTGTTGATGTGCATGCCACAGCGCCAGGGATGTTGGTCACACAGTAATGGATTACATCATATTCATTGTAAATAGGATTGCTGTGGGTAGTGGGTTTGCTGGTCTCAACGCATCCTCCCTGGTCGATGGCTACGTCAATAATCACTGCGCCGGTCTTCATGGTTTGTACCATATCCTTCGTTACCACATACGGCGCCCGCGCCCCTTCGATAAGCACGGCGCCAATCAGCAGGTCGGCATCTTTGACTTTTTCCCGTATATTGTGGGCATTAGACATGAGTGTGACGACATTTTTCGGCATGATGTCATCCAGATACCTGAGTCGCTCCATGTTGACATCGAGAACCGTAACCCTTGCCCCAAGTCCGGCGGCCACTTTGGCGGCATTGGCGCCTACGACACCGCCACCGACAATGACTACTTCTGCAGGTGCTACACCAGGTACTCCGCCCAAAAGTATCCCGCGTCCAAGCATGGGTTTCTCCAGATATTTTGCGCCTTCCTGGATGGACATCCGCCCTGCCACCTCACTCATGGGAGTCAGGATCGGGTGTTGACCGTGTTCGTCCCGAATTGTTTCGTAGGCAATGGCCACTACTTTCGCCTTCAGTACAGCTTCTGTCAATGTCTTCGAGGCGGCGAAGTGAAAAAAGGTAAAAATGATCTGATCTTCTCTTAATAAAGGGTATTCCACGGGCAACGGTTCTTTAACCTTCATAATGAGTTGTGCCTGGTCATATATTTCTTTGGGATTATCGACTATTCTTGCTCCAGTTCTCTTATATTCCAGATCAGGAATGCCGCTTCCCATACCGGCGCCATTTTCTACAAGCACCGTATGCCCGTGTTTTATCATCTCCTCCACACCCACGGGGATGAGGGCTACGCGGTATTCGTCAGGCTTGATTTCTTTGGGTATACCAATAATCATGTGAGTTTTCTCTTCAAAAAGGTTGTGCAGTCTGATAGAATCTTTCGTGACTCTTGAGCCACGAATTGGCATAAATTTCTGCGAATATTTTCTTCTCGTTTGCAAATTCGTATCTATAGTTAATAACAAAAGAAAGCTGTCATTTCGAGGAGCGAAGCGACGAGAAATCTTTTGCTCAGGGCAGGCTCCGGGACAAATCTTAAGACTCTTCGCTTTTGTTCGGAATGACAAGACTTTATGCCGTAGTGTACATTGGCTGTCATTTTTGTCAACTAGTTTTTGGAATTTGTAACAGATCAGTTCACCGCAGAGAGCGCTGAAGTCGCAGAGTTAAAAAAAGTATTGGTTAAATTAGATTCTTCGCTCCGCTCAGAATGAGTGCTCTTGTCATTCTGAGGGAGTGAAGCGACCGAAGAATCTTGGTTTGAAACTCCTGTAAATCCTGTCAAAACCATGAAGACGTGTGCCTTTATTACATTAGGTTGTAAGGTCAATCAATATGAAACCCAGGCAATCCGGGAATCCCTTGCTGCAAAAGGGTTCGTGGAGGCCAATCCTGAACAGGCAGCCGACCTCTATGTAATCAATACCTGTACGGTCACCTTGATTAGTGATGAGAAATCACGTCAGCACATTAAAAAAGTCAGGCGGAAAAATCCACGTGCAACCGTTGTTGTTACCGGTTGTTATGCGGAAGCGGATGCCAAGACCATAAAAAAAATGGATGGGGTTGACTTCGTGATTACCAAGGCTGAAGAAGCCCACCTGGCGGAAATTGTAAGTAGGGATACGGTGCACCGTATCCCTACGCAAGATTCCATTTACAATCTCAAAATAAGCCATTTTGCCGGACACACAAAGGCATTCCTGAAGATTGAGGATGGATGTGACATGTATTGTTCTTACTGCATCATTCCTTATGTTCGGGGGGGTATCAAGAGCAGAAGACCACAGGACATCCTTGAAGAGGCAAAGCGCCTGATCCAGAGTGGCTACAAGGAAATTATACTGACGGGCATTCATCTGGGGGCTTATGGCAGGGATACGCAGGGGAACCACCGTTTGCCGGATGTTATTCACATGCTCAGTAATCTGTCGGGTCTGGAGAGATTACGGTTAAGCTCTATCGAAGTCAATGAGATAACAAACGATTTAATTGACCTTGTTGCGGATACAAAAAATGTGTGCCCGCACTTTCATGTGCCGCTTCAAAGTGGAGATGACTATATTCTGGAGAGGATGAACAGAAAATATACCGAATCACACTATGTCGAGGTCTTGGATAATATCCGTTCAAAGATTGATGTACCATCGTTTACTACAGATGTCATGGTGGGCTTTCCGGGGGAAAAGGATGTACACTTTGACAATACTGTCGAACTATGTAAAAAGGTAGGATTCAGCCGGATGCACATATTCTCATTTAGTGTAAGGGAGGGTACGCCGGCGGCAAAGATGCCTGACCATTGCCAACCTCAAATTATCAAACAAAGAAAAGCAATGCTGGAGGCTGTGGCAAACGATATAGCCTTTGCTTACAAAAAACAATTTTTGAACAAGGTTGTAGCGGTGCTTGTTGAAGCTGAAAGGGATCACAAAACAAACCAATTGTGCGGTTATACAGAACGATACATCAAGGTATTATTTGAAGGTCCTGAGATTGCCAAAAATTCAATCGTCTCCGTACGAATCGAAGAGGTTAATCCTTCTTTTGCGATGGGGACTTTACAATAAATGCAAAGATAAAAAATGAAAGTGCAACAAATCATTTCCATAAAAACTAAAGTTTGTATCATCGTTCTTATCGTTTTCTGTGTCTTTCACACCCCTTCATCCTTTGGTTTGCCTGCTGATGATGTCATACCGCTGGTGGATGGGGACTATTATCCACAGGTCCATCAGGTGCTGATTACTGCAAAGAAGTCCATCTCGTGTGTCATGTACATGGCCGACATTAATCCAAAGTATAATAAGGGTTGGGAATATAATTTGGTCAATGACCTCATCGGCGCCCATCGGCGTGGTGTGGCTGTAACGGTTATCTTTGATCAAAACACTATGTTTTGGGAAGAAGGGAAAAAGGGTAAGAAAATAGAACGAAGGAGTCAGGAGGCGTATGAACTGCTCAAAAAAAATGGCGTCCCTGTGTATTACGATAGCAAAGACCGTATTACCCATAATAAGATATTGGTCATAGATAATTATATTACCATTGTAGGCAGCACGAACTGGACTTACAGTGCATTAAAGAAGAATCACGAGGCATCTGTCCTGATAAAATCGCGCAGCGTAGCAGAGTCGTTTCTCAATAAACTCAGTACAATCTCAAAATATCAGCCAAAATGATGAGCATATTGGACACGGATGAACGCAGACTTCGTCGTGAGCGCTCAGTCGAACGATTATCAGGATGGTTTAATTAGACAGGGTTAACAGGATAGACAGGATAAAACGAAGTCAAAAAAGAAAATCTCATGTAAATCCTGTCTAAAAATAATTGGCTTTATACCGCGTTAAAGAAGGGCTATAAGACGGTCAAGCAGACGATAACGCTTGAAGCAGGAGAAGAAAAATACATTGAGATTGTGATGAAAAGGACAACCAAAAAAGGTATATATTCTGAAAATTGAAAGTAAGGAAACTTTTGGAACAGATCTAAAGACCGCCAATATTTTGCCAGTTCATTTAATTGTTCAGAATAGTGGCTCGAAGGAGTTCGAGATTAACCATCAGCAGATTTTTGGTATTACACCGGATGGAAAATATACGGTCGCATACTCGTTAAACAAGGCTGCTGAACATGTTCGGAAATCATCCATTGGTTCAACCGCAGTTGCCGGGGCTGTTGCTGGTACACTTGCCGGAGCGGCGATAGGAGCAGGTATTGGAGCAGGGGTAGGTTATGCGGGTGGTGACGTCTCTCAAGGAGCAGCAACAGGGGCAATTATTGGAGGAACTTCTGGCGCTGCCGTTGGAACAGCAGAGGGTTTATCAGATTCTTTTACAGTTAAATTCAAACAAGAGCTTGCAAATTTGGCATTTGAGGATAGAGTCATTTTCCCTGGCGATATTCAACAGGGTTTTGTTTATCTAAAATGGGAACATTACAATAAAATCCGGATGAAAGTTCTCAATATTACAGACAACAAAATTCAGGAGCTAATGTTTGATGTTTCTGTTACACGTTAAAATAATGAATATAAGTAATGTGGACTTGCTTCTTGAATTTCTAAAGAAATGTAGGCGAAGGCAGATAACATTGGGAATAGGATTGCTTTCATAATTTACAAAATTGCCTATAACCAACGGACGAAAATAACTTTTGTGGAATGGAAGTTTGCGGAAATCTCATGAGTTCAATGCATATTAATTCACAGCAAAAGCATGCCCTCATGAAAATGGGGGACGCAACGGGTGCAAAGGAAGAATTTAAATTGGCAAAAAAGAATTAGCACGGTTTAATGGTTTTAAGATTCTTGTGGACCACTGCATTCTTTATCTGTGTAATCTGCGGTTTCACGTTTTTACCTAACAATGTCTTTGCTGTGAAAGAGGCTTAGAAGTTTGCCATTATGCAACTTTAATATCGTATGACAGAGCAACGACCACATATTATTATCATTGGCAGGCCTAACGTAGCAGGAAAATCAACGACTGCTCCAACCTTGCTCAAAGGGACGCTTGGAGTAACAGAATTCGTAAATGCCGACACGATTGCTCAGGGACTTTCGGCTTTTCAACCTGAAAGTGTAGCGTTCCATGCAGGTCGTGTTATGCTGGAGAGAATACATCGCCTTGCAAAAGAACGAGTGGATTTTGCATTCGAAACAACCCTTGCCAGTCGTACCTTTGTCCCGTGGATAGAAGAACTTAAAAAAACAGGTTATATTTTCCATCTTGTTTTTCTCTGGCTGCCTAACCCTGAGTTTGCCCTAGCTCGTGTTGCTGAGAGGGTGCGGATGGGTGGGCATAATGTACCAGAAGAAATCGTGAGAAGGCGATATGATAAAGGTATTAGGAATTTTTTCAGGCTTTATAAGACATTGGCAGATACATGGTTCTTTTATGATAACTCGTTCGCTGGAGATCTAAAGCCTTTTGCTTCAGGTGGAAAGGAAATAGGTACTTCGATTGAAAACAGATTGATTTGGAAACAAATACAGGAGGAATATAATGACTGACAAAGTAGTAAAAGACAAAATCTCTGAAATATTTAAGGACAAAGAAAAAATAACAAGCGCTTTGTCTAAGGCAGTTAACGAAGCATTACTTCAGCATAAAAAAGCAGGCAATCCCGTGGCGTCATGGAAAGATGGCAAAATCGTCTGGCTTCAACCCGAGGATATCCCTGTCGAAGAAAAAAACAGGTGATAATTTGTCTCTATGAATCAGAGAAGTAACGGGGTCTGGCTTCTTGACTTTCCAAGGAAATGCAAGCAAAGGTAGATAACATCGGGAATAGAACGGCCTGCATAATTTACAAAATCGCTTGTAACCAAAAGACTAAAATAGTTTTTGTGAAATGGAAGTTATACGGGAATCTCATGAGCTTAAAGGATATCAATTCACCGCAAAAGCTTGCCCTCGTGAAAATGGGGGGACGCAAAGGGCGCAAAGGAAAGGATATATGAAAATAAGTTACGACCCAGAAATAGATGCCCTGTATATTCGGAACTTACGAATGCAGGACACTCAGGCTTAATGAAGAAATTGCCCTTAACATTGGTCCTGACGAGAAATTGGTGGGAATCGAAATTCTTGATGCTAAAGAGGTGCTAAGCTCCGGGAAGCTGCCAAAGCTTGTCGTGACTTACCACTAACTAATGTGTAAGAATCAGAGACAATCAAAGGAATTTCAAACGGTCATCATGCTTGATTGTGACCTTGTAATTGGATAAGTTTAATGAAACATAAGTATACACAAAAACAGGGTAAATATCTGGCCTTTATTTACTACTATACTAAAATTCACGGTTATCCGCCTGCAGAAGCAGATATGCAGAATTATTTCAAAGTAACTCCGCCTTCCGTGCATCAAATGGTACTGACACTGGAAAGACGAGGATTTATAGAGAGGATACCTGGCCAGCCACGTTCCATACGTGTTTTATTGTCCAAGGAAGAAGTACCGGCGCTGGAATAATTTGTTCTGAATAATATAATGGTGTCTGAACAAAAACTCATACTTTTGTCATTTCGACCGAAAGGAGAAATCTATAAGCTCCTCAATATTGATATCCGAAAGATTTCTCGATCCACTCGAAACGACAATTACAGATGAAATATGAAATACATGCAGAAACAAGTAGAATACCTGGAAAGGAAAAATACTGATTTAATTAAGGAGTTTAACAGATATGTTCGTGAGTACCCTGAATTAGCAGTTGAACAATAAATCGCTTTATAGTATTACTGTGTAAAAACTTCTTTCCCCATTCCCCGTTCCCCGTTTTCACGAGGACA
>Ga0194120_10012002_pt1 | contig 10271 bp, 10 predicted proteins | sample TA2MahCa65mmetaG_FD_148642 | JGI IMG/M metagenome (GOLD analysis project Ga0194120, IMG submission 148642) | Freshwater microbial communities from Lake Tanganyika, Tanzania - TA2015019 Mahale Deep Cast 65m | ecosystem: Environmental > Aquatic > Freshwater > Lake | place: Tanzania: Lake... | reverse complement strand
AACCGTCAAGCGGGTAGCCTCGTCCAAGCCACAACCCCTGGCTGAAAAGCCTGTCAGCCGTCCTACTCCTGCCGTCCATGAGGAGCAAACGCGGTCTTTGTTCGATGAGGATTCCAAGGCCGTCCATGAGGATTTGGCTGGAGACATCGGGCTTCCGGAAGATCTCGAGGAAGAACTGCCCGAAGAGGTCTCGCTGGAGGACGAAGAGTCTGAGGAAGGGTTTTTGGATAAGTCGGACGATCTGTCCGGGGATGACGACGATTATCATGGGTAGCGGTGATCCTCTTGGAAGGGCCCCTGTCCGGCCAGGTGAGATCGAAGGGAACCAGCATGGCTGAGACAAGTGCGTTGCCTCGCATCGGCGATCCTGCTCCTGACTTTAAGGCGGTCACCACTCTGTCTGGAGACTGTCATTTTAACCAGTGGCAGGGGCAAGATTGGGTCGTTCTGTTTTCCCATCCGGCCGACTTTACGCCGGTCTGCACCACGGAGTTGGTGGAGTTCGCCCGCCAGCACGACGTGTTCCTGGCGAAGGGCGTCAAGCTCATCGGGGTCAGCGTGGACAGCATCCATTCCCACCTGGCCTGGCTCCAGAACATGAGGGAGAAACTGGGCGTCACGATTCCCTATCCGATGATTGCCGACATCGACATGAAGGTGTCGCAGTTGTACGGGATGGTCCATCCCGGGGCCAGCACGACGGCGACCGTGCGCGCGGTGTTCGTGATCGACCCCAAACGGGTGATCCGCGCCCTGATCTACTACCCGATGAATGTCGGCCGCAACGTCGAAGAAGTGTTGCGACTGGTCACCGCGCTGCAGACCGCCGACAAGTATGTCTGCGCGACCCCGGTGAACTGGCGGGAAGGGGGGCAGGTGGTGGTGCCGCCGCCCAAGACCGTCTCGGAAGCGGATGAGCGGTTGAGTCACAAGGGCGAGGCAGGTCGGGACGTCAAGGATTTTTACCTCACCCTCAAGGACCTGCCCGCGTAAGCGCCGGCCCAGGCCGGTCCTCCCCAATCCTCACTCACAAGCCTATCCACTGGAGCTATGAGTCACTTTCTCTTTATCGCCGGGGCCTTGCGGGAGCGGAGTTCGCAGGCCAGCGCCGAGTCGCAACTGGCTCGTGAGCTGTGGGGGCTTCGGACGGCCCTGATCAGAGACAACCTGCGCGCCTATCTGACGCCTGAGTCCTGCGGGTTGGTCTATGTCCTCAAACAGGGTATTTGTGCCGGGTTCTCCATCCTGTCCGGCGTGTTGCCCCCCGAGGAGCTTGACGAGTTTGTCAGGGACGAATTGCGGGCGGAGACAGCCTACGGGTTTGTGCGCGTCAAACCGATGGTGGCTTGGCAGAGCACGCCTGAGGCGAGCCAGAGACTCTTGACTCGTGTGTTGGCTATTCCGGACCACGCGGAGTTGACGCGACGCCTGGCCTTGGGCATGCACAGGCTGACCCAGGAACAATACGATGCAATCGTACGGGGACTGGCTGCGTAGTCGCTGGCAGTGGACGGGAGCGGAGACGGTCAGGGGCGCTGGCCCGTCATGAGTTCATAGGCAGCGTCGATTGTCGCGACTTCCGTAACCGTCATGTTGAGTTCCATGGCCAGTGGAGTGAGGTTCCAATTGGCATTCTGGAGTTGCCCCTGGGGGACGAGCACCGTGCGATAGCCCTCGCGGGCCGCGGCTCGTATCTTGTCCGGAATCCCTCCCACCGGTCCAATGCGGCCGCCCGGCTCAATCGTGCCCGTCAGGGCCACCCCGCGCCGGATCGTATCCCCTTTAAAGACGGCGATGAACCCCACGGCCATGGCCGCTCCGGCGCTGGGGCCGTCGGCACTGCTCGGCATGTAGGCGACGCCACGGACCGAGACCGTTCCCCTGTGGTGAATCATGGGTGTCCGTTCCATGGCGTAACGGAAGGCCTTGGTCATGGCGCCGACGTGAGTGTCGCCGAGTCTGACTCCCGCGTTATACCATTGGAGCACGACAGGGTCCGGTTCCGTTTTCCGATCCCACCAGATCAAGAGAATCTCGAAGACGCCGCGGTTGTTGGCATCGATGGCGGCCAACACCGGCAATTCCACTGCCTGCTCCGCCGTCGCGACGACGGCGGGAAACAGGAACGGACCGGTCAGCAGAGAGATGGCCAATAATGAGCGGAGAGCTTTGATGGAGGGCCGGCCGGAAGGCATGCAATGACCTCGGTGTTGTTGATCGAGAGATTGTAGGAAGAACCAAAGGGCTTGTAAAGCGGCTCGTGTCGCGTCTTGCTTTTCCCGTCCGGCCTTCCGTATAACCTCCTGCCATGAAACATTGCGCCCAATCTTATCGCCATCCGTTGCCTCGTTTGACGGCCACCGCGTTGTTGGCGTGGCTGCTGTTGGCGTTGGGGGAGGGGGCGTCGGTCCAGGCAGCTTGCTCAATTGAACGGACTTCACCTGGGGCGGGGGCTCCCTTCTCTCTGCACTTGGGCAAGGAATGCAGCGAGCAGGAGCGCGAGGCCCAGGCTGTGTCGGCCGTGGAACTGCTGGCGGTGCTGAATGAAGGGCGGGGAATCGACTTGGTCGGGGTGACCGTGACGGGCGACCTCTCGTTGGACCAACTGTCTCTGCGGAGGGCGGAGGCCGTTGCTGATCTGCCCCCTCCGATCCGGGAAGCGATTCGAAGACAGGGTCTGAAGGAGGTTCGGGTCATTGCCGGTCCGATGTCTATCCGGGATTCCGTGGTGCGGGGGAAGGTCGGCAGCCAGCTCAAAGACGGAGTCGTGATCGCGGCCGGACCGGTTACGATGACGGGAACCAAATTTGAACGCGCGGTGGATTTCTCTCAGACGGCCTTTGCCGGTCCGGTGGACTTTTCCAATGCCATCCTGCTGAACGAGGGGTTCTTCATCGGCTCCCTGTTTTTGCGAGCGGCCACGTTCGAGAAAACGGCGTTCGGCACGCATACGCGTTTTCACAAGGCGCAGTTTCTGGAAGCCGTGACCTTTCATCGAGCCGGGTTCAGCGGGCTGGCTGAGTTCATTCAGGTGTCTTTTGAGAAGGCGGCCGACTTTTCCCGGACCTACTTCAAGATGGGGACCGGGTTTTCCGGCAGCCGTTTCGGCGGGATGCTGGATTTTTCTGAAGCGCTCTTCGAGCGGGAAGCGTTTTTCATGTTCACGGTCTTCGAACAGGACGCCTATTTCAGGCGCGTGACGTTTCGAGGCGAGACAAGCTTTTCCGACTCTGAGTTTAAAGGATTGGATGACTTTTCAAAGACTTTTTTTAATACTCAGCCACGATTCGACCGAGCCAAGATCAGCGGGGCGCCTCCCAAACCGGGAGGGCTGCAGGATCCTCGCGTACTCTACGTCATCGCCGCAGCACTCTTTGCGTTTACCCTGCTGTTTGTTTTTGTCCTTAGGCGCAGGTAGTCAGGCCCTTCTTGACCACTATATATAGAATTTTCCTTGCTTTTATCCCCTTGAAATAGTATAGGTGTCAAAGTTCTGTCGGTGCGGACGGGAGGGTCATGGAGCAGCTCGAGATTCCATATCAGGTCAAGCTGGAGCAGTTCGAGGGACCGCTGGACCTCCTCCTGCACTTAATCAAAAAGAGCGAGATCAATATTTGCGACATCCCTATTGCCTTGATTACGCAGCAATATCTCGAATATCTGAGTCTCATGAAAGCGCTGAACCTGGCCGTAGCAGGAGAATTCCTCGTCATGGCCGCCACGCTGGTGCAGATTAAGTCGCGGATGTTGTTGCCAGCCGACGAAACGGCCTTGGATGAAGAGGACGGGCCGGACCCGCGCGAGGAGTTGATCAGGCGGTTGCTGGAGTACAAACAATATAAGGATGCGGCTGGGCAACTCGATAATCGGGAACGCCTCTGGCGCGAGGTCTATCCCAGGGAACAGACGCCGCCGATACCGGTCAAGGCGAGCGAAATGCTGCTGGACGACCTGACGCTCTTCGATCTGGTCGATGCGCTGCATGAGGTGATGGTCAGGACGCCGGACAAGCGGCTATTGGAAATTGTGCCTGAGAACCTGACGGTGAAGGATCGAATGAACGCCATCATCGAACTCTTGGAAGGCAAAGAGTCCGTGACCTTTGCCGCGCTCTTCGAAGGGCCGTTCCATCGGTTGTTCATCATCGTGACGTTCTTGGCCTTGTTGGAATTGATCCGGCTGAGGCTGGTCCGTGTATTTCAGACGGAAACATTCGGCCCGATTCTGGTCATGCGGGCCTTTGCTCCAATGGTCGGCGACGCACTGAACGGGGCCGAGGAACCTCTCGAGGAGGGTCTATGAGCGAGGTCATCGAGACGCCACGGGAAGAAACGGGGGAGCAAGAGGCTCCTCCCAGCGCCATGCTGTTCGAAGACATGGTTCCGGAGAGTCAGCCCGCGCCACGAGCCGGTTCGAACGAAGGCGAAGCGGCCGGGCCGGAACAGGGTGAGTCGATCGAAGCGCGTGAACTGAAGGCGATTCTGGAAGCCCTCTTGTTCGTCTCTCACGGTTTGGTTTCGGTGGAGCGCTTGGCCTCGGTGTTGGAAGGGGTGTCGAAGGCGGAAGTGAGGCAGGCTCTTCGTCGGTTGCAAGCCGACTACGAGCGGTCTGGGCGCAGCCTGCAGATCGTCGAAGTGGCCGGTGGCTTTCAGCTGGTGACCAAGCCGGACTACGGGCCCTGGATCAAACGGTTGGAGAAGAGCAAGCCGGCCCCGAAGCTGTCCCGCTCGGCGCTGGAATCGCTGGCCATCATTGCCTACAAACAACCGATCGTCCGCGCCGAGATCGAACAGATTCGCGGTGTGGAAACGTCCGGCGTCGTTCGAACCCTGCTGGAACGGAAACTCATCCGGATGGTGGGGCGGAAGGAAGAGCCGGGCCGGCCGATCATGTACGGCACCACCAAACAGTTTCTTCAGCACTTCGGCCTGAGGGACCTGTCCGAACTGCCTCCCTTGCGCGAATTCAAGGAATTGGGCGAGGCGGAACAAGCCATGCTCCCGGTCGGCGAGGACCCCATGGTCGTCGGAGAGGCTGAGCCTTCGGCCCAGGACGATCTGCCCAATTCCCTTTCGCCTGAACCAGCGCACCAGGCGTGATCCGGTTACAACCTCGTTTTCGCCGGCTTCCATGGCCGGCCCTTGTCCTCCGCTCCCTCTGCCCCGTAGAATGACCCCGAACGATTACCCAGGGTCGATGGATGGAACTGCTCCTGCCTGAAAAAAAACGCAGTGTGGCGGCGGATTTGCGCCGTACGCTGAGCACCGGGAAAGTTCTCGACGACCTGCCCAGCCTGACTGCCTATGCCGTGGATGCCAGTATTTACAAGCTGACTCCCCAGGCGATCGTGTTGGTGGAGTCGGAGTCCGACATCGAGACGGTTTTGGACTACGCGGTTCGCAACAGCGTGCCCCTGACGCCCAGGGCGGCAGGGACCAACCTGACCGGCTCGGCGATCGGCTCCGGCATCATCGTCGACGTATCGCGCATGAACCGTCTCCTGGAAGTGAACCGCGAGGAGAAGTGGGTGCGGGTGCAGCCTGGAATGGTATTTGCGGAATTGAATCGGCGCCTGGCTCCGCAGGGGCTCCTGTTCGGTCCCGACCCCTCCAGCGGGGACATGTGCAAGTTGGGCGGTATGCTGGCCAATAATTCCGCCGGCCCCCATACGTTGCGGTACGGGTCGGTCAAGGACAACGTGCATGCGATGCGGGTCTGTCTTTCGCCGTCCGGGTGGCTGGAGGCCAGGGCCTATGGCCTGTCCGATCCCGCGACAACCGACCTGCTGGCCTCCCACCCGTCGCTCCGGCAGGTCCTGGACCTTGTGCAGGTCCATCGCGAGGGGATCAGGGAGAAGCGTCCCACCGTGAGCAAGAGCAGTTGCGGCTACAACCTCTTCGGTCTGGTTGACGGGCTCGACCAGGGCGTCCTCGACCTGCCGAAACTCTTCGTCGGCAGCGAGGGGACCCTGGGCATCATCAGCGAGGCCACTCTCAAGTTGGTGGATCGTCCCAAGGTCAGCGCGACGGCGCTGATACATTTTCGCTCGTTGGAGGAAGTCGGCGAGGCGGTGCCCCACCTGTTAGCCTTGGCGCCGAGTGCGTTGGAGGTGATGGACCGCAATACGTTGAACCTCATCGGGCGCGCTCCACACGGCATTCCCGCCGATGCGGCGGCCACGCTCCTGGCCGAATTCGACGACGACAGCCCGCGCGGCCTTCGGGACCAGGCCGAACGTCTGGCTTCGCTCTGCCGGCGGTACCGGCTTTCCACCGGCCCCGTGGTTGCCTATGAGCCGGAGCAGCGGGAGGAGTTGTGGAAGGCGCGCAAGGCGCTCTATCCCACCCTCTATCGGTTCGATGCCAAGAAGAAGCCGGTCAATTTCGTTGACGATGTGGTGGTGCGGGCCGAACGGATCGGCGAGTTGATCCGTTACCTGGAGGGATTTTTCAGCGAGCAGCAGGTTTCCGTGGCGATCTTCGGTCATATCGGAAACGGGAATGCGCACATCGTTCCCTTGTTGAACGTCAACGACAAGGCCGACTTTGCCCGTATGGTCGAAGGGTATCGTGAAATCCACCAGACGGTCCTCGACCAGTTCGCCGGTTCGATTTGCGGGGAGCATGGAGATGGGCGGGTGCGCGCCGAGTTCGTCCGGCGCATGTTCGGGGAGGACCTCTACGGCCTCTTCGTGCAGGTCAAGCGGAGTCTGGATCCCCAGGGAATTTTGAATCCAGGGGTCAAGATCAGCGACCTGCCCTTCACCGAACACATCGATTATGAGCGACTGTCCAAACCCTGCGCGACCTGCGCTAAGTGCAATTCGGTCTGCCCTGTCTACGATGTCTTCCAATCCGAGGACATGAGTTCGCGGGGGTGGTTCGAAATCGTCACGGCGAAGGACTATAGCTATCTTCATTCCAAACGGGTGGTGGAGGCCTGCGTAAATTGCAAGTCTTGTCGTACGATCTGTCCGGCCGGGGTCGATGTATCGGACCTGATCCTCAAGCGCCGGGCCGAGCAGCCCAATCGTGCCGCGGGGCTGATTTTTTCGCTCCAGGCCAAGCCATGGCTGTTCGAGCCCTTGCTCAAAGCCGCCGCAGGGACCCAGGGGATTTGGGATCGTCCGCTAGTTCGGGCCTGGCTGGAACGGCTCACGAAGCCCTTCATGCGCCTCATTGCCGACACAGCCGGCATCCCGCGTCAATTGCTGCTTCCGCGATTGGCCGTGCGGCATTTGCGCGACCGCCACGCCGAGCTGACTCGTGAAACGGGGCAGGGCGAAAAACGCCGGGTGGCCTACTTCCATGGCTGCGCGGCGAACTATTTCAACGATGGCGTGGGGGATGCGGTCATTGCCGTGCTGCGTCGCCATGGGGTCGAGCCGGCGCTGCCGCCGCAACGGTGCTCCGGCACGCCGATTCAAACCTATGGCCATCTCGACCTTGTTCGTGAGGGCGCCCGGTTCAACCTGGCTTCCCTGGCATCCTATGAGACGGTGGTCACCGGCTGCGCGTCGTGCACGTTGATGCTCAAGGACTATCCGCAGCTCTTTGAGCCTGGGCCTGAGCGTCAGGCGGCGGAGCAACTGGCCGCCAAGGTGCAGCACATTGCCGAGTTTGTCGCGGAGTCGAAGGCCGGTCCTGCCTTGGAATCGGGGCAAGGCCGTTCCAGACAGACGGTGACCTATCACTCGTCCTGCCATTTGAGGGCTGCGGGAGTCAGCAAGCAGCCGCGCCAGGTGTTGGCTGCGTTGCCGGGGGTCGAATTGATCGAGATGCAGGACGCGGACCGTTGCGCGGGAGGCGCCGGCACCTACCTCCTCAAGGACTATGAGACCTCGCAGAAGATTTTATGGCGCAAGGAACGGGCGATTCGCGAGAGCGGGGCGGCGGTGGTGGCGACCAGTTGTCCGGCCTGCATGGTCCAGCTTCGCAATGGATTGCGCGGGCAGGTCCAGGTCAAACACGTGGCGGAGCTGCTCCAAGAAGCTTATCAAGAGGCCGCGCCGCCTTCGGGCGGTTCGTCGGTGCAGCCATGAGGGTGAGACGGGCCGATTGGGCGTTTGTCCTGGCGGTGGTCGCGGTGGTCGTGATGGTCTCGCTGTTGCCGTCCCCCCGGGACCGCAACCCCCCGATTCCAGGCAGTCCGGAACATCGCGCCGTTTCTTCGGAGAAGATGTGCTCGACCTGTCATGCGGTCGGACAGAGCCGTCCCTTGACCGAGCGGCATCCGAAGCGGCAGGATTGCTTCCGCTGCCACAAGCCCAACGCGGGCGGGTAGGGACAGGGAGTCGGGCGGTGAGGCGCAGCATGCGAGGGCGATTCAGCGGGCGGCAGTCCGAAGCCGGGAAACAGAGAGGGACATGATGGTCACGGTGTTACTCTTCGGGGAAACGTTGCGTCAGGCAGTGGATGAGAACGAGGTGCAGTGCGAAACCGCCGGGGTCACGACGGTCAAACAGTTGCTGGAGGCGAACCAGGACAAGCTTGCGGGTCTGCTGCCGTTTCTCAGCAAAGGCGAGCTGCTGGTCGCAATCAACAAGAAGGTGGGGGCGTTGGACTCCGCGGTCAAGGATGGGGATACGATCAAGCTGACCCATCAGGTGCATCCGACGATGGATGGCGCGATGTGGCAAAATCCCTGATGCGCACCTTGACTCGTAAGGGTTTTTGCGGTATGGTGTAGTCCAAGCGTCGCCTTATACGGTCCGTGGCGGCGAACCAAGCGCGCAGGTGCGCGCTGATCACATGCCGGACCGTCATTGGGTACGCTGAGATTGCATCTAGCTGAAGTCACCTGTCCGAGCCACTCTCCTTCGGGAACTTCCCGCTTGCTGCCCCCGTTCGATTCTCGGCTGCCCCCATCCAAAGGATAGAATTGTGACCACGACAACGACAGGATCATTCGACGGCCTAGGTCTGTCCGCAGCCATGCTCCGTGACCTTGCCAAGGCTGGCTACAGTGAACCCACCCCCATCCAGCGCAAAGCCATCCCGCCGGCCCTTGAGGGGCGGGACATCATCGGTTGTGCGCAGACCGGCACCGGCAAGACCGCGGCCTTTGTCATTCCCATGGTCGAGCGATTGGCCGGGGGGCAGGGCACGCGGGCCTTGATTTTGGCCCCGACCCGCGAGCTGGCTGCGCAGATTCAGAAGGCCATCGAGATCATCGGACGGCAACGATCGGTGGAAGGCACGCTCATCGTCGGGGGCGCCGATATGGCGCAGCAGGAGCGCGCGCTCCGCCAACATCCGGACATTCTGGTCGCCACGCCGGGCCGTGTCCTGGACCATATGTGGCGGGGCACGATCAATTTGCTGGCCATGGAATTTTTCGTGCTGGATGAGGCGGATCGGCTCCTGGACATGGGCTTTGCGCCGCAAATCAACCAGATCCTGGACGCCTTGCCGGAAGAGCGCCAGACCATGCTCTTTTCCGCCACGATGCCGGGCGATGTGGCGGCACTGGCAAAAGTCTGTCTCAAACACCCTGTGCGGATCGAAATCGTTCCCAGCGGGACGGTGACCGCTCGCGCCGAGCAACATCTGTTTCACACCAGCCGCGACCAGAAAACGGTCTTGCTGCTCAAGTTGCTCAAACAAGAAACGGGCCCCACGCTGGTCTTTACGCGGACCAAGTCACGCGCCGATCGGCTGGGCAAACTTCTGCAGGATGACGGGATGAAGGCGGGGGTGCTGCACGGGGATCGAACGATGGGGCAGCGACGCGAAGCGCTCGAAGGATTCAAGCGCGGGAAGTATCAGATATTGGTGGCGACGGATATCATGGCGCGCGGCATCCATGTGAACGATATCGCCCACGTGATCAACTACGACCTGCCGAGCAGCCCGGAAGACTACGTCCATCGGATCGGCCGGACGGCGCGGATGCAGGCTACAGGCCGGGCCTCCAGCTTCGTGACGCCTGAGGAGCGGGGCCAGCTCCACGCCATCGAACGGTTGCTGGGCGCTCCGGTTCCCGTCGCCTCGCAGGGCGCCTCCGCTTCCCGGTAGGGCAGGGTTGCAAGGGCGCTGGACAGGACGTTGGGTCGGGCGATTCAGTGAGGCGGGGCGTGCGGGAGGGGATCGAGGGTCAGGGGGCGGGAGACGCCGGATCGTCGATCGTCCCCATCTTGCGATACTTGTCGTTGCGCGCGGCGACGAGCGCCTCCTCCGGCAGTTCCGCCAGTTGAGCGAGGTGGGAGGAGAGGGCCTTCTCAAGCCGTTCAGCCATGACGCGCGAGTCCCTGTGAGCCCCCCCCACCGGTT
>Ga0194120_10011999_pt1 | contig 10272 bp, 10 predicted proteins | sample TA2MahCa65mmetaG_FD_148642 | JGI IMG/M metagenome (GOLD analysis project Ga0194120, IMG submission 148642) | Freshwater microbial communities from Lake Tanganyika, Tanzania - TA2015019 Mahale Deep Cast 65m | ecosystem: Environmental > Aquatic > Freshwater > Lake | place: Tanzania: Lake... | reverse complement strand
GACAGCGCGAGCAAGACGCAGAGCCACACTGATATGCGCACGGGTGGGCGCAAGTGTAACCCGTCGTCTTGACAGTCGAGCTATCATCTTCGGCACATGTCCGGTGAACGGCTGATCGCGGCGGCGGGTCATTCCCCCGCACAACAGGAGACGGCGCTCGTCGTCCGTCCCGTCGCGATCCGTCTGCCGTGGCTCCCGATCCTGCCGATCGAGCGAGCGACGTGGAAGTCGGCAAGCGTCGAGCGCCACTGGATGATGTAACACCCCAATCAGAAACACGGATTCAAAGGGCCATCATCCAGGCGGGTGATGGCCCTTTTGCTTTGTGGGGCAGAACATGAGCGTCACATATCGAGCGATAGAAACGAGGGACTACGAGGACGTCCGGCGGCTGTTCGTCGCCGTCGGCTGGAAGGAGCGCGGCGAGGACGCCGAGCGCTTCGAGCGCATGATCCGCGGCTCCACGCGCACCATCGCCGCGTACGAGAGCGGGCGCGTCATCGGTTTCGCGCGCGCCCTCTTCGACGACGCGTCGAACGGCCACATCTCGACGGTCGTCGTCGCGCCCGATTGCCAGGGCCGCGGCATCGGGCGCGGGCTGGTGACGCGGCTAGCGCGGTTTCGACTTCTTCGTAGTGTCCGGCTTTAGCCGGACCACACACGGCGGTGCCGATCAACTTGGTCCGGCTAAAGCCGGACACTACGACGTTTCAGAAACCGCTCTGATGGCGTGCCGCACGCCGGCGCACATCACGTGGATGCTGCGCGCGGCGCCGGGCGCGCGCGGGTTCTGGACGAAGATGGGCTTCACCCCGTCCGAGCGCGCGATGGAGATCGCGCGCACCGAATAGGAGGAGCGATGGCAGGCGGTCAGATCAGATGGGGGCGTATCCTGCTCGGCGGGTTTCTCACCGAGGTGGCGATATTCGCCGTCTACATTCCGCTGAACACGATCGACACGCAGGTGGCCTTCTACGCGGTCCCGTTCCTGATATGCGGAGCGGCGATCCTGTTCGGGTGGTTCGTGGCGCGCCCGCTGCAGGACCGGTTCGTTCTGCATGGTGCGTTGACGGCGGTCACGGCATCCGTGATGTACCTGGCGCTGAACGTCGCGGCAGGTACGCTTCCCCTCGTGCCGTGGCTGTTTCACGTCTTCAACGTGCTGCGCCCGGCCGCCGGCGCCGTGGGCGGCGCCCTCGCGCGCAGTCGTCATGCTGATCCGACCCGAGCGGCCGTCTGACGCCGGGCAGGTACGCGAGGTCAACACGCTCGCGTTCGGCGGGCCGCTCGAGGCCGACCTCGTCGATCGGCTCCGCGACAACTGCGCGGACGCGCTCTCCCTCGTCGCCGAACAGGACGGCGCCGTCGTCGGGCACATCCTGTTCACGCCGGTAACGATCACGAGCGGCGGTCGCGACGTCGTCGGGATGGGCCTCGCACCGATGGGCGTGCGGCCGGAGCGCCAACGGCAGGGCATCGGCTCAGCCCTGGTGCGCCACGGCCTCGACCTGCTGCGGGAGCGCCGCTGCCCGTTCGTCGTGGTCGTCGGCCACCCGGAGTACTACCCCCGCTTCGGCTTCGCGCGCGCGTCGCTGCACGGGATCCGCAGTCAGTGGGATGGCATCGCCGAGGACGCCTGGATGGTCGCCATCATCGACCGGCAGGCGATGGCTGGCGTTTCTGGCATGGCGTCTTATCGAGATGAATTCAACGGGCTCACGTAGCGGCCGAGCCGCTCGGGCCGACCGGAAGGTCGGCCCCTACATCTGCACGCGAGATTCCCGGCTCAGAACGCCAGCGTCATGTTCACGCGCGCGAACCGCGGCGGCACGATCGAGGTCGGGCGCAGCCAGCTCGCGCCCTGCGTGGCGTAGTCGAAGGCGGTCTCGAAGCCCGCGCCGTGGTTGGTGTTGAACAGGTTGTAGAGGTCGAGGCCGACATCCAGCCGGCGCTGGCCGAAGCGAAGCACCTTGGCGAAGCGCATGTCAACCTGCGTCACCCGCTCGCCGTAAATCTCGGCCGGCAGGACGATGTTCACGGTCGTGGTGCCGTTGGCGTTGGCGCCGGCCGGCAGGCGCCCGAGGAGGCCCTGCACGACCGTGTTCGGCACGTTCCAGTTGGCCTGCAGCGACTGGCCGTTGGTGGCCGAGTTGGAGGCCCCGAGGAACGGAATCGTCGCGCGCACCGACCTGAAGGTGGAGCTCACGAGCACGTCCACCTTCGGCACGGTGTAGCTGGCGAGCCCGCGGACGGCCGTCATCCAGGGCTCGGTGACGGCGCACCCCCGCGGGTCCGGGCTGTCGATGTTGACGACGGTGTCACACCGGTCGTTGACGCCGCGGCCCGTGCTCGTGCCCCCCTGCAGGATGACGCCGCGGCCCAGGCGGGCGTTCGCCGTGACATCGACGCCGTGCCAGTACCAGACTCGCGCCGGCCCGAAATTGGTCTCGCGCGTCAGCAGGTTTCGCGCGCCGCGCGCAAACGCCGCCGGCGTGATGGCCCACTGCGTGACCTGATACCCCCCGCCGCCCGGCAGCAGCGGGTGCCGGGGCACGGTGATCGTCCAGGGCTCGTAGTCGGAGGGACCGACGAGGGTGTTGTCGGTGACGAGGAAGTTCTGGAACCACCGCCGGTTGTAGCCGACCTCCACGCCGACGCGCGGGAACACCTCCTGCTGCATCGAGACGCCGAGCTGCCAGTCCGACTCACGGACGCCCCAGCCTTCGAGGACGGCCGGATCGATCGTCACCAGGTTCGAGTTGGCGCTCCCGAAGTTCAGGTCCGCGCCGCCGAGCGCGGCGCAGCGGTCGCCGCCGGTGGCGGTGTTGTCCTGCAGCCGCGCGTCGGCGAGGTTGCAGTCGATCCGGTAGTTGCGGTTGCCGTCAACCCACTGCCGCGCGGCGATCCGCGTGACCACCTTCTGCGCCGGGTTGTTCGCCACGTAGGTCCCGCCGACCTGCGCGCTCTGGAGGTACTTGCCGAGGTTGGCCTTGAGCGCCGTCTTCCCGTTGCCGAAGAGGTCGTAGGCGGCGCCGACGCGCGGCGTGATGTCGTTGTAGCCCTTCACGCTCACCGTCTTCCCGAAGGAGATCGGCTGCGGGTTGAACATCGACGTCCGGGTCGTGCCGTTGCCCTCGGCCGGCGCCCAGCTCCAGGCCCGGTCGTAGCGGATCGCTCCCTGAAGCGTCAGCCTGCCCAGGGTCCACTGGTCCTGCACGAAGAGGGACGCTGTCCTCGTCTTGTCGGTCGTGTCCCACCGCGGCGAGAGCACATACCCGAAGCTCACCGGGACCCCGCGGTTGAACGTATAGCGCAGCGCCGACTCGGCGGCCTGCCGCCCCGAGTTCTGCATCAGGTCGGAGCCCAGGTAGCCGACCTTCAGGTTGTGCGCGCCGGTGACGTAGGCCGCCGACGCCCGCCACTGCCATGAAGTGGCCCGGTTGTCCGCAAACGCGTGGGCGGCCGGGTCGAAGAGCCCGCGATAGTTGAAGTTCGCCAGCCCATACATCGTCGATTGCTCGGTCACCGGAATCAGGCTGGTGAGGGCGTCGGGCGGTGCCTGCCCGAAGCCGGCGAACCGATAGTGGAACCTGGAGAACCCCGCATCGAGGAGCAACCGGCTCGACACGGGCGACGACCACGTGGCCTGCGACACGTAGTACGGCAGGTCGTGGTAACCCGGATACGCCTCCGGGGAGCTCGTGTTCGTGCCGATCGCCACCCAGTCTGCCTTGCGCGCGCGGCAGCCCTCGCCGGCCGTCGTCAGCGGCGAGCCCTGACAGCGGTACTGGTTCTCCTGGGAGAACGACACCCGGTTGCGCGGCGTCACCTGGGCGGTCAGCCGGCCCGCGTAGATGTCGTAGCGGGAGGCGTTGCGCGTCGCGACGCTCTGGTCAGGCACGTAGTCCCAGCGTGTCGCATCGCCGGCGTTGCGGTTGGCATAGGCTCCCGACACGACCGTGGCCTGGCCGAAGGTCCGCGACGAACCGAAGAACCACAGGCGATCGCGGAGAATCGGACCGCCGAACGAACCGTTCACGTCGAACGCGTTGACGAGGGCCGACGGCGCCAGGAGCCCGAGCGCCCGCAGCCGGTCGTCGATGTTGTTCGCGCGCGACCAGCCGCCGGCGCCGCTGTAAAAGGCCGACCCGCTGAAGGTGTTGCCTCCGGATCGCGGCACGAGGTTCATGACAGGCCCGCCGGTTTCCGACTCGCCGAGGCCGCCGGACACCAGCACCTGGATCTCGTCCACGTTGTTCACGTCGTACGCAAGCGACGAGACGCCCGCTCCCTGGCCGGGCTCGCTCAGGATCAGGCCGTTGACCGTGATGCGTCCTTCGTTCTGGCGGCCCCCATGGGCCGTGAAGCGGTTGATCTGGCCGGCGTTGGTCTCGGCGCCGACGCCGCCGGTCGGCATCAGCCCGGGGATGTTCGTGAGGAGCCCGTGATAGCTGCGCGTGGCCGGCAGCGTCTGGACCACCTCGTTGCTCAGCACCGTCTCGCGCCGCGTCGTCTGCACGTCAACGACCGGGGCCTCGCCGACGACGGTGAGCGTCTCCTCCACACCGCCCACGCGCATCTCGACGTCGATCGCGATGGCACCCGATCCGGTGAGCGTCAACCCTTCCCGCACCACCCGTACAAAGCCGGGAAGCGTGTAGGTGACGGTGTAGGAGCCCGGCGTCAGCTCCGTGATTCGGTACTGCCCGGAGCCGTCGGTCACCGCCGTGCGGACCTTCTCGATGAGCGCCGGGCTCGTCGCCTCGACCGTGACGCCCGGGAGCACACCGCCCGACCCGTCGCGAACGACGCCGGCCAGCGTAGCCTGGGCCGAGGCGAAGGCCGGCAGGAGCAGGGTCACGAGCAAGGCGAGGAACGCAGCCAGCCCCTGGCGGTACCCGCGACATCCCCTCGCGGCCGGGAACCAGAACGACAGCGACGTCATGCGCCCTCCTTCTCTACCTGCCAAGCGCTTTCCTTTTCCAGTATTCCCAGCCGCGCGCGTTGTCGCCCGGGGTCTTGTCGCGGCTGTCCCCTTCGGCGTCGGTGATGTAGTTGATGGGGCCGCCCATCTGCAGCGCCGTGGACAGGATCTGCGCGTTGTCCTCGGTGAAGATGGCCCGGCGCACGGCGAGCGGCAGATCGGGGCCGACGATGACCGCACCGTGGCCGCGCATGAGCGCGACCGGCTTGTCGGCGAGCGCCTTGGCCAGCGATGCGCCGACCACGCTGTTGCGCACGAGCAGCGTGGAGGCGGTCGGGTCGTTCGCGCTGCGGATGTCCCACAGCGGCACACCGACCCAGAGGAACGACGCCTGGTGGTAGATCGGCCGCAGCGGCACCTGCGTGATGGTGAACGGAAGCACGCCTGGCGAATGGCTGTGCACGACGGCCTGCACGTCCGGACGCGCCTTGTAGACTTCGCCGTGAATGAACCGCTCGACCACGCTGGTGCTTCCCCTGGGGTCGATCGGCGTGGAGTCGAGGTCGTACTCCAGGATGTCCGCGGCGGTCACGAACTCCGGTCCCTGCGACCGTGACAGCAGGTACCGGTTCGGATTGGTCGGGTGCCGGACGCTGACGTGGCCGTAGGCGTCGACGATGCCTTCCATCGCCAGGACGCGATTGGCGGCGACCAGATCCTCGATCAGCGCCGGGCTGGCCGGGCCTGCGGATCGCAACGGGGCCTGTGCCATGGCGGCCGCACAGCCAAGGCCGGCGATGAGAACGACGACAGCTGTGAGCGTGCGCATGGATCAGTTACTCCCCTGCTGAGCGGCGATCTTCATGAAGACGTCGTTCGCGCTGACGCCGCCATGGATGCCGACGTGCCGATCGACGGCGAGGTTGAGCCGGCGGATGTTCGCGGCCAGCTCGCGCACGTTCGTATTCGGCCGTGTGGGCAGCGGCGCGTTCGGCGCCGGGGGTCCGAACATGTCGGCGTTGATGAGAATCCGCTCCGTCGGCAGGTAGGCGACGAGCATGTTGCCGTCGTGGATGATGCCCTGCAGCGCCAGCACGTCGAGCGTCCGCACGCCGTCGCTGATCACGTATTTGTCCGTGACCGTCTCGAACGCGTTCGCCCGGTTGCCGCGGAACCACGGATAGCGGGTCGACAGCAGGTCGGGCTCGAGCGTCCGCGGCGCGGGATAGAAGAACACGTCCTCGTAGAACTCCCGGTTGCGCGCGTGGGTGACCACCGTGGCGCCCATCGCCACGTAGGTGCGCAGCCCGCCGGAGTGATCGAAGTGGTAGTGCGTGTTGACGACGTAGCGGATCGGCTTGTTGGGGACGAGCCGCCGCACCTCGCCGATGACGGCCAGCGAGCGCAGCTCGTCCTGCGGCGCTTCGACGACGGTGAGGAAGTCGCGGAATTCGACGAGGATGCTGTGATGCGACTCGCCGGCGATCCGCCAGATGCCGGGCGCCAGCGGCTCTGACATCGCGCGCGGTGCCGTTGGCTGTGTGCCGGCCTTGCGGATGTTCTCCGGCACCGGCAGCGAGAGCCCTGCCGGATTCACCTCGACGGCGCTGACGCGAATCTCCTGCGAGTTGTGGCCCGGGTTCAGCCGCGGATCGCCCTGGTGGGTGTGGACGAGGCCCGGGAACTTCACGCCGCCGTAGTCGCGATACTCGGTGTAGCGGTGCTCGTAGACCATGTCGCCGAACACGGGGTTGGCGATCCACGTCTGCACGCGCTCGACGAGGTTGTCGGCGGTGATCGTCGCATTCACGCGGTACTTGCCCATCGCGGTGAAGGTGACGACGGTCTTCGGCTGGCCCTCGAGCGTCAGCGCCATGGCGGAGGCGTCCTTCGCGGCCATCGCCGCCTTCAGCACGCCGTGCGGGCTCAGCCAGATGTCGAGCTGTCGGACTTCCGGGCGCAGGCCGGCGGCGCTCGACGACAGCCGCGGTCCAGGCGCCGCGTTGGTGCTCCCGCCGTCCACGTTCCAGGCGAACTCGCCGTTCACGTAGAAGCGCTGTTTCCACTCGCCGTTCACCGCGGCGCCCCACTCCTGGATAGGCAGGCCGCCGCCGCCGCGCGGCGGGTTGTTGCCCTGCACGCGGGTCCACTCCTCGCTGGCCCAGCGGCCGTCGTAGTGGAAGACGCGCGTGTAGGCGGTCACGTCCACGCGCGGCCAGTCCTCGGCAGGCGTGTAGCCCTGCCCGACCGGCGAGTTCCAACCGGTGCCGGTGACGCGGATCGCGGTCACCTTGTCGGCGCCCATCGCGGCCGCGGCGTTCTTCAGCACGGCGGCCGCATCCTGCGCGGAGGCGTTCGCGGCAAACAACAGGACGAGCGTGAATACGAGTGATTTCATGTGAGCCTCATGCCGGGCCCGACGCGCAATGAACGACGCTGCACGTCGGCACCCGGCCTACGTACGTAGGGCGGGTTCCGCCGAGTAGGGGCGAGGCATGCCTCGCCCGTTATTGCAGCGGACCCGCCGCATCATTGCAGCAGGCGGGATACTACGACGAAAACGGCGGCGGTGCCCGCCAGATGCAGCGCGAGCTCCGCGCGGTTGCGCAGGAACAGCATGCCGGCGAGCAGGAAACCGGCCGCCGCGGCCAGGAACCACCAGTACAGCTCCTCCGCCGTCTCTTCCACGCCCAGCGTCGGCGCCAGCCGTCGTCCGGCGTCCACCACGCCGTTGGCGATGCGGCGGTCGTTGTCGCGATCGATCTCGAAGTACTGGCCGCCGGTGGCGGTGGCGATGCGCTGCAGCGACTCGCGATCGAGCCGCGACGTCAGCACCCCGCCTCCGCCAGGCTCCGGCGAGGCAAGCTCTGAGCTCGCCACCTGCACGCCGTCGCGCGCGGTCCCGGGCTCGGGCGGCGGCGGCGGAAGCCGTCCGCCCGACAGCGAGCCGACACCGACCGCATGGATCGGCACGCCGCGCCGCGCGGCCAGGCGCAGGGAATTGGCCACCTCGCCGCTCCACGCCTGCCCGTCGGTGAGCAGGACGAACATCTTGCCGTTCGGCGACTTGCCGTGCAGCTCCTCGTCGCGCTCGATCAGGCGCAGCCCCCAGTAGACGGCGAGCTCGAGGTTGGTGTCCCACGTGGTGTTGTCCTCGATGCGGAACGGCGGCGTCTGGCCGAGATGGTCGAGGAAGAAGAAGAACGTGTTCGGATCGCGCGTCAGCCGCACCTGTGGAGCGGCGATCCGCGCGAACACGGTCAACGCCAGGCGATCCTCCTCCCAGTCGAGCGACTCGGCCACCAGCCGGACGAAGTTCATGCTGTGCTGCCAGCGATCGCCGCCCGGAATGTCGCGGACGCGCATCGACGCGGAGCCGTCCGCAAGGACGACCATGTCGATGCCGCCGGTGCGGATCGTCTGTGCCGGACCATGCGGGCGCGCCAGCGCGACGATGAGGCAGGCCATCGCGGGCAGCAGCAACAGCCAGAACGGCAGGTCGCCGGCGATCGCGAACCGCTCGCGGACGGGCACGACGCGGTGGCGGCGCAGCGCGCGCACGTCGGCCCGGCGCGACACGAAGCGCCACACCCACAACAGGAGCAGCGCGGCCGGGGCGGCCAGCAGCCAGAGATACTGCGGCTCGGCGAACGTGAGCTGGTCGAGGTCGATCACGCGTTACGGGCGCGGCATGCCGCGCCCCTACCCTCTCCCTCGCGGCGCGCGCGAGCGGTCCAGACGCATCAGCTCGCCGCGCTCGTCCTGTTGCAGCGGCGAGAACGTCTTGAACGCGTCAGTGGGCACTTCCGGCGGCGGGTTGCCGGGGCGCCCGTGGACGGTCGGCCCGACCGGCAGATCCTCGCTGAGCGCCATCGCCGGCGGCTTGCGGGCCACGTAGCGGCCGCGCGCGACCGTCTCGCGCAGGCGCGACACGTATTCGTAGTTGTAGGCCGCCTCCATGTTGGCGGGGTCCGCGCGCAGCACGTCGCCGTACGCCTCCAGCACGCGATCCAGCCGTTCGACGGAGGCGCGCGTATTGGCGGGATCGGGCGCGCTGGCGCGGAACATCGCGTTGGCGGCGATGAGCAGCACGGCGGGATCCTCGGCCGGAGCGTCGCCGGTGGCGCCGGTCAGCGGCGTCAGCCGCTCGTAGCGCGCGCGCCAGTAGTCGAAGGCGGCCCGCTGCACCTCGCTCGACGCCTCGGTGTCCACGTACTGCAGCGTCGCCAGCCGCTGTTCGTCGTCTGCCAGCCCGGTCACCCGCTGCGACTCGCGCAGGGCGTACACGCCGGCGCCGGCGAGCACCACGGCCAGGAGCAGCGCTCCCGCGATGATTTTCATGGAAACCTCTGAAAGAACGGCACGGACAACTGCAGCGCGGCGGCCAGCACCCACAGGGCGAGCGCTGCCTGCGCGAACATCGCGAAGCGCGGCTGCTGGTTGACGTACTGCCGCACGGCCACCGTCCCGGTGCCCGCGCGATCGATGTCGGCCACCGCCTGGCTGAGGCTGGCTTCGTCGCTGGCCGCGTAGAACCGCCCGCCGGTGCGCGCGACGGCGTCGATCCACATCTTGTCGGAGATCAGCTGCCCGGCCTCGCGGCCCCAGTTCGCGCGCACGAAGTACACGGGGATCCTCGCCTGGACGGCCTCGCGCATGATCGTGTCGAGCGTGACGCCGTTGACCACCGCGTGCGTGTCCTCGCCGTCGGTGAAGATGACGAGCAGGTTGCCGGAGGCGTCGAGGAAGTCGAACGCGCGGAAGAGGCCCACGCTCTGCTGCACGGCGGCGGCAATCACCGTGTTGCCGGCGTCCGGGAACGCGGTGAACTCCGCCGGATCGCCGATGAGCGAAATGCTCAGCAGGATGTTGTCGTAGTCGTGCGTGAACGGGGTGATGACGTACGCCTCGTTGCCGAACTCGATGAGCGCCATCAGGTCCCGGTACTTCCCCGCGACGCGCCGCTCGACGAACCGCTGCGCGGCCTCGACGGTCGTATAGAAGACCGGCTGCGCGCGCATGCTGGCGTCGATGAACCCGCGCCGCATGCTGCTCGACGCGTCCACGACGACGGCGATGCGGCGCCCGGGAAAGGTCTCCTCGCGCGTGATGAACTGCGTGTGCGGGTCGGCCAGCGCCAGCGCGAACGACAGCAGCCCCGCCAGGTAGCACAGCAGCGGCAGGTGCGCCAGCCACGACAGGCGCGCGGGCGCGATCGACCTGGGCAGCGCGGGCAGCACCACCTGCCGGGGGCCCGGCCGTGCCGACAGCGCCCAGCGCGCGATGAGGAGTGTCAGGAGCAGGCCGGCCGCGACGAGCAGCAGCAGCCGCACCTCGCGGTAGGTGTA
>Ga0194120_10011997_pt1 | contig 10272 bp, 16 predicted proteins | sample TA2MahCa65mmetaG_FD_148642 | JGI IMG/M metagenome (GOLD analysis project Ga0194120, IMG submission 148642) | Freshwater microbial communities from Lake Tanganyika, Tanzania - TA2015019 Mahale Deep Cast 65m | ecosystem: Environmental > Aquatic > Freshwater > Lake | place: Tanzania: Lake... | reverse complement strand
GAGTTGCCAAATTCTGAAACACTAATCAAACTGATGAGGCTTAAGCATGAAATTAAAGTTGACAGGTTTAAGCTTCTGCAAGATGTGGAACTTCCTATACGAGTTAAGAAGTTAAAACGAGAAAGGGAAAAGATGATTGGAACAATGCCTATAGCTAAATTGGAGATAAAAGATGGGGTTAGCGAGCAAGGAAACGCTGAGGATAGTAGCATCAGCGACAACTGAGGACATACCCCAAATACCTAAAAAGTTTTGGTGTAGCAACTCGGTTTCAAAACAAGAGTGTTGCTGTTTTTGGCATTATATTTTTTATCCTCATGGTGGCCCAGAAAGGGATGGGATTTATCATCCTGTGTACGAATACGAACAGGAGTTACTTCAATCCCTTAGTGAAAATAAGTGCGTTGCGGTATATAAGGCAACTGGATTAGGCATAACAGAGTTCATGCTCTTATGGTTAGTTTGGAAATCGTTTACAGATCCATTTTTTTACGGAAAGGTATGCTGCATCATCACAGGTCCAAACGTTGATCTTGCACAGGATTTGATTCTTAGAACAAAAGACTTTTTAATTAAAAAAGGACTACAGTATGTGGATCATGGAGCATACGAACTCGAAATCAACGGACATAGAATACAATGTTATCCGTCAAATAACATCCATTCAGCTAGAGGTATACCAAAAGTTAGTTGCTTTTTTGGAGATGAAGCAGCGTTCTTCAAACTCAAAGACGATTCCATTGTTAGAACCGTTGGAGAAAGATATATTGGTAAGTCAAATTCATGGGTTGTTTGGGTATCTACAGCAGGTGAAACTCCGACAGGGTTCTTCTTCGATATTATGGGGGAAAAAAACACCATCTATAAAAGACACCATTTTTATGTTGAAGCTGGCCTTAAAACAGATTCGCAAACAAACACCTCTATCTTTTCACCACAATACATAAGCGAAGCAGCTAAGGCAAGGTCATTTGAACGTGAGTATCTTGGAGTATGGGGTAAAAACACAGGCGACATATTTACACCCGAAAAACTTGATGAAATAACATCAAAGGAATATGAATGGAATGAAGCAGATGATACAAATGATAGAATAATAGGAGCAGATCCAGGATTCGGCACATCAGAGTTTGGCATAGTCATAATTCAAAAACGCAAAGGCAAAAAAAGTGTCATATTTGCGGAATCATACAAACGTGCATCATATATTGACATGGTAGAAAAGATTGCCTATCTGTCAAAAAGGTTTAACACCAAAAAGGTGATTTGCGATTCCGCAGTTCCAGAAATAATCAAGGATCTTAGGGATAAATACCACTTAATAGTAAACGGTGTTTCTTTTGGCTTGCATGGTGAACGTATGCTTAATTACTCTGTCAATCATGTCGATAATCTGTCGGTAGAAATACACCCAATGTTTAAAAAATTAAAATCACAGTTAATGACAATCAAGACAAACAAAAAAGGATTGCCAAACAAGACTACGCAAAATCCATTCGACATAGGTGATGCGTTTCTACTGGCTATGTATTATTATAAACTAGGTTCTGGTGTTATAGCTGGTATCGGATGATAGCCTTTTTAATTTCTTAGAAAAGTCCGCAACAAATGACTTCCAACATCCTATTGTAACTATGGGTATTATTCCATTCATGTGCGAAATATAATACATTACGTTTACATCAGTTGTTTTTTGCAACCTTTCCATAACCATTTCATCAGTTATATACATGGGAAATCTGACTATTTCATATATTAGTTTATCTGCTAATTTTTCAATTTCAGGGTGTCGCATAAGTGGCTTATTGTCTATTGGAGCATTAAGCAATACTTTCTAATAACAAACTCTAAATATAAAAATATAATGGTTTTGTTTTTAAAACTAAACGAAAAAAAGTGGGCTTATGGCGATTATACGGATTCGGCTACCTTTGACTTAAGCGGAACAGTATATACTGACGACAAACTATCGACAACTGCATCAATAGCTTCATTTACACCCACACTCAAATTCGTCAATCAGGAAAACAATGTCGTTTATTCGACAACATCAGGCATAACTGTAAGTGCAGGCTCAGGAGTATTCACAATCAAATTTACAGTCAACAATGCACCAGCACTTCATGGCGGTTATCGCATGAGAATCATACTTGAGGATTCGACAAACAAGCTTACCTGTGTAGGCGTAAACGGTTCTGACGAAATGTTTTTTGAATAATTTATAATATAATTACTTCCTTTTTGACCAAAAGACAAAAAACCAATGTAAAATGGGCGATATTTATAACTCAACTAAGCAAAGTACGACCACAAAACGTAAAACTTTACCAAAAATCGTAGAAATCAAACCAGAATATACTGGAACATTGTCGGTCTTAGAGGCATTTAATCACAGAAGCGAAGTCAATGAGTCAGATTTCGTAACGGAATTTGAACCAGATAGACCGTTTTCAGAGATGATAGATGCAATAAACAAAGATCCAAGGCTAGATATGGCAAGGGAAACCTATGTCCAAATGATTATGGGTTCTGGTATGAAAATTAAAATCAATAAAAACTCAACGCAGGAGATAGTCAATGACTGGCTTGCCGAAATTAAATTTGAGGAAATGCTAGAAGATGGGTTATATTCCTATGTCGGAGTAGGCAATCTTCTTTGGGAAAAAGCTCCAAAAAACGCAGACTTTGTAGAAATTCCTGTCGATACCATAAAATCAGTAATAAGGGATAAGAAAGGCAATATCAAATCATATCTGCAAGACGTAAACAACAAACACATTACCATTCCTGCTAAAGATGTTATTCATTTCAAGTTATCTAATGTATCAAGAGAGATTTGGGGTAGAGGAATATTCCACAGCATACTATCGGATTATGAAGATCCAAGATCGGGTAAAAAATACGATTCACCTCTAATTCAAATGAAAGAAATCGAAAACGCTATGGCAGAGATATTCCATGCCTACGCTAGTCCGTTGTTAATGTTCCAGTTTGAGGATGCTGGTGAGGACTTTATCAAGCAACAGGCAGATGCTTTAAAGAAAGCAAAGCCAGGAATGAAGATTGTAACCGACAAGGCGTTTAAGGTTGAAAAGTTTGAAGTCAACGGAAATGCAAAGTTTGATGGATATGTCGAACATTTGCAAAGAGATGTTATAGAGCCTGGTAGCAAGTTTCCATTACAGTTTTTTAACGCAGGGTTTACCGCAAGGGCAGCATCAGAATCAACCGATTCCGTACTAATCAGAAAGGTCAAAAGGATTCAAAAACGTCTAGGATTACAGATAAGAGATGAGGTTATCATACCGTTTCTAAGAAGCTTGGGAAACAAAACAAAGGCATCAGACATTAACATAGTCTTTGAGTTTGAAAGCAAAGCCGAAATGACTGTTCCAGATGCCATAACATTGTATCGTGATAACGGCATCAAACGATCAGAACTAAGGCAATACATTCTCAAAACTACAGCATTAGATATTGATCAATCTGACATGAAAGATACTTTGCCAATTACATCAGTAACTCCGACTAACAAACTTACTTCCAATAAACCTGAAACCGAAGATGAAACTGTAGTTGAACGTGCTATGCAAGATTTAAAAACTATGGTTACCATGAGAGAAGAATTGGATCGTGCTGAAAAACGTAAAAAGACTGACGAAATAATTAAATTTATCAAGGAGCTAAAGGAATGATAAGGCTATACTCTGATCAGGATTGCAAATTTGTTCTTGAAGCATTGGATTTGGGCAGAGTCGAGCTTGGCAAGACAAACAAATATCGTGTTTATATGAAAAATACTGATCCTCAATGGAAGATAGAAAACATACTAGTCCAATCTGACAACTCCGAACTGGCCTTTGAGTTTCCGCAAGCATTAGGACCAAATCAAATTCAGGAAATTTTCATATACTGGACACCAAAATTAAATTCAAGAAAACCGCTAAGCTCTGAGTTTAAATTTTCTGGTGAAGTGCTTATTGGTTGACTTTTTCGCATTTAAACTATAGTGACGATTATGATCTTGATGTAGTTGTAGTTTCTTCAACTACTACTGCTGGTCGTAAGTTTATCTTTTCGCAAACAAGACACAAGATTGAAATTCCAATCAAAGTCATGGGATCAATGGTTGTTGAAACGGCATACAAAGGATCTCTATTCGGAACAATGAAATCACCTGTCAATTCGTTACAAACTGCATATTCGGGAAAGATAGGCATTACTGAGGCGATACCTGTAAACGGAAAATCATTATATAGTATAGAATCAGTATGTCAGGCCAACGGTAAAATGATGCAACCGACAGATATTAAAATGCTAGTTGAGGGCAAGAAAGACTTTACAAAGGTCGTTTCAATGCTTGAGGAATTTATTGAAATTAAGACACCAAACAGGAATCAGGTAAATTGCTAAAATTGGATTACATTACTTCTTATGTTTGGATTTAAAGAGTTACACTCATGGCTACTCGCATTTCTGGATTAGCGATTACTCCTAGAGTTAGCAGAAACGGAATATTTTACTGGCCTCAAGAGCTGGCTAAATTTGACGGTTTAGAAGTTCCTCTCAGATGGAATCACGATCAATCACAAGAGGGAATAATAGGTAAGGCACGATTCAAGTATGACTCACAAAAAAATCAAGTTCGTTACGAAGCAGAAATTACAGATCCACGATTTCAAAAGTTTATAGATGAACATAATTTTCAAGTTTCGATAGGAGCTGAGGTTGCAAGAGATTCACAAATTTGCCATCCAGAGGGAAAAGGTTGTTTTGAAGCACCAATTTTATCAGCTCCTAAAGAACTATCAATCGTAGAAACTCCTGGTATTCCAGAATCAACATTAACAGTTATAGAAAATACATCAGTTCAAGAACCAATGGGAGTTTATCCAGATTTCGCATCATGTGTTGCAGCACATATAGCCAAAGGACTTGATAACGATTCAGCAACAGCAATTTGCGGTTCAATGAAAAAACAAATGGAAGTTGATGTTACACATGAAATGATTATTACAAAAGAAGAAAATACTTCCAATAAACCAACCTGCTCATGTCAAAATATGACAGAGGAATCTCCTAAAGTGGAGAACGTAACCGAAAAAGTAGTAGTAGAAACTGAAAAAGTTATCGAAACTATTGATACCGCAAAAGTAGTAGATGCAGCAGTAGCAAAGATCCAAGATTCAAACGAGAAAACCCTGAAAAGTGTTATCTCTGAGTTGAAAGAAGCTTGGATTCCAAAGTCAGAAGTCACCGAAACATCATCTAAAAAATATGTTGAGGAAAACTTCACAGAGGAACAAGCAAAATCTTTCCTGAATAAAATCTTTGAAAACGGCTATGGCAGACTAGTCATTGATAAGGAAAACTGGATAAGAGCTCACACCGTTCCTGTAAATGGAACTCATGGTGATGTGCAAGAAGCAGTTTCTACCTCTGGAACAATTCCAGGAGTCGTACAATCTTCCGAGATTTCGATTCAACTAGGTTCAAAGACAGCAAAGCCAATCAGACAATTCGGACAATACCAATCTGTTCCAACTGGACAGAATACTGCAAGGTTTTACAGAATTACTGTGCCAAATGCAGGATCTATTACCGAAAGTCCAAATACGGACATCACAGCAGTAACACACACCCTAACATCCATTGACGTTACTTGTAACATCAGAGGATGGCGACAAGTTGTAGAAAAAGGCGAACTAGAGAATTTTCCAGCAGCGTTCCTGAACGCTTTGCGAGAAACTGCTAGACTCGAAGCAATTCGAGATGAGCATAAACTAGTTGTTCAAGACCTAGCTTCAACAGATCGTGATTATGGGGGAACAACTACAGCACCATACCACATAAGTGGAAGTGACGGTAGTGCAGTTACTACATCAACACTTGAAGATGCAACTGGCGAATTTGATGAAGATGGTCTAAGTTTCGCAAAAAGATACTTGGAACAATTAGGTCAAGACACAAGTCCTGGCAACCTAATAGCCTTTATCGCACCAAGAGCATTTGAAAGCCTAATGACTTCAAGCGGACTGACAGACTACACACAAATTGGTTTCGCAAATATCACAAGACTTGGACAACTTGAACAGTTGTACGGTATTGATATTATGATAACCAACGAACTACTGACAGCAGCAAATTCTCACAGAAACTTGGTTTGTGTAAAAGGCAAATCTTGGGGGTTAGCTTCACAAAGAGAGATGGAAATCGAACTTCAAAAGCTAATTAAAGGTCAGTATTGGGATGTTGTCTGGACACACAGAATCGGTGTAAACGTTCTCGATCCAAATACTTACATTATTGTAAGTTCCAAACAAGATTAGAAACTTTCTTTTTTCTATTCTTTTTTTATTTTTATTATGGATAGAAAGCGAGCTTTATATAGAATTACAGGTAATTTTGGAATTGCATTTTTTAGCCCTTTGGTCGGTGGGAATGTTTCTGATACTGTTTTTAATATAGATATATCATTTACTCAATTAATGATAATATCTTTATTAAGTGCATTACTTACAACAGGACTGGCAATTTCAAAAGAGGTAGCAGAATTTGGAAAAAAATGGTAAAGACGATTTAAATGATTCACATAAATGTTTTATTGTTAAATTACTGTCTAGCTTTTTAATTTTAACTTAGTTTATATATAGTAAGATAGCTTGTGCCATATATGGAAAACATCATACTACTAGCAGTTGTTTCGGCAGTTGTTGGAGCTATGGCATCAACAGTTCAAGGATATTGGAAAGCTGAATCAGGCTACAGTATTAAAAAACTGGCTAGTGCGATCATATCATCAGGCTTTACCGCCTTTGGTGTTGTGAATCTGGTTGAAATACCAAATCAGGTAGAAACAGTAGGAGTCGTTGGTCTTGTAATCGCCAATTTGTTATTGGGATTCGGAATTGATCAAGCTCATGCTAAATTAGACAAATAGGTTTATACCTATCTTCATTTATTTTCTTGTATGTTTAGAGTATGCGTAGGGTGTAATTTTTTTGACGATCCATACGGACTTAAGAGGTTGTTGGATATGGGCGGTTTATACGACTTTATTCACACGTTTTTTATCATAGACGGAAGATACGCACAGAGGGATGATGAACCAGAACATGATCCTGCTTTTGTAGAATCAATAGTGAAACAGTATCGTAAAATTCATTTTGTCAAAATGTTTAATTCCAAGCAGATAGAAAAGAGAAACAAGTATTGGGAACTTGCAGAAGAATACGACATGGACTTTCTAATAGTCATGGATTCTGACGAATACGCCATAATAGATGCAGACAAACTTAACAAATCGCTTGAAATCTGTTCCACTAGGCCAGCATCATGTTTTCCTATATGGGAAGATCACCCACAAGTTATAACCATGCCAAGACCTAGACTGTTTAAAAAGCCATTTGACTTTAGGCATAAGGAATCACAGACTACAATATCTCATGGCTCTTTGTATAGAGGCGACAAGGAAATCATCAACGAAATGTATGAATGGTTCAAGGACCATCCAAAAAGAACAGGTATACCAGGAATTAAACTATATCACGATAAGACATATAGGACAAAGGATCGTATTATAAAAGATAGGATTTATTATGACAATGTTAAAAACCGTTAGTTAAAATAAAGTCAAACTCTTTCTCAAAACCATCATCATGTTTGACCTTATTCACAATCAGGGCATCTTTCCATTTGTCATAACCGTATACATAGAACGATTCTATGTATTTATTGGCATCACAGAGCCATTCGACATTAAACTTTGTCTGCAAAACCATCATAGTATTACTTCTAATAGTCAAATTGTATATAAATTGTATTATGACAAAATACGGTAATACTGACGAAATGCAAAAGTTAGCATGGGGTGGAACTAAAGCAAGTACACCAGATATACTTACTTCTATACAAAATACTGTAACTACTTTAATAAATATTGCATTAAACCGTAATGAAGATTACTCAACAGTTCCCACAGCAATAGGAGATATTGCAAACCTAGTGGGATCTGAGATATTAAGAAATAGAGGGAACAGGGATAACGAATTAACTTCCATTCAAATTATGGATATGATCAAAGTCCTGTTAATGTCATATAAGGATCAAGTTCCATCATCAGAAACAAGATGGGGTTCTGTGTGGTATATCTGAATGACAGTATCATTTACAAATCTTAGCGGAACAAGAGAAAACCTAGACAAAACAATACGATACAGACTGCAAACAAACTGGACTTCCGCAAATGTTTCTAACATTACTCCAAAGTTTGAATCTGATACTGAGGCAGGAGATTCTATGGCAAAACAAGACGAATCTGCATTAAACTCAGTTAGAGTTAATTTATTTAGCAGGGAAAGAGTAAAAGATAGCTCATTAGATTTTAATGGTGATGATAAACACGCTTGGATATTTAGAATATTAATTGAAATTCAAGCAGAATCATTAACAATCTTAACTCAAATAGAAGATGAAGTTAACAGGATTATTTGGACATTAGCACCCAATGGTGGAACTAGGCTTTTAAAATCAGACGATTCAGCATCAGAAATAGCATTTTTTGAAGATTCGGAAATTACATTTAATAGAATAGATCCTGAATCGGAAACAGATTTTACTCCAGTTTCTCAAGGGGAATTAATAGCTTATTACTATAAAATAAAATCTTAATACTTCTCTATATTTTGTATTTTAGACTATTTCTATGCCTTCGGTTTCAGCACATAATGTAACAACTAAAAGAGATATTGTTAAGGAACTTCAATGGGTTTCAGAAGGTAATACAGTTACAACCCCAGCTAATTTTGGCACGACTCCAACTTCTTCAACTTTTACACTAGTTGGAAACAATACGGAACTTTCAATTAATCCAGATGTTCAGCATTTTGATCAAACTGTTTTGGGAACTGAGGATGTTATTGGTGCAGTAAAAACACAATCACTTTATTCATTTTCAATTCGCTTTAATCCTATTGATACAGCACTTTGGAAATATCTTTGGAACGCATCAGATCAAACATCAGGCCCAGATTCTTCATTATCATTTACATATTCTTATTATCTAAATGGAACAGAATATTATCAACACATGAGAGGTTGCAGAGCAACTACTGGAACTATGTCATTAACAAGAGGTGTTTGGGAATGCAATATGACTCTTGTTGCAAAAGACATTACTGTGCCAAGCACAACTGACGGAAACTCTGGAACACCTGTTTATCAATCATCAGAAACTTCATCAAATCCAGTTGTTCATACTGATGGCGGTGGAGCTCCATTTACATGGAACTCAACCACTTATGGCGAAAGATCATTTTCTACAACAGTAAGACGAGGAATGGCAGTAATGTCAGTCAATGGGGAAACTGATATTACATATTGCAAACCAACTACAAGAGATATTACATTTAGTGTGGACATATTTGCAGGAAAAGCTGGAAATCAAACATCAATTTATACAGACTTTGAAGCAAAAACAGCAAGGACAGCATCATACAAATTTACATCATCACCAAGCAAAACACTAACATTTTCCAATGCAGTAATTACAGATTATTCTTTCACTCACTCAGCAGGATCAGTTGATGCTTTAATTGAGAGCATTACTGCAAGAGCAGAATCCGTAAGCGATCTATAACCTTATATACCATTCGTTACGAAATTTTACTGTGTATTTAGATTTAGAAAAAAAAGTTTGGCGTATTAAAGATAAAGAATTTCCAGTTATAGAAAACATACCAATGAAAGACCTTAAATGGTTTAAAGATAAGTATAAAGAAATTATTAAAAAAAATGAAGAAGGAAAGTTATCACAAACAGAAGCATTAGAATTTGATGAAATTTGGTGGGCAGAATTATGCAAAGTAGGTTTAAAATCCACAATGGATGATGTATTAAATTCAAACTGTACTGAGAAAGAATTTAGAGAATTTATGGCGGAGCTTTATCATTTTTTATCGAATCTTTCGACAGTAGAAGAAGCCAAGCTATCAGATTTGTACGCAGTAAAGACAACAAAGAAAGAGTAATAGCTGTAAAAGATTATCCTGAATTATTGGAAATAATGCCAATAATTAATCTAGTTAGAAGCGGATTTGGAACTTGGAAGGAAATATTGGAACTAAAAGAAAAATTTGGCTTGGATTATCTATTAGAATTACAATACATCTTAAGTATATTTAATCAGGAAGATGAGTTGGATGTCCGTCAAAATAGAAGGTCTTAATAGAGTAATTAAAAACTTTGAATCTATAGCAAATAGTTCAACAGATC
>Ga0194120_10011993_pt1 | contig 10275 bp, 20 predicted proteins | sample TA2MahCa65mmetaG_FD_148642 | JGI IMG/M metagenome (GOLD analysis project Ga0194120, IMG submission 148642) | Freshwater microbial communities from Lake Tanganyika, Tanzania - TA2015019 Mahale Deep Cast 65m | ecosystem: Environmental > Aquatic > Freshwater > Lake | place: Tanzania: Lake... | reverse complement strand
CTTGAGATCATGCAACTTCATGGCTTTCCAACCTCGAGCAAATATCCCACCTTGCGAATCATCCCGCGAACCTGAGCCGTGTCCGGGCGGATGACAGTTTGCCGAATATGCCGAAGACCCAGACCTCGCAGAACAAGCCGATGAGACTCGGGCGTTCCGATCGGGCTGCGCTTCAGCGTCACACGCACACCGGATAATTGCGACTTGCTTGCTTTCGATTCAGCTCGCGCAGCCATCAGATCGTCGCCCCTTCCTGCCTCGCGGCCGAAACCTGACGGCGAAGACGCAGGACCTCGTCCGGATTTCGCAATTGAGTAAGCCCATCCAGCGTAGCCCTGACCGTATTGAACGGATTCCCCCGACCGAGCGTCTTGGCAATGACATTGTGGGCTCCGACCAGTTCGACGACGGCACGCACGGCACCGCCGGCAATGATCCCCGTTCCATCCACAGCGGGCTTCAACAGCACATGCTCCCCGCCAAACAAACCATGGACTTCATGGGGAATCGTTCCGCCCTTCAAAGGCACATGGACCAGATGTTTCTTGGCTTGCTCGACGGCCTTCGAGATCGCAACCGGCACTTCAGCGGCCTTACCCTTGCCAATCCCCACCCATCCATGGCCGTCGCCCACGACGACCAGTGCACAAAAGTTGAACCGCTTGCCGCCTTTCACCACCTTCGCCACGCGATTGATGAAAACGACTTTGTCTTTCAGGCTCAGTTCATCAGGATTAACTCGCACGCGTATACTCCCGATCGGTTGAGGTCAATTAGGCGTCACTAAAATTGCAGTCCACCTTCGCGCGACGCGTCAGCCAGTGCTTTAATCCGGCCATGATACATTCGTCCACCACGGTCAAACACCACGGCACTAACCTTTGCGGTTTTCGCTCGTTCAGCAATCAATTTGCCGACCGCCTTCGCGGCCTCGATGCTACCGGTCGATTTCAGCGAAGCCCGCAGCGACTTGTCGAGAGAAGAGGCCGCCGCCAAGGTTTTACCGTCAATGTCATTGATAATTTGTGCGTAGATATGGGCACTGCTCCGGAACACGTTCAAGCGAGGCCGTTCCGCCGTCCCCATAATCCGGTTTCGCACCCGTTGCCGACGCTGTTCAAGTTGTCGCCTTTTTGCTGCCGTATTCATCGCCAGTTCCTACTTCCCTGTCTTGCCTTCCTTCTTCCGCAAGGTTTCACCCACAAAACGAACACCCTTTTGCTTGTAGACGTCGGGCGGCTTGATTGCACGGAGATTCGCCGCCACTTGACCGACTAACCGCTTGTCAATTCCCTTCACATTGATCAGCGTCTGTTTGTCCACCTTCACATCAATTCCCGCCGGCACTTGATAGACGACCGGGTTGATATACCCGACATTGAAACTCATGGTTCGGCCCTGGATTTGCGTCTTGTAGCCGACTCCGGTGATTTCGAGCGATCGCTCATAGCCCTTCGTGACACCATGAATCATGTTATTGAGCTCGGCCCGCACCAAACCGTGCAGCGCACGGACTTTCCGATCCTCACTCGATCGGCTCACCACAACCTGTCCCTGGTCCACGGCGACGTTGACACCCCGCGCCACCGCCCAGTCCAGCTTCCCCAAGGGCCCCTTGATCGACACGTTGGACCCGGCCACCTTGACTTCCACTCCACCAGGAATTGCGATTGGTTTTTTTCCTATGCGCGACATACTTGTATACGCCTTTGCTTCACCGTCGAAATTCGCTCACACTACCAAATCGAACAGAGTACCTCTCCACCCAATTTATTCTTGCGGGACTCTTGATCCGTCATAATGCCCTTCGAGGTTGAGAGAATCGACATGCCGATTCCATTCCGAACTTTCGGGATGTCTTTACTCCCGACATACACCCGGCGTCCCGGCTTGCTGATTCGCTCCAGCCCGGTGATCATGGGCTGCCCCTCGGACACATAGCGCAGCCGCACGGTCAGCATGGGATGTCCATCTTGGACCTGATCTTCGATGGCATCGACATACCCTTCCCGCTTCAGAATCTCCAAGATGGCACGTTTCAATCTTGAGGTCGGCACGGCCACCGTCTCATGACGGCGCTGTGCGCCATTCTTTAATCGAATAAGGAGATCACTGATCGGGTCTGTAAGCATCTGGTATCCTTCTCGCTTCCGTAAACACTCAGCCGAACATCGGCTTCGTCCCTACCAACTCGATTTCCTCACACCGGGGATTTCCCCGCGAAGACTCAGGAGCCGAAAACAGATTCGGCACATTTGAAACCGGCGGAGATAGCCCCGCACACGCCCGCACACCCCGCAACGGTGATATTCCCGACATGAGAATTTCTGTTTCGCCGCGGCTTTATTTCTCAACGCTAATCGTGCCACGAATACTCCTTCCCCTCCCCCCCCCTCTGTCCGGAGGGAGGACGCCGATGGACCCGGCGAGCCGCTACGTGCGGAACGGCATCCCCAGATGCTTCAACAGGGCTTTACCCTCTTCATTCGTTTTGGCCGTCGTCACAATCGTGATATCCATGCCATGAATGGATGCCACTTCGTCGTATTTAATTTCCGGGAAAATCAGCTGTTCCTTCAGGCCGAAGGTGTAGTTCCCACGCCCATCGAACGCTTTGGGAGAGACGCCGCGAAAGTCACGGATGCGTGGGAGTGCCAACGTCACCAGCCGATCAAAAAATTCGTACATTCTGCGGCTGCGGAGCGTCACCTTGGCGCCGATCGGCAATCCTTGCCGCAACTTGAACCCGGCAATGGCCTTCTTGGCGCGGGTCACCACAGGCTTCTGCCCCGTAATGGTTGCCAATTCCGTCACGGCGCTTTCCAGCAACTTGACGTTTTGAATGGCTTCCCCCATGCCCACGTTCAACACGACACGCTCGAGCTTCGGCACCTGCATAATATTCTTGTAGCCGAATTCCTTCATCAATACCGGCACAACCTGCTGCCGATAGGTATCGCGAAGCCGTGGCTTAAAGTGCGACTCATCGCTGCCCTGATCAAGCTGCTGCGGTGCCGGACTGTCTTTTTTCGACGGCTTTCGCTCCGACGGCTTGCCGGTGCGGCCCTTTTCTATCTTCGCCATCCCAAACTCTCCCGCCTACTCTACAGTTTCGTTGGATTTCTTGCTGAACCGAACTCGCCGCCCATCGTCCAAGGTCCTGATGCCCATTCGTGTGGGCTTCTGCGTCACAGGGCACAGAAACATCACTTTTGAAATCTGGAGAGGAGCCTCCCGTTCGACGATCCCCCCCTGTTTCATTTTTTGGTTCGGCTTCGTATGCCGCTTGATGATATTCAGCTTTTCCACGACCACGTGGCCCGCACCCAAGTCCACAGAGAGAACCTTCCCGGTCTTCCCTCGGTCTCGACCTGAAATGACCACGACGGTATCGCCTTTTCTGAGTCTGCTCTTTCGAAGTGCCTGCACAACGTCCTCGCTCACCGGCCCCTACAAAACTTCTGGGGCCAAGGAAATGATCTTCATGAACTTCTTCCAGCGCAACTCCCGGGCGACCGGACCAAAGATGCGTGTCCCGATGGGCTCACCGTCTTTATTGATGAGCACGCATGCATTGCGGTCGAATTTAATATAAGACCCATCATCCCGCCGGACTTCCTTTGTCGTCCGCACAATGACCGCGCGGCTGACGTCGCCTTTCTTGACGCTCGCTTGCGGAATGGCTTCCTTGACGGCCACCACGACGATATCACCCAAGGAGGCATACCGCCGTCTCGTTCCTCCGAACACATGGAAGCACATCGCCTGCTTCGCACCGGAGTTGTCGGCCACATCCATGTAGGTATAGTTCTGAATCATAGAACGAGTTTTCCTTGTCCCTATCAGCCCTTCGCGGCACGCTGACCGCCCCCGATGACTTCAACGACACGCCAATGCTTATCCTTACTAATAGGACGAGTCTCGACCAAGCGAACACGGTCTCCGATCTGACACACATTTTGTTCGTCGTGCGCCTTCATCTTGGTCACCCGACGCAATACTTTTCGATAAATCGGATGGATGACCGACCGTTCGACCGCCACGACGACGGTCTTGTTCATCTTGTTGCTGAGCACCCGACCGACCCACTCTCGCTTCTTAATAACTTCGTCCGCCACGATCACGACCCTCCGGCTTTCGCCGCTTGCCTAGACACTTCCGACATCACGGTTTTTACCCTGGCGATATCGCGTTTCGTCTTTCGAATCTGCATAGGATTCTCAAGACGCCCGGACCCGAACTGAAAGCGAAGATTGAACAGCTCCTGTACGAGTTGCTTTTCCTTGTCCGCCAGCTCAGCCCCAGTCAGTTGTCGCAGTTCTTTAAGATCCAATGCCATGTCTCTTGCCTCTCAGCACGCACCCATCCTCTACGAAAACTCTCCCCGTATAACCAGCTTGGTGGCAACCGGCAGCTTGTGAGAGGCCAAACGAAACGCCTCCCGAGCCACATCCGGCGTGACGCCATCCATTTCATATAAAATCCGCCCTGGCTTCACGACAGCCACCCAGTATTCCGGGTTGCCCTTCCCTTTACCCATTCGAGTTTCCGCCGGCTTTTTCGTAATCGGCTTATCCGGGAAAATACGGGTCCACACCTGGCCACCCCGTTTCACATACCGTGTGATTGCAATACGCGCCGCCTCGATCTGACGGCTGGTGACCCATCCGGGCTCCAACGCCTTCAATCCGAATTCGCCCAGCGTGATCTGCCCGCCACGATACGCCTTGCCGGTCATCCGGCCCTTTTGCATTTTTCTGAATTTGACTTTCTTCGGCGCTAACACAACAGTATCTCCTTACCCGAACCGCCTCTCCAGAACCGCCTCTGACTTCAATGGCTGAATCGGGAGCAGCTCTCCCTTATAAATCCATGTCTTCACGCCGATCTGGCCCATCGTGGTATGCGCTTCGGCAAAACCGTAATCGATCTCAGCCCGAAGCGTGTGCAACGGCACACGGCCTTCGCGATACCACTCGGTCCTCGCGATCTCCGCGCCCCCCAAGCGCCCCGCGACCATGATCTTGATCCCTTGCGCACCCAGCCTGAGCGCCGACTGCACGCTGCGCTTCATAGCCCGCCTGAATGCCACCCGTTTTTCCAGCTGCGTTGCAACGTTCTCGCTCACCAACTGGGCATCCAGCTCAGGCTTCTTGATCTCCTTGACCGTGATATACACTTGCCCGCCGTATTGTTTTTCAAGGTCCGCCTTGAGCTTGTCCACCTCGGCACCCTTGCGGCCGATAATGATCCCTGGGCGCGCCGTATGGATAATCACACGGGTTTGATCGCCAGAGCGTTCAATTTCCACCTTCGCGACGCCAGCATGGTACAGCTTAGCCTTCACCACTTTTCTGATCTTCACGTCCTGGTGAAGCAACTTCGCATAGTCCTTGCCGGCATACCAGCGCGAACTCCACGTATAGTTGTATCCCAGCCTGTACCCAATTGGATGTGTCTTCTGACCCATATGATATCCGCCTCTAGTAAGCGATCCCCGTGAATGTGCCGCTATTTTCTCTTGTCTTGACTCGTCGGCGCCGCAACCACCACTGTGATGTGGCTCGTGCGCTTCTGGATCGCATTCGCACGGCCCATCGACCGTGGACGCGCCCGACGATATGTCGGGCCGCAGTTGACGAACGCCTTCGATACCACCATCGACTCACTGTCACCCATCTCCTTCTGCTCAGCATTGGCCACAGCCGAACGAAGGATTTTCTCGACCACACGGGCCGCGTGCCTGGGGGTATGCTTCAGCATCGCTAACGCCGCCGGCACCTGCTGCCCGCGAATCATATCGATTACCGGCTTGGCCTTACGAGGCGCCACTCGCACAAATCGAAGTATGGCATGAGCTTCCGTCATCGTCACAATCCTGTCATCGGCCACCGGCTAGCTAAACGCGCACTGCGGCACCGACAACGCTGATCTCCTATTTAAGCGCAACGGCCTTTTCCGTCTTGGCTTGGCCGTGTCCTTTGAAAAATCGGGTCGGCGCGAACTCGCCAAGTTTATGGCCGACCATGTTTTCCGTCACAAACACCGGAATGAATTTCTTCCCGTTATGCACCGCGAACGTATGCCCGATCATGTCAGGAATGACGGTCGACCTGCGCGACCACGTCTTAATCAACTTCCGATCTTTCACTTGATTCATCTGCTCAACTTTCTTGAGGAGATGGCCGTCGATAAACGCGCCCTTACTAATCGATCTAGGCATTGCGCACTCCTGACTTCCGTCGAGCGATGATAAACTTGTCGGTCTTCTTGTTCTGCCGGGTCTTGTACCCCTTGGTCGGCACACCCCACGGCGACACTGGATGCGGATTCCCCTGACCCGACTTCCCTTCACCGCCACCATGCGGGTGATCGACGGGATTCATGACGACACCGCGGACATGCGGACGCTTTCCCATCCAACGGACTCGCCCAGCCTTTCCAACCGTAATATTTTCATGATCCAGGTTGCCGACCTGCCCGACCGTCGCCATACAGGTTCCCAAGATCCGCCGCATCTCACCGGACTTCAGCCGTACTTGAACATAATCGCCATCACGGCCCATGACCTGGGCTGACCCACCGGCGCTGCGAATCAGCTGCCCACCCTTCCCGAGCTTCAGCTCGATATTATGGATGGTCGTACCCAAAGGCATGTTCGCCAGCGGCAGTGCATTGCCGGGCCTGATTTCGGACTGAGGCCCCGATTGCACCTCATCATTGATCGTCAATCCGACCGGTGCGAGGATGTACCGCTTCTCGCCGTCCTTATACTTCAACAGGGCAATGCGGGCTGACCGGTTGGGATCATACTCGATCGCCTCCACACGCGCCGAAATCCCGACCTTATCGCGGCGAAAGTCGATCGTCCGATAGAGCCGCTTATGTCCTGCACCACGGAAACGAACGGTCGTCCGGCCATCGTTGTTTCGACCGCCACTGCGAAGATGAAACGACGTCAGCGACTTCTCAGGTTTCTTCTTCGTCAATTCTTCGGTCGTGACCGCCGTCATACCCCGCCGTCCAGGAGACGTCGGCCGATATACTTTCAATCCCATAACACCAACCCTACCTTCTTCAACGCACCTAGGCGCTTTCGTACATTTCGAGTTTTTCGCCCTTCTTGAGCGTGACGAATGCCTTCTTCCAGTCCGAACGACGACCCGAGAACCGCCCCAACCGCTTCACCTTTCCAGGAACGTTCAGGACATTCACCTTCTCGACCTTCACTTTGAGCAAGGCTTCGACGGCTTGCTTGATCTGCACACGATTCGCATTGGGATGCACAATGAATCCAACAGTATTGGTCTTTTCTCGAAGAGCCGTAATTTTCTCCGTCAACAGCGGCTGCACCAGCACGGCATGCGTTCCGACTTTCACGACCAGACCTCCCGAACAGATCCAAGTTCCCGCTGTGAAACCACAATCATCCCCGCACGAACGATATCGTAAACATTCAGCTGGTCAATGCTGAGGACTTTCACCGCAGTCAAATTCCGAGCAGCCTGCATCACCGATGACTGCTCCTTTCCGATGACAACCAGCACATGCTCGCCTCCACTCAAGCGGCCCAAAGCCCGCGCCAGCACCTTGGTCTTGGGCTCTTGAAGCGAAAGGTCCGAGAGAACGACCAACTTGCTCTCCGCCACCTTGGCCGACAGGGCGCTTTGCAGAGCCGCGCGGTACTTTTGCTTCGGCATGGAGTAGGCATAATTTCTCGGCTTCGGACCGAATACACTGCCACCATGGCGCCATACAGGAGACCGCACAGACCCCGCACGGGCTCGCCCCGTATGCTTTTGCTTCCACGGCTTCTTGCCCGATCCCTGAACCTCACCTCTGCGGAGCGTGGAGGCCGTCCCCTGCCGCTCGCAGGCTCGCTGCATGATCACTGCCTCATGCACCAAGGCCGCACGCGGCTCACAACCGAAGACTTCCTGAGGCAACTCTACAGTTCCGACCTTCTTATTCTCTAAATCTACGACGTCGACAGTGGGCATAGCTCAGCTCTTTTTCGACTTTCTGATCTCAACGATCCCATTCGCGGCACCAGGGATACCTCCACGAACGAACAACAGGTGCTCTTCAGGACGCGACTCGACCACTTTGAGCCGATGCGTCGTGACCCGCTCCGCTCCCATATGGCCCGGCAACGTCTTCCCCTTCCACACACGGGATGGAAATGAACTGGCACCGATCGAGCCAGGATGCCGATGGAACATCGATCCATGGGATTCCGGACCGCCGGAATAATGGTGCCGTCGCACGACACCCTGAAACCCCTTGCCCTTGGAGACGCCAATCACATCGACCCAATCACCGGCCTTGAACATCCCGACCGTAACAGCGTCCCCAACCACGGAGTCGCCTTCCTTCTTAAACTCGCGCAACACACGAGTCGCCGGCGCTTGATTCTTCTTCAAATGCCCCAACTCAGCCTTAGACAGCTTGCGCTCTTTGACTTCTCCAAAGGACAGCTGGACCGCTTCATACCCATCCCGCTCTTTCGTCTTGACCGCCACAACACGGCACGGCCCTGCGGCGATAATCGTGACAGGCGTCAGCCGGTTCTGATCAAAGACCTGCGTCATCCCAAGTTTTTTCCCGAGCAATCCGTTTGTCATAATCACATAACCAATTTCAGTTTTGAGTTCTCAGTTGTACGAATTCACCGATCGAAACTCACCATTCACAACTCAAAACTCATAATTTGATTTCAACATCAACCCCAGCCGCCAGATTCAATTTCATGAGTGAATCCATGGTTTCCGGTGTCGGCTCCATGATGTCAAGCAGCCGTTTGTGCGTGCGCATTTCGAATTGCTCACGGGACTTCTTATCCGCATGGGTCGAGCGCTGCACGGTGATGCGTTCCACTTTCGTTGGAAGGGGAATCGGACCAATGATCTTGGCGCCGCTCCGCCTGACCGTCTCCACGATTTCCATCACCGATTGATCCAACACGCGGTAATCAAACCCGCGCAGCCTGATTCTGATTCGTTGATCGACCTTCACTTCTCGCTCCTTAACTGACAACAGTCAGCCGATAGGTCCAGCTTCAGGCTAAGATTTCCGTGACGACGCCGGAGCCGACGGTCTTCCCGCCCTCGCGCACCGCGAACCGCAACCCCTGATCCATCGCGATCGGGCTGATCAATTCCGCCGTCACACTCACGTTGTCCCCCGGCATCACCATCTCTACCCCCGGATTCAACTGCACCACGCCCGTCACGTCCGTGGTCCGGAAATAGAACTGCGGCCGGTACCCATTGAAGAACGGCGTATGCCGCCCCCCTTCTTCCTTCGTCAACACATAGATCTCCGCCTTGAACTTTGTATGCGGCGTGATCGACTTCGGCTTGCAGAGCACCATGCCCCGCTCGACGTCTTCTTTCTTCGTCCCGCGCAACAGCACCCCGACGTTGTCGCCCGCCTGCCCCTCGTCCAGCACTTTGCGGAACATCTCGACCCCGGTCACGATGGTGGTCTGCGTCGGCCGCAACCCCACGATCTCGATTTCATCGCCCACCTTGACGATCCCCCGCTCGCAGCGCCCCGTCACCACGGTCCCGCGCCCGCTGATCGTAAACACGTCTTCGATCGGCATCAGGAACGGCTTGTCGATCGGCCGCTGCGGGGTCGGAATGTAGGTGTCCACCGCCTCCAGCAGCTTCAGAATGCTCGGCACGCCCAACGGCCCCTGATCCCCTTCAATCGCTTTCAAGGCACTCCCCTGCACAATCGGGGTCTTGTCGCCCGGGAACCCATACTTGCTCAACAGCTCCCGCACTTCGAGCTCGACGAGATCCAAGAGCTCTTTGTCATCGACTTTGTCGGCCTTGTTCAAGAACACGACGATGTAGGGCACGCCCACCTGCCGCGCCAACAGAATGTGCTCGCGCGTCTGAGGCATGGGCCCATCTGCCGCCGACACCACCAGGATGGCGCCGTCCATCTGCGCGGCCCCGGTGATCATGTTCTTGACGTAATCGGCGTGGCCCGGGCAATCGACGTGGGCATAGTGCCGGTTGTCGGTCTCGTATTCGACGTGGCTGATGGCGATGGTCATGATCTTGGTGGCATCCCGGCGCCCCTGGCTCTCGCTCGCCTTCGCCACTTCGTCGTAGCTGATGAACTTCGCCATGCCCCGATCCGCGCAAATCTTCGTCAACGACGCCGTCAACGTGGTCTTCCCGTGGTCCACGTGCCCGATCGTCCCAATGTTCACATGCGGCTTCTTCCGCTCATATTTCGCCTTCGCCATACGTCTCTCCT
>Ga0194120_10011988_pt1 | contig 10277 bp, 6 predicted proteins | sample TA2MahCa65mmetaG_FD_148642 | JGI IMG/M metagenome (GOLD analysis project Ga0194120, IMG submission 148642) | Freshwater microbial communities from Lake Tanganyika, Tanzania - TA2015019 Mahale Deep Cast 65m | ecosystem: Environmental > Aquatic > Freshwater > Lake | place: Tanzania: Lake... | reverse complement strand
GGCCGTTGGTCACGGGATCGAAGGTCCCGGGATAAATGCCGATGCGTTCAGCCATTCGTCGTGCCGCCGCCGCCATTCCCGTTGGCGCCCCCTTCGTCGTCATCCTCGCCCAGACGGGTGACCGAGACCACGCGCTCGCCCTCGGCCACCTTGAACACCGTTACGCCCTGGGTTTTGCGCCCGGCAATGCGGATGTCGTGCACCGGTGTGCGGATCAGCTGCCCTGAATCGGTGACTAGCATGATCTGGTCCTGCTGGCTCACCGGGAAGGAGGCGACGACCTCGCCATTCTTCTTGGTGACTTCGATATTGGCGATGCCCTTGCCGCCGCGTCCGGCGATCCGGTACTCGTAGGACGAGCTGCGCTTGCCGAAGCCCTTGGCCGTCACGGTCAGGATGAAATCCTCGCGCCCCGCCATCTCCGCATAACGCTCTTCCGACAGGGTGATGGCCGGCACCGCTGCCTCCTCGCCCTCCTCCGGCGTGCTCTCGGCGCCGTTCTCCGGCTCCGTCTCTCCGCCTCGCCGCACCTTGGCCATGCGCAGATAGGCGGCGCGCTCGGCGACGTCGTATTCCGAGTGGCGCAGCATCGACATCGAGATGACTTCGTCCTTGTCTTCGAGCTTGATGCCGCGCACGCCGGTCGATGAGCGGCCGGCGAAGACCCGAACTTCGCCGACATGGAAACGGATGCACTTGCCGCCGCGTGCCGACAGCAGCACGTCCTGCTCCTCGCTACAGGTCGAGACGGCGATCAGCTTCTCGCCCTCGTCGAGCTTCATGGCGATCTTGCCGTTCGCCTTGATGTTGAGGAAATCCGAGAGCGAGTTCCGCCGCACGTTGCCGAGTGACGTAGCAAACATGACATGCATCGACTCCCACTTCGCCTCATCAGCCGGGAGCGGCATCAGCGTGGTGATCGTCTCGCCTTCCTTGAGCGGCAGGATGTTGACCATCGCCTTGCCCCGGGCCTGCGGAGTACCCAGCGGCAGGCGGAAGACCTTGAGCTGATAGACCATGCCGGTCGAGGAGAAGAACAGCATCGGCGTGTGGGTGTTGGCCACGAACACCTGACTGAGGAAATCTTCGTCGCGCGTCGCCATGCCGGAGCGCCCGCGCCCGCCGCGCCTCTGTGCACGATAGGTCGAGAGTGGGACGCGCTTAATGTAGCCGCCATGCGTCACCGTGACGACCATGTCCTCGGGCTGGATCAGATCCTCGATGTCGGTGTCGACCTCGCCCTCGCCAAGCTCCGTCCTTCGCTTGTCGGCGAACTCCTCTTTGATCTTCACCAGCTCGCCGCGGAGAATTTCGTAGAGCCGCTTCCGGGAGCCGAGGATCTCGAGATACCCGCCGATTTCCTCGACCAGCGCTTTGAGATCGTCACCGATCTTGTCTCGCTCGAGGCCGGTCAGGCGGTGCAGGCGCAGATCAAGGATTGCCTTGGCCTGCTCTTCGGACAACCGGTAGGTCCCGTCGACGATGGGATGGCCAGGTTCGTTCACCAGTTCGATCAGCGGCCTGATGTCGCCGACCGGCCAGGGCTTCTCCATCAATCGGGCTCGGGCAATGGCCGGGTCGGAGGCTTCGCGGATCAGCTTGATCACCGGATCGAGATTGACCACCGCCAGAGCGAGGCCGATCAGGATATGCGCCCGTTCCCGCGCTTTGCGCAGCTCGAAGCGCGTGCGCCGGGTAATGACCTCCTCGCGGAAGTCGATGAACGCCCCGATGATCGGCTTCAACCCCATCATCTCAGGGCGGCCGTGGTTGAGCGCCAGCATATTGATGCCGAAGCTCACCTGCAGCGGCGTGTGCCGGTAGAGCTGATTGAGCACCACCTCGGCATTCACGGTGCGGCTGAGCTCGATGACGATGCGCACACCGTCGCGGTCGCTCTCGTCGCGCAGGTCCGAGATGCCCTCGACCAGCTTCTCCTGCGCCACCTCTGCGATGCGCTCGACCAGTCGCGACTTGTTCACCTGGTAGGGAATCTCGGTAACGATGATCGCCTGCTTGTCCTTGCGGATATCCTCGATGGTCGCGCGGCTGCGCAGGATGATGGAGCCGCGCCCGGTCCGGTATGCCTCGAGGATGCCTTGCTTGCCGAGCAAGATACCGCCGGTCGGAAAATCTGGGCCCGGCAGGACGGCCATCAGTTCCTCGAGGCCGGCCTCTGGGTTGTCGATATAGACGCAACAGGCGTCGATGACCTCGCCGAGATTGTGGGTCGGGATATTGGTCGCCATGCCGACGGCGATACCGGCCCCACCATTGACCAGCAGGTTCGGGAACTGCGCCGGCAGAACGGTCGGTTCCTTGAGTGTGTCGTCATAGTTCGGCTGGAACTCGACGGTCTCTTTGTCGATGTCGGAAAGCAGCGTCGCCGCCGCCTTAGCCAGCCGCGCTTCGGTATAGCGCATGGCGGCTGCCGGATCGCCGTCCATCGAGCCGAAATTACCCTGCCCGTCGATCAACTCGAGACGCATGGAGAAGTCCTGCGCCATGCGGACCATCGAATCGTAGATCGCCGAGTCACCATGCGGGTGGTATTTGCCCATGACGTCACCGACGACGCGGGCCGATTTGCGGTAGGCGCGGTTCCAGTCGTACCCCGCTTCGTTCATGGCGAAGAGGATGCGCCGATGCACCGGCTTCAGACCGTCGCGGACATCCGGCAGCGCTCGCGCCACGATCACGCTCATCGCGTAATCGAGGTATGAGCGTTTCATCTCCTCTTCGATGGTCACCGGGGTCACGTCGAAGGGTCTGGGCGGCAATGCCGAGGGGTTTGCGGACTGGCTCACAGGACTTCGGACAACCTTGCGCGAGTGAACGACGAACACCCTGGAGCGGCGCGCAGAACGCCGGCGGTCGAGTCCGTCCGAGGCATCGAAATCTAACCTTTTCCGCACCTGCGAGCAATGCCGGGATGGGCCTAATTATCCCCCGCCAAATAGATGAATTATCTTTTTAATTCTGATAGATAGAGGTCGACACCGGAGCCGGGTATCAGCCTGCCAGCCGGCTCTCCAGAACGGTCGAGTTCAGGCTCAGAAATCTAGACCGCCATGCGTATGATGTACGATGGCCTGACCAATTAGAGCCCGCGGAAAGAAGCGGTAGGAAGCAATGTTCCGGCGCCACTTGGGGCCATGCTCTTATTCGCCGCCAGCCCGACGGTCAGAATGGAATATCGTCGTCCAGGACACCCTTGCGACCGCTGCGCGGTGCGCCACCGCCGCCGCCATTTCCAGAAGAGCCGCCCATATCGTCATCGGGCGGCCCCCCGCCGGCACCACCACCGCCGCGGCCGTCGAGCATGGTCAGCTCGCCGCGGAACTGGCGCAGCACGACCTCGGTTGAATACCGCTCCTTGCCCTCTTGGTCGGTCCACTTCCGGGTCTCGAGCTGGCCCTCGATGTAAACCTTGGCTCCCTTCTTGAGGTACTTCTCGGCCACCTCGGCCAATCGCTCATTGAAGATGGCGACCCGGTGCCACTCGGTCTTTTCCTTGCGCTCGCCCGTGGCTTTGTCGCGCCAGCTCTCGGACGTGGCGATCGACAGGTTGCAGACCTTCCCGCCGTTCTGAAAAGTGCGGACCTCCGGGTCGCGCCCGAGATTGCCGACCAGAATGACTTTGTTGACGCTACCGGCCATGATCCGCCTCTGGGGATAAGTCTTGCGAAGAGTCGCGGCCGGACTCTAGCGGCTCCCCCGCATCGCGCCAACGCGTTTCGTCAGCAGCCGGCGCTGGCCTTGGAGGGCGCGCCATACCATCGTGGCGTATAAAGCCAGGCGTTACCGCCGGCCCGCGGAAAGCGTCGTGTCCTCGATGAACCGATCAGGACCACGGTCCGCATATCAACCTGCTCGGGCACGAGCTCACCCAAAGGCAGCACGCGCACGCTCTCGTCCGGACGACCGACGTTGCGGCCGAGGACCACGGGCGTATCCGGTTGCCGATAGCTGCGTAGAATCTCAAGCGCCTTGTCGAATTGCCAGGGCCGTGCCCGAGAAAGCGGGTTGTACAGCGCAATCGCCAGATCGGCCGATGCGGCGGCACGTAATCGTAGATCGATGACCTCCCACGGCTTCAGATTGTCCGAGAGTGAAAGCACACAGAAATCGTGGCCGAGCGGCGCGCCTACCCGGGCGGCGGCGGCCTGCGCCGCCGAGATGCCGGGAATCATGGCAATCTCAACCCCGTGCCAAGCCGGCTCGTCGGAGCTGTGCAGGGCCTCCATCACTGCTGCCGCCATGGCAAAGATGCCCGGATCGCCCGACGAGACCACGGCCACAGAGCGCCCTTGTGCCGCGAGCCTCAAGGCATGCCGCGCACGGTCGAGCTCCTCCCGATTGTCAGAGGGGTGTACGGCCTGATCGGCCCGGAACGGCCCGGCCATCCGCACATAGGTCTCATAGCCGACGATGTCGGTCGCCGAGACCAGCTCGCGCCGCGCTTCCGGTGCCAGCCAATCGGCTGTGCCGGGGCCGAGACCGACGACAGCGAGGCGACCGCGACCGCGGCCAATCGTCGTAACCTCGATCGGCTCTTCTTCGACCGCGATCGCGATCAGTCCGTCGCTGAACGGGATGTTGGCGAGTTTCGGCCGGGCCGCCGCCAGCAGCGCCTCCGCAGACCGGGCTCCGGTAAGGAAACGGAGGGGCCGATGCAGGGCCTCCGCCGTTGCCAGCACACCCGGATCGGCCGCTTCGCTCTCAGCCGCAATAATTGCCGCAACGGCTTGCAGGGCTAGATTCCGTGACTTCAAGGCGCTCATGGCGTGCTGCAGTAGATCGGAACCTCCACCCGTTAGGGCGATGAGAACCGAGTGTGGATGGATGACAAGCTCGCCCTCGGCCGGTTCCACATCCTGGGGCGTGACCCGGATCGACAGTCGCCCGGTATCACCGAACGGCAGCTTGCTGTCGCGCAGCCACGGGGCAACGCCTAACAATCGGACACGCTCCCCAGCCAGCAGATCCGACATGAAGCGTTTGCTGTCGCCGGGATTCCTCACCTCGTAGCCGGCCGGCACTTGTTCGATCGTGGCGCCGAAGCGTACCTCTCCGGTGGTAGTGATGGCCGGCAGCGTGCCGAGCCCGTCACCAACCGCCCGCGCCAGTTCGTTGACCCCGCGCAAGCCGCCGAGCAACGGCACGACGGCGCTGCCATCCTCCGCTACGGCAATGACTGGAGGCTCCACCCGCTTGTCCTGAAGCAGAGGCGCCAAGGTGCGAATCACGATCCCCGCCGCGCAGAACACGACAAGCGGAACGTCATCGGTAAAGAGCTGGCGTAGTGTCTCGCCGAAGTTCGTAAAGCCGCTATCGGCCTCCGTGACGCGTTCCGCGAGCCCGTGAACGATGCTGCCGGCCAAGGTCTGCTGGACGCGGCGCGCGGCCCCAAGGCTACCCGGCCCCAGGATTACGATCGCCGGCGGACGCGGGCTCATCCTTGCCACCTTTTTCCCGGCACCAGGATCATGGCGAAATACGGCACGCTCGACGGATCGACTGCGGCTAGCGGCAACGTACGCTCATTGGCCATCGTCGCCCGCTCGATGTAGAGCGCCCGCTCTGCCAAGCCAAGCTTCATGACAACACGGCGCACCTTCTCGAAGTTCGCCCCAAGCTTCATCACCGCTGCGGCGTCGGCTTGCGCAAGGCGCATCTCCAGCTCCGGCTCCGGCAGGACGCCGGACAGCACGAGCAGGCTCTGGTTCCGGTAAACAAGCGGCGTCCCCAAGACCGCAGCGCCGGCGACGATCGAACAGACGCCTGGAACCACTTCGGTGTCGTATCGCTCGGCCAGTCGATCATGCAGGTACATGAACGAGCCGTAGAAGAACGGATCACCTTCGCAAATCACCGCGACGTCACGGCCGGCATCGAGATGTGTCGCCACATCCTTCGCGGCTTCGTCATAAAAAGCGGCGATCTCGCGTTCATAGCTGTGCGGAGGTGGCAATGATTCGGTCGTCACCGGAAAGACTAGCGGCAGTAACACATGATCGTCGCGCAGATGCCCCTCGATGATGCCGAAGGCGTTGCCCTTCTTGCCCTTGGCGACGAGGTAAGCGACGACCGGCGCCGCTCGCAGCAGGCGCAGGGCCTTCACTGTGATCAGCTCGGGGTCGCCGGGGCCGACCCCCAGGCCAAACAGGCGTCCTCGGCCCGCCACCTATTCCTTCTCCGAAGCCAGCGCGTTTATCGCTGCGGCCGTCATGGCACTGCCACCGCGCCGCCCTTTGAGGGCAACGAAAGGCACGCCGCGGCTGTTCTCAGCCAGTGCGGCTTTCGATTCAGCTGCGCCGATGAAGCCTACGGGAAACCCGAGGATCAGCGCCGGCTTCGGCGCTCCCTCGTCAAGCATCTCCAGAAGCCGGAAGAGTGCAGTTGGCGCATTGCCAATGGCCACCACAGCACCAGCCAGAAGCGGCTTCCACAGCTCCAGCGCGGCCGCCGAACGGGTATTGCTGATGCGCTTGGCTATGACCGGTACCGCCGGATCACCGAGCTTACAGATGACGGCGTTGTCGGCCGGCAAGCGGCTGCGGGTGACCCCCTCGGCCACCATCCGGGCATCGCAGAGAATGGGAGCACCGGCTGCGAGTGCATGACGGCCGGCGCTGCCCGCACCCCGCGAAAAGACCAGATCGTCGACCACGTCGACCATGCCGCTGGCATGCGCCACGCGCACTGCCAGTTTTTCGAGGTCAGCGGGCACGCGGCTCAAGTTGGCTTCGGCACGGATGGTCGCAAAGGAGCGGCGATAGATTTCCTCTCCGTCGCGGATGTAGTCGATCATGGAATGTCCTTGAGAACTCTCCCTGCCTCGCCGACCGTCACCTGGCGCGCAAGCAGGCGGCCGAAACGACCTGCACCGGCATCCGTGCTCTTCGCATACACGTTATACCGACCCGAGCCGGCCGCGACGAGGGTACTGTCAGCCGCCGCCGGGGAGGCGCATGACTTGGCGCAGCCGCTCACATGGACCGTGCGCTTTCCGCGCGGCAGCATCGGCGCCAGCACCAGCGCATCCGCCTTGACATCCGCCAGACCGGAGGCGCAGCCGGGGGACCCGGCGCAAACGATCAATCCGGCCAGCGATGTATTCGGGTCGCAGACAAAGCCGAAACGCTCGAGGCTCGCTATCGCCGCATCCGGTTCCCGGACTGACGGCAGCAGCATGCCCTGCCAGGGCGTCAACCGGAGCTCGTCGACGCCATGGCGCGAGGCGGTCTCTGCTGCAGCCAGCAGCATCTCCGGCGTCAGCCGGCCCAGCGGCGGTATGGCTCCGACATACGCCAGACCATCACGCTGCGGAAAGATGCCGACCGGCCGAGACTTCGCCGGGCGGCGACGCCAGCCAACGATCGCCGGACCAAGTTCTAAGCGTCGAAGAAACGCATCGTACGAGCCTGCAGCGAATAGGTGACGCAGGCGCGTGATGGCCGGGCCATCGGCCATTTCATGAAACACGGCGGCTGCGGCAACGATCACCTCGCCGAGATCGTCCTTGCGTATCGTGCCGGCCGGTGGCCCATCACCGGCTTCTACCGGCGGGCAACCGGCGAAGCCGATCGCCAGCCGGTCGCTGTCGAGGCTCGAGACCCAGATGTCATGGGGATGGTCGACGACGGCAACATCCTCGCCGCCGTCGATCAGGAAGCTGAATTTCGGCGACAAGGCCCGGCAGGAGTCGTCGCCCTGAACGCGGTCGAGCAGCGCCTCGGCCAGCATGCGCGTGTCGATGACCTGCCCAGCATCGATGCCCGCGGTCGGACTCACCATGACGTTGCGGATATCGTCGCCGTCCGGCCGGTCCGGTCCTAGCTCCGCGCCGACCAGAGCCTCCGCCACAGCCGCCGTTTGCGCGGGGGCGATGCCACGGATCTGCAGATTCGCCCGGTTGGTGATCTCGATGATGCCGCTGCCGAACCGGGCTGCCGCGTCAGCCACGGCCCGGCATTGCGCTTCGCTCAGGCGGCCGAGAGGAATCTTGATCCGGCAAATGCCACCGTCGCGCGCCGGCACGATGCGGAACAATCCCGGGCACGCGGAGGCCCGCGGGCGATAGGCGCCGGGAAAGGACATAAACATGGGGCCTTGCTACACGGCCTGCCATCCGCCGTAAAGCCGCGCACCTTGCCGGTGGAGAAATCAGAGATCTGACCGGCGGCGGCGGCGCCGTTTCATCGGACGAGGTAGAACAGCCTGTGGATAAGCCGCTTGCGCCGGACACGCCGGCTTGAGTCGCATTTCACACGTGCCAGTCCTATATTTTGAAGGATGCGGGGCCGTATGTGGCCCTTTTTCATTTCCGGTCTTTCCCAGGTATGCAGCCGAAAATCGTCATCCGCGGAGCGCGCGAGCACAATCTCAAGAACATCGACGTCGAGATGCCGCGCGACAGCCTGGTCGTCGTCACCGGACTGTCAGGCTCCGGTAAGTCGTCGCTGGCCTTCGACACGATCTATGCCGAGGGCCAACGTCGCTACGTCGAAAGCCTGTCGGCCTACGCCCGTCAGTTCCTCGAGTTGATGGAGAAGCCGGACGTCGATTCCATCGACGGCCTGTCACCGGCGATCTCCATCGAGCAGAAGACGACCTCGCGCAACCCGCGTTCGACCGTCGGCACGGTTACCGAGATCTACGACTATCTGCGCCTGCTCTATGCCCGGATCGGCGTCCCCTACTCGCCGGCCACCGGCCTGCCGATCGAGGCGCAGACGGTCAGCCAGATGGTCGATCGCATCTTGGCGCTCAAGGAAGGCACGCGGCTCTATCTGCTGGCGCCCATCGTCCGCGGCCGCAAGGGCGAATACCGCAAGGAGCTGCAGGATTTGCAGAAGCGCGGCTTCCAGCGCGTGAAGGTCGACGGCAAGCTCTACGAGATCGATGCCGTGCCGGCGCTCAACAAGAAGCTCAAGCACGACATCGAGATCGTGGTCGACCGGTTGGTCGTGCGGCCGGACCTCGGCAACCGCCTGGCCGATTCCGTCGAGACCGCCCTGAGCCTGGCTGACGGACTGCTCTTCGCCGAAAACGCCGATAGCGGCGAGCGCCTGACGTTCTCTGCCCGCTTCGCCTGCCCGGTATCGGGATTCACCATCGACGAAATCGAGCCGCGGCTATTCTCGTTCAACAATCCGTTCGGCGCCTGCCCGGCCTGCGACGGGCTGGGCGAGAAGCTCTACATGGACCCTGAACTCGTGGTGCCCAACAACCGGCTCAGCCTGCGCGAGGGGGCCATCGGCCCGTGGGCGGCGACACCATCGCAATACTACGACCAGACGCTCGACGGACTGGCCCGGCACTTCAAGATCTCGGTCGATACGCCGTTCAAGGACCTCAAGAAGGACGTCCAGAGTCAGATCCTCTTCGGCACCGGAGAAACGGCGGTGCGCATCGCCTATTCCGACGGCCTGAAGAAGTACACGACCGAGAAACCCTTCGAGGGCGTGATCACCAATCTCGAACGCCGCTGGCGCGAGACGGACAGCGCCTGGATCAAGGACGAGCTGAGCCGATACCAGTCGGCCAAGCCGTGCGAAGTCTGCAACGGCGACCGCCTCAAGCCCGAAGCGCTGGCGGTGAAGATCAACCGCCTGCACATCAGCGAAGTGACGCGGATGTCGATCGACGAGGCGGCAATCTGGTTCGACGCCCTGCCCGCGTCGCTGACGCCGAAGCAGCGGGAGATTGCTGCCCGTATCCTCAAGGAGATCAACAGCCGGCTTGGCTTCCTGGTCAACGTCGGGCTTGAGTACCTCACGCTGGGCCGAGCCTCCGGCACGCTATCCGGGGGCGAGAGCCAGCGCATTCGCCTCGCCTCGCAGATCGGCTCGGGGCTCACCGGTGTGCTTTACGTGCTCGACGAGCCCTCCATCGGCCTCCATCAGCGCGACAATGCCCGGCTGCTCGCGACCCTCAAGCGCCTGCGCGATCTTGGCAACACGGTGATCATCGTTGAGCATGACGAGGACGCGATCCGCGAGGCCGACTACCTGATTGACCTCGGACCCGGCGCGGGTGTGCATGGCGGCAAGATCGTGGCCATCGGCACACCCGACGAGGTGATGCGCAATACCGGCAGCTTGACAGCGCAATACCTGACCGGCCTGCGGCAGATCGAGGTGCCGAAGCTGCGCCGGCCGGGCCACAAGGGCCAGCGCATCCGCGTGCGCGGGGCGCGGGCGAACAACCTGAAGAGTCTGAACGTCGATTTTCCACTCGGCACGTTCACCTGCGTCACCGGCGTATCCGGC
>Ga0194120_10011987_pt1 | contig 10277 bp, 24 predicted proteins | sample TA2MahCa65mmetaG_FD_148642 | JGI IMG/M metagenome (GOLD analysis project Ga0194120, IMG submission 148642) | Freshwater microbial communities from Lake Tanganyika, Tanzania - TA2015019 Mahale Deep Cast 65m | ecosystem: Environmental > Aquatic > Freshwater > Lake | place: Tanzania: Lake... | reverse complement strand
TAAAGGCTTGGAACAAAGAGGTAGGCAAATTAGCACTTGCTAAAATCTCTAAAGCAGAGAACTTAACTGCCAGAGTTTGCTACAACGGCATGATAAGTGTTGATTTCAGTTTACCTAAAGAGTCTTTTGAACTTCCTGAAGAGCCTGAAAAAGACTTCGATAGTCTAAGTGAGTGGCAGTATAAGGAAATGGTAGATGAAATTGAGAACGCTATCCGTATCCTAAAGATGACAGATGAGGAAGTCGTAAGCACTTCAACTTACAACTCTATCGCTCGTTATCTCTAATAAATTGGGGGCTAGACAAAAATCTAGCCCCCATGTTATAATTATTACCCCTACTAACCGAGGAACAAAATGTATAAAATCTCAATAATATTTGACGGCAAGGCCCCTCAAGTATTTCAATATTCTGACGCCCTTGACGCTTTCTCTACTTATTTATTTAAGTGTATAGATTTAGGCGAGGCCAAAGATACAGCAACCTATAACCTCTCGCTACCAAATGGCAAGATGTATAGTAAAACATTTAACACAAATGGATTCGTGTCGAGCAAATGACAGCTCGCTTCCGTGTTGAAATATATGACGAAGTAAAGGATAATGACCTTACCCTTTACTTTGACCAAGGCGTAGACAAGGATTATCTAACCGAGTTAGCGTTTTCTAATATGTATAAGTTTCAAGGGAATATTCGTGCTTACGTGTATGATGACCTAAACCAGAAAAAAACAACCTGCTTGGTGTTGAATCGTGAGTTCTTACCGCCAAAACCTGGATAATAATCTTGGGGCGGGGGCTCCCTGCTGACCCCCTGCCCCATCTTCCCAAGATCGCCCGCAGACATGGGGGGTTTTCCACAGGTTTACGGCAGCTTGTGGATAACCTCGCAAATTTGATATCTGTCTATCTTGTCAAATGTCGGTGACCCGTGTTATACTTAGGCCAAATCAACAATCGAAAGGATAAATTCATGGCGCATAACCTTGAAACTAATGGCGATGAAGTCGCTTTTGCCATTCGTGGCACACCTGCTTGGCACAATCTTGCCAATCGTATATTCTCACAAGATGAGGATGTCAATACTCAAACAATGCTAGATGAGGCTAAACTCTCAAACTGGAATGTTCGTTTATCTCCAATAATTGAATATATCAATCCTGAATGGAATGATGTATCAGATTCACACTTAGTGCTACGCACTAATCCGTTTAATTCTGAAACCGATGTTCTTGCTGTTGTCGGTAAGAGATATAAAGTAGTTCAGAATGAGGATTTATTTGCGTTCGCTGACGCTATCCATGACGCTAACCCTGAGTGCCGTTGGGAATCTGCTGGCTCTCTCAAAAAGGGTAAAGTCGTATTTGGTAGCGTAGATATTCCACGCACTATGGTATTAGACCCACAAGGGGCTAACGATAAGACAAAATTGTATCTTATCGTATGGACAAGTCATGACGGCTCTGTTGCTGTTCAAGCATCGATAACACCTGTTCGTGTTGTATGCCAAAATACCTTGAATCTTGCCATGAGTAATGCGAAGCAATCATTCAAGATTCGTCATACTCAATCTGTCGAGGGCAGAATTCAAGTTGCTAGGGAAACTCTAGGTCTTGCTCTTGGATACTTTGATGAATTCGAGAAAGAGGTTAAAGAGTTATTCGAGCAATCAATAACTAATGTTGAATTCTCTAAATTGATTCGCACAATCTACCCTAAGCCAGATAAAGAATCTAGGGGTGCGATAAAGAAATGGGAAAATAAAGTTGTCCTAATTGATGACCTTTATTTCAATTCACCTACTAACGCAAATATCAATGGCACAAAATGGGGCGCTTTCAATGCTCTAATCGAGCGCCTTGATTATTTCCGTTCTGGTCGTGGCAATTCCGAAACACTAATGGCTGGTGCTTCTGGATTTGACCCTGTTCTAACTGCTGAGAAAAATAGACTTCTCAAGTTGGTAAAAGCATTTTAATAAATGCTAAACTAACGGGGGAATAAAATCCCCCGTTTTTTATTTGGTGCGTTAGATTAGCTCGGCTTAAATCGCTACCTTGTCACGGTAGAGATCGTGGGTTCAAATCCCATACGCACCGCCCGCACATCTGAGTGCAGGATTTTTGTGTTACGAATCACAGAAAAAACCCCTGAACCCCTTGCGGGATGTCAGTCGACTAGTGTACAATACGGGTCACAACAGAAAGGAAAGAAATGGAAACAGAAATAACCATGCCCGAAGCCCCCCTTCTTAAGGATAATGACCTTGAGGCAAAGTTGGAGCGTATCAAAAATCTAGAAGACTGGTTGTCCCGTTCACATGTCACAATCAGCAAGATTATTGATAACTTAACTATGGAGGGTTGGTATAGTCTAGATGTAGATAAGAGCGATGTGCTCAGAGACCTCTGTGAGATATTAGACCATACTCCACAGCAACAAATGTCTTGGACAACAAATATTGTAGTAGAAGGAACTACTTTGGTTAATCTAGACGAAGTAGAAGACTTTGATGTTAGATATCACCTACAAGATAGTTTGACAGTAGATTCCAGCGATTGGAATTCTAAGGTTGATTCATGGGATGTTAATGATGTAATATCTCAGGAATGGGATTAATGTATTACAAGTTGCATACACCTCTCGGTAAGGCCTGCCAGCAGGCCTACTGGGACGCAGAATGGTCTGGCTTGGACCCATATTATCTAGGAAATAATGTATTTGAAATTGGGACGGGACATGTAGAAAAAGTTACCTCCTTGATTTCTAAATATAAATTAGATATACTAGTGGAGTCAGAATATACGCCAACTGGCTATAAGACTGATAGGAGACAGTATGGACTACAGAGACGGTTTTGAAGACGGTGTAAAATTTACCCGTGAGGTTATTATTGCCAACATTCGCAAGTGGGCAGAAACTCAATCCGATTATGACGCACAAACGTTAGATTGGGTAGCAGACCGTATCGAGTATGGGACACTAGATGACAGCCTTGGATAAAATATATGTTGCCGTAGATTATATGTGGTGTGATCGTTGTCACGTAGCACGAGCTTCACATCTAATTAAACTATTAGAAGGCGAACTGTATTTTTGCGGACATCATTACACAGACCATAAAGAGGCCCTTGACAAAAAGGCCTATGAGGTAATAGAATTAAATAAGACGGAAGAAGTCCCTCAACTAGAAAAGGTGGTTTAAACATGGGAGACAGAGCAAACTTTGGCTTTACACAGCCAAATGGGCACACAATTGTGCTGTATGGACACTGGGCAGGCGGCGCAATGCTAAATCAATTAGCGAATGCGGTATTGGCGGCGGAGCCTAGGTGGGAAGACCCTGCATATGCAACACGTATCGCAATTAGTCAATTGGTTGGGGACCAGTGGACCAGCGAAATAGGTTGGGGGCTACACGTAGACGAGATATCAGACAATGAGCATAGGATTCCAGTAATCAATTGGGATAAGAAGAGATTCAGTCTTCATGAAGAAGAGTCATTCGACATAGACAATAATGTACGTGGGATGAGGGACGAACCAATCTTCACTATGGGCCTGGCGGCATTCTGTAGTAAATATGCAGATGACCTAGTCTCTGTGTGATATAATAGTGGCAGGTCCTAGCGGACCTGTCTACTAGAAGTATGGTGCGGCTACTAGGCTTCCGCCAAGTCGCTAAGTAATGCAGCATTGCTTGTTTCCTTTCGTTTCTGCTAGCAGCCTTACTTATCCATAAGATCTCTCATGTATTAGCTGGGAGATTTTTTTATTTGGCCCTCAGAAAAACTTGGGGGTAGGAAATTCTGTTTACGGATATCAAATATATTTCCTGGGAATTCGGACAATTTGGTCAAATAGGGCAGCTACCTGCTTCATATAGACAAATGTCGGGGGTAGGGTATATAATAGGGGCATATATCGAAAGGAACAAAAATGCCAAATTGGTGTTTTAATGGTCTGACCATAGAGGGAAATCCTGATTCGGTCAATAACCTAATTGCTCAGATGAATAAGCCATTCGTCATGACACATGATTCATGGAATATGGAAAACAAAGAAATGGAAGCAATTCAGACTACCTATTCCAATCCTGTATTTGCTTTTCATAATATCTGGAACCACCGCCTAGAGAATATAACAGATTTAGAATATACCCAACAAATGCCGAAATCCACACTACCTGTGGAAGACGGCCAATGGTGGGAGGATACACAAAAAATAGCCTTAGTGGATAATTCTTGGTATAACTGGAATACACGTAATTGGGGAACAAAATGGGATGTTGCTGTATCTGAAGATAATGAATTTCCAGATACATATATGGAGACACAGGATAATGGGGAGAATAAGGTAGTTTTCTATAACTTTCAGACTGCTTGGGCTCCTCCGATTCCCGCCATGGAAAAACTATCTGCACAATATCCTAGTTTATTACTAACTCTATCTTATGAGGAAGAAACAGGCTGGGGTGGGGAATGCGAATTCCTTGGTGGAGAAATAACTAGTCAATCAGATTATGATAATAAATGCAGAGATTGTGATTCTGAAAATACTATGGAGTATTGCGATAATGACTGTGGCGAGATATGTTCATCTTGTAATTACCTAGCGGAGGCAGACCTAGAGGCAGTAGCAGAATGTCAGACCCATAAGATATACTTGGATACGAATGTGCCCGAATATAGAAAGGATAAATAATGGGATATCGCAATGACAAACCAAGCATGTTTGACGACATGCCAGACCAAGTTCAAGGCGCAGTAATTCAGGAAGTATCTGAACAACTATTTGATTCTTGGATAGAGAATCATCAAGATGAAGGTATGTTCATAGCCGATTATGAAATGGCCTCGATGTCTTCTAACCCCTCGATTAAACAAAGGTTTAACGAATATTGGGAAGTAAAAGAGGATGAGGAGTACTACCTTGACCACTAATAAATTAATCGAATATATCAAACTACATAGATTGTCTATATCTCAAGATATGGAGAAGATAGGGGATGATTATCCAGATACAATTATTGGGGAAAAGGAATACTTACAGGGTGCCCTTGCGGCATTAGACCATATACTAGAGGTAGCAGAGGAAATGCTATGAATATGTCAATGGGAATGGACCCATTAGATCCACACATGCAGAAAGCGGTAGACGCTGGAGTTTCAGGCCTTGACATCATCCATGGGCACCTTAAGAGTCTCATATCGGATTGCGAAAGCAATTCTTTCATTGCACAGGCAGAGGAGGCCATGTCGCCCAATGACATGAATCATATGGAGAGCAGGTATTGGGAAGGCCAACTGGACGCTTTAACAGCAATATATAATTTGACATACTCGTTGGCATTCGCCATTAATAACAGGGAGGGAAGAAATGGATAGAGCAAATATCAATGAACCATTAGACCTACAGGAGGCAACACGTAGGGATGATATATACAATGAGTTAAATCTAATTGTAGATAGGCTAGAGAAGATTTCTGTATACCCGTCATTGTTATGGGTATGGACATTCGATATAATTCGTGACAAGTTCGAGAGCAGTCAATATGACGAACTACTGGCAGGAGAGCCAGACTATATAGATGAGGTCATTACTGAGGGAGTTACCCTAAAACAAATCTTTGATAAGTTTTGGGATGATGTTGACGGCCTAGGTCTTAGTATGGAATATGGCTCTGATGCCATAGAAGATACAATAATTGACTGGATGAGGGAGAATGACTTCCTCGTGGCACTAGATGATGATGGGTGGCTAAATGGCTGAGGAAGAAGTTTGGGATGAGCTGGATGAGGACCCCTGGCCAGGCAGGATGACTGAAAAGGAGATTGTCAATTTTAAGTTAGCCCTTGCCAAGGCTTGGATGGAGAATGGACAAGAACGGTTGGCCCATGATATAATTCGGACAATCGTAGAAAAGGCGGAGGGTCAAAATGAGCAATTATGATACTACATTAGAAATCCTGGAAGTTGAGTATTCATGCTCACCTGGAGGTGTAGACACATTTGAGGTATATGACAAAACGGACATATCGGACAGACCAATATATGAATCAGAGTCTTTGACGGATGCTGTGCAATATTGCTATAATCTAGGACGTAATTTTACCGTCCAAACGATAGCAGCATGGCACAAGGAAATGGAGTCATATGAGCCAGTCTGAACCATTAGATGTGGAAACCACGGTTTCGAATATCCATGATTGGATATTGGCTATAGATGTATATTCAGATGAAGGGATAAGAGACTGGATACCCAAGTCTAATCGTTTTGAGTTTCTAACCACGGTTCAAGATGGTTGTTTTTGGAGAGATGAAAAAGATGTACGGGCTAAAATTAGCTCTTACGGGGGGTATTTACAAATCCGTGAATATCCGATATAATGAATACCTATCATGAAAGGATCCATATGCAAACAAAGAGAGAATATCTCGTAAGTAAAGGAATAACAGTTGGGAAGAGGGGACGTTTCTCTTCCGCCGCAACTAAAGCTCTGCAGGATGCAGCAGCTCAAGGCCTTGTGTTTTTAAAGGAAAAACAGAAGCCAAGAAAATAACTAATAGTCTTACCCCAGGTGAGAGCTGGCGTTCTGTATTGTCATACTGCACCCGCCCGCTAGCACCAGGTCTTCAGATGAGGGGCCCTTACTACGGCGCCTCTCCCCGAGCTAGTTTCTCTTGCTTCCTAGCTCAGAGGTAGGCCATCCTTTCGGCCTTGAAGGCGGGGACATGATGGTCGGTCTACTAATCGGGCACGATCATCAGTGGTCGTAGGCAGGTAAGAATATGTGGGGGGTTCTGGCCCAAAGAACCAAAGGCCCAGCTGGTCGTTGACATTCCAAGCTGGCGGATGATCTCCCCACATATCACCATCGGCCACCACTATCCAAATGTAGGTTCATTATGATATAATCGAGGGTTCTAGGAAAGGCGGAGTATGAAAACCAAAGAACAACAGATAGGCGAACTACTGGCAAACTCAGTAGAGGATTATTTCTTCAATCCTGCCTCTTTGGGCAGGTATCTATCGGAGCAACCCATATACACCCTAAATCGCATTATAGAGGTTGTAGCATGGATTATAGAGAAGCAGGCAGAGCGTTATCGCAGAGAGGTTGCCGAAAACGGCACAATCTGCGAAGGGCTCATCATAGCCAATATGCTTGATAATGTGATTGACAAGATAAAGGTATCTAATGACTTCAAATCAGTCAAACTCCCTATCCTGCCAGAGGAGAGGGGAGCGTTCGTCAAATCCCTTCCTGAGACGGATAGTCAGGCATACAGGTATTCATGGCTACACGATACAATCAAGCCACATCAGAATGTCATATTAAACGAGATAGTCCGATGACCAAGCTATTAGAGGGCGATCAATGCGTTTGGTGTGGGCATGAATTCGAATGGCCTCTTCCAGGGCGGCGGAACAAAATCGAAACAAAGCTAGATGAATATAATCATATAATGGAATTGATCAGAACCATAATCCCTGTCCTGGTCCTTGGCCTGCAGATAATTATTATAATAAAACTATCTAAATAGCTCATGTCTCCTAAAGCAAGATATTCCCTGGAAAGATACTTTGGATCCTCCATCCCTGCTGCCATCAGATCGGCCCTTTCGATCGAGGGGATAAGGCCGTTAAAGACTGGATCTCATTTTAAGGTATCTGGAGAACGTGGCATATTCACATTCTTATATGCGGAAGGCGATATCATAACCTGTTTCGATCCGAATGGCCAGTTCAAGATGGTATCAGCCAATAAGGTGAAACGATCGATCAATCGATCTAAACGAGAGCGATATAAAAAAGGCGGGAAGAAAACAAAATCCCCTTAGCCCTATATAAAATACAACCCATATAGATATGATAGATCTAAGATATATCTTGGCCAATTTATCCACAGGTTATCCACATCCTGTGGATATTTTTGTGGATGGAGATATGGGCCAAAATTTGCATTTACGATCATATGTGAAAAATCCCTGAAAATTCTGGAAAATGTATGTTAAATCTAATATAATGTATATAGAATATAACAGAATGTTATACAAATGGATCAGAATCTAGGGGAATATGGGCCAAATTTATCCGTTTACGGAGCATGGCCAAATGCCCCTGAAGCTTGATGATATGGGCCAAAATTTATATTTACGAGGATATTGACAAAATCCCTCAAATATGCTAATAAATATGGCTCCAATGTGGAGCAAAATGGATTACGGTGGAGTAAAATGGAGGGCTTCAATTACACATATATCCAATTAAAGATATATTAGTAATAATTGGTAGTGATTTAGTAGCATTCTCTCCTAACATGCCCCATAGAATGCCCCTTATAGGCCTTCAAAGGGCCATTAGCGGGGGGATTAGGGGGAGATCCTATAAGGAGTATCTTGTGCATTTTCGCTACTGATGGCTTCGATTTCGGATATTAGGCGATGGGCCACGATATACTCCTACATTTGGATCCATCATATGCTCTGGAACCTTTAGCCCATCTGGATATACTATATGTATCGCATCCCCTAATGTCTCTGAATTTATATCTTTTGGCTCTATCGGCAGCGATAGCTGCTCCGTATCTGCCTTATATGAGGTTATATATCTGACCTCATCTAGTATATTATTGGCTAGGGCTGTATTTATCATCTCCGCCGACCAGGAAAATCGAATCGGTTCGGCTGAGAAATATACCACGAAATAGATATCTGGGTATTTGGTCTTGACCAAGGCTGCATTTGCTATGGCCTTCTTTACATTATCTGTTCTTTGGGCTCCAGGTCTTTTGCCATTATCCTTCTTCCCGCCCTTTGATTCTACATACTCTATGCCCTGCCAGGACCCAGCAAACTGAGGGTCTTCCTGCCTGGTGGATCCGTATGCGATAAAGTCTACCTCACACCCTGTACCTGATATATAGACATTCTTTTCAATTGCGACAAATCCACGCTCTTTCAGATCCTGTTGTACCAATTCCTCGAATTCGTCCCCAGACCTCTTTGATTCAGCTTGGAAATTCATCCGACCTGCTTTCTATTCCTAGTCTGGGGTCTTTTCTTCTTGGGATATATCATATCTATATATTCACAACCCTTGATCCAAGCCTTTTTCCTATTTGGGAATATGGCCTGTGATCTAACGCCATTGGAATTCTCATAATACCATAATCCGCTAGCTTTATCTCTGCCGACCTTGACCCATTTCTTTATAGGTGGTTTGTCGTTGATGCTTTTCTCTAGGCAATTCTTGTCGTAGCAGAGATAGGTTGATTCCTCTAGTTGTTGCTTAGCTTTTAGCACATCTAAGGATTCTATTATTATCCTCTTAGACATTGGATTCCTCCATACATCTAAAGCAGACCTCGATCTGCTCACCATTCCTCTTAGTGTTTACTGTCTGAACTCCATACTCAAAACATAGGTCGCACATTGTCTCCCCTTACTCTAAATTCAATTGCGTCTCAAACAGGGTATCTGTCTGATTTAACTTATCTCCTTGTTCAAGGAGGTTGAATCCTTTGCTTCTTTCTAGGGCGACATACCTATAATCAAATAGCCCTAGGTCATCCTCGAGCTTCTTGAATATCTGCTCTGTAGGCAATAGCCCGCATGTGTATAGATCAAATTGTATCTCTGCAGGAGCAGGCTCATCCCATACATGTAGGGCTATATGTGAGGTCTCTATCATGACTACGCATGTCAGACCTCTATTGCCCTCTTTTGTTACATATGAGGAATATGGACCTTGTATTGTCTTCATGTCGATGGAATCGACTAATGACTGCATCCACTCTACCGCCGCCGCTTCACTTTTTAACGCACTATTTGTGTATCCATTTACGAGTAATTGATTATGTAATGGCATATATTACCTACTTTCTCCCAAGAAGGGTGTTATGTTTCCTTTAAAATCATCATCTAGCCAGATAGAGGGGAAGTAGCCCGCCCTTCTTATTATCCTAAATGCATCCCCAGTCTTTGGATCTACATAATCCCAACTAGGCATATCAAATGCTGCTTCTAAGTTTTCTAAAAATCCCATTATTTTTTCTCCTTAATAACTGGATCTAACCTATCCCAATGTCCTTTAACATTACCTTGATAGACTTGCCCAGTCTCTCTATCTACTAACAGCCACTTTTCTGGTCTTTTAGTTTTAACCAATAAGCTTATCGGTTTATCGTATACCGAATACTGCATCCTATATTCCATTTTCTTCCATATATTTTAAACGCTCTGTGTAGGACTCTAATGCTGGACCGCCCTCGT
>Ga0194120_10011983_pt1 | contig 10278 bp, 11 predicted proteins | sample TA2MahCa65mmetaG_FD_148642 | JGI IMG/M metagenome (GOLD analysis project Ga0194120, IMG submission 148642) | Freshwater microbial communities from Lake Tanganyika, Tanzania - TA2015019 Mahale Deep Cast 65m | ecosystem: Environmental > Aquatic > Freshwater > Lake | place: Tanzania: Lake... | reverse complement strand
TACCGAGACCGCGCCGATGCTGAAAACAGTTTTGACGAACTCAAAAACCATTGGGGCTGGGGTGGCTTCACCACCCAAGACCTGAAACGTTGCCGGTTCATGGCCAGGATCACCGCATTGGTTTATAACTGGTGGAGTCTATTCGTCCGGCTCGCCGACCCCGACCGACATACCGAAGCCATTACCAGTCGCCCCTTGATGCTCTATGGCATCGGCAAGCAGACGCGTCACGCGGGACAAACCCGACTAACCGTCAGCAGTACCCACTCCGAGGCGGTAAAAGTTGAACAGTGCTATCGCCGGATTGCCGCATTCTTCAAAGAGCTTTGGGCAACTGCGGAGCAGTTCAATGCCCAACAGCGTTGGTGCCGGATATTAAGTTTGGCGCTAGTAAAGTATCTTCGAGGTCGGCAATTACATCCACCAGATTGCCTTCCCGCACCTGCATAAGAGGCAAACTGATCTTTTTAGGGTGAATCGCAAATTGCGTCCGGCTGGATCGGCGGGCAGGAGATTAAGCTGGCGGATGTTACCTTTGCCTTGGGTACAAAAAAAGCTGTGGCCGCTGTGCAAAGTTTGGACGGCAAGCCCATCAAACAATCGAAAAAACTTTTTTAACCCTGATGGCGCGCTCTGTCCCGGTTGCGGGTGGTGAAGGGTTTCTGTCCGAACCGGTCAGCGGCGAACTTTCCATTTCCGCGGGGAAAGGACTCAAACTGTTTCCGATTGATAGTTTAGGCAATAAAAAAGCCGCCATAGCGACGGACTATGCAAAGGGAAGATACCGCATCAAGCTCGACGAGAAAAATCAGGCGCATTGGTTTGTGATGACAGCCAACTAACGGTCTGTGTTTGATTAATGATCTTTTAACTGATTGCACATTAAGTTATTAATGAGAAGGTTGTTGCCTTGTAACAACCTTTTTTGTGGGATTTACTCAAAATTTGTTGCTTTCAAAGCGACAGAATAAATGATTTATTTCATGGCTTGCCGGTAACCATTTTATAATGGTGCGTTAACAGGACAGTTTATCGATAACAAACCATGGCGACACATGAATAAACCGCATCCGGCGCGTCTACACCACTTGCTTTCCAGTCAACAACAGCATCTCATTTGCGGCGGACTGAAAGGAATAGAAAAAGAAAGCCTACGTATCGGCAAGGACGGCGCCATCAGCCATCGGCCGCATCCGAAAGCGCTGGGTTCCGCGTTAACCCATCCTTACATTACCACGGACTATTCCGAGGCGTTAATCGAATTAATCACCCCGCCGTTTGCCGATTGTAAGGATGCTCTGGCTTATCTGCGTTCGATTCATCAATTCGTGTACCAACACCTGGACGATGAAATGTTGCTTTGCACCAGCATGCCTTGTGGCATAAAAGGCGATGAAAGCATTCCGATTGCCCAATACGGCACGTCCAATGTCGGCAAAATGAAACACATCTACCGGCATGGCTTGTGGCATCGTTACGGGCGAACCATGCAGGCGATCGCCGGAATTCACTTTAATTTTTCCGTACCCGAGCAACTGTGGCCTGTAATGCACCAGCAAGAAAACGCTACGATCAGTCTGGATGAATTCATATCGCAGGGTTATTTTGGATTGGTGCGGAATTTTCAACGCATCGGCTGGATCATTTTGTATCTGTTTGGCGCATCGCCAGCCATTTGCAAAAGTTTTTTCAATAGCCGACCGCAATTAATGGTGCAGTTTGAAGAATTCGACCGCGGCACCTTGTACCATCCGTACGCCACCTCGCTCAGAATGAGCGATATCGGCTATAAGAGTAAAAATCAGGCGAATCTTCGCATTAATTACAACTCGTTGCCGGAATATGTCGACAGTTTAAGTCAGGCCATTAATACGCCGTATCCCGACTATGAAAAAATCGGAATTAATGTGGACGGCGAATACCGTCAGCTTAATGCCAACGTGCTACAAATCGAAAACGAATTTTACAGCATCATCCGCCCCAAACAGATTGCCAGATCGTGCGAAAAGCCGACCTTGGCATTAAAACGGCGCGGCGTTAAATATGTGGAAATGCGCTCGCTTGACCTGGATTTATTTGATCCGATAGGGATCGACGACGACAAGGCGCGTTTTATCGAGGCGTTGTTATTAATGTGTTTGTTGCAGGAAAGCCCGGCTATGTCGGAAGCCGATTTTCAAACCAATAACCGCAATCAGCTGCAGGTGGCCAATTACGGACGTAAGCCGGGACTGGTGCTGGAAAGAAATCATCAGGCAATCACTTTACAAGAATGGGCGCTGGAAATTTTGGACGACATGCGTACGGTCTGCTCCGTATTGGATACCGATTTGCCTGAACCACCCTATAGCCGGTCATTAATGCGCCAACAACAGGCCGTAAGGAATCCGGATTTAACCCCTTCAGCCCGTATGTTAGACTGTATGCGCCAAGGCGCTCAGACTTTTAGCGATTATGCTCTAGCCAAATCGGCCGAACATGCAGCCTGTTTTCAAGGGAAACCGGCCGATGCGGATTTTGTCCAAGACTTCGACCGGCTGGCGCAACAGTCAATTGCAAAACAGGCCGAGATGGAAAGCCAGCCGCAATTGCCTTTCGACGAGTTTTTAACCAAGTATTTTTCCCAGCAGTTATGATGAATACGAGCGATATAGAGACTTTACGGCAAGAACTGGCGGGCAAGAATCCGCGCTATATCTTGAAAAAAGCGCTGACGCTGTTCGACAACATCGCCATCTCGTTCAGCGGGGCCGAAGATGTAGTATTAATCGACATAGCGCACAGCATCAGGAAAGATATTCAGGTCTTTACCTTAGATACCGGGCGCTTGCATCCTGAAACCTACCGGTTTATCGAAACGGTCAGGAAACATTACCAAATGGACATCGAATTATTAACGCCGGACCGCACTGTGCTCGACGAGTTTGTTAAACGTAAAGGCTTGTTCAGCTTTTACGAAGATGGGCATGAGGAATGCTGCAAAATCCGCAAAGTCGAGCCGCTCAGACGCAAGCTGGTTCATGTTGACGCTTGGATTACCGGTCAGCGCCATGACCAGAGTCCCGCAACCCGTCAGGACATTACCGAGGTGCAGGTTGACGGCGTATTTTCCGCCCCCGGTCATCCATTAATAAAATTCAATCCCTTGCTTAACTGGAAATCGGCGCAGGTCTGGGATTATATCGAAGCGCATCAGGTGCCGTATAACCCGTTGCACAGCAAAGGTTTCGTCAGCATCGGCTGCGAACCGTGCACACGTCCTATCCTGCCGCACGAACACGAACGGGCAGGGCGCTGGTGGTGGGAAGAAAGCACCAAAAAAGAATGCGGATTGCATGTCGAGCACAGTAAAACGCCGTCCTAACTCATTAATCGTGTTGCGTTTCCGCTGAGCGATGTTGTCCGGCAGATAAATTACGCCAACAAAGTCACATTTTTCTTGGTTTTGACTTACACTTTTTAGTTGTTAATGTTGTATATTGGCAGTTTTTGCGAGTACACCGGTTAAAAGGCATATGATAAATTCAATAGTTGTTCCGATATTTCCGATAAAACAGGATGTTCTATGGATCAGCTTATCCAAGAATTAATGCACGCCGAGTTATTGAAAGACGTCTCCGAGGACATCTTGGCGCAGGTGCGTTCGCATAACGTACCCTTCGTATTAAAGGCTGACGAATTACTACTATCGCCGGAGAAAGACAATCAACATATTTATTTGCTGTTGTCAGGCACGTTGACGGTGCATTTTCACTCGCCGGATACGCCCGTGATGCGTGAGCTGCATCCCGGTTACTCGGTGGGAGAAATGTCCATCATTGACGGCACCCGTCCGTCAGCGTATGTAAAAGCCAGTGAAGATTGCCGGGTATTTCCTTTGCATCGCGATTTTTTGCTGCATTTGATCCAGACCACCAACCCGATTGCCTACAATTTGCTACGGTTGCTAACGGAATGGATGAAATCCAACACGCAAAAGATCATTAATGACCAGTTTCAAATTTCCGAACTGAGCAACCAAGCCAATATCGACGTATTAACCGGGCTTTACAACCGCCGCTGGATAGATCAGGCGTTGCCTCATATGCTGACGCAATCGCAAGCCATGGGGTAAACTTTGTGCGTGTTGATACTCGATATCGATCATTTTAAAAATTACAACGACTTACACGGAAACTTAGGCGGCGATGTTGCCTTGGTTGCCATGAGTAATGTATTAAAATCCAATATTCGTCCTTGCGATTACGCCGTGCGCATCGGCGGCGAGGAGTTTATGGTGCTTTTACCGAATACGCAGCATAGCGACGGCCTTAAATTAGCCGAGCGGATTCGTCTGGAAATCGAACAGAAAACCATATTGCATGCCGATGGCGGAGCGATGCCGGGCGTTACGGTATCCATCGGTATTGCCATTAACGATCAGCAATCCACATCGAAAACTATTTTTGCCGCCGCCGACAAGCAATTGTATCTGGCAAAGCATAGCGGACGGAATTGCGTTAAATGACCGGTTCCTGATGCTCTTCCAATTGGAATCAAAAAGTTAGGGTATTATTTTAGTCCCAACCCGTAAGCCGTTTCATTAATCATTAATTCCCAATCGATAGGGTTTACTTCGCGATAGCATAAAAACCGCAACAGCCCATTACGGGCTGTTGTTTATGGTATTCATGCTGAGAGTAACCCGTTATAAAACGTTAATCGGTATTAATAATTACGGTAAACGGGCATGCGCCTGATTAACCTGAATTCTTGGCCTGACAATGCCGTTTTTAGGATCGAACAACGGAACTCCGGAATTCGTTAAGGCGGCCAGAATCTGATCGACGCTGGCGTTTGGGTTATGCGATTTTATGCCGCCCATGCTCCTGTTGCCAGAGCTGCCGATAGTGACGTGCCGGAAGCAACGACCTCAAAGCCGGGCAAATTAACGCCCGGCATGGCCAGGCCGATGTTAAAGCCGGGAGCCAGCAAAGCGAGTTTGCTGGCGCTGTTGGTAAATGGGGCGACGGTGTCGGTATCGGTCGATGCGCCGATGGCGATCACACCGTCCACACATGCAGGCGTACTTAATTTGTTGTTGAAACCGTCGTTACCGGTGGCCGCCAAGGTGGCAATTCCTGCTTTTCTCAGCTTAGCCACTGTTTTTTTGATGGGGCTTTTCTTGCATGTCTTGGGCGATGAACTTCCGCCGATACTGACATTGGCTGCGGCAATGCGAAAAGCATTGCGTTGCTTATAGACAAATTCCAGACCCCGCAGGAGGTCGCTGTCAAAAAACACGCTGCATGGCGTTGTTGAGCCACAGACTCTTTTGTTTTTAATTAATGAATCCACTTTAACCGCTATGATATTGGCGCTTGGCGCCACGCCGGATCCGGCAAAACCGGCTTGACCGCTATTCCCGGCGGCAAGGCTGGCCAGTAAAGTGCCATGGGTACAGGCGAAATCCTGAAACTTGCACGTTAAGCTGGCGGCGCCAGTTTTCGTATCCCGGCTACCTTTTTTGCGGCAGGAAGAGGTTACTTTTTGCGCTTTGCTGGTGGTGGAAAAACAGGCTTCCTTGACGACTTTATTAATGAGGTAAGGGTGGTTTTTATCGACACCGTTATCGATAACGGCAACGGTTTGACCAGCACCGGTATAACCCAGCGCCCAACCGGCATTGCCGCCGATTTTATTGACACTGGCGGTTAACGTTAGCGGAAAATTCATATTATCTTCAATAATATCGGCTACATACGGGGATTGTTGCAGTCGTTTTAAATCATCCGCACTGGCGGAAAGCGCAATTATAGGGAACGTAAGCAAGCGCTTGGCCGATTTTTTTTTGCTGACCGGAAGATCCGCAGTACCGCGTCTTGCGCTTTGCTGATGTTTTGTTCCCGGATTGCTTCCTGTGCCGGGCTTTTCGGCAGGGCGTCATTGCCGTCCGTATCCTTCATGATAACCATCACCTGAACGCTCCCGTCGGAAAGGGCTTTGGTGTTCAGCCGGTTAAATTCGGTGGCGTTGTCCGCGCCGGTAGCGGGCTGTTCAGTCTGGTTTGCCCAAAGAACCGGCTGCCAGCTTATTAATAAAACTGCAAAACAGGTGAGATAAGATCGTATAGTCATAGAAGTTCTATCCTGGGTTGTACTGCCGTATAATGTCGTAAGCTATTAATAGGTAATGAAAATACTTAAAACTTTCATAAAAACAAAAAGTTAATGCATGTTATTCCATGAATGATTAATCAAGCGGATATAAAGTAAACAATACGGATTGATGCTTAGCAGCCGCTTAAGAAAATAGAAAACTCTTTTTATTTTATAGGTTTTATTTTAAAAAAAGTTCGGTTTGTCACACAATTATTAATCGATTAGACGTTTTAATGCGGTGGTACAAGGATTGGCAACCGCTTGTTAGGGCTGGTTGTTGATAATGCCGTACGCAGTGGCAATGCGGGTTAATTCCGCAACGGAACTGACGGCAAACTTGGCTTTGATCTGGGTGCCGTAATTAGCCACGGTTTTATAGCCCAAACATAATTCATCGGCAATTTTCCGGGCAGTCAAGCCTTTGGCCAGCAGGCAAAAGATATCGAATTCTTTGGCGGAAAGGTTATTAATTAATTGTTTGTAATCTATTTCCGGGTTTCGAAGGTCAGCCGGATGGGTTCGTTTCTCAGTCCCGGCTTCAATAAAGGGCACTCCCCGTGCAACGTATTGAATGGCTTGCACCAGTAACTCGGGCGCACTGTTTTTATTAATATAACCCGTAGCCCCCGCCGTCATAGCGCGGCTGACATAAACCGCTTCATCGTGAACGCTAAACACCAGGATTTTGGCGTCCGGGTGGCGCGCCCGCAGTCTGCGAATGCCTTCTAAACCGCCGATGCCCGGCATGCTCAAGTCCATGACGATAACATCAGGCTGATAGTCCAGGTAAAGCTGTAACGCCATTTCCGCCCGTTCCGCCTCGGCAACGATATGAATGCCGCTGACCGATTCCAGCAGCATTTTAAAACCCGCGCGGACGATGGCGTGATCGTCAACCAGCAAAATGCGGATGCTGTTTGTAGCGCTCATTAATATTCCATTACATTAAGCTGTCAGGATTCTTCGCTTTGATTATCCTGGAATTTTTTATAATTAATCGAAATCTTCAATCCCGCAAAACGTCCGGCCATGCGGACCAATTCCTGCGATTTTTTGTTGAAACTGAGTTTAACCTCGCTTAAGGCGCGGTCTTCATAGCCTTCGTCGATACTTTTAGTGTCGAGCATAAAGCGGTAAATATAAATTTCGTTCTCTTTGTCTTTTTTGACCTCGAACGGAGGGCCTAAACGAGCGACGACTGCCGGTTTAAGCGGCAATTGGGCGGCGATTTTTTGAATGGCGTCGGTATTTCCGCGCAATTGCATTTTGCCCTTGTTGATTTCCCCGCCGCCAATCGAACGGATGGAAGCTTCCAGGAATTTCGGCGGCGCAATGTCCAGGAAAAGAGAAGAGAACGTCCATTTATCCAACTTATCCTGTTTATTAAAGTTCAGATCGGAATAAAAATTGATTTCGGGTTTAATGACTTTTTTATAACCGTCGACCTTGCGGAACCAGTAACGCCAATGTTTTTCGTCCGGCTTGGGATTCTCTTCCGTCGGTCTGAGCCGCGCCAGAGAGACGAAATCCTCGCTCAGCATGACCGGTTGCTTAAAATTCAAGCTGAATTCTGAACCGGAAGCGACAGAAAAATATTTATCGAATTCGCTCATTTGCTGATAGGTTTGATAAGCCCGCCACCAGTATGCGCAGCCGGTTAATGCGGTGACGGCCACGATACCAATGATTAATCGCAGTGTATTTTTAGTCAACGCGTTTTCTAATGCTGAAAAGAAGGGCACAAGGATCTCCTTAAGGTCGTTATTAATGATGCGTGGGCGAGTCCGCGACAAACACGTCGCCGCCGCGTAACAAATGCTCTACATCTATCCGGTCGAAATGATAATGGCGGTTGCAAAATTCGCAATTAACATCGATAACATTTTGTTCTTGCAGGCTGTTTTCCAGTTCGGCCTTGCCCAGCATGCGTAGGGCATGCTGGATTTTCGCCGACGAGCAGCCGCATTCGAAGGCAATCTGTTCACTGTCGAATAAGCGGACTTTTTCCTGGTTGAACAAGCGAAACAGCAAAGTTTCGCAATCCAGGTTCAACATTTCGCGGCTGGTAACCGTATCGGCCAGTAAAGTGATGCGTTCCCAATCATCCTGGTTATGTAATTTGGCGGGTAATTCCTGCAATAACAGCCCGCTGGCGGTGTTATTATCCGCATAAAGCCATAAACGGGTGTTGAGTTGCTCGGATTGGGCAAAATAATTTTCCAGCGCTTCCGCCAGATTGTTGCCCTGCAACGGCACAATGCCTTGATAATTTTGGGAGTTTTCCGATCTGATGGTAAGCGCCAGCTGGCCTTCGCCAAATAAGTCCTGTAGCGTTTCCGGGATTTGCTCCACGTTGCCGGTGCGAATCAAGCCTCTGATTTTGCGATCATTAGTGGCTTGCGCAACCAGTGTTTGCAAAGGACCGTTGCCTTGCGCCTGCATAATCATAGTGCCGGTGAATTTAATGGTGGCGGATAATAATACGACCGCCGATAAAGCTTGCCCCAATTGCAGTTCCATATCATTGGCGCATTGTTGGTGTTGCTTGGCGGTTTGCCAACTGGTGGTTAATTTGACCCAATGACCGCGCACACCCAGGTCTTCAAATAAAAAGCGGCGCAATAAATCTTGATCTGACATGTTAATTCCAGCGTCGATTTTGGAAATTATTCAATACCAGAATTATACTAAGCATTCTGACAACCTAGGCAATCTTATTCTCACAGATGATATTCGGAAGCAAAAAACCGGTTATGCCCGATCCCGGCAATGCCTTACCAGGCCGGGCAACGCCCATGCTTGTTCTACATAAACACTACGTATTGGACAATCCGATTGCGCCGCCGTTTCCGGAAAATTTTGAAATTGCATTGTTCGGGCTGGGTTGTTTTTGGGGAGCGGAAAGAAAGTTCTGGCAATATCCTAATATTTTCAGTACGGCTGTCGGCTACAGCGGCGGTTTTACGCCGAATCCAACGTACCAGGAAGTCTGCACCGGCATGACCGGGCATAATGAAGTGGTCAGGGTGGTGTTCGATCCTGAGATAGTGTCGTACCGGGAGTTATTAATCGTGTTCTGGCAAGTGCACAACCCGACACAAGGGATGCGCCAAGGCAACGATACCGGTACGCAATACCGGTCTGGTATTTACACTTACAACCAAGCGCAATACGACGAAGCGCTTGCCGCCAAAGTGCATTATCAGAACTGTTTGCTCGCCGCGGGGATTAATGATCAGATCACCACAGAAATACTGCCCGCAGGCGAGTTTTATTATGCCGAAGACTATCACCAACAATACCTTGCCAAAAATCCGCAAGGATACTGCGGGCTGGGCGGTACCGGCGTGTGTTATTAATAAATCGAAAATAAAAAAAGGCGGCCGAATTGGCCGCCTTAAAAATTAGGAAGGATATAACGCAACTTTCAGCTATCGTGGCTCAAATATGAACCCTTAAAAGTCATAATAAGAATAGCAGTGGAAATTACAAATGAAAATGCGACAAATTGTCGCACCTTAAATATTAAATACTCGCTTTATTAATAGTCTTTAACACATTGATATTTATATAGTAACTAGCTGTATTTTTGGATTTCTTCCGATAAAAGTTAAAAGTTAACGTGACAAAATTTATTTTTATTTTCCGAAAAATCGTATTAAAAAAGCAACAAAACGGCGATTTCGTTGCGAAAAAACAAAATTTTTAGTGTGCTAAAAGTTTTATAGCGCTATAAAGTACCTTCTTTTTTTCAAAAAAAAACCGTTCCACCGAGTGCGCCCTTCTATATAAAAAAACAACGCTTAGTTTGCAAATCCAACATATTTTTTGTAAAAAATATTGTTCAATTTAATCTTGAATAATATTGGATGTTGCCTATTATTTTTCTTGTTTATTTTTTTTAATAAACAAAGTTAAATCTTACATTAACCAAAAAACTCTGACATTTAAGTTAATAGCTAAGGGGCGCATCGAAAAACCCACCCATGTTAAAATAGCATATCTACATAGCCGCTAGATTGATGCACACCACCATGATCAAAGAAAGCCTATTTGCCGCCGAAGAACGTGAAGCCAAACTCGATATGTTGGGCGACATTCTGCAAGTAATGGAAAAGCACGTGGACTTTGCGACCAT
>Ga0194120_10011978_pt1 | contig 10282 bp, 13 predicted proteins | sample TA2MahCa65mmetaG_FD_148642 | JGI IMG/M metagenome (GOLD analysis project Ga0194120, IMG submission 148642) | Freshwater microbial communities from Lake Tanganyika, Tanzania - TA2015019 Mahale Deep Cast 65m | ecosystem: Environmental > Aquatic > Freshwater > Lake | place: Tanzania: Lake... | reverse complement strand
CGCGCCCCAGCCGGCCTGGCCGCAGCCGCCGGTAGCGCAGCCGCCCATCTGGCAGCAGCCGGCGCCCCAGCCGGCATGGCCGCAGCCGCCGGTGGCCCAGCCGCCGGTGTGGCAGCCGATCCCCGGTCCCGAGCCCGGCGCAAACGGCGTCGTGGGGATCTTCGGGGCGATCGCCCAGATCGGCATGACGGTCTTCGGCGGGGTCATGAGCATCATCGACTGGTTCAAGTCGCGCCGGAAGAAGCGCCGCCAGCCGCAGCCGCAGCCTGCTCCGTTCCCGGTTCCGCAGCCCGCGCCGAACCCGGTACCGCCCCTGGCCGGCGGCAACCCGGCCCCGGCGGGCGCGGCCCAGGTGCGGCCCGCGATCGACCCGCAGGTGGCCGCCACCATCGCGCAGACCAATCAGGCGATCGCCCAGATCACCGCGGCCGTCGAGAAACTGGCCGCCGGCAAGGCCGTCGCGGCCGGGGGGCCGGCCAACGCGGCGCCCAGGCCGCTCGAGGCACCCGCCCCGGCGCCTGCTCCCGCGATTGCACCGGATCCGGGCTTCGCCCCGCCACCCGAGCGCAACCGCGTCCTGATGCAGATCATGGCGCAACTGGTCGGCCTGATGACCACCTTGACCGACCTTCTGGCCAAGCTCGTGGAAAAGAAAGCCAACTGACCGTCGCGTCCTGGTGGGGCCGGCTGAGACGCCGGCCCCACCGCTTGCTGGTCCGCCGAGGCCGGCACGGAGGCCGGCCCTACTGCTCTTCCAGGGCCGGCAGAGACGCCGGCCCCACTGCTCTTCCAGGGCCGGCAGAGACGCCGGCCCCACTGCTTGCTGGTCCGCCGAGGCCGGCACGGAGGCCGGCCCTACTGCTCATCCAGGGCTGGCCCTACTCTGGTGGGGCCGGCCTCCGTGCCGGCCTCGGCCAGCGTCAGCACCTCGAACGCCCGCAATGCCGGCTGCGCCAGGAGCCGTTCCCTGGCCACTCGGATCGCCACCTCTCCCGCATCGCAGCCCATCCAGCGCCGCCCGAGCTTCTCGGCGACCGCGAGCGTCGTGCCGGAGCCGCAGAAGAAGTCGGCCACCAGGTCGCCCGGGTGCGAAGACGCCGTGATGATGCGGCGCAGGAGGCTCTCGTTCTTCTGCGTCGGATACCCGGTCTTCTCCCGCGAGAAGCTCTTGATCTGGATGGAATCCAGCGAGTCGGCGCCCTTGAGGGCGTTCTCGCTCGCATTCGCGTTCCAGACATCCTCCATCGGCATCCCGGCGCCCCTGGGCAGGGCGCCGTCGCGGCGGCGATACCCGGCCGGGTACGGCACGTGCTGCTTGTTGAAGGTGAACTCCCGGGGATCGCGGGTGTAGAAGAAGATGAGGTCGTGGTTGCGGATCCAGTTGCGCGCGTTGGTCTTGTAGCCGGAGAGCCAGCCGATGCGCCAGACTATCTCGCGCTGGAAGCACCCGGGGCCGAAGAGTTCGTCGCAGACCAGCTTCACGGCGTGGCCCACGGTCGGATCGACGTGCAGGTAGAAGCTGCCGCGGGGCGACAGGAGGTCCCGCATGAGCTCCAGGCGAGGGGCCAGCATCGCCAGGAAGCCGTCCAGGCCGCCGGGCCAGGTGTCGCTGAATGCCGGCACGGCGCCGTCCGCCGAGCGGAATGCGTAGTCGACTCCGGTTGCGAAGGGCGGATCCGCGTAGACGAGATCCACCTGGCCGGCGAGAGTGCCGAGAAGGGTCGCCATGACTTCCAGGTTGTCGCCCTCGATGAGCAGGTTGGGCGGGTCACCACCCTCCCCGCATGCCTCGCGAAGCTCCAGGGGCCGCCCGGTGCGCGGCGCGGCCGACCGCCGGCCCTGCGGATCGTACTTGCCGGGCCAGATCAGTTCGGCCATGACGGGTTCCCGGCCGCCAGCACGACCTCGAAGGCGGGATCGGCGCCCAGCGCGTCTATGCGCCTGGCCGTCGTCTCGATGGCCAGATCGCCGACGTCGCAGCCGATCCAGCGCCGGCCGGCCTTCTGGGCGGCGGCGAGCGTCGTGCCCGACCCGCAGAAGAAGTCGGCGACCAGATCGCCCTCGTGGCTGCTCATCCGGATGAGCCGGTCGAGCAGGGCCTCGGGCTTCTGCGTGGGATAGCGCGTGCGCTCGTGGGAGCGCGACGCGAGCGTGAACTCCCAGACGTCGTCGATGCGCTTGCCGGCCGGATCGATGTAGTAGCGCTTGCCAAAGCGGTTCTGGACCCGGTAGATGCGCCCGTCGGCGTCGCGTTGCCACTTGCGGAGCGTCCGCTCCGGCCAGGGCTCGCGGATCTGGTTGAAGACCCAGGCGTCCGACCGAGCGTAGTGGAAGATGGTCGCGTGGTTCTTGATAAGGGCTCGCGCCGGCGCGCCGCTGGAAGTCTGGTAGTGCCAGATGATCTCGTCGATCAGCCGGTCGGGGCCGAACAGGTCGTCGAGCAGCAACCGCACATGGGCGTTGACGTGCCATCCGACGTGCACGAACAGGGAGCCTGTCGGGGCCAGCAGGTCGCGGATGAGCGCGAGGCGCGGCCGCAGCATCGCCAGGTAGTCGGGGATGCCCCCGTGCCAGGTGTCGTCGAACGCCCCGTAATCCACGCCCGACGCGTACGGCGGGTCGATGTAGACCAGATCGACCTGGCCGCCGAGTTCGGGCAGCAGGGCCGCCAGGACGTCCAGGTTGTCTCCCTGGTACAGCCGGTTGCTCCAGGTCACAGGTGGCCCTGGATCAGCGTCCACAGCCGCTGCGTGTTCATGCCCGACTGCGCGGAGAACAGGAGTACGGGGTCGGTGCTCTCCAGTTGCAGGCCCTCGGCCAGGGCGCGCCGGGCGCGCTCGCGCTCGGCGTTGCCTAGTTTGTCGGCCTTGTTGGCCACGATGACGAAGGGCAGGCCCTGGTGGCGCAGCCAGTCGAGCAACATGCGATCGAGATCGTCGGGCTCGCGGCGGCAGTCGAGGATGACCAGCACCAATCGCAAGGGTTCGCGCTCCGTGAGGTATTGCTCGATGACGCGGCGCCAGCGCTCGCGCTCGGCCTTGGACACCCTCGCGTAGCCGTACCCGGGCAAGTCCACGAAGTGGAAGGCGTCGTTGATCTTGTAGAAGTGCACCTCCTGGGTGACGCCCGGCGTCTGGCCGGAGCGCGCCAGCTTCTTGCGGTTCAGCAGGCAGTTGATCACCGAGGACTTGCCCGCATTGGAGCGGCCGGCGAGCGCCACCTCGGGCAATCGCCCGGCGGGGAACTGGGCGGCGCCGCGAGCGACGCCCGCGTGTTCGGCCTTGGTGACGCGCATGTCCTGAAGTATAATGAACGTATGATTCCAGCGTTCGGAACCGGAAAGAAGCCTCACTACGGGCTGTGATCCGTCCCCTCTCGTTTGTCTGTCCGACCTGCTATGGTCTCGAGAGGAGTGAATGCAAATGGCAGTCATGGATCCGACTCTTCCTCCCTACACGGATGAAGAGATAACCGCCCTGAAGCCCGCGGCGCCGCCCGAACTGCTGGCGCACAAGGATCTCGTGCGCGGCGAGTTCTGGCGCAAGCTACCCGCGTACCGCGACGTGGAAGAGTCGACCTTCCTCGACCATGCGTGGCAGACGCGCCAGTCCATCACGTCGCCCGAGAAGCTGATGGCGACCATCAAGGACCTGGTGTCGCCCGAGTTCCTCGAAGATGCCCGGCAGGGCTTCGCGCGTGCCCCGATGGCCGTGCGGGTGTCGCCCTACATGATGGCCTGCATCGACTGGGACGATCCTTACCACGACCCGATTCGCACGCAGTTCATCCCGCTTGGCAGCCGGTTGCTGGCCGACCACCCGATGCTCCGGCTGGATTCGCTGGGCGAGCAGGCCGATGCGCCCGTGCCGGGCCTCACGCACCGCTACACCGACAAGGCGCTCTTCCTGCCGCTCAACGTCTGCCCGGTCTACTGCCGGTACTGCACCCGGGCCTACGCGGTCGGCCTCGACACCGAGTCGGTCGACAAGGTGCAGCTCACCGTGGACCCGCGCCGCTGGGCCAAGGCGTTCAAGTACGTCGCCTCGCGGCCGGAACTCGAGGACATCGTCATCTCGGGAGGCGACGCCTACCAGCTTTCGCCCAGGAACTTGCTGCAGATAGGCGAGACCCTGCTCAAGATGGACAACATCCGGCGCATTCGCGTGGCCACCAAGGGCCCGGCGGTCATGCCGATGAAGATCCTCACGCACGGCGAGTGGACCGACGCGCTCACGCGCATCGTGGACCTGGGACGCACCCTGGGCAAGGAAGTGGCCCTGCACACGCATTTCGGCCACCCCAACGAGATCACCGAGATCACCGAACGCGCCGTGCGCATCCTCTCGGGACGCGGCATCGTGGTGCGCAACCAGAGCGTGCTCATCCGGGGCGTCAACGACAATCCCGAGACGATGCGCCTCCTGGTCAAGCGCCTCGGCCACCTCAACATCCACCCGTACTACGTCTACATGCACGACATGACCAAGGGGGTCGAGGATCTGCGCACGCGGGTGCAGACGGCCATCGACATCGAGAAGTACGTGCGGGGCTCGACGGCCGGCTTCAACACCCCGACTTTCGTGTGCGACGCGCCGGGCGGCGGCGGCAAGCGCGACGTCCACAGCTTCGAGTACTACGACCGCGAGAATGGCATCGCGGTGTACGTCGCCCCCAGCGTCAAGCCGGGGCAGATGTTCCTGTACTTCGACCCGATCGACACGCTGGCACCCGAGGCGCAGGCTCGCTGGGGCGATACCCGCATCTCGGAGGAATTGATCCGGGACGCCAAGCAGCGCGCCATGGACGCGGCGCGCTGAGCGACCTTCGCGCAATCTTTCGGCAATATTCACGCAACAAAACCCGGGAACGAGCCTCTCGGCCGGGTAAGGGGAGAGGTTTGGCTTGGGATTGGTTGCGAATGCCATTCGCGACGCCCTGATCGCCCATAGCAGGCGCGTCGATCGCCGGGAGCGGAACCAGCGGTATCCGCAGACGCGGCAGATGGTCCGGGGCCGCAAGGGTGCCCGGGCCGTGTTCCAGGGCCTTTGCATGTACGCCCTGGGCCACGAACTGTCGTCGGACTACCTCGAATCCCGCAAGGCCAAGGTGGCGTACCGTTGCCGGTGGTGCGACGCGACTCTCGATCGCGAGCGCCACTTCGGCCGCTGGTTGAGGGTACAGGCCGTTGAGCGCATCTGAATTGCGGATGATCCTGGCACGCCTGTTCGGCGAGGACCCCGAGGCCTCTAATGCCGACCGCGCCTTGAGCGGCGACGGCCTGGCCGGGCCGGCATTCGGCGGAAGCAGGGGCCGGCGCGAAGACCAGGCGCAGCATGGCAGCGTGCTCGGCGGCCGGGTCTATCCCCACGGGACAGGCCTGCTGGCCGCGCCCTAGCGAAGGTAGTAAAGCGCGATCCAGGCTACGATGATCGTGACGGCGAGCAACAGCAAGGTGCCGCCACGATACCGCGGCCAGGACTAAAACTTGTCACAAGGTTGTCATAACACTTCAGATCCCCGAGCCATCGAAGAACGTCTGGCCGATTGGCGCAATCGCCAGGTCGTCTACCAGGTCTTCGTCGATCGCTTCGCCAGCGGCCGAGAGATGGCGGCGCGCGCCGAACACTACGCGCACCCACGGCGCCTGGTGCCCTGGAGCGAACAGCCTTCGCGGGGGCGCTACCGGCACGACGTCGGGGCCTGCAGCCACGAACTCGCCTTCTGGGGAGGGGACCTGGCCGGCCTGACGGCAAAGCTAGGCTACATCCGCGATCTGGGCTGCAACGTCCTGTACCTCTCGCCGATCTTCCGCGCCCTGACGAACCACAAGTACGACACGGAGGATTTCGGAGCGATCGACCCGCAGTTCGGGAACGACGCGGACTTCGCAGCCCTGTGCGACCGCGCGGCCGACCTCGGAGTGCGCATCGTCCTCGACGGCGTCTTCAACCACGTGGGTCGCCGCCACGCGTGGGCGTCCCGGCCCGACTGGCTCACGGGCACCTGCTGGCGCGACGTGGGCAACCTGCCCGAACTTCGCCTCGAGAACACGGCCGTGCGCGAGGCCCTCTACGGCGCGCCCGACTCGGTGGTGCGGCGCTACTTGCAGCACGCCGCGGGCTGGCGGTTGGACGTCGCCTGCGATCTCGGTCCCGCCTACCTGGCGGAGTTGACCCGCGCGGCGCACGAGGCGCGCCCCGATGCGCTTGTGGTGGGCGAGTTCTTCAACTACCCGGCCGCATGGTTCGGCAGCGTGGACGGCGCCGTGAACATCTTCTCGGGAGCCGTGCTCCTGGATATGCTCAAGGGCGGCGCGTCTCCGGGGAAGGCCGCGCGGATCTTCGCGGACCTGGTTGCGGACAGCGGCATCGAACCGCTCCTGCGGTCCTGGACGGTGGTCTCCAACCACGACAAGCCCCGGCTGAAGACCGAACTCCCCGACCTGGCCGATCGCAAGGTCCTCTGGGCGCTGATGGTCGCCCTGCCGGGCGCCCCGCTCATCTACTACGGAGAGGAAATCGGCCTCGCCGGAGACAGCGACCCCGCGATGCGCGGGCCGATGGACTGGGACCTCGCGAACTCGGGCCGCGCCCCGGAGCAGCACGCGATCCGGAAACTCCTCGCCTTGCGCCACGCACAGCCCGCCCTGCAGGTGGGCGACTACGTGCCGATCGCCGCCGACCGCCTGCTGGCTTTCGCCAGACGCACCGCGAGCGCCCGCGAGACGGTCGTCGTGCTGTGCAACCCGGGCCGGGAGGAAGTCAACGAGCCGGTTTGCCCGCGCGACTCATGGTTGCTCGACTCCCTGCCCATGCGCGACCTGGTGGGCGGTGGGCACGCCAGGATGCAGTCGGGGCGCCTCGAGGCGCGGGTGCCGCCGCGCACGGTCCAGATGTGGGTCGCCGCCGAAGAACCAGCCGGCCGCTACAATTACCTCAAGCGCGTGCCCGGATGATCCTCGAAGCCGTCAAAACCGACATCACCAGACTCGCCGTGGATGCCATCGTCAACGCGGCCAACCGCACCTTGCTCGGCGGCGGCGGCGTGGACGGCGCCATCCACCGCGCGGCCGGGCCAAGCTTGCTGGTCGAATGCGCCAGGCTTGGCGGCTGCGCCACCGGCGACGCCAAGCTTACGAAAGGCTGCGACCTGCCGGCGCGCTGGGTGATCCACACCGTGGGACCGGTGTGGCACGGCGGCGAAAGGGGCGAGGCCGACCTGCTAGCAAGCTGCTACCGCCGCAGCCTGGAAGTCGCGAGCGAAGCCGGGGCGCGCTCGATCGCCTTCCCCGCCATCAGCACCGGCGTGTACGGCTACCCGATCGAGGCGGCGACCCGCATCGCGGTGGCCGAGGTGCGTCGCTCCGCGTCCGCCCACCCGGCGATCGAGAAGGTCGTGTTCGCATGTTTCTCGGATCGGGATCTACTGATTTACCAGGAGGTCTTAACAAGCGGTTAAGTTCTGGTAAACTCTAGAGCCATGAGGTTGCGGACGAGGCTCGGGTTACCGGTATTGCTGGCGCTGACCGCCTGCGGCAGCCCGTTCGCGGTGCGCCAGGCGCCACCTGGCTCCGGGCTCGCGGCCCGCGTGGCCGCGTCCGACGTCCCGCAGCCGCCATCGGAGTGGATCCCGTCGCCGCACTTCGACTCGCGGCCCGAGGGCGAGCGCATCGACACGGTGGTCTGGCACCACACTTCCAGCCGCGCCGACGCCCGCCGCATCGCGCAGTACTTCCAGAACCCCGCGGCCAAGGTCAGCTCCCATTACATCGTCGACCGCACCGGCTACATCGTGCGCTGCGTGCCCGACGACAAGCGCTCCTGGCACGCCGGCAAGAGCACGTTCCACGGCAAACCAAACGTCAACGGCTTCTCGATCGGCATCGAGATCGCCAACGTCGGCGACAACCAGGACCCGTACCCCAACGCCCAGGTCGAAGCCATCATCCACCTGACGGCGTGGCTGTGCCGCACCTACGACGTTCCCCTGGAGCGCATCACGCGCCATCGCGACGTCGCCATCCCGGCCGGCCGGAAAAACGACACGTCGGACAACTACCCCCTGGCCTACGCCACGGGCGGCGTGCGCGCCGTGCTGGCCGGCGAGCCGCTGCCGCCCAGGCCCGAGCCTGCAAGTCCGCCCGGCTACGACCCGACCTGGCGGTTCTACACGACCCAGCCGGGCGATACGTGGGACGGTATCGCCGACGCCGTCCTGGACAACCCAGTGCGCGGGTTCGAGATCCGCGAAGCCAATCCGCACGTCAAGGTCTTGCGACCGGGCCAGCAGCTTCGCATCCCGACCGATTTCGACGCCTTCTTCAGGCGCTTCCCGGCCGGAATCGGCCTGTTCGCTCCGGCGCTGCGCGGCTGATAGCTTACCCCCTGGACTTCGCGCGGCGCGGAGATACCCTCAGACCGCGACGAGACGGGAGGTGGGCCGGTGAAAGCGACACTCCACAAGAACCTGGCGAGCCCGGACGAGACCCGCATGTTTGAGAAGGGCCGGGTGGACCTGGTGCGCCTGGATGGCGACGTCGTGGGCCGCTTCATGCTCGAACCGGGCTGGCACTGGGAGGAGCACGTCAAGCCCATGGTCGGGACCGACTGGTGCGAGGTCGAACACTACCAGGTGGTCCAGTCCGGACGCCTGCACGTAAAGGAATCGGACGGGGCCGAGTTCGAGATCGGGCCGGGCGAGGTGGCCCACGTGGCGCCGGGGCATGACGCCTGGGTGGTGGGAGACGAGCCCTTCGTGGCGATCGACTGGGGCGAGGCGGGCAAGTACGCCAAGCGCTAGCCGCTACTCGCCGATGATCTTGACCAGCACCCGCTTCGGCCGCCGGCCGTCGAACTCGCCGTAGAAGATCTGCTTTATTCCAGGGGCTTGACGAGCACCTGTAATCCAGCACCGCCCACCCCACGTCCATGCGCTGAAGGACGGCGGCGACGCCATGATCGACACCGCCAGCGTCACTCTGCTCCAGGTCGCTGGGATGGGCAAGGCGGATGCGGCAGCGGCCTTGCGGATCGCAGGCGAGCACCGGCAAGAACTGATGGAGGCTTGGAGGAGGTTTCATGGCTAGGGCTGACTTCGACGCCCGGCTTGAGCGTGCTACAGCCGCAGCCAAGAAGTCCATCGCAGGCCCGACGGCGGTTCGGGAAATGCAGTATCGGGCCGTTCCCGAACCTGCCTTGGCCCTGACCCTCAACAGCGGCTTCCAGTGCTTGGTTCCCGTTGCGCCAGCTAGCGAGCTTGCGGGAGCTAGTGCCGAGCAACTGGCCAAGGTCGAGGTGACGCCTCTGCGGAACGCCCTGGCCTGGGTTGACCTCGATGTGTCGATCTACGTCCCCGGCCTCCTGGCAGAGATTCTGGGCCTCGTGGATCCGGCGGCGGCGGGACGGAAAGGCGGGGCCAGCAGATCGGCGGCCAAGGCTGCGGCGGTGAGGGAGAACGGGAAGAATGGCGGGAGGCCGAGGAGGAGGCCGTCCTGACCGCTGGCATTCGACCATAACTCGAGCGAAGATTTCGGGCAAGTCGGGCATTCGCCGGTCGAAGGGCGGTATCAGGCTTCATCGGCCCTCGAAGGGTTTGCTATTATCAGGTTGTGCTATCCCGAATTCGGGGGTGACGCCGTGACCGACAAGGAACTGGAACAGGCAGGCCGGGAGCTACTCATCCTTGAGACCTTGGCCAAGATTTCAGCCCTCCGGCAGGAGATCGAGGGCTATGAGCGGCGCTACGGAAGCTTCGAGGCCCTCCAGGCGAAGACGAGCCGCACCGGCGAAGAGGATTTCGACCTTGACGACGCTTGCAATGCCTGGCGCTGGGCACAGGAGCACCTCACCTCGCTTGAGGACCGGCTAAAGACGCTCCGCTCGGATGCTGCATAGGGCCCTCGGTCAGTATCCGGGCCTGGCCTCGGCCATCGAGGTCAAGCGGTTTGAGCACACCGCCACCACCTACGCCCTGGTCGCCATAGCAAAGCTGCGTGACGGCTCGATCCTGGTGATCCGTGACTACCTCTTTGCAGACGGGACGCAGAAGTACGCCTATCACTGGCAAGCGTCCGATGGAGCCTTGCTGGGCCGTTGGGACAACGAGGCGCACTGGCCCGAGGTGGCCACCTTCCCGCACCACTTCCACCCGTCGACCGGACCGGTGGCGGCCTCATAGCGCGGCTCTGATGACTTCGCTCCGGCATCGCGGCCGGCACGGAGGCCGGCCCCACCCGTTGCATCGGTGGCGCAGGCCTCCGTGCCTGCGTCCGATAGGCGCCAGG
>Ga0194120_10011977_pt1 | contig 10282 bp, 6 predicted proteins | sample TA2MahCa65mmetaG_FD_148642 | JGI IMG/M metagenome (GOLD analysis project Ga0194120, IMG submission 148642) | Freshwater microbial communities from Lake Tanganyika, Tanzania - TA2015019 Mahale Deep Cast 65m | ecosystem: Environmental > Aquatic > Freshwater > Lake | place: Tanzania: Lake... | reverse complement strand
TGGATACAGTCAGGTCGCCGCGGCCGCGCGGACGCGCTTGGACCAGAGGGCGATCAGCGGCGTGAGCACCATCGTCGGTGCGATCCAAATCACCCAGCTTGGACTGAAGCGGACATTCACCACGAGGAACGCAGTGATGACGGCGATCATCGCGCCCATCATGCGAGTCATATGAACGGCGATGCGGTCCGCGCCAACCGCAGGGTGCGCGATCCGACGGAGGTCGTTCACTGCCAGCAACATCCCGATCACACCGAATAGGAGCAGCACGATTCCGCCCGATTTGCCGCGCACAAGCGCGAGGGCCCCCCATGCGAGCATGGTGGCAGCCGCCACAATCATGATGATGGACGCAGTGCGATCGGCCCATGCGTACGAGCTGCGAGGACGAACCGCCTCACGCCAACCAGCGAAGGCGAGATAGCCACTGAGTATCGCAACCAAGAGGAGCAGCAGAAGCACTTGATCGCCGATGAACGAGAGCGGAAGGGCGGTCAAGCAGATGCCGAGCATTCCCCAGACGAAGGCTCGGCCCGCAAGAATGTGCGCTTGGTGGGGGAGCCGCAGTGCCTTGAACGATGCGGCCAGGATGCCAGACGCGAGGCATAGACATCCTGCGCCGATGTGAGCCGTGAGGAGGGTTGTTTGGAGTGCGCCGTCGATGGTTGGAAGGTATGTGGACGGCGAAGCGCTTGTGCGGGACTTTGATGCATGTTTGCGGACGGCGAAGGCGTTCGCGAAAGGTCCGAAGGCGTGGGCGCAGTTCGATAACCGCCGCTGATTTGCCAATTGCCACTCTTTGGAGACAGAGAGGTTGACAAGCTAGAATCCAGGGTTAGGTTGTGAGAGTCCTTGCTTTGGTCATGCGCGGGGGCTGCTTCACTGGTATGCCGAAATCTCGCCACGGAGACTGATCACCATGCCAAGATTCACTTTGCCAATTGGTACGGCCCTTCTCGCCTGCGTGCTCTGGACTCCAAGGCTCCTCGCTGCGGGCGATGGTGTCGATGGTCACGCCGCAATTGGAGTACAGCAGCCGGCACAGGAGTCGCTGCCGAGCCTGAGCCAACAGTTCGGCATTGAGTTCATTCCAGCACCAGAGCATCTGCTGCCGCCGCAGGACAACGAGTACTTCCTCGAGGAGGACATCCTCCTCGGCAACGGCAGCGGACCGAACCCGCTGCGCTTCGCGATCCCAACTCCTGCAGCTCTCGACATCGGCAGCGGCGAGTGGATCCACTTGGATGGCGGCCGCCTCTGGCGAACCGTGATCTCTGCGCCCAATGCGACGACCGCTCGCCTGCACCTGAAGGGCATCGATCTGTCGGCGGGTCAGCAACTTCGCATGTCGGCGCCCGGCTGGGCTGACTCGGTGATCGGTCCCATCGAGGGCAAGGGCGAGTTTGGCACTGGCGAGGTGTGGAGCCTTTCGCTCCCGACGGCCAAAGTGCTGCTGGAGTGGTTTGTGCCCGATGGAACGGTGGCGAAGGAACTTCCCTTCACCGAAGCGGACTACTACCACGGCTACCGGCAGATCTGGAAGATCGATGAAGGCGGCGCGGAAGGCGGCGTCGCGGTCGGCTCCTGCCATCTCGATCCAATTTGCTTCTCAACCTGGTCGAACGAGTCCAACGGCACGATCCGCCTGATCTTCTCTGGCTCGCTCTGCTCGGGTCAGCTGACGGCGACCACTGCGACGGACGAGACGCCGTACGTCACGACGGCGAGCCACTGCGTCTCGACGCAGTCCACTGCCAACAGCTGCCAGTTCAACTTCTTCTATCGGCGCAACACCTGCGCCGCGTCGGCGACTGCCGCAGCCGGCAGCAATGTCACTGGCGGCGACCTCGTCGTCACGTACAGCGCAAGCGACTGCACGCTGCTCATGATCCGCCCGACGCTCCCGGCCAACGTCGGTTGGGTCGGCTGGACCAACAACAATGTTTCGACCAACACTGCGTCGACGTGCCTGCATCACCCAGACGGCAGTTACCAGCGCATCTCATTCGGCACGAAGAACGCCACCTCGTTCCCCTGCGGCAGCCCGCAGTCGAACTGGTCGAGTCTCTCGTGGAACTCCGCGACCCAGTACGGCGTGACCTCGATCGGCGTGACCGAAGGTGGCTCGTCGGGTAGCGCGATCTACCGCAATTCGGACCGACGCATGTACGGCGTCCTGACCTGCGGCGGCAGCTCGTGCAGCAGCACCAGCGCCGACGACGGCTACGGACGCCTCGATGTGGCGATCAGCAGCGGCGGCTTCGCGACGCCGCTCGCGGCGGGTACCGACGATACGCGGGAGCCAAACGATTCGTGCGCCGCACCGAACGCCCTGACCAACGGCACATACAGCAGTCTCGTCGTCAAGCGCCTGGACGAGGACTGGTACCAGATCTCGAGCGCGCCCGGCACGGGCGTCTCGATCAGCGCCACGTACACCCACGCCAACGGCGACATCGATCTCGAGTTGTTCAGCGCCTGCGGCGGAACGGCGATCGCGAGCGACTTGGGCAATGTCAACAATGCATCGATCAACTACACGAACACGAGCGGCAGCAGCCAGCTCTTCCTCCGCGTGTTTCTGGGCAGCGACACTCGCAACGACTACACCCTGACGCTGTCTTCATCGGGATCGCCGCCACCGGCGAACGATGAGTGTGCGGCAGCCATCACGATCAATTCTGGGAACACCACCTTCAACACGTCCACTGCGACGAATTCGGCGTTCGCGCTGCCGACGACCTGCACCGCAAACGGCGATGGTCTGATCGTGAAGGACATCTGGTACAAGTTTGTCGCCCCCTGCTCAGGCAGAACAACGGTGTCGACATGCGGGCTCGCGGCCTTCAACACGCGGCTCGCGGTGTACGGACCGAGCACAGCTTGCCCGGGGACTTCGACCCCCGTGAATGCGTGCAATGATGACGGCGCAGGGTGTGCGTCAGGCACATCTTCGCTGTCGTTCGTATCGCTCATCGGAGGTACCTACTACTTCCGTGTCGGTGGCGCGACCGCGGGTGGGTCAGGCACCTTGGCCGTTGCTTGCTCTGACTGCGCCGCAGACCTCAACGACGATCTGTACACCGATGCGGCGGATCTCGCCGTGTTGCTCGCGAACTGGAACAACAGTGGACAGGGCGATCTCGACAACAGCGGAACCGTCGACGGAGCTGACTTGGCGGAAGTGCTGAGTGCGTGGGGCGCCTGCCCGTAGCGCCTCCGATCGATTGAATCACACTCAAGGCCACCGCCCGACGCGGTGGCCTTGTTCATTTCGCCCCGACGGGCAGGGTGGCGCGTTCGATCGCACTCCGGCGTTACCCTGCGCGCATGATGGCCACGCTGCTTGCTGCGTCGCTCGCCATCGCCGCACCGCCGACCGAGGCCGAGCAGATCGCGCTCTGGGCCAGCGACCGCGATGCGCGTATGGCGTGGTGGCGCGATGCGCACTTCGGGATGTTCATCCACTGGGGGCTCTACTCGCCTGCGGGCGGTTTCTGGGATGGCAAGCGTTACGAGCAGCACTACGCGGAGTGGATCCAGCACTGGGCCGCGGTGCCTTGCGCTGAATACGCGCGGCAGATGAAGCCACGCTTCGCACCCGAAGTCGGCTTTGCCGACAGGTGGGCTGAACTTGCGCGCGCGGCGGGAATGTCCTACGCAGTCATGACCTCGAAGCACCACGACGGCTTCACGCTCTTCAATTCCAAGGAGCCGTACTCGCTGTCGAATGACATCGCCGGCGGAACAAACATCTCGCCCGCGGGACGCGATGTTGCGCGCGAGTTCGCCGACGCGATGCGTGCACGCGGCCTCAAGGCGGGCTTCTACTACTCGCTCCTCGATTGGCAGCACCCCGATGCCTATGAGATGGCGCTGCCGGCGTATCCCAAGTCAGACCGGCCGCGTGACCATGCGCGGTATCTCGCGTACCTCCGCGGCCATGTGAACGAACTGCTTGCCAACTACGGTCCGCTCTCGACGATCTGGTTCGACTACTCCGATCAGGTTCATCAGGGCGCGGCCTGGGGTGCCGCGCAGCTCATGGCCGATCTGCGGGCCAAGCAGCCAGCGATCCTCGTCAACAACCGACTCTTCGTCGGGCTCGAGAACAAGAACGGCGACTACGGCACGCCGGAGAAGTATGTGCCGCCGACCGGACTGCCCGGCATGGACTGGGAGGTCAACCACACGCTCAACGAGAGCTACGGCTTCAGTGCGCACGACATGAACTGGAAGGACGCCACGACCGTGGTGCGCCTCCTCAGCGACATCGTTTCCAAGGGCGGCAACCTGCTCCTGAACATCGGCCCCGATGCGCACGGCCGCGTGCCGGAGCAGGCCGAGCGTGCGCTCCGCGGCGTGGGCGCATGGATGACGGTCAACGGCGAAGCGATCCGGGGCACGACGGCGAGCCCGTTCCAGCGGCTGTCATGGGGACGAGCGACGCAGAAGCCCGGCGTGCTCTACCTGCATGTGTGGGAGTGGCCCAAGGACGGCCGCCTCGTCGTACCGATGCAGGGCAAGGTGCGCGGCGCGCGACTCCTCGGCAGCGACGCGCCCATCCGCGCGGCGTCGAGCGATCAGGAGGCGGGTCGGTTGGTCGTCGAACTGCCGGCGAAGCCCGTCGATCCTGCATGTTCCGTGGTGCGGCTCGATCTCGATGGCGATGTCCTGCCGATGTCGTTCCTCGTCTTCCCGGATGCGAGCGGAACGCTCTCGCTCACGCCGCACGATGCCACGCTCGATGGGCCATCCATCCGCGTCGAGCGCATGGGCGTGATCGGCGATGTGACACACAACATTGGCTATTGGCTCGATCCCGTGGCCACGGCCGCGTGGCCGATCGGAATCGGTGCGTTGCAGGGCGGCAACTACCGCGCCGAGGTTGACCTCGCGTGTACCGACGCTGCAGCCGGTTCGCGCATGAGGCTTGAGATCGAGGGTGGTGCGGGGGCGCCAGAGTTCACGGTGCCCGCGACCGGCGGCTGGCAGTCGTACCGCACGATCGACGTCGGCCGCGTGGAGCTGCCGATGGGTTCGCACCGCGCCATACTTCGTGCGCTCTCGAAGCCCGGCGAAGCGGTCGCGAACATCCGCTCGATCCGCCTCATCCGCGTGGACGAGCCGTGATCCGAGGACAGCCGACGCTCAGGCTGATCTACTGCATGGACCGACCAACCGTTTGATGCAGAGGGACCACGATGCTGAAGACCACTCGCAAAGTGACCGCGCCCGCGGTTGTATGCGCACCCGGTGTTGAGCGGGGCCGGATGCGAAGTTGGCGTTGGCCCGGCTCGGCCGAATCGCTGTCGTGAACTCATGCGACACACACGCACACTGGTGATCGTGGGTTGCGCGGTTGCACTCGCCTCGGCGGTGGGTTGCACCAGAATCCACATCAAGGAACCGGTTCAGATCGAAGTGATCGACGCGATCTCGCTGGAACCCGTGCCTGACGCTCGAGTCGAGCACGGTGTGCCCACCTCGAAATTCGAGCGGGAACTCCGCGAGAACGGCACAACGGATGCGTCCGGCATTGCGTCCATCAACTCGATCCGCCTCGTCGACGATGCATGGTGGTGCATCCGGCGAGGGAACGCGGCCGCGGATCAGTGGGCGCCTTACTACGAAGGCGCGGGTTGGTCGCAGATGCCACCGGAGTTCACGCTCGTGGCGTCTGGCGTCGGCCGCACCCGCTACCGCGCCCCACTCTGGCCGGACATCCGAGTCGCAATCGATGTTCCGGCGGGCTACCGCGGGATCGTCGCCTGGAGTGCCGTCGAGGCGGACGTCGGTGCCGACTCAGGATGGCTGCCACCCGAGGATCTACGCCCGGCGAGGCTCCATGGCGATGAGTTCTATCGAGCCATCGCTCGCCCGAACGATGCCGGGGCAGTCGCACACCCGACGTCCGTCGCTGGAGTGCCTGGCTACAAGCCCACCACCTTCGAACCCTGGACCAGCCCGGCGATCTCGATGGATGGACAGCGGATGAACGTCGTCGATTCGGATACCGCGCTGAACGATTCCTTTTGGTGCGCGGACTCGTCCATGAACGTTGGCGGATCGTGGGAACCGATCCCGATGGACAACACACTTGTGCGCGCGTGGAGGCTGCGGGCTCACCGCATTCGGGGCGCGCCCGATCGGTACTGGGGCCCGGAGTTCGCATGGTTCATCGGATCGCTCGATGATCTGCGCACATGGGCGGCAGCACGCGAGTTGACGCCGCTCGATCGCTACACCGGCAGACCCGTGGACTCAGGCGATCCAGCCGCCACCCGCGTGTATGCGGCAGGCAAACTCTTGCCGCTCATCCCGGTGGCGAAGTCGCCGAGTCCGCCGCCCTCCTGGCGGGTCGAGCGCGTGTTCGCGAGGAGGTATTGAGCGTCGCCGTTGCTTGTGCAAACCACAGGGACAGGGACCTCGATTCCCTCATCGTCGCCGCTGAAGAAGGCACTGCATCGACAGTGAACGAGGGCTGATCCACACGGACCAACCCTCACCTCTTTGGTCCCACGCGGTCGGCCATCGCATCGCTCGTGCTCGCATCGGCATCTCCCGGCTCAAGTTCCGGAAGAACGGTCGGACGAGCCGTGCGGTCAGGATGCCCACTCGCTGAGAAGGATTCCCAGATCGGATCCGTTCACGATTCCGTTCCAGTCGAGATCGGCGTCGCAGTAGGGCGGCGCGTCGCACGGACCCCATGCGCTCAGCAGCGTGCTGAGGTCGGCACCGTCCACCACGCCGTCGCCGTTGAAATCGGAGGGCTTCATCGCGCGGAACCAGACCCGCGAGTACGGGGATCCGAGCATGAAGTTGAGCAGTTGCGTGCCGACCTTCGTCACGCCCGAGGAAGAAGGATGCGTGCCGTCCTGCGAAAGGTCGGCGCACGCCCAGGTGTCGCCCTCGCCGTTGGGCGTCAGGCCGTCGGCCCAGAGATACGGTCCCCACATCATCACGGGCGCATCGACGCCGGCCACGAGCGCACCGTATCCGTTGCTCGGCGGATTGCCCGCGGTCTGGGAGATCTGCTCGCCGACCGCCCATTTCACGGCGAATCCGCTTTCGTAGGCGTAGGGCTCTGGATTGAGCAGCGTGCTCGCGTAGCCGGCGTAGATGCGGCTCGAGTGGAACGCGAGCTTGCAGTTCGGGTATCGCACTCGCACCGCGCGGGCGATCGACGCGATCTGCTTGGAGAGCACGATCGCGTCGGCGTTCGCGTTCGGAAGCGACAGGGTCGGCGATGGGTTCGCCACCTTGATCCAGACCACCTGCACCTGCGCCTCGGAGAGTCCCTGCGTCGCGAGTTCCTGCGTCTTCACGCGCTCGTAGTTCGCATCTGCGGGACTGTCCCAGGTGGCAGCGCTCTGACCGCCGGCGGCGCCGTCGACGAACACGAGCCAGGTGTGATCGGTGTTGGGATTGGCGAGCGCCTGTCCCGTGAACGAGTGCGGCGCGCAGGGCGGACCGCTGCCGCTGCAAAACTCCTGCGTGGTGTTGCTCATGCCGATCGAGAGCATCACGATCTTGCCGCCGGCGAGGCTCACGGTGCCGTCGGGCAGCCGTGGCTGGATCTGAACGGCGCTCAGGCCGGCGAGCGCGTGGTGCTGCAGCGGCGGAGCGTTCAGGCCGTTCGGGTAGAGGCCGCCCTGGTACTGACCGAGATAGAGATTCGCGCCCAGATCGGTAATCGCTACGAGACCGGTCGAAGTCTGCGTGCAATCGGCACCATGAAGCGTCGCCACGAGGGCGAGCGCGGCACCCGAGGCAACGGTGCGAGTCAGCGAGCGTGTCGAGCGGCAAGGGGCGGCGAGCGACGGATGGTTCTTCATCTCGAGGCCTCCATGGGGTTCTAGGCGTCCCCAAGTTGTCGATCGGCGTCAGGGCGTCGACTCCTCCTCGGCGTTGCGGCGAAAGCAAGAGCCGAGGCTGAAACGATGGTGACGGCGGAAGGGCGGTTCAGGAACATTGATTGACTCCGGACAAACGGGAAGACCAACAGAGTGTGCTCGCACCAAATCAGCCGAGTCCGACGGCGGGCGGCCCTTGTGGCTTCGAGCATTTGACGATGGATGCTGAAGCCCAACCTTCGGTTCGCGTCAGCGTGCCGAAGCGACCTCCCCCTTTGCCAGCGAAGTCCGACCCCTTCTCGGTGCGGGCTTTCGTCAGCAACCAGAGCAAGAGGACTTCACCTCACCTCTGATCCTCTGAAACATAGCTCGATCTACGTCAAAGGCAAGGAACGCTTAAACCATTTTAGGAGCGTCGTCTGCGCACCAAACCGCCTGCGGCGAGCAGGGCCACGGCACATTCGGCGCAGTGTCGACGATGTGTCCGTGGGTGCATGCCACCACGAGACCCCAAAACAACAACCCCCGAGTCTCGCGACCCAGGGGTTCTGCGAATAGCGGGGGCTGGATTTGAACCAACGACCTCCGGGTTATGAGCCCGACGAGCTACCAGGCTGCTCTACCCCGCAGTAGGACGGGCGAGCGTAGTCAGGAGTTGGGTGCGAGTCAACGCTGCAGCCGCCGCGAACGGGGCCAAAGCAGTTATCAGCCGTTCCCGTGCGCATGCAAAAAGTCTGATTTCAGTGGACGCCTGTTGCGCAATAGCCGAATAGATCGTTCGCCTCGGGCCCGTGCCTGAGATGCATCCCTCGCACTTCGCCCCTCTGGCACCCCACCTCGCCCATGACAACAGAGCAATATCGAATCCGGAAGTACCCAAACCGCCGCCTCTATGACACGCGGCGCAGCAAGTTCATCACGTCGGAGGAGCTCTACTCGCTTGTCCGGTCTGGGAACAAGATCCACGTGACGGATAGCGCAAGCGGCACTGATATCACGAACATCGTTCTTCTCACCACGGTCATTAACCGCGACCCGGCCCGCATCCTGGCCATTTCATCGGATGTCTTTCATACCATGGTCGTGGGCGGCAACGAGGGCGGCACACCAGTCGCCCGCACATCCGCTGCGCCAGCCTGAGCCGCGGGTGCCGCGCCCGCAGCATCGTCGTCGGTGAGGGGTACGAGTCGCTGCAACCGACGAACCTCGGGGAACGCCAGCGCCGTTGCGCCGACCACAAGCAGCGTTCCCACTCCACCGCTGACCACACTGAACACGGGGCCGAGCAGGCGCGCCACGAGACCGCTCTCGAACGCCCCGACCTCATTGCTGCACTCGATGAAGAGCGAGTTGATGGCGCTCACTCGTCCGCGAAGTTCATTGGGTGTTCGCGTCTGCACGAGCGTGTGCCGAACGACAACGCTGATGTTGTCGAACGCGCCCGACAGGAACAGCATCACCATGCTGAGCCACGGTGCCGTCGATACGCCGAAGATGATCATCGTCACACCGAAGAGCGCCACGGACAGCAGCAGCGATCGTCCTGCGTGCTGCATCGTCGGTCGCACGGCAAGCCAGATCGCCATCACCAGCGCGCCGAGATACGGCGCCGCCTTCAGCACGCCAAGCAGCGCTGGTCCGCCGTGGAGGATTTCGTCGGCGTAGATCGGAAGCAGCGCCGTCGCGCCGCCGAGCAGAACGCCGAACATGTCGAGCGTCAGCGCGGCGAGAATCGTTCGCTCGCGTCGGATGTGGCTCATGCCAGCAAGCATGGCGCGCAGCGTCATCGTGCGCCGCTGCGGGGGCGGCTCGGTGGGGTCGAGGCGCATGGCAAACGCTGTGGCAAGCAACAACAGCAGCGCCGAGACAGTGAGCACCTGCCACGACTCCAATTCCCACTGGAGAAGCGCTCCCGCGATCACGGGGCCCGACACGGCGCAGAACTGGAAGATGCCGCTGTTCCAAGCGATCGCGCTCTCGAGCATGTTCGCCGGCACGAGCAGCGGCACGAGCGAGTGTCGGCTCGGTCCATTGAACGACCGCACGCATCCGGACAGTGCGAGCAGCGCGTACCAGACGGTGGGCCCCGCGTGCTGCCAACTCGCCCATGCGAAGCAGGTTGCAATGCCGACGAACGCCAGTTGCGTGATGATCAGGATGCGTTTACGGCTGAAGGTGTCGGACGCGTGACCTGCGACCAGCGCGAGCGCGATCACAGGCAGCGCGCGTGCAAGCCCAGCAATGCCAAGCACGAGCGCATCTTCCGTCTGCTTCCACAGATCCCAAAGAACGACCGTCGCGAGCATCTGCAGCGCCACTCCGCTGCACAGGAACGAACACGCGAAGAGCCTGTAGTTGCGCACTCGAAGTGTGCGCATCATCGATTCAGGGAGCACGGCGCGAAGGTACTGGAGCGGAGCGGCGGT
>Ga0194120_10011976_pt1 | contig 10283 bp, 8 predicted proteins | sample TA2MahCa65mmetaG_FD_148642 | JGI IMG/M metagenome (GOLD analysis project Ga0194120, IMG submission 148642) | Freshwater microbial communities from Lake Tanganyika, Tanzania - TA2015019 Mahale Deep Cast 65m | ecosystem: Environmental > Aquatic > Freshwater > Lake | place: Tanzania: Lake... | reverse complement strand
CTTGACGAGATCCGCCCGTAGACAGAACGACGCACTCTACTTCCAGGGTAACTGTGCGAGACTACGCAGGAATCTGTCTGGCGAGTCGGGGAACTTCAGGCTAGATTCCGGCGGATGATCGCGCTCGCGCTCCTCTTCTGCCTCCTCGGCTTGCTGTTGTTCTGGCGCGTCCCCGTCCCGAAGCGAGCGCGGTCGAAGCACGAGCCTTCCGTCTCGGTGGTCATCCCGGCTCGAAACGAAGAGAGGAGTCTCGGCAGACTCCTCGCGAGCCTCGCGCGACAGGAGCCGCCGGTCGCCGAGGTGATCGTCGTCGACGACGATTCCGTGGACTCGACGGCGCGCATCGCGGTCGAAGGCGGCGCCGTCCTGCTGCGCTCGCGCCCGCTGCCCGCGGGTTGGACCGGCAAGCCTTGGGCCTGCTGGCAGGGCGCCGAGCGCGCGCGCGGAGAGCGTCTTCTCTTTCTCGATGCGGACACCTGGCTCGAGCCGCACGGCGTCGCCGACATCGTCGAGGAGCACGGGGAGCGGGGCGGGCCCCTCTCCGTCCAACCGTACCACTGCATGTCGAGGGCCTACGAGCGTCTGGGAGCTCTATTCAACCTGATCACAATGATGGGGTTGGGGGCTTTCACGATCGCCGGAGATCGGCTGCCAGCCCGAGCCGCCTTCGGCCCCTGCGTGATGACGTCCAGGGAGGACTACTGCCGGGTGGGCGGCCACGAGCGCGCGGCGGGAGCGGTGCTCGAAGGCTTTCCGCTCGGACGGGCGTACTCCTCGAACGGACTCCCGCTACGCTGCCTCGGAGGCCGTGGCTGCGTGAGCTTCCGGATGTATCCGGGGGGCCTCCGGGAGATGGTCGACGGGCTCGCAAAAGGGTTCGCAACCGGAGCGGGAGCGATCCCGTGCTGGCTGTTGGTCGCCGTCGTCGCGTGGGTGACGGGCGCCGTGTCGACCACGCGCCACGCTCTCGCTCTGTCCGCCGGGACCGGCGTCGAGTCGACGGCCTGGCTCGCCGTGGCTGCGCTCTACGCCGGGCAGATGCGCTGGATGCTCACTCGCGTGGGGAACTATGGATGGTGGCCCGCCGTCCTGTTTCCGATTCCGATCGCGTTCTTCATCGGCGTGTTCGTGCTCTCGTTCTTCCGGACGACGCTGCGGAAGCACGTCTCGTGGAAGGGGCGAGCGGTGCGCACGGGATGAGCTCCTGGCAGGTCATCCGGCTGCCGACCCTCTGGACGATCCTGCTCGACATCGCCGCCTGGTTCGTCATCCATATGGGCGTGGTGCTCGCCATGGTGTCCCTCCCGGCCGAGCGATTCGATCCTCGCGGCTGGGCGTTCCGCCCGCGCGCCTGGGAGCGCGGAGGGCGGCTCTACGAGAGGCTCTTTCGGGTTCGTGCTTGGAAGGAAATGCTGCCGGATGGCGCGGATCTCCTCCGCTGGCGGAGCTTTCGCAAGCGGCATTTCGAGCAGAAGACGCGCGACTACCTCGAACGCTTCGCTCGCGAGACGTGCCGCGCGGAGAGCACCCACTTCCTGACCATGGTCTGGGCTCCGCTCTTCTTCCTGTGGAATCCCGTCTGGGTCGGTTGGCTGATGGTCGCGTACGCCCTCGCCGAGAACCTGCCCCTCATCCTCGTGCAGCGCTACAACCGCATCCGGCTCGAGCGCGCGCTCTCCAGACGTCGCGTGCGCTCTTCATGATCGAGCTCGACGATCTCAGCGTCTCGTACGGAAGCCGGCTCGCGGTCGACCGCGTTCGGCTGCAGGTGGCGGCGGGAGAGTTCGTCGGCCTTCTCGGGCCGAACGGTGCAGGCAAGACCTCGCTCCTGCGAGCGCTTTGCGGCCTCGTCCCGCCCTCCTCGGGTCGCGTCTCGGTCGGCGGGCTCGACCCGCGGCACGAGCGGGTGGCGGTGGCACGGTGCCTCGGGTTCGTGCCGCAGGACCTCGCGTTCTATCGTGCCCTCACGGCCCGCCAGAACCTCGAGCTGTTCGGTCGCCTGCACGGGCTCTGGGGCGCGTCGCTCGCCAGTGCCGTCGCACGCGTGCTCGATCTCGTGCAGCTCCGCGAGCATGCCGACGAGCGCACGCACACCTACTCCGGCGGGATGAAGCGCCGTCTGAACGTCGCCATCGGTTTGCTGCACGAGCCGTCGGTGCTGGTCCTCGACGAGCCGACCGTCGGGGTCGATGCTCAGAGCCGCAGCGCCCTCCTCGACTGCTTCGAAGCCGTCGGACGGTCGGGAGCCGCAGTGCTCTACACCACCCACCTGATGGAGGAGGCGGAGCGTCTCTGTGATCGCGTCGTCATCCTCGACGGGGGGAAAGTGATCGCGGCGGGCCCGCCCGCGGTGCTCATCGAACGCTTCGGGGCCGGCGTGCTGCGGGTCCGCTTCGATCGCGCGCCGCCGGCGTCCCTCGCGAGCGACCTCGTCGAACGGGAGCTGGCAAAGGAAGCGACGGGCGTCGGCGATGGTCTCGATCTCGCGGTGGATCGCCCGGAGCCGCTGCTCGCCGCGCTGGCCGAGCGAGCCGCCGCCGCAGACCTGACCATCGAGTCGCTCGAGCTCCCCGAGGCCACGCTGGAGGGCGTTTTTCTCCGGCTGACCGGGCGCCGGTTGCGGGACGAGATCTGAGCCCGCGATGCTCCGCCCCATCCTCGCGCTGGTGCTGAAGGAGTTCCAGGTGCTCGGTCAGGATCGTCCGGCCCTGGCACTGCTCTTCCTCATGCCGGCGTTCTTCATCGTCGTCATGAGTCTGGCGCTCGGGAACGTGTTCGAGGCCGGAACCGTGGAGCGTCCGCTCGAGCTCGTGGTCGTCGACGAGGACGGCGGTCCGCTTGCTCTCCGCGTGAAGCGGGAGCTCGGCGACGCCGACGGCATTCGCGTGATCACCGAGCTCGACGGGATCCCGGTGAGCCGGACGGCGGCCGAGGCGCTCATCCGGGATCGGGTCGTTCCGCTGGCGCTGATCCTCCCGTCCGGGCTGTCGAACGCCGGCGGCTCGACTGCTCCCGTCGTGCCGCTCCTGGTCGACCCCGCCGCGAACCAGCAGCTCGTCGCACCGTTGCGCGGCGCGGTCGAGGGCGTCCTGCAATCGCTGGTCCTGCTCGAACGACTTCCCGGCGAGATCCGCGCGTCGCTCGAAAGCTGGGCGGCCGAACGGGACGAAGGGCCGGTTCCGGAGAAGGTGCTGGACTCGCTCGGGAAGAGGCTCTCCGAGCGGCTCGACGACGTCGACCCGCGGACGATGGTCGACGTACCGCTGCGCTTTCCGACGGGCATGGAGCCTCCGCGCCGTCCGACCGCAACGCAGCAAGCCGTTCCGGCGTACACCATCTTCGGTGTCTTCTTCATCACCTTGACGCTCGCGACGAGCTTCGTGCGCGAGCGTGACGATGGGACCTTGACCCGCCTGCTCCTCTCGCCGGTGTCGCGATCCGCCCTCCTGCTCGGCAAGCTCTTCCCGTACTATCTCGTGAACCTGGTGCAGATCGCCCTCATGTTCCTGGTCGGGAAGACCCTTTTCGACCATCCTCTCGGAGACCCTCTTGCGCTCATCGCGGTCTCGCTCGCACTGGCGGCGGCCGCGACGGGGCTCGGCGCGCTCATCGCAACCTTCGCGCGAACCGAGGCGCAAGTCGGGGCGCTCGCCGTTTCCTCGTCCATCACCCTGGCCGCACTCGGTGGCCTCATGGTGCCGAGCTACGTGATGCCCGGGCCGATGCAGACGATCGCTCTCGCGATCCCCCAGTCGTGGGCGCTCGAGGGCTACCACGACGTGATGCTGCGCGGCGGGATGCTCGCGGACGTGCTCTTGGAGGTGAGCGTTCTGGCGGGATTCGCCTCGCTCTTCCTCGCCGCGGCCGGCCTGCGCTTCCGCTTCCACTGAAGTGCGATCGAGGAGGTGCGCCGTCGTTCGACGGAGGGCGCAGCCGCGGGATGCGAACGGCGCCACGCGACTTCTACATCGTGCTCGGCATCCCGCGGGACGCGTGAGAGGCTCCCCTGCCCGCGCCGGGGTGGATCGAGCGCGGCGGCGGAGAGGTCTTCTTCGCCCCGCTGGGCCGCCCGCGTCAGGGCGCGCGCCGGCGCGAGCGACCTATCGCCGTACGGAAACGGCCGGCTGCAGCGAGCCGAACGCGTCACGAGCCGTGCTGGCGATCTGCTGCAATGCCGCCGCGAGCGGCGAGCGGCGGCGCCACACCAGCGCGATCGTCCACCCCGGAGCGGGATCGGCGAACGGCCGGATGGCAAGCCGCGCGCGCTTCGCCTCCGTCGCGACGGCGAGCTTCGGCAACAAGGTGACGCCGTGGCCGTCCGCCACCATCTGCGCGAGGGTCGGCAGGCTCGTGGCGCGAAACTCGAGCTCCTGCGCCTTGCCGCGCGAGCACACGGCGAGCGCCTGCTCGCGGAAGCAGTGACCGTCGTCGAGCAGCAAGACGTTCTCGTTCTTGATCTCCGACAGCTTCGCCGGTCCCTTGCGGCTCACCAGCGGATGCCCGGCGGGCGCCCCCAGGACGAACGGATCGTAGCCGACCGTCGCACATTCGACGTCGCCGATCTTCGCTTCGAGCGCGAGCAACGCGCCGTCGACGTTGCCGGAGGCCAGCTTCGCGGCCAGGACCTCCGTCTTGTCCTCGACCCAGAGCAGCGCGAGCTCCGGATATGCGCGACGCAGCGCCGGACGGATGCACGGGATGAGGTACGGCGAGAGCGTCGGGATGACGCCGAGCCGGATCGTGCCGACGAGCGGGTCCGTCGAGCGCTGCGCGAGATCCACCAGGTCGTCGGTTTCGCGCAGCACGGCGCGCGCTCGCGTGATGATCTGCTCACCCACCGCCGTGAGCAGGACCTTGCGCCGATCGCGCTCGAAAAGGCGCGTTCCGAGGGCTTCCTCGAGCTGGGCGACCTGCGCGCTGAGCGACGGCTGCGAAACGCGACAACGCGCGGCCCCGTCGCTGAAGCTGCGCGCGTCCGCGACGGCGACGGCGTACTGCAGCTGCCGCAGAGTGAAGGGATGGGGTGCGAGCTTCATAGTCTCTGCCTATCACGTCCATGCAAAAGATGTCTTGGACCTCTAAGGCGATGAAAGGCACCTTGCATCGTGGAGGGCGCCCCAAGGCGTCCGAGGAGCGGGCTTCGAGCCGGCCGTACGGCGGGCGCGGGATCCCACGCTCCGTCGTCCAGGGTGCTGAACACAGGAGGGATTCAGGTGCAAAGGAAGATCGGACAACTCGGTCGAGCGAGCTGGTGCTCGACGGTCTCAATGGTTCTGTGCTCGTCGGCCATCGCGCTCGGCGGCCCGGCGTGGGCAGCCGAGGCGCAGCGGCCGGTCGCGGACGAGGTCGACCAGCCGCCGTCCGCGCCGCAACCGGGCCGCGCGACGACCAACGCGGAGTGGTGGCCGAACCGGCTCGATCTGCGCGTGCTGCGCGAGAACGCGCCCGCCGGCGATCCGATGGATCCGGACTTCGACTACGCCGCCGAGTTCGCGAAGCTCGACCTGAACGAGGTCAAGAGAGACATCGAGAAGGCCCTCACGTCGTCGCAGGGCTGGTGGCCCGCCGACTACGGGCACTACGGCGGGCTGATGATCCGTCTCGCCTGGCACAGCGCCGGCACCTACCGGGTCATGGACGGCCGCGGCGGCTCGGGCTCGGGCACGATCCGCTTCGCGCCGCTCAACAGCTGGCCCGACAACGCGAATCTCGACAAGGCTCGCCGGCTGCTGTGGCCCGTCAAGAAAAAGTACGGCCGCGCCCTGTCGTGGGCGGACCTCATGATCCTGACCGGCAACGTCTCGCTCGAGTCGATGGGCTTCGAGACCCTCGGCTTCGGCGGCGGCCGCGAGGACGTGTACGAGCCGACCGACGTCAACTGGGGCCCGGAGACCGAGTGGCTCGCCGACCAGCGCTTCACGGCGGACCGCAAGCTCGAGCGTCCGCTCGCCGCCTCGCAGATGGGCCTCATTTACGTGAACCCCGAGGGACCCAACGGCAAGCCCGATCCGGTCGCCGCGGCGCACGACATCCGCGTGACCTTCGGTCGCATGGGCATGAACGACGAGGAGACCGTCGCGCTGATCGCCGGCGGCCACTCGCTCGGCAAGGCGCACGGCGCCGCCGACCCGCGCAAGTACGTCGGTGCCGAGCCCGAGGCCGCGCCGCTCGAGGAGCAGGGCCTCGGCTGGAAGAACACGTACGGCAAGGGCAACGCCGGCGACACCATCACCAGCGGTCTGGAAGGGGCGTGGACGAACACGCCGGCCAAGTGGTCGCACGACTACTTCAAGCACCTGTTCGAGTACGAGTGGGCGCTCACCAAGAGCCCAGCCGGCGCGCACCAATGGACTCCGACGAACGCCAAGGGACCGAACGTCCCGGACGCGATCGACCCGAACAAGAAGCACCTGCCGATCATGCTGACGACCGACCTGTCGCTCCGGATGGACCCGATCTACGCGCCGATCTCGAAGCGTTTCCACGAGAACCCGCAGGAGTTCGAGGCCGCGTTCGCGCGTGCCTGGTACAAGCTCACGCACCGCGACATGGGCCCGCGCACGCGGCTGATCGGGACGGACGTTCCGCCGGCGCAGATCTGGCAGGACCCGGTACCGCCCGCGGACGGGCCTCTCGTCGGAGACGCCGAGATCGCCACCCTGAAGGGCCTGATCCGCGGGTCGGATCTCACCACGGCGCAGCTCGTCTCTACCGCGTGGGCGTCGGCGGCCTCCTATCGAGACACCGACAAGCGCGGCGGCGCGAACGGCGCGCGAATCCGGCTCGCACCCCAGAAGGACTGGCCGGTAAACCAGCCGGCCGAGCTCGCGAAGGTCCTGACGACGCTCGAGTCGATCCAGAGAAAGTTCAACGAGGGTCCGTCGGGCAAGAAGGTCTCGATTGCCGACCTGATCGTGCTGGGCGGTGCGGTCGGGGTCGAGGACGCGGCGAAGCGCGGCGGGGTGGACGTCGAGGTTCCCTTTACTCCCGGACGCACCGACGCGACGCAGGAGATGACCGACGTCGAATCGTTCGTGTACCTCGAGCCGGACTCCGACGGCTTCCGGAACTTCGGCGAGGCGCAGGGTCGCGAGGCGGCAGAGAAGCTCGTCGAGCGTGCGGACCTGCTGACCTTGACGGCACCGGAGATAACGGTGCTCGTCGGCGGGCTGCGCGTCCTCGGCGCGAATCACGGCGGCTCGAAGAACGGCGTCTTCACGAAGCGCCCCGGTACGCTCAGCAACGACTTCTTCGTCAACCTCACCGAGATGAACGTCGAATGGAAGAAGGCGCCGGGCGAGGGCGACGTGTACGAGGCGCGCGACCGGGAGACGAACGAGCTCGTCTGGACGGGCACGTCGGTCGACCTCGCCTTCGGCTCCAACTCGCAGCTCCGCGCGCTCGTCGAGGTCTACGGCGCCGATGACGCGCAGGAGAAGCTCGTGCACGATTTCGTGACGGCGTGGGTGAAGGTGATGAACCTCGACCGCTTCGACCTCCCGGAGCGCGGCCCGTCCGTGGCGCTCACGCAGCGCGACACGGCGAATCCCGCGCAAAGCTGAGCGCGACTCCGTCACCGCGGCGGTCGAGGCGCGGATCCCGCGCACGTCGACCGCCGCGCCGCGGTCGAGGCGCGGATCCCGCGCACGTCGACCGCCGCGCCGCGGTCGAGGCGCGGATCCCGCGCACGTCGACCGCCGCGCCGCGGTGCGGCCGCAGGCTTCTCGGCCAATACCGGCATCGATTGCCAATTGACACCCGGTGCCACAAGGGGCAGGAGTTTGACCGTGCCGGATCTCTCCGGCGCGCTCGGAACGATGCACGGAGCCACCCGAAGCAGCGCCACCCCCCCGCCGTCGAGCCTGCGCGAGCGAAAGAAGCTTCGTACGCGCGACGCCCTCTCCCTGGCCGCGCTCGATCTCGCGCGGCGCCACGGCTTCGAGAAGATGACCGTCGAGCAGATCGCCGCCGAGGCGGACGTCTCTCGGCGGACCTTCTTCCGCTACTTCGCGACGAAGGAAGCGGCCCTCTTCCCGCACCACGTCGCTCGAATCACCCGCTTTCGCGCGCTCGTGCGCTTCGGGCCAGAGGGCGAGGAGCCCTTCGAAGCAGTGCGCCGCGCGTTCCATCGTCTCGCAGAGGACTGGATGCGCGAACGCGAGGAGATCGTGGCGCAGCAGCGGGTCGTCGACGCCTCGCCTGCACTGATCGCCTTCGAGCGAACCCTCGACCGCGAATGGGACCGCGAGGTCGCCCTCGCGCTGAATGCGCATTCTTCGCGCGCGGCAACCGCCGGTCGCGCGGCACCATCCGCCCGCGCGACTCGGATCTTTGCCGGCGCGACGATGGGCGCGATCCGCGCCGCACTGCGCGTGTGGTTCGACGCCGACGGTCGAATCGACCTCGTGGCGCTCGGTCGCGAGACCTTCGACCAGCTCGCGCCCATCGGCCACGCGGTCCTCGGCAACGGCCCGAGGCCGCGGCCGAGACCAAGACATCAACGGAGATAGGACATGCGCATTCCGGCGCGGGGGTTGCCCCGAGAAGCGCTCTTCGCCCGCCTCGAGCAGTTCCGCTCGCGCGACGTCGACTGGCGGAGCGGGCGGACGTGGGCGTACGTCTACGACGCCGGCCGCGAAGCCGAGGACGTCGTCAAGCAGGCGTTCACCTCGTACCTATGCGAGAACGCCCTCGACCCCACCGCTTTTCCGAGCGCACTCCGTCTCGAGAACGAGCTGATCGCGATGGCGGCGGCCCACCTCGGCGGCGACGCGGAGGTCGTCGGGAGCTTCACCAGCGGCGGGACCGAGAGCATCTTCCTCGCCGTCAAGACGGCACGCGACCACGCGCGCGTCCATCGACCGGAGATCGGCCGCGGACAGATCGTGCTGCCGGAAACGGCGCACGCCGCGTTTCACAAGGCCGCGCACTATCTCGACGTCGAGCCTGTCGTCGTCCCGGTCGACCCGACGACCTTCCGCGCCGACGTCGGCGCCGTGCGAGACGCGATCGGGCCGCGCACGATCCTCCTCGTCGGCTCGGCCGTGTCGTACGCGCACGGGGTCGTCGACCCGATCCGGGAGCTCGGTGCGCTTGCGCGCGAGCGCGGCCTCTTGCTGCACGTCGATGGCTGCATGGGCGGATTCCTCCTGCCCTACCTCGCGCAGCTCGGCGCGCCCGTCCCGGACTTCGACTTCCGTGTCCCCGGCGTGACCTCGATCTCGATGGACTTCCACAAGTACGCGTTCGCGGCGAAAGGCGCCTCGGTGATCCTGTACCGCGACCGCGCGCTTCGCCGGCATCAGATCTACGCGTGTGCCGGATGGTCCGGGTACACGGTCGTCAATACCACGGTTCAGAGCACCAAGTCCGCAGGCCCGCTGGCGGCGGCCTGGGCGGTCCTGAACTTCCTCGGCGACGAGGGCTATCTCCGCCTCGCGGCGACGATGCTCGAAACGACGCGACGCGTTTGCGCGGGGATCGAGGGGATCCCCGGCCTGCGGCTCCTCGGCTCTCCGGACATGAACCTGGTCGCTTTCACCTCCGACGAAGTCGGTGTGTTCCACGTCGTCGACGAGATGCGCGAGCGGGGCTGGTTCGTCCAACCGCAGCTCGCGTTCAACACCTCGAAGGAGAACATCCACCTCTCGATCAACCCCGCCGGCGAGCGGTGGGTCGAGGATTTCCTTGCCGACCTGCGCGCTTCGGTGGAGGCGGCGCGAGCACTTCCCACCGGCGAGAACGTTGCCGCGCTCCGGCAGGCCGTCGCCGGGATCGATCCGGCGCGGCTCTCGGAGGAGGACTTCGCCGGGTTGCTCGGCTTCGCGGGCGTGGAAGGCGCCGCTCTGCCCGCGCGCATGGCGGGGATCAACGAGCTGATGAATGCACTGCCGCCGCCGATGCGAAGCGCGCTTCTCGTCGAGTACGTGAACCAGCTCTTCCGGCAAGGAGAAGACGCCGCTTGAAGCCGTTCGCGCTCTTCGCTCGCCGGCCCGCGCGCCCCCTGTCGCCGCGACGCTCGCCACGCCTGCCGGCGCTCTCGACGGCCCTCGCCGTCGCGGGGCTCGCCGCCTGCGGCGGCGACGGCGGATCGCTCGCGGATCCCGTCGCTGGAACCGCAGTCGTCTTCGATCTCGACGCCGACCTCGGCGATCCCGCACGCTTCTACGACCTGCCCTACCCGTCCGACCTTCGCCTCGACGAAGCGGGTCGTCCGATGCTCGACGGCTTCCCGTTCCCGAGAGCGAACGGAATCATCGTCCCGGTCTGGGAAGCGGCGGCGC
>Ga0194120_10011972_pt1 | contig 10284 bp, 7 predicted proteins | sample TA2MahCa65mmetaG_FD_148642 | JGI IMG/M metagenome (GOLD analysis project Ga0194120, IMG submission 148642) | Freshwater microbial communities from Lake Tanganyika, Tanzania - TA2015019 Mahale Deep Cast 65m | ecosystem: Environmental > Aquatic > Freshwater > Lake | place: Tanzania: Lake... | reverse complement strand
CTTGAGCTGACGAACAGCAAGGCTGCAAGGATCAGGAACAATTGACTCCAAGTGTAGGAGAGGTTCCGGATGCACTGTTCCCAGGTATTGCGGGAGATGAAATCATAGCCGCCTCGCTGCCTAAGGCGCATGACAAAAACGAGCGGAAGCGTAATGGCCAGGAAACCATAAGCCGGTTTCATCTGGGTATTTTCGCCAATAACTAGGCAGTGAGCCAGCCATGCGGCAAGTATGATCACGAGCCAGTGCGCAGCAGCCAGCAGAAATTGAAAAAATATTCGAATCTTCATTCGGGCAGGATTGGGTAATATACGGTCGAGCAAATTTATTGTATTCCATCACGATTCTAACATCATAGGAATCGGTCAACCAGATGGCAGGGATGGATGGGATTTTTATGAAAGCCGGAAGTCTGAATTTGTGCAGACTGGATATGACAGTGGTGGAAAATTATGGCATCATTGCATCCATTATGTGCGCGTGGATTGTGTAAGGTTCAGCGGTCCGTGAGTGGCTGTAGACGCATTGGATGTCTGGAGATCAGGTGGCTGATCGTTAGGCTGCATAACCATGGTAGCTGGGCCTTAATGGTTTAAAAATGACATGGAAATGATTTGAGGTCGCTCCGAGGGTTCCTTGATTCCAGGGTTTTGTAGAGCGATATCGACATGGTTTGAGCAATGTCCTGGGTAAGGGCGGGCAGTTCGCCGTCATTGTATGCTGGTTTCGGCATCCCGACTCCAGACGTTCCATGGAAAAGCCATGTCACTGACACGGTATGCAGGCGGTATTTGTGGTAACCCTAGTATGAGTCAAGATAGCAGTCAAAATGTTTTTATTCCGAAACCAATAGGTATTCGTGATATTCTCTTGCAGCTTTTTCGTGAGCAGGTGTTATGTAGAAATGTCTTTTTGGTGGTTTTGGTATTGGGCTCCCTGGTCGGTTTGCGTATGGGTACTATTTACAAGTCTGAAGCCAGCGTTCTGTTGTTGCCTAGTCGCGAGTATGTCTACAGCCAGCAAGTAGGTACTAATGTCAACACGCTCAACATGACCAGTCAGGAATTCGTCCTGTCGGAAGCGGAGATGTTCAAGGACAGGCGTTTGCTTAAAAAATCCCTGGATGAAGTAGGTCTTGCGAGGCTTTATCCTGCTTTGGGCCAGCAACTCGTCGCTATTCGTCTACCCTCATGGAAAGATAAGGTGATCGATATCCAGGAGAGATTGCGGGGTACTAATGGGCAACAGGTGCGGGAGCAAACGCTAGAAGATATGAAGTCGGCTTTGATCGATACGGCCGTGTCCCAATTCCAGAAATCCCTCAAGGTATGGACGGTCAAGGACGCTAACGTGATTTCTCTGAGTTTCACCCATAAGGATCCCATCTTGGCGGCAGAGGCCCTGTCCGCTCTGGTTACCCTATATCAGGAGCACAGGCGGCAAATTTATTCGCAGATGCGCTCGGCCATGTTCATGACGCAGCGAAATCGTTATGCGGAACGGCTTACGAATATGGAGCGGGCAATAGCCAACTTCAAGCAAACCATCAATATAAATTCCTTTACCGATCAAAAGGCATTGCTTGTCAGACAAAAGGCGGAGTTGAGCGCTAGCCGTATCGACGCTGAAACTAAACTACATGAAGTGGTCGGACGGTTGGAGGCCGTTCGGAAAAAGATGGCTTCGGTGCCGGCAGAGGTGCTCAATTATCAGGAAAACATGGTTGAAGATAGTGCAAGCGCCGCGCGAAACTCTCTGATAAGCCTGGAAGCCCGTCGCACGGAATTGCTTACGAAATTCAGGCCGGATAGCCAATATGTGAAGGATTTGAACGAGCAAGTCAATGCCATGCGGGAACTCAGGGATAACAGTCCCCCCATGCAGTCGCAACGTCGTCAGGTTGCGCGAAACCCCGTTCTGGAAGAGCTTGAAATGGAAAACGCGAAGAGGGGCGCTGATGCGGCCTCGTTAAGCAAGCGGCTTCAATCTTTGAAGGAGCAGGAAAATCTGATTGATGCGCAGTTACAGAACTTTGATCGACTCGAGAGCACCTTCAATAATTTGACGATCAATCGGGATATTTTGGAGGATAACCTCAAGACCTATTCCCAAAAAGTGGAGGAAGCACTCATACAGGAAGAAATGGATCGGCAGAAGATGGACAATGTGCGAGTTATCGCCTACCCCGAAGCTCCCCGGCAAGGTGTCAATATGTTTAAAATTCTGTCATCCCTTTCGATCATTTTGGGAGGATTGCTTGCTTTGGCCACCGCCTTGTTGAGGCATTATCTGCGGCAGACGTTTCTAAGTCCGGAGGATGTCGAACGAGCTTTGGGATTGCCGGTGCTGGTGGCCATTCCGCTGAAAACGAAGGCAGCGGCTTAGATATGATGACTTGATCGAATCTGATAGCAGAATCATTCGTCAATATGGCACCAAAAAATTCCCAATCCTGGAGTCTGCACCTGACCAGCCTGTTGCCAGTCAATATCGTGCAGGCTGTAATGTCTTTTGTCGGTCTTGCCATTTATAGCCGGCTGATGAGTCCGGAAGCCTATGGGGAATATGTACTGGCAATGACGGCTCAATTGTTGGGGCAATTCATACTATTTGGCTGGTTGTCCAACGGCATCCCCCGCTTCACCGCGCAATGTGAAGCCGAGGGAAGAAACGCGGAATTGCTTACCACGGCTTACACATTGTTTGGCTTGTTAGCCTTGGTATTCATTACGGCCGCCGTGGCCCTTTCCAAAACACCTTTGGTTCCCCCCGAATATCAGTCTCTGGTTCTTGCAACCCTGGCTTCCGGGATTCTCCGTACTGCCGCCCTGCTCGGGCTCGAGGCGCACCGGAGTGGTCTCCGGATTACCCGTTACAGTATATTTGAAACTCTGCAAGCTCTTAGTTCCGTAATCCTCGGGGGATATTTTGTACAGCGCATGGGCGGTCGGCCCGAGGGGATATTCATGGCCTTGGGTCTGGTTAATCTGGCCATACTCATTTTAGATGCTCCCTGGTTGGCAAGAGTCATAAAACCCAAAGCCTTTTCCCGGGGCATGGTGAGAAAGCTCTGGCATTATGGCGCCCCATTGATGATATCGACTCTATTTTGCTTTGCCTTGGCATATCTCGATCGGTTCCTCCTGGCGCATCTTGGCGACACGGAAACGGTCGGTATCTATGGCGCCGCGACCTCATTGGCCGAACGGCCCCTGATGATGGGTTTTCTCTGGGTGGCGTCGGCTTCCTCCTCCCTTGGATTTCATACCATGGAACATGGCAAGGCGGAAGATGTCAGCGCTCTCATGCAGAAGGCTTTGGGAACGCTCATCTTTCTGACGCTTCCCATGGCTGTGGGGTTGACCGTTCTGGCATTACCCATATCAACTGTGCTGCTGGGCGCCGACTTTCATGACAAAGTCGCCGAATTGTTGGGATTGGTCGCCATTTCAGCCATTCTGAAAGGCTTGGTCAATCATTACCTATCTCAGTTTTTCCAGTTGAGTATGCGTACGGGTCTACTGTCCTTGATCTACGCACTAGCCTTGATCTTGAGCGTGGGCGCCAATGTCTTGCTGGTACCGCGGTTTGGCGCGGTAGGCACTGTAATCAGTAGCTTTATTGCTTATGGTTTGGCCCTGCTCGTCATGGCGCTCATTACTCGACGCCGATATACGATTAGATTCCCTTTCTTCGAGACACTGAAAATCATTTTGGCCTGTGCTTGCATGTACCAGGTGGTCAATTGGCTGGATGTGCCCAACTCGCCCCTTGGGTTGGTGATCGGCGTAGGTTCCGGTGTCGGGGTCTATGTCCTCGGCGTTCTTGCCTTAAACATTGGTCAGTGGCGCACCCGATTATTGAAACCTTTATTCGCCCACGGAAGTTCAGATGTCTGAAACCCGGGTCTCACGTTTCGGCCTGGCTTTTTCATTAGCGAGAGAACATGCAGAAATAGTATCCACCGATGAGACGGATAGCTGGACACAATGGCTGGCCTTAGGTGGCGTCATTCTCTTTATTCTGGTGCCGGGTAGTCTATTAGCGATGCTGGATATTCCTTACAGTTCGCCGGGTGGCTCCTATCTGGTGAAATTTCATCCATCATCGTACCTGATTTTGTTGGCCGCCATGCTGGCCTTGGCGAAGGCTACAGATAGAGTCAAATTCCAGCGAGCGATTCGCGAGGAATCCTGGCTTATATTTTACCTGGGCGCCTTATTGATGGTCATGCTGTACACTGCCTATCGGTTTGGGTTTGGCGGAGCTGGTTTCTATATCGATACTTTGTTGATTCCTGGCATCCTGGCGGTGATTCTGCTGATGGGGACGGAACGCCATCAGCGACTGGTTTTCTACGTGCTCGTGGTTTTATCGGTAGTGAATTCAATACTCGGCTTGGTCGAGTCCGCCACTGAGTGGCACATGATTACCTACACGATTGAAGGGGAACCCGCCAAGGAAGAATATTTTCGAGCTACGGCTTTATCGAATCATCCCTTGGAAAGCGCCCAACGCACGGTTGCCATGCTATTTGCCGCTTTCGTACTCCCGCTTGGATTCAGGGTAGTGTGCATTCCTGTATTGATGCTCTCATTGTTGGCCTTTGGCAGTCGCTCCGCCTTAGTGCTGGGAGTTGTCTTCATGATGATCTGGCTGATAATGGTTGTTGTAAATCTACTGTACACCCGTAGACTGAGTATCAACTGGTTGATTATTTCGATTCCTCTACTGATCGCGGTAGTCGGTATTGGAATAGGGATCGCAGTGTGGCTGGAATTAGGTAATCGGATCTTTGAAACCCTATTCTGGGACGAAAGTGCAGCGAGCCGGATCGAGTCAGTGCTACTGGTCAATGAGCTATCAACGGATCAGTTGTTGCTTGGTATCGGAGCTGATGGGCTTGCCGCACTGGAGAGTGCTCACGGGCACTGGTTCAACATCGAAAACTTTTGGGTGGTGCTTTTACTACAATTAGGCGTAATAATGTTCTGCTTGTTTGCGGCTGGGCTTTTAAGTATTTTCTTTTTCCTGGCGCGGAAAGGTCCATTGGTGGTCCGGCTTTCCGTGCTTGCCTATCTGATTGCGGCGTCCAGTAATGACGCGCTTTCACATAAGACCCCCAATCTGGGGATCGTGGTGGCAACCTGGATCGGGGCGACAGCGGTCTGGCGCAAGGAGCACGGCCAATCAGGGCCGACCGGGGATGGCGATCCTGTTTTCGCGTCTGCAAAACGATTCCAGGGCCAGCGTCTTTCATCGTTTAGGGAGTTTGCCAGACATGCCTAAGTTGGCGATTTTTTTGAGAGACCTTGATGGTGGCGGCGCCGAGAAAGTCATGGTTACGATCGCCGAGGGTTTTGCCGAACGAGGGGTTTCCGTTGATCTGGTGCTGGTGGAAAAATCCGGCCCCTATCTTGAATCCTTGTCGCCACGGGTCAATCTGATAGACCTTGGGTCAAAACGCTTGTTGACCAGCATTAAAGACTTTGTCCAATACCTTCGTCAGGTACGGCCTGACGCTGTCATATCGGCTCTTGAGGATACCAATGTCGCTGCAATTCTGGCGGCCCGGTTTTCCGGAGTGAAATCACGGGTTGTCGTGACAGTCCACAATCACGTCTCAATAGAATCCCGTCAGTCGCGTCAGATAAAGCGCAAGCTGGCCCCCTATCTTATTCGCTGGCTCTATCCTCTCGCCGATCGTGTGGTGACCGTTTCTCAAGGCGTTGCCACCGATATGGTGGGCATGGGCGTGCCTAAGGATCGGGTCATGACTATTTATAACCCCATTCTGACCCCGAGTTTCAGGGCGCAACTGCGGGAGCGGGCTGATCATCCGTGGTTGCATGTAGCCGGGATACCAGTGATATTGGGCGTCGGCCGGCTTCATCCGCAAAAGAATTTTGCTCTCTTGATTCGGGCTTTTCATCTCGTAAGACAAGAACGCCTTGCGAAACTGATCATCCTGGGGGAGGGGCCCGAGCGCCAATTCCTCAAGAACCTGATTGGCGATTTGGGTCTCGCCGAAGACGTTCAATTACCCGGTTTCGTAACAAATCCCGCTGCCTGGATTGGCGCTTCCGACTTGCTGGTGCTTTCATCGGATTGGGAGGGGTTTGGGAATGTCCTGGTCGAAGCCATGGCGGCAGGTACACCAGTCGTTTCTACCCGTTGTGATAGTGGTCCTGCGGAAATCCTGGTCAACGGACTGTATGGCCGATTAACTCCGGTAGGTGACGTTGCGTCACTGAGCGAGGCAATCAAGTCCACTTTAGATAAGCCGCCCGAGGCAGAGAGTCTTCGCGGCCGTGCCGAAGCTTTTGATCGGGGCCGCATTCTCGATCAATACGAACATGTTTGTTTTGATTGATTGATGCAGGATTTCCTTGGCCAACCAAGATCGAGATTGCTACCTGCCGTAAATGGGGCAACGATTGTTATCGGGTCCCAGATAAATAAAATTCGGTACAACGATTGCCCCGAGGATCTGTTGTCATGAGGTCATTAACGAGGCTGTTAATCGACATATAAAAGTCTTTTCTTGGATGATTATCCCATTAATGTGTGCCATGAATGCCCTTATTATATCTTCCAGCGATGGTATGAGTCTGATGCTCTTGAGAACACTCAAGGCGCCAGACCGAAAAATATTCGTATTCTCGATCTGGGAAGAATCCGCTTTTTCGGCAACCTCAAGATATTGTGCTGGGTTTGCCGCTCATCGGCTTGATGTCTGTTCTGATTCAGCTATCGCTGAAACACTGAAAGCGGTCAATGACTATATTGCTGCCAATGGAATTACCATCCTGATTCCTTCAGGAATATGGGCGACCTATTTCATGGCCAATTATCAATCCAGATTATCCGCACCCTCTGCCTTACCGCTTCCCGCGCCTGAGGTCATTTACCGATTGAATAATAAATGGTCATTCCATGAATTAACTGACAGCCTCAAGATCCCGACTCCGGCGACCTTGAGGGTTACCCAGTCTGAGGATCTCAAGGATCATGGCATACCCTATCCAGTGATCATTAAACCGTCCATAGGCGGTAACTCGATTGGTGTTGTTCGTTGTGACAAACTGGCAGAACTGGAAGCTTATCTCAAAGAAAACCAGGCTGTTGACAGGGAGTTTCTCATTCAGCAATTCATACCAGGCAAGGATGTAGTATTCGGATTTCTGGCATTGGATGGGAAGATCAAGGCTTGGACCATGCACATCAAGGAAAGGCGGCATCTCCGTTTCTTTGCGGAGGCAAGAATACTACAGATGGCGGAGAAAATTATCGCCCATCTGGGTTACAGTGGACCTGGAAATTTCGACCTGATGGTCCTGGAAGATGGTGCAGGAGACTTTTATTTCCTGGAATGCAACCCTCGTATATGGGCCAGTTTTGGCGTTTCTAGCGCCTGTGGCGTCGATTTCTTCCTGCTTGGCAATCAGTTGCGGCAAACCGGGGCCCATGATGCCTCAATATTGACGCACGTTGTGGAGTGTTGTGAAATTCCTTACCCATCGAGTGGTAAATTCATACGGAGCTGGTTTCACAAGCCCTATTCTCCAAGACCTGAAATACATACCCGGTTAGCATGGAAAACATTATTGGACCCCATACCCACCATCAGGCAACGCTTGGCTGTAAAGAACATGGAGACAGCGACAGATGATACGGATATGCTTGATGTGTTGCGAAACTTCCTTCACTCAAACTCATGATAGACCGAATCTCAATAGGTCATACTCAATTTGATCGAGTCAGTCTTGACCAGGCTGTAGTTGCGATTGTCGCTTGTGCCAAGGAGATGCGTTCTCCAACCCCATTTGTTGTTACACCGAACCTGGATCATCTGCAACGACTGGATAATAACCAATCATTGGCCAAAGCCTATTCGGAAGCGGAATTTTCACTCGCCGATGGTATGCCGGTAGTCTGGTTATCCAAACTGGCAGGAACACCACTTCCAGAAAGAGTTACAGGTGCGGATTTGATGCCAGCCCTGTGCCGGGTAGCAGGGGTGGAGAAGCTCAAGGTATATTTACTAGGTGGGGGTGAAGGCACTGCTCAAATAGCCGCCGAGAACATTACGAGGGACAATCCAGGAATACAGTGTGGCTACTACTATCCTCCCTTTGGTTTCGAGTCGGATGACAGGGAAACCCAACGCATTATCGAAAGTATCAACCAATTCAAACCGCAGTTCCTCTTCGTGGGAGTAGGCAGTCCCAAGCAGGAAAACTGGATAATCAAACATCGTGCGGAAGTATCCGCAGGTATGGCTCTGGGTATCGGCACAACGATCGAGTTTATGGCTGGAAGCTTGAAGAGGGCTCCCCTTTATATGCAGCGTTGCGGACTGGAGTGGTTCTTCCGGATGTTGATGGAACCCCGACGGTTGGTTAAACGGTATGCAGGCAATGTAATATATTTAGTTAAAATAGCGATAAGAATCCTGTTGAACCGCTGGTTTAAGGCAACCAGCCTGTCCTAGGCCAGTTTGTGGCGACTGGATTGTTCGATGGCCATCGGCGCTTTACTAACAAGACGCGCGCCGAGTGATCGCGTTTATCAAACCCAGCAAGTAATCCGGTGGCAGGGGCGTAACAAAAATGGTCGGGTTGATCAATCCGACAGGTTGGTTAAATCACGGTATATGGCTTCGAATTGCGGTATGACCTTCTCTTCAGAATACGTCGACAGAAATGTTTCCCGTGCGGCGCCGCCCAACTGACTTCGTAACCGAGAATTGCTGATAAGACTCGTCAATGCGGCTGTCATCCCATCGATATCACCTGGGGTAATCAGCAAACCATTCTTGCCATCTTGTATCATTTCCGGAATACCTCCAACTCTTGTTGCAATAATCGCCAGGTTCGCCTCCATGGCTTCGATGATGGCAACCGGGAGACCTTCCGCATAAGAGGGGAGTATGTAAATCTGGCAACGATTCAGTAACTCTGATCTTTCTTGCGGACCCACCCATCCCAAAATGTGTACACGCTTGCTCATGCCCTGATCCTCCACCTTGTTTCTGACAAGGTCTACTTCCCCGTCACCGCCACAAAATATCTCCAACTCGGGGAATCGATCGTAAATCGCTTTTACTGACTGGATCAGGTCATAAATACCTTTTCGGGCGCCGAACTTACCTAGATATAGAACTCCGACGCTGGTGGTCTTGTCGTTAGTAGGGGCTAGTTGCCTGGCTTGTGTGAAATTTGGAATCACATCGACGCGCGTGTGAGTCAGACGCCCATAAAAATCGCGCCATGATGAACTGAGGGTAATGATGCGATCGCATTGATCCAAGGTCCAACCGATATAGAGCTTGATCCAGTTTGGACAATTCTCGAAAAACTCCCTGAATTCGGCGGCATGCATGTGCATTATGACGGGCACCCCGAAGGGCTTTGCCATCCAGACAAAAATCGATTTTCTAAAAAAACTGCCTCGTTCTGCAGCATGGATATGTAATAATAATACCTTACGCCTTAGTAATCGCCAGAAGCATGTCAAGTAAGCTTGCAACGCCATGGCCAGGCGGCTTAATAACGAGCCGTTATTGTGAGAGCAGATGATTGAAAGATTCCACTTCGAGGCGAGTTTTGAGGCCTCCAACCCCTTTATCATGGACAGAATACCGCCGGGGATGCATGTGGAAACGAAGGTTATCGATTTCTCTTTGAATTGGCTCATGTCAAGCAGATAACGGGTTGATGATGATTTATATAAAGCACGACATCGTGGAGTGATCCTTGAACGGTCGGCACGGCGAAAGTAGGATCGTCAGTACAAGCGAAAATGCGTAGCGAATTGGCGGATATACACCATAGGGTATCCTTTGGGGCCTGCCGATCTTGTATTCCAGATAAGCTTCTCATCTGGTAAACGCATGAAGCAAATTATCCCCTCACTCAGGAAAAACTCATGCCATGCGCTACAAAAAACATTTGAACTTGGATAAACGGGGTACGTCCATAGCAAGATGCAGAGTCTTAAGCATTGGTATTAACCGTATTGCTAAACCAAACTGATGTGAAAGAAATGCTTGTACGGTATGTAAACATGCACTGGGGCGAAGGGTGATTGCTTCATGCGTTGCTCAACCATTTGACTAGAACATTGATGCTGCTATTCTACTGACCATGCACTTTAGACTTGTTTCCGACGCTTCTGGTGCGCCCAATATTCCTATACAATAGCGTTATCTATTCCACCTTACAAACCATCAAGCCATGGCCTACGAACAATTCAAACAACTGGACGCGGTGAAGCATGACC
>Ga0194120_10011971_pt1 | contig 10285 bp, 8 predicted proteins | sample TA2MahCa65mmetaG_FD_148642 | JGI IMG/M metagenome (GOLD analysis project Ga0194120, IMG submission 148642) | Freshwater microbial communities from Lake Tanganyika, Tanzania - TA2015019 Mahale Deep Cast 65m | ecosystem: Environmental > Aquatic > Freshwater > Lake | place: Tanzania: Lake... | reverse complement strand
CGCGACGCCGGCGCGCGCGAGCTCGTCGCGGATGGCCGGCGCGATCGCGACGACGGCCGCCGTGCGCGAGCCGTAGACCAGGCGCGTGCCCAGGCCGCGCTTGATCCGGCGTTCCATGCGCCGCGTGACGATGGCCGTGTGCCCGCTGCGCCGGCAGGCCAGCGCGCCCAGCCAGGCCGCGCGGCCGGTGTGCAGGTGCACGAGGTCGGGCGCGAGCTCGCGCAGCGCGCGCGACAGGCCGAGCACGGCGCCCAGGTCGGCGTCGTTGCGCATCGCGAGCGCGCGCACCTCGAAGCCCCGCTGCTCTGCGTGCGCCAGTGCGCGGCTGGAGGGCGGCGCGACCAGCACGCAGCGGTGACCGCGCTCGCGCAGGCCCTCCAACAGCAGGAACACCTGCACCTCGCCGCCGGAGAAACCGCTCTCGGCGTCGACGTGCGTGATGACGAGCGGACGGGAATTCATTGTGCAGCCCGGAGAGCATGCCAAACCGCCGGCCCGCCTTCCGGGGCGAGCGGACGATCCGCTCTCGCGCGGTCCTTGGTCGCTCCCCCTCCAGTCTCTACCGTGTCCGTCCGTGCGCATCGCCCTGACCCACCTGCGCCACGCTCGCACCGGAGGAACCGAGCGCTTCCTGGACGGGCTGGCCGGCTACCTGGCGCGGGCCGGGCACGCGGTCACGATCGTGTGCCGCTCGCATGACGCAGCACCCCATCCTGCCGTGCGCTTCGAGCGTCTGCGCGGCTTCGCCGTGGGCGGAACGTGGCGCATGCGCGCGTTCGCCTCGGCCGTGGCGCGGCACCTCGATCACACGCCCTATGACCTCGTGGTCGGACTCGGGCGGACCACGACCCAGGACGTCCTGCGCCTCGGTGGCGGCTGCCAGGAGACCTACCTCGAGCTGGCTCACGAGGCCACGCTCACCCCGCGCGAGCGCCTGCTCGGCGGCGGTGCGTGGAAGCATCGCCTGGCCGTCAAGCTCGAGCGCGAGGCCATGGCCGGCGGAGCGCACGTGATCGTGAATTCGGACATGGTGCGGCGCGATGTGCTGCGCCGGTACGCCTTGCCCGAGGATCGCCTGACGACGATCCACAACGGCGTCGACCTGGAGCGTTTTCATCCGCGCCACCGGGAGGGCGTGGGACTGGCGAAACGACGCGAACTCGGGCTCGAGCCGGGAACCCCGGTCGTGCTCTTCCTCGGCACGGGCTACGCGCGCAAGGGCCTGGATCTCGTGCTGCAAGCCTTCGTCGGCGTGCACGCGCGCGTGCCGTCGGCGCGCCTGCTGGTCGCCGGCTTCGATTCGGACGGCGCCCGCTACGAGGCCGAGGCGCGCGCGCTCGGGCTCGCCGGCGTCACGCGCTTCCTGGGCGGGACGCTCGCGCCCGACCAGCTCTACGCCGCGGCCGATCTGTACGTGCTGCCGACGCGCTACGACCCCTTCGCCAATTCGACCCTCGAAGCGCTCGCGAGCGGATTGCCGACCCTCACCAGCCGCACGAACGGCGGCGGCGAGCTGATCACTCCCGGACGCGAGGGCGAGGTCCTGACGGTCGCCGACGGCGCTGCGCCGCTGGCCGATGCGCTCGTGCGCTGGTGCGAGCCCGAGCTGCGCTCGGCCGGCGCTCGCGCCGCGCGCGCGCTGGCCGAGCAACATGGACAAGAGGCGAAGTTCGCCCAGGCCGAAGCGCTCTTCGCGCGCCTCGCGCACGCACGCCGAGCCGCGGCAACAGGAGGAATCCATTGAGTGCGGGCGCGCGCCCCGCTCCGACGCAGCGGCGGTGCTGGTGCGCAGGAAGCTGATCGTGCTGGTCCGCGAGCCTGCGCTCGTGTAGACCATGCTCAGCCCGGTCGAGCCTTCGTGGACGCGCCTGTACGACACGCCCTGCATCTCTCGCCGCTTCGCGCGGACTGGCGCGACAGCGTGGATTCCGCCTCGCGCGCTGGGGCCGCCGACGCATGACCGGGACCTCGGGCGCGGCCACCAAGGGCCTCTCGATCCCGGCCACGACGCGGGCCGTGCGTGCCGTGCTGGGTGAGCTGGACTGGAAGCGCACGAAGCTGGCCGATGTGGGCGCGGGGCGCGGCTATTTCTGCGCGCTGCTGTCGGAGGAGCTCGCCGCGCGCGGGTTCGAGCCGGCGGCGCAACTCTTCCCCTGCGACCTGCTGCCGGACAGCTTCGCGGTGCCGGGCCTCGCTTGCGCGCCGATCGGTCCAGGCGGGCGCCTGCCTTACGCGGACGAAGCCATGGACGCGGTCGTGGCGATCGAGGTGGTCGAGCACGTCGAGGACCAGTTCGCGTTCCTGCGGGAATTGGCGCGCGTGACGCGCCCCGGCGGCACCGTGGTCGTGACGACACCCAATGTGCTCTCGCTGACCTCGCGCGTGCGTACGTTGCTATGGGGCTTTCCGGAGCTCTTCGATCCGCTGCCCTGGGAGCAGGCTGACGTACGCTTCACGACCGGACACATCCACCCGATTCATCCGTGGTTCCTGGCCCATGCGGCCCTGCGTGCGGGACTGGTGGAACCCGTGCTGGCGGGCGATCGCCACAAACGCTCGAGCATGGCCTTGGGACTGCCGCTCGCGCTCCCTCTGCTGCTGGCACGCGCGGCTCATCTCTGCCGCTTGCGACGCAAGGCGCCGGCCGTGCTGGCACGCAATGCGGCCCTGCTGCGGCAGCTCGGCGGGTTTGGCATGCTGACGGCTCGGACAGCAATCCTGTGCGCGCGCAAACCAGCCGGCTCTCCCCCACCATGAGCTCTCCCGGGGGGGACGCGCCGGCATTTCCGCCCGGTGTGCTCGAGCGGCGAGGCCATGCGCTGCGCCTCGGGGCACTCTCCGCGCGCGCCTACGTGCCGCTCACCCCGGCCCTCGTCGCGCGCCTGCCGGGTTGGTACGAGGACGCCGCGCGGGAAGGCGTGGCACTGCGCGACGGGAGCGTGGTCCGGATCGGGGGGCTCGTGGTCAAGCGCTTCCCGGCGCCCGGCGCATTCGGCCGGCTGCGCGCGCCGCATGCCACGCGCTCGGCCGCGCGCCACTTCTGGTGCCTGCCGGTGCCTTCGCCGCGTCCACTGGTCGCGCTGTGGCGCAATCGCGCATCCATGAGCGTGCTCGTCCGTGAGTACGTCGCGGGCCAGCCCCTGAGCGCCCAGGGGGCCGCAGAACGCGCGGCCGAAACCGCGCTGGCGCCCTTCCTCGCCTCGCTCGCACGCCACGCCGTCCTGCACGGCGACCTGCACCCCGAGAACATCCTGTGGGACGGCTCGCGCTGGTGGTTGCTCGATGTCGACGGCGTGCGCCACGGACTGCATTCGCGCCGACGCGTGTGGCTCGGCATGTGGGCGCGTTGCGCGCTGTATCTCGGTGCTGCGCGCGCGCGCGGGCACTTCGACGCCTGCATGGCCGTGGTCGGGCCGCGCTGGCAGCTCGCGTGGGAGGCAGTGCGAGCAGAGGAGCAGGCCATGCGCAGCCGGCGCGCGTACGATCTTCCGACCCGCGAGGTCCGGCCGTGAGCTCTCCCATTCCGACCACCTTCGTCGAATTCAAGGAGCGCACCGAGCGCCCGCGCTTCCTGGCCCAGCACTATCCAGTGCTGTTGGCGGGCAGCCTGCTCGACGTGGGCTGCGACCGCGCCGTCCTGCGCGGCCTGGCGCGTGGCCCCTACGTTGGAATCGACTTCTCACCGGAAGCGGATCTGCGCCAGGACCTGATGAAGGAGCCGCGCCTCCCCTTCCCCGATCGTCATTTCGACGCGGTCGTGTGCAGCGACGTGCTCGAGCATCTCGAGAACGTGCACGCGATCTTCGACGAGCTCGTGCGCGTGACGAAGGGACACCTGCTCGTGACGCTGCCGAACAATTGGAACTCGGCGCGCGTGCGCTTGGCGCGCGGGCACGGGGCGATCGCCCACTACGGCCTGCCGCTCGAGCCGCCGCCGGACCGCCACCGCTGGTTCTTCGGCTTCAGCGAAGCGGAAGCCTTCTTCCGCGGCCAGGCGCGTCGGATGGGCCTCGAGATCGTCGAGCTGCGGGCCCTCGAGAAACCGCGTCCGCTGGCGGTGCGCATGGTGCGCCGTGCCCTGGCGGGCGACGGCGAGCGCTACCGCAACAAGTACACGCATACCCTGACCTGCCTGTACCGCCGCCCGGACGCCGGCCGGTAGCCGCGCGCGCGGATGAACGCGCGGTGCGCTCGAGATCCCGGCGGAGGGAGGCGGGATGAGCGCGCTTCGCGCGCGCTGCCTGCTATCATCCTCGTAGCGGCTAGGCAGGCTCGCTCCCCCACCCAGCGATGGAAACCGGACACTCCGACACCGTGACCGACGGCATCCGCGTGCGCGTCGCGGCGCAATTCCTCGCGGAACAATCCGACCCGGACCGCAACGACTACCAGTACGTCTATCGCGTGATCGTCATCAACGAGGGCACGCGGCCGGCCAAGCTGCTGTCGCGCCACTGGGTCATCCGCGACGCGCACAACGAAACGCGCGAGGTGCGCGGCCCCGGCGTCGTCGGCGAGCAGCCCGACCTCGCGCCGGGCGCGTCCTTCGAATACATGAGCCGCTGCCCGCTGCGCACCGAGTGGGGCACGATGGAAGGCTCGTACCGCTTCGTGCGACCCGACGGCACGCAGTTCGATGCGTTGATCGGGCGCTTCTTCCTCGCCCGCACGGCCGCGCCGCTCTCGGCGCTCTCGGCGACCTAGGCGCCAGGCCGCCGCGAGGCGCATCGCGCATCATGTCCGTGTTGCTGCTCGCCCTGCTGCTGACCGTGCTGTTGCTGTCGCTGGTCGGCGCGGCCCACTGGGGCCCCGCCAACCACCTCGAGTTCGCCACGCGCGTGTACCGGCACCGGCGCACCGCGCTCAGGCGCGAACAGGCGGAGCTCCTGGAGGCGAACCGCCGCGCGTTCTTCTACGGCAACATCGCGGCCGACATCATCAATTTCAAGGCCTTCGGCGGCCACTACAACCATTGCCATCGCTGGACGATCGTCGAGGAGATGCACGGGCTGGCGAAGACCGATGCCGAGCACGCCTTCGCGTTCGGCTACCTGTCCCACCTGGCCGCCGACACGATCGCGCACAACCACTTCGTCCCCTACCACCTCGCGCGCTACCAGCGCGGCGGCCAGCTCGGCCACCTGTACTGGGAGATGAACGCGGATCGCTTCATCGACGAGCGCCGCTGGGAGATCGTGTACGAGATCAAGTGCGACCGGCGCATGGCGCGCCTGGACGCGCTGGTGAACGCGACCGTGCCCAGGCGCGCGCTGTCGATGGGCACGAACAAGTTCCTGTTCAACCACGTGCTGCTGTCGAGCGAGAGCCGGCACTGGCGCAGCGGGCTGCAGAATCTGCAGCCGCTGGCGGGACTGCGACTGACGCGCACCTTCCTGGAGCGCTTCCAGCGCGCCGCGGTCGCGCGCATCGAACTGGCGCTCTCGCCGCGCGGCCTGGCGAAGCTCGTCCACGTCGACACCAACGGCAAGCAGGCGCAGCAGGCCGCGCTGGCGGCGCGCAAGGGACTGCTCGAGCGACTGGCCTTGCGCCGCGAGGAACGCGAGAGCCTGTTCGAGCAGCGCGCCGCGGTGTTTCTCGAGGGCATGCAGTCGCCGCCGCCGACGAACGGCGCGCCGCACTGGGAAGGCTAGCCCGGTCGGGCCGCGCTCAGCGCGCGCTGCGCAGGCGAATCCACAGGCCGCCCGCCTGCGCCAGCGCATCCACGTCGAGCTCGAGTCCCGTCTCGTCGAGCGCGAGCGTGCTGCTCGCCAACGTTGCCGGGCCGGTGTCACGGAACTCGACCTCCACGGCATCGACCCCGGTGTCGAACCACGTGCGCGCGATGCGCACACGCCGCGTCAGCACGCGCGTCTCGCTGCCGTCGGCTGCGATGCGCGTGCGGAACTCGCGCAGCGGGAACACGTCGAGCACGCCGCCCGGCCCGCGGCGCACCGCGCAGGCGCCGTCGGTAGCGAGCCCGGCGCGTTCGACCGGCTCGCCACGGCCATCGATGAAGGCCTGCTCGATCGAGCACGCGAATTCGACGCGCTGGCCGGCCACCTGCAACAAGCCGCATTCGAAACCCGCATCGACGACGTAGCGTCCCCACGGCGCGAGCACGATGTCGCTTCGCCCACCCAGGCCGGGCTCGCGCTCGTCGAGCGCCCAGGGCAGGTCGGTCAGGTTGACCCACGTGCTGAGCCCGTCCGAGTAGTCGATGCGCGCGCGCAAATCGCCCATGTGCAGCCCGCCGCCGGCGGCCAGGTGCTGCGAAAGCGTGCCACGCCGGCCGCCGCGCGGATCGGCGTACTCGACGCGCAGCGGTCGGCGCGCCGGGTCGAGCATGCGCCGCGCCGCGGCATCACTGGCCCACCAGTCGCGCGCAGCCTCGTGCGCATTGCAGCCCGGCACGAACCAGAAGTAGCTCGCATTGCCGAGCAGCGCGGTGGTCGAGAGCTTCTGGTCGCGCTGCTCGGGCTCGTAAGCCAGGCGCATCTCGCCGAACGGATCGAGGAAGCGCGGCGGCTCCCCGACGCCGACGCGCACGGACAGCGGCCGCAGGCGCCACAAGTTGAAGTCGGGGGCGAGCTCCGCGAAGCGACCGAGCGTCTCGCGGTCGGCCGGATCGGTGAACATGCCGGCATAGCCGTTCAGCGCGTCGACTTGTCCGGCCCACAGCAGGTTGCCGAAGCCGACGCTGCCCTCGCCCGCGACTGGAGCGCCGTGGATCGCGCGCAGCCGCGCGACGACCTCGGACAAGCGCTGCAGCGCCGGCAGCAGCAGGCCGACGCCCGGCTCGCGCGCATCGAGATCGACCGCGGGCAGCCCGGTCGTCAGCGAGTCGGTGAACGTGCCCTCGGTCTGCAGCGCCGCGTGGAACTCGCCCTCGACGCGCTCGACCAGCTTGAGTGCGACGCGCGGTTTCAGGAACTCGCCGCCGTCGCCGGAGCCGCGCGGAATGCTGTCGGAATCGAGCACGGAGCCGCCGGGCAGGCGCTCGCCGTTGAACATCCAGTTGTGGTGCAGCGCGAACGGGAACCCCGCCTTGCGCGCCGCCTCGCGCACCGCGCGCAGGCCGTCCAGCCCGCCCCACTCGGGGTTGGGCGGGAAGACCGCGCTCGGGTAGCCGCGGTCGTAGCCGTCGCGCTGCCACTTGTGCATCCACACCGCCACGTCGCGCACGCCCAGCGCGGACACTTCGCGCAGCACGCGCTCGGACAGCGCGAAGTCCGGCAGGTGCAGGCTCAGGTATCCGCGGATCGCCTGCGCGCGTCCGGGCGAGGCGGGTCGTTCCAGCGCCGGCAGCACGTCGAGCAGTTCGCCGGACCAGGCGATCCACACGCGCTCGTACAGCGGTCGCACGCGGCCGCGCGTGTCGGCCTCGTAGCGCAGGATCTGAGAGTGCAGGAACTCGCCGTCGGGTCCGCTCGCGCCGGGCCGGCGCGGCACGATCAGCGAGGCGTTCGACCAGGTCGGGTCGACGCGCACCGAGAGGAAGCGCGCGCCGCCGCGCTGCAGCCCCAGGCACGCGACGGCCGCGTCGTCGCAGCCGTAGGCCGTGTGCGCCGACATGCGCGTCACGCCGGGGCCGCGCACGAGCCCGCCCAACGACAGCTCGAACTCCTCGTGGCCGCCCTCGCGCGGACCCTCGAGCTCGACCAGCACCGCCGCGCCGAGCACCTCGTAGCGCGCGCGCAGTCCGCTGTCGTACTCGAGCACGAGCCGACCGTCATCGAGTTCGGTCTTGCGCGGCTTGCCCGGAGGCGCCGGAGGCGACTGGTAGGCGTTCGAGCACGGCACGACGCGCGTGCCCTGCTCTTCGATCGACAAGAGCCGCAGCGGGAAGCCCTCGCGCGGATCGACGCGCCAGGTCAGTGCGCGGCCGTCGACCTCGAAGCGCGCGGCGTAGCCGCGCGCGTCGGCTCGCCACGGCACGCGGCGCTCGCGCTCGAGGGCCGCGGCCGGCTTGAACACGCCCTCCCAGGCCGAGCGGTCCCAGATCGGCTCGGCGCGCTGAGGATCGGGCTCGACGACCACCGGCGCCGGCTCCGGGTCCCAGGCCGGGCGCACCGGCAGCGCGCAGGAACAGACCAGCATCGCCGCGATCAGGAGGCTCGGCATGCGCGTCTTCCCCGCGTGCATCGCTAGAAGCGGAATCCGCGCAGCACGAAATCGAGCTGGTCGCCGTCGCCGTTGTAATCGACGCCGGCCTGTGCCTCGTCGCAGTGGAACGCGACCAGCCCGAGCCCGTCGCTGTAGACGACGGGCTCGTCGAGCGCAGTGGCCGTCGACATCGCAACGGCCGTGCAGCCTGAGGCGACCGGGTTGCGGAACAGGATGTCGTCGGCCATGTCGGCGTCGTCATTGTACGAGCGGTTGTCGTTGTTCTCGTTGCCGCGGAAGAAGACCTGGCCGCCGACGACGACGATGCCGGCGTTGTTCGTCGCGAGCGCATAGCCGATGCCGTCGAAGTCGAGCTTCTCCCCCTCGAAGTCCGACCACACCGGCAGCGAGTCGAGGCCGTCACTGTCCTTGACGACCAGATCGCCCGCCAGGCAGTTGTTCAGCGTGAAATTCGGCAAGCCGAGCACGTCACCCGCGGTCGACTCCTCGAAGCTCAGGCCCAGCCGCCCCTGGCGCGGCTTCTCGGCCAGCCAGTCGGAACCGACGAACTTCAGCCCGCTGATGCCGGTACCGATCGTGCTGCTCTGATGCGCGATGCGCCAGGTCGCCGCCGTGCCCTCTTCCGGATCGAGCCACGCGACCAGATCGTGGTCCTGCGCGGAGGTGTCGAGGTCGCGCCCCGACAGCTCCTCGGACAACACCGCGACGAGCTTGTTGGAATTCCAGGACAGGCCCCACGCGCCGCCCGGCACCGTGCGCACGGCCAGCATCTGCGCGTGGCTGCCGGCCGGCAGCGCGCCGGGCGTGGTCGCGATCCAGCGCGGCACGAAATCGACGAGGTCGCCGTCGTCGTTGAGATCGCAGCCGGAATCCTGCTCGTCGGCCAGCGTCGCCACCGCACCCTCGAAGGCGAGCGCGCGCGCGACGCCGGCCAGGCCGGTATTGACGGGCGCGGCGCTCCCGTTGAACCAGGCGGCGTAGTCGAGGTGGTGCAGCACGAGGTCCTGCTGGTCGCCGTCGGCGACCGCTCCACAGTGCTCGGCGACCCAGCCGGGCGGGAAGAGCGTGGGATCGTTCAGGTCCGCGCCCTGCTGCAGCTCGGAGACCAGGAAAGCGACGGTCCAGTCGTTCGCGGCCGTGAACGCCGCTCCGACCGGCACGACGACATCGGGCAACGCGAGCTCGGCGATCTTGAGCATTGCGTCGGGATCCGTCGTGTCGAGCAGCGCGAGCACGTGCGGGTCGCTCGCATCGCCGTCGTCGTTGAGCACGAGGCCCGCGATGGTCTCGTCGGCGGCCAGGAACAACAGCCCGGCCTGCTCGGCGACCAGGCGGATCAGCACCTGGCGGCCGTCCACGTCGAATACGCTGGTCGGCGTGGTCGGGTTCTGCAGGTCGACGTAGCGCAGGCCGGTCTCGCCGACGGCCGGTCCGGCCGTGGCCGAGCCGTAGTACAGCCGATTGCCGGCCCTCAGCAGCGGCACCGGGAGCGGCGCATCGACCAGCGTGTCGAGCGTGTCGTCGAGCGGATCGAGCGGCAGCGCCTCGTTCCAGAACTGGTGCACCAGCACGTAGTCGAGCTGGTCGGCGTCTTGGTTCCAGTCGCGGCCGTCGGCGGCCTCGTCGACGACCAGATAGATGTTGTTGCCGAGCACCGCGTGCGCGACGGCCGCCACGCCGAGCACCGTATCGGTGCCCGCCTTGACGTTGAACAGGCAGGCCACGGCATCGACCGCATCGCCGTCTCCGTTGAGGTCGGTCGCGCCGTCGGCGAACTCGCTGGCGAGATAGACGATCCAGCCGTCGGCCACGGTCGGCGGCTGCGTCGTCGTGGCATGCGCGGTGTTCTTGACGAGGAAGGCGGATCCGTCGTCGTCGCCGCCCAGCGAGCAGCCGGTCGTGGCGAGCAGCAGTGCCAGGCACGCGAGCGCGCGTGCGGATGCGGGCGGGCGAGTTCTCATGCGAACGGCCATCGTAGTCGGCCCTGCCGCGCCTGCGCGAGCCTCTGTTCGCCGCGCACTCCGGACAACATCATGGAGCCCATGCGCGTGCTGCTGGCCGCCGCTCCTCACGCCGACACCTTCGGCTACTCGATGCCGCCGCCCGGGCTGCTGCGCCTGGGCGGAGCGCTCGAGCGCGCCGGGCACGCGGCTGAGCTCGT
>Ga0194120_10011957_pt1 | contig 10292 bp, 8 predicted proteins | sample TA2MahCa65mmetaG_FD_148642 | JGI IMG/M metagenome (GOLD analysis project Ga0194120, IMG submission 148642) | Freshwater microbial communities from Lake Tanganyika, Tanzania - TA2015019 Mahale Deep Cast 65m | ecosystem: Environmental > Aquatic > Freshwater > Lake | place: Tanzania: Lake... | reverse complement strand
GACCAGCCACTCGCCCGCCAGCGCCGGATCGCTGCCGCGCAGCGCGCCGGCGACGTTGCGCGAGGCGACCGCGCGCACGCGATTCTCGACGCCGAAGCGCGCGCGCGCGCCGAGCGTGACGGGTTTGAAGTCCGCTCGCGCTGCCGCGCGCTTGAGCGCGTCGAAGTCCTGCCCGGAGGCCCCGAAGAGCTTGCGCGCGAACGGTTCCGCCAGCCAGCCCTCGGCCTGCACGCGCGGTCGCGGTTTCGGGTCGTCGAGGTCGAAGTTCTCGCGGCCGAAGGACCCCGACACGACCGCGTACGGGTACCCCGCCGGACCGGTCTCGTGCACGATCAGGCAGGCCGCCGCGCCCAGCTCGCTCGCGATCTCGTACTTGTAGGTCCAGCGTCCGTAGTAGGTCATCGCGCGGCCGCGGAAGACCGCCTCGTCGAGCTTGCCCGGGCGCGCCGGATCCTCGACCGGCGGATCGTTGACGAGCATCACCAGCGTCTTGCCGCGGCAGTCGAGCCCCTTGTAGTCGTTCCAGTCGTGCTCGGGAGCGACGACGCCGTAGCCGACGAACACGACCTCGCTGTCGTCGACGGCGACCGCCGCGCCGTGGCTGCGGCTCGACAGCACCGCCTCGTGCGGCAGCAGCGGCTCGAGCGGCTCGGCTTGCGCGCCGAGCACGAAGGACAGGCGCGGCTTGCCCTGCACGCCGAGCAACGGCACGGGTTGGAACCAGGTCCCGTCCACGCCGGCCGGTTCGAGTCCGAGCGCCTGCATGCGCTCTACGAGGTACGCGACGGTGCGCTCCTCGCCGGCGGTGCCGGGCGCACGGCCCTCGTAGGCATCGGCAGCGAGCTCGACCAGACCCTCGCGCAGGCGCGCGGCGGCATCGAAGGCCGGTTCGGCGGATTGAGGCGTCAACAACGGGAGCAGCGCGAGGAACGACGACATGGCGCTGCGATCGTAGCGTTGGCGGCTGTGCGCGGCACATGTGCCGCGCGCGTGCCTCAGCGCGCGCCGGCGAAGGCGAACTCGCAGGCCGTGCTGAGAAGGGCATCCGCCGGGCTCGCACCGGCCGGCTCGACGCGCGCCTGCGCGAAGCCGGTGCCCGCGACCCAATCCGACGCGAGTTCGAGGCGCGCGCGCCCGCTCGCGTCGCAGGTGGCGCGCAACACGACCGGGAAGGCTCGCGCCAGGTCGAGCTCGATCGCCCCGGCGAGCTCCTGCCAGGGCTGCGGCAGCGCGGCCGGAGCGGCGACCAATTCGACGCGATCACCGGGCCGGCTGAGCAGTTCGAAGGCAGGTCCGCCGACGGCCCCGGCCTCGAAGCGGAGCTCGAGCGGCTCGCGCCGCGCAATTCCGCGCGCGATCCACACGCCACGCGAAGACTGCACGAGCAGATCGGCCGGACCCGGCGCATCGACCGAACAGGTTCCCTCGAGCTCGGTCGCCGACACGCGCGCAAGGTCGAGCAGCGGAGCGCCGCCGAGTTGCACCCACGGCAGCTCCGGGCCGAGCATCTCGGCCGCGCATTCGATGCGCAGGCGGCGGTCGCCGAGGCAGGGCAGCACACTCGGTTCGAGCGACAGCCGCGCGCCGACGGGAGGCACCGGCGGCACCTGCCTGCCGGACGCGCGCCGCCTTGCGACCTGCTCGACCAGCGCGCGCGCCACCTGCGGGGCGAGCGCGCCGACGAGTCGCGCGATCCCGGGCTCGGACGGGTGGACCGCATCGAGGAACAGGCGGCCGGGCTCGGGCGCGGGACCGGCGAGCAACGGCCGCGCGTCCACGCAGACGACGTCCGCTTCGAGAGCGGCCGCCTGCACGAGCGCCGCGTCCTCGCGCGTGCGCGGGAAGCGCTCGAGCGTGCTCGGCGGGTGCGCCGGCGCGACGGCGATCGGTTCGCAGTCGGCGCCGCGGCAGGCCGCGAACATCGCGCCGAGCAGCGCGCGCGTCTGCGCCGGTTCCAGGCGCGTGCCGTGCAGCGGCCGGCCGGCCAGCCAGGCCTGCTCGATGGCCTTTGCATCGGGCGCCTCTTCGGTGCCGACCGATTCGCCGCGCAAGGACCGCGCGAGGCGGACCAGACCGCGGTCTCCGAGCCAGCTCGGCAGGCGCGCGGCCGCTTGCGTGCGCGCGAGCTCGAGGTCGTTCACCGCATGGGCCGGAGCACCGTCGTTCCAGGCCGCCGGATACAGCACGACGACATCGGGCCGCGCTCGCGTGAGCACGTCCTCGAGCAACCACGCGATCTGCGCGCTCGAATAGCCGGGCACGCCGTAGTTCGACACGAGCACCGACTCGCGCGGCCAGCCCTGTCCCTCGAGCTCGCGCGCGAGTTGTTCCGAGAGCGTCTGGGACGGCAGCAGTCCCGTCCCGTACACGCAGGAATCGCCCAGGCACGCGACGCGCAGCATGCCCGGCGGCGCCGGGTGCGCGGCGCGGCCGCGAAACGGCCAGTCGGCGGTTGCGCAGGCGCCGGCGTGCAGCGCGCTCGCGCGGTGCCGCGCAGCAGTCGTGTAGAAGCGCCGCTCGTCGCGCACGAGATCCGGGTGCTCGCCCTCTCCTCGCACGGCGAGCCCCGCGAAGCGGAATGCGCGCGCCGCGCTTTCCGGCGCACACTGCCGAGCGAGCTCGTCGATGGCGCAGACGAGCAGCAGCCCGAGCACGACGGCGAGCACGCGCGCGCTGCGCCGCCGAGCCGTCAGCGCCCGCATGGCCCCCTGAACGCGCAGGTCGCGCAGGCGCTCGCGCCGACGGACAGTTGCGGGAAACGCGCGGGCTCGCCGTCGGAGCCTCCCGCGTCGAAATGCAACTCGCGCAGGGCCGTGATCGACGCGTGCACGGCGCCGAGCACGCCCTCGAGCGCTTCCGCGTCGAAGCGGTGCTCGACCGCGCGGCCCTCCTCGAGGTAGTCGGCGACGCAGCGCACACCCGTGGGATCGGCGCCCCAGCGCTGTTCGGCGTAGAGCGCGTACAACGCGAGCTGGAACGCGTGCTCGGGCCGTTCCGAGCCGCTCTTCCAGTCGTGGATCCACAGCACGCCGCCCGCGTCGCGATAGGCGAAATCGGGCACCGCGTGGATCGCCGTCTTGAACAGCTCGATCGTGCCGAGCTGCTCGCAGGCCAGCCACTGCTCGGGCGGCGCGGCGCGCACCGCGGCCAGCTCGCTCGACTCGCAGAACCAGCGCGCGGCGCGCTGGATGCGTTCGACGAAGCGGCCGCCGTACTCGCGTGCGCGCCCGCTCGGCTCGTCGACGCACGCTTCGGCGTAGTGATGCTCCTGCAGCCGCGTGTGGCGCTTGGGCGCGCGCCGCCACTGCGCGGCCTCGTCGCGCGACTGCTTGTAGCCGCCGCGGAAGCGCGCGAGCGCCCGCTCGACGAGCTCTTCCGCGCCGAGCGTTCGACCCGCCGCGCGCTGTTCGAACCACTGCTCGATCGCCTGGTGCAGGCAGTCACCGGCCCACATCGGGAGACGCGTCGTGTTCTTCAGGCGGTAGGACTCCGCGCGCTCGGCCGGCGCGTCGCGCTCCCACCCGCGCCAGGCCAGGTAGTACTGGTGGTAGTAGGCGCGCAGGCAGGTCTCCGCCAGGCCGCGGCGCGACACCGACCAGGAGAACTCGTGGCGCAGTTCGGACATCGCGAGCGCCGCTCCAGCGCGCCTCAGGGACTGATGCGCAGCAGCTTCGCGGCGCTGGCGTCGAGCGCGTACAGCACGCCGCTCTCGGTCAGAGCCAGCGACAGGGTTGCGCCCGGCGTGAAGGTCGGCGCGCCGACGGCGCTCGCGCAGTCCACGTCGAGCGGGCAGAGCGCGCTCGCCGCGGGGCCCGAGCGCTCGCGCAGCACGCCGGTGCCGGCATCGATCCAGTACAGTTCGCCCGTTTCGCTGAGGACAGGAGCCACCGGCGAGGACAGCTTGGCCGCGCTGCCGATGCCCTCGGCACTTGCGGCACTGCCGTCGCCGAGCAGCGTGGCGCTCGAACCCTGCTGTCCGAAGAACGTGGCCGGCCCGAGGGTCAGCTCGCGGATGCGGTTGCCAAAGGAGAGCGAACCCCCGATCTCCGACACGATCAGGTGGTTGTCACAGTCGAAGCACAGGCCGGTCGGTGTGTCGAAGAACGTCTGTTGCAGGATTCCATCGGCCCAGAACGGCGCGCCGCTGCCGGCGGTCGTGCTGACGAGCCCCGCCTGCAAGAGCCGGATCGAGTGATTGCCGGGATCCGCGAGGTAGACGCGCCCATCGCTGGTCGCGGCGAGCATCGACGGACGCGTGAAGTTGAAGCGCGCGAGCAGGCCGAAGCCATCCGCATTGCCGCCGATCGTGCTCGGCAGGCCGTAGGCGAGCTCGACCGTGTCGGGCGCGGTGCGATCCACGGCGACGATCACGTGGCTGGTGTGCTCCATCACGTACAGCTTGCCGCCATCGACGACCGCCAGCCCCGACAGTTGCGCGGGCTGCGCGATGCCGGCGGCGGACAGCAGCAGGTCGAGCGTTCCGGGTTGCACGAGCTCGGTCTCGACCGGCGCGCCGCCGCTGAAGTCGAGCGCGTACACGGTGGCGTTCGGGCCGGTCACGTACAGGATCTCGGCATCGCGCGCCGCGCAAACCTGCGACAGCGGCCCGAGGACCGTGGTCGTCAGCACGACCTCGCTCGGCAGCTGGCCGGGCGCGAAGTTCTGGTCCGCGCCCGCGCATCCGGCGGATCCGGAAAGAGAGGGCGGCAGGGCCGCGGAACTCGAGCCGGACTCGCTCGAGGCCTTGCGACAGGCAGCGGCGATCGAAAGCGGGATCAGCAGCAGGACGGCTCGGCGACGCATCCCCTCCACACTATCACTCCGCCGGCTGGGGATCTTCCTTCGAGAACAAGCTCGTCAGCACCATCAGCACGGCCCCGATCGTGATGAAGGAATCCGCCACGTTGAAGGTCGGGAAATGCCCGTTGTGGAAAGGGCCGAAGTTACCCAGTGCCGGCACGTAGAAGTCGATGAAGTCGCGCACCTCGCCCAGCGGGTGATCGGACGGCGGCTCCAGCAGCAGGTTGTCGTGCAGATTGCCGAGGGCGCCGCCGAGCACGCAGACCAGCGCGACCCGGAAGAGCCGCTGGTCGGGTCGCGCGCGCCACAGCAACCACGCGATCAGCACCGCGGCCGCGATCCGCCCGCATACCAGGATCCACGGCACGTCCTCGAGCCAGGAGAAGGCCATGCCGCGATTGGTGGCGAGCATCAGCGCGAGCCAATCTCCGAGCAGCGGGACCCGCTCGTGTCCGCAGGCGTCGTATTCGATCTGCACGCGGCCGGCCTCGAAGGCGCCGAACACCGCGCTCTTCGACCACAGGTCCGCGAGCACGATCAAGGGCAGCGGCGCGAAGCGCCGCCAGCGCGCGAGCCCGCTGGTGTTCGGGGAACTCAAGCGGACGGGTCCGAAGAAGGAAGGAGACGTGCGTCGGCCGGGTTCAAGCCGCGCGTCTCAGCTCTCGCGCTCGGCCTTGCGCTGGCAACCGATGCAGAATCGAGTGTACGGCACCGCGCGCAGGCGCTCCTTGTTGATCCACTCCTGGCAACCTTCGCACTTGCCGAAGTTGCCGCCTTCGAAGCGCACCAGCGCCTCGTCGATCTCGCGCAAGGCCGTCTCGTCATGCTGCAGGAGTTCCAGGCTGAACTCCTGGTAGAAGCTGTCGCTGCCGGCATCGGCCTCGATGTCCACGGTGGCCTTCTCGCCGTTGATGCCGAACGCATCCTCGTGGAGGTTCTTGATGTCGCCGCTCAGCACGCCGCGCAAGCCGAGCAGCGCCTGCTTGAAGCTCTCGAGCTCCCTCGGCGTGGGCTTCTTGGCTGGGATCGCTGCGTTGTCTCGTGGTTGGCTGGGCAAGGTGTCCTCGAATGGCTCGCGCGGTCGGGCCTGTGCGATTCGAATGCGCAATTGGGCGCCGCGGACGTCGCCGCTGGATCGGCCAATTTCGGGCGAAAAGTATAGGCAGCCGGGCGCGCGCGGCTCAAGCGGCCAAGAAAGGAGATTGAACGAAATGCAGGTTCAGGAGACCTTGGACTCCGGTGGCGCCCCCTTCCCCTCTCGAGGACGACCTGAGCGACCTGTTGCAGGCGCTGGCCGCCGAGGCAGGAGCGGCGCGCTCGACGCTGAGTTCGTACCGCCTGCAGGGACGGCGCTTCGTCGAGTGGATGCACGAGCGCGGGCTGCGTCGCTGGGACGAGCTCGATCCCGCGGCCCTGGTCGAGTTCCTGGCCGAGCTGCGCGCGGCCGGGCTGGCGGAGGCCACCGTGGCGCATCACCTGGTCGTCGTGCGGCTGCTGCTGCGGCACCAGGTGCGCGAGGGCCGACTCGCGCGCGATCCGTCCGCCGCGCTCGACAGCCCGCGCCTGGCGCGCGTGCTTCCCAAGACCCTGGGCGGTTCGGAGATCGAGGCGCTGCTGGCGGCGCCGGACGGCTCGCGGCCGACGGACTTGCGCGACCGGGCCTTCCTGGAACTGCTGTATGCCTGCGGCGCGCGCGTCTCGGAGGCGTGTGGGCTCGAACTCGATGGGCTCGCGCGCGAGGCCGGCGTCGTGCGCGTGACCGGCAAGGGCAACAAGACGCGCGTCGTGCCGCTGGGACGGCGGGCCTGGCGCGCGCTGGACGAATGGATCTCGGTCGGGCGCGCCGCACTCCCGGCCGCGGCGCGCAGCGGGCGCGTGTTCCTGTCCGCGCGTGGGGCACCGCTCTCGCGCGTGGCCGCCTGGCGCATCGTGCGCGCGGCGGCCCTGCGCGCGGGAATCGGCAAGTCCGTCTCGCCGCACTGGTTGCGGCACTCGTTCGCGACGCACCTGATCGAGGCCGGCGCTGACCTGCGCGCGGTGCAGGAGATGCTCGGACACGCGTCGATCCGCACGACCGAGGTCTACACGCACCTGGACTCGGAGCACGTGCGCAGCCTGCACCGCATGTACCACCCGCGCGGGTAGGAGCGGAGTACGGAGCCCGCCTCAGGAGTACGGAGCCCGCCTCGAATCCGGCGAGTTCGGCTTCTGATCCAAGCTCGCCGGATTCGAGGCGGGCTCCGTACTCGCGGGCTCCGCATTTGCCAACTCGCCGCATTCGAGGCGGGCTCGGTACCGGTACCATCTGCGCCCCCGATGGCGCAGAACACGCAGGCGCGGCCCCGAATCCTCGTCGCCGACGAGCTCGGCGAAGCGGGACTGGAGATCCTGCGCGGCGTCGGCGCGGTCGACGTGCGCACGGGCTTGAAGCCGGCCGAGCTGGCCGCCGTCCTGCCGCCCTACCATGCGCTGGTCGTGCGCTCGGCGACGCGCATCGATGCCGACGCGCTCGCGCAAGCGTCGAACCTCGTCGTGATCGGCCGCGCCGGCATCGGTGTCGACAACATCGACGTCGCCGCGGCGAGCGCGCGCGGTATCGCGGTGATGAACTCGCCGGAAGCCGGCGCGACGACGACGGCCGAGCTCGCGATCGCGCTCTTGGTCGCGCTGGCGCGCAAGATCCCGCAGGCCGACGCATCGCTGCGCGCCGGCAAGTGGGAGAAGAGCAAGTTCAGCGGCGTCGAGCTGGGCGGCAAGACCCTCGGCGTGCTCGGCCTGGGCCGCATCGGCCGCATCGTCGCCGCGCGCGGCGCCGGTCTGGCGCTGCGCGTGGTCGCGCACGACCCGTTCGTGCGGCCGGGCGCCGAGCCCGCCGGCGTGACCCTGGTCGAGTTCGAGCGGCTGCTCGCCGAGAGCGATTTCCTGTCCGTGCACGTGCCGCTGTCGGAGGAGACGCGACACCTGCTCGGGCCGGCTGAATTCGCGCAGCTCAAGCCCGGCGCGCGGCTCGTGCACTGCGCGCGCGGCGGCATCGTCGACGAGGCGGCGCTGCTCGCGGCGCTCGAGTCCGGTCGGCTCGCCGGCGCCGCGCTCGACGTGTTCGAGCAGGAACCGCCGCCCAAGGGGCACCCGCTGCTCGCCCGGGCGGACGTCATCGTCACGCCGCACATCGGCGCGTCGACCGAGGAGGCCAAGCACGCGGTGGCCCTGGCCATCGCACGGCAGGTCGCCGCGTGCCTGAAGACCGGCCTCGTGCTGAACGGCGTCAATGTGCCGCTGGTCGCGCCCGCCGACGCCGAGTTCCTGGCGCCGTACCTGCTGCTCGCCGAACGCCTGGCGCGCCTGCTCGCCGCGCTGCGCCCCGGTCGGGTGCGCGCGCTGCGCGTGCTCGCGCAGGGCGAGATCGGCGAGCGCGCGGTGCGCCCGCTGCTGGTGCGCGCGCTGGTCGGCGCGCTGCACGGCAGCGACGGCGCACTGGTCACGCAGGTCAACGCCGAGCGCATCGCGCGCGAACGCGGCATCCGCACCGCCGCCGAGCGCAGCGCGCTCAAGCAGGACTTCGTCAACCTCGTGCGCGTCGAGATCGAGACGGATGCGGGCGCCTGCCACGCCAGCGGCACGCTGATCGGCCGACGGCACCTGCGCATGGTCGAGCTCGACGAGTTCCTGCTCGATGCGATCCCCGAGGGCGCGCTGCTCGTCACCCAGCATGCCGACGTGCCCGGCGTGGCCGGGCGCATCGCGACGCTGCTCGGCGAGGCGGGCCTGAACATCGAGCGACTGCAGATCGGGCTGCCCCGCGAGCGCGCCTCGCTCGCGCTGGGCGTCTTCAACCTCGATGCCGTGCCGACGGCGCAGCTGCTCGAGCGCCTGCGCGGCACCGCGGGCGTGTCGGAAGCTCTGTGCGTCGTGCTCGGAAGCCGCGCATGAAGGCCGCGCAGCGCTACGCGGACGTCTTCTTCGACTGCGACTCGACCTTGTCGACCCTCGAGGGCATCGACGAGCTCGCGCGCGGCCGGCGCGACGTGGCGGAGCTGACGCGCGCCGCGATGGAGGGGCGCGTGCCGCTGCAGGACGTGTATCGGCGCCGGCTCGAGCTCGTGCAGCCGACGCGCGCCAGCGTCGAGCGGCTGGGCCGCTCGTACTGCCACACGCAGGTCGCCGACGCCGGCCCGGTGCTCGCGGCGCTGCAAGCGGTCGGCAAGCGCGTGCACGTGATCTCGGGCGGGCTCGCGCCGGCGGTGCGCAAGCTCGCCGCGGCGCTGCACGTGCCCGACGAGCGCGTGCACGCGGTCGAGATCTCCTTCGATCGCGCCGGCGACTACGAGGCCTACGATGCGCACTCGCCCCTGTCGAGGAGCGGCGGCAAGCGCGAGTACCTGCAGCGCCTGCGCGCGGCCGGCGGCCTCGGGCCCTGCGCGCTGGTCGGCGACGGCGCAACCGACCTCGAGGCCGCGGATGCGGTCGACCTGTTCATCGGTTTCGGCGGGGTCGAGCGACGCGCCGAGGTTGAACGCAACGCCGCGGTCTACATCAGCTCGAAGAGCCTCGCACCGGTGCTGGTGCACCTGTGCACCGGCCCGGAATGGCAGCGCCTGGCGGACCGCGTCTCGTTCAAGGCGCTGCTGCGCAAGGCGCTCGAGTTGTCCGGCGCGCAAGAGAATCACGCATGAAACCGCACGACATCCTGTTCCTCCCCGGTCCGACCGAGGTGCGCGCCGAGCTGCTCGAACAGATGGCGCGGCCGATGATCGGCCACCGCTCCCAGCAGGCGAAGGAGCTCGTGCTGCGCCTGGTGGGCAAGCTGCCGGCGCTGTTCTGCACGCGCCAACGCGCGCTGTTCGAGTCGGTGCCCGCGACGCTGCTGATGGAGGCCGCGATCCGCAACCTGGTTGCGAAGCGCGTGCTCGTCACGACCTGCGGCGCGTTCAGCGAGCGCTGGCTCGAGATCGCGCGCGCGTGCGGGCGCGAGGCCGACGCGCTGGCGGTCGAATGGGGCGAGGCGATCACGCCCGCACAACTCGATGCGGCGCTCGCCCGCGGTTCGTACGACGCCGTCACGATCACGCACAACGAGACCTCGACCGGCGTGATGAATCCGCTGCGCGAGCTCGCCGCGGTCGCGCGCAAGCACGGCGCGCTCGTGCTCGTCGACGCGGTGAGCTCGCTCGCCGGAGCGCCGCTCGAGTTCGACGCCTGGGACTTGGACCTCGTGTTCGCCGGCGTGCAGAAGTGCGTCGCGCTGCCGCCGGGGATCGTGTTGTTCGCGCTGTCCGAGCGCGCGCTCGCGAAGGCAGCCACGCTGCCGGGCCGCGGCTTCCTGCTCGACTTCCCGCGCACGGCGGCCGCGCTCGCCAAGGGCGAGCCGATCGCGACGCCGTCGCTGTCGCACTTGTTCGCGCTCGACGCGCAGCTCGACGCGATCGCGCGCGAAGGGCTCGACCTGCGCTGGGCGCGGCACGCGCGCATGGCGGCGCGCACGCGCGCGTGGG
>Ga0194120_10011954_pt1 | contig 10295 bp, 5 predicted proteins | sample TA2MahCa65mmetaG_FD_148642 | JGI IMG/M metagenome (GOLD analysis project Ga0194120, IMG submission 148642) | Freshwater microbial communities from Lake Tanganyika, Tanzania - TA2015019 Mahale Deep Cast 65m | ecosystem: Environmental > Aquatic > Freshwater > Lake | place: Tanzania: Lake... | reverse complement strand
CAGCTCGCCGATCCGCACGCGCAGCCCCTCGAGCGGCGGATCGGGCAGCGCGCGCGGCCGCGCCGCGAACGGCTCGGGTCGGCCGGCGCCCTCGACGAGCAGAGCGCGGGTGCCCGCGGCGACGGCACCGAAGGACTCGCGCGCCCCACCCGGCCAGGCGACCTCGACTTCCGCCTGCGCTGCGCCGCCGAGCCCGAACACGAGCTCGGGCGGTGCGCAGGACAGGAAACCGTCCCCGCGGGCGAGCGAGCGAGAGACCTTGCGGCCGCCGCAACTCACGCGAACGGTCGCTCCGATCGCCTCGTGCTGGCCGCGCGTGGCCCGCAACCGCAGCTTGAGGAAACCGGCGCCGGAGGGATCGACCACGTCGTTGCGGTACAGGTTGTGGCGCTCGCGCTGGATGTTGTGCACGAACAGATCCTCGTCGCCATCGTCGTCGAAGTCCGCGGCGATCGCCGCGCGCGAGTCGTTGGGGTTGTCCGCGCCGGAGACATCCGACACGTCGACGAAGCGTCCGCCGGCGTTCAGCCAGACCTTGTTGCGCTCGAAGCCGCTGAACGAGAAGCCCTGCTCGAACATCTGCGCGCTGTGGAAACCGCGATAGCCGGGGCTGTTCACTGTTTCGGGTGCGGCGACGCCCTGCGCGCGCTCGAGAGTCGACGCCACCACGTGGCGCCAGTAGGTGCTTCAGGTGTCGGCGGCGGTATCGCCGGTCACGTAACCGGAGCAGCAGTAGATGTCGAGCATGCCGTCGAGGTCGATGTCGAACAGGGCCGGCGCCCAGGCCCAGCTCGCTCCGATCCCGCCCCGCGCGGACGGCAGGCGCTCGAAGCCCTCGTCGCGCCGCAGGAAGATCGTGTTGCCGGCGGCCAACTTCGACAGGTCTTTCCAGCGCTCGTCGCGTTCGGGCATGCGCTCGAGGATTCGCTTGCCCGCCGTCGACGACATATTCGCGACGTACAGATCGAGCCGGCCGTCGCTGTCGAGATCGCCCCAGCTCGCGCCCATGCCGTTGCCCAGATCCTCGACGCCGAGCTGCGCCGCGACGTCCTCGAAGTGCCCGCGCCCGTCGTTGCGGTACAGGAAGTTCGTGCCGTAGTCGTTGGCGACGTACAGGTCCGGATCGCCGTCCTCGTCGAAGTCGGCCGCCGCGGCGGCGTAGGACCAGCTCGTGTCGACGAGGCCGCGCGCGGCGGACTCCTCGAGGAAGCCCTGCCCGGCGTTGTTGCGGAGGAACAGGTCGGGCGTGCCGTTGGTGGCCTGGAACCACGAGTCGTTCGGTTCGACCTCGACACGTCCGTAGTTGCACACGTACACGTCGAGCCACCCGTCGAGGTCGGCATCGAAGGCGCACAGCGAGTACGCGTGCGCGAGCGCGTCGAAGCCGAGTTCGGCACCCTGCTCCGCGTAGCGGCCCTGCCCATCGTTGACGTACAGGCGCAGCGGATTGCCGATCAGCTCGTCGCCGTCACGACCACCGACGTCCGCGACCGCGAGGTCCGAGTCGAGGTCATTGTCGAAATCGAAGAACAGCGCGCCGGTCCCGCCCGCGGGCAGCGCCACGCCGCGCGCAGCGGCCTGGTCCTCGAAGCCACCGGCGGAAGCGGACACGTACAGCTGATTCGCGGGCCGCGCAGGCACGTACAGGTCCCACGCGCCGTCCGCGTTCACGTCGCCCGCTGCCGCACCGTTCCACGCAAAGCTCTTGTTGCCCGGTCGCCCGAAACGGATTCCGGCCCGCGCGAGCCCGACCGCGTTCGCGACGTCCGTGAAGATCGCGCGCGCCCTCGAGGTCCGCTCCAGCGATTCGAGCGCGAGACGCGAAATGCGCCAACGGCCGGCGACGTGCTCGACGTTGGTCCAGGCCCACATCACGACCGAGCACGGCCCCCCGTCCTCGGCAGTTCCGTAGAAGCTCCACTGCTGGCGCACGCGGCCCCAGCTCGGCGTGCCGCTCTCGAACTCGGCGGCCTTGACCTTCGGCGTCACCCATTCGACGCGCTGCCAGCCCCCGAGCAGGTCCGCCGCGCCCGCCAGGAAGTCGTCCCGTCCGACGACCCGTGCGCTCGTCACGTCGTAGGCCATCTTGCGCACCGACGCGGGCAGGAGTTCCGGCTCGCGCGCGGTCATGCCCATGAGCGAGTGGCCGCAGAATTCGGGGGAAAGCCAGGGCTTCGCCGCTTCGAAATCGCGGCGGCGCAGCTTGTCGGCCAGCTCGACCAGCGCATTCGCGACGGATTCGGAGGCGTCCTCCACCTGTTGCAAGTCGACCAGCGGTCGAGCCGGCACCGCGATGTCGACACGCGCGGGCAGCACGACGGCCGCCGGCGCCGCACCCGCCGGAGTCGCGCGCGGCGGCTCGCTGCCGACCGGCGCGTCAGGCTCCGAACACGCGCCGAGCGCGAGCATGCAAAGCAACAACAGACTTCTCTGTGCCAAGGCAGCGAGTAGATTCGGTGCGCCGTGATGCAGCGATTCCTGAGCAATGCCCCGCAGCGCCGGCGATCGTCGACTGCGCGCGCCGCGCGCTGCGCGATTCTGGTGAGTGTCGTGCTTGCCAGCGCCTGCAGTGAGCGTGCGTCGCATGTTGCTGTTGTACCCGAAGTCGCGCTGGCGCGGGATCGCGCCGCCGACCACGCAGTTCGCGCCCGCTGGTCGGAAGCCGTCGCAATCCTTCTACCTCTCGTGAGCGGTAGCGATGCTGAGTTCGAGGATCTGCTGCGCATCACGTGCGCCGAGTTGGCGAATCAAGAATCGGCCGTTCGGACCGCGCGCGCCCGGCAATGGCTCGAGCGAGCGCGCGCGCAGGCGCCGCGCGATCCGCGCGTGCTGTGGTGCGACTACCGGATGGCCTGGCTCGAGTACGACCTGCCCGCCGCGATCTCCGCGCTGCGCGCGCTGCGCGAGCTGCGGCCCGACGAGCCGACCGTGGGTCTGGCGCTCGCGTTCGCGCTGGCCGAGACCGCCGAGGACGCGGACGCGCGCGACGCGCGCGCGCTGTTGCGCGACCTGCTCGCGCTGCCGCGCGAACGGACTGGCGCCTGGCGCATGACCGTGCTCCATCGGCTGGCCCAACTCCTGCTCGCTGACGGGGCCGAAACCGAGGCCGCGGAACTGCTGGCCGAGATGCAGGAGCTGGAAGCCCGCGGCGTGGTGCGGCCGGGCCTGCCCGCGCACGAGCCCGGCACGCTCGGCGCCGTGCCACCGCATTCGGCGGGGAGCCTGGCTTGGCCGCGGCCCACGGCCGGCGCCGAGGAACTGCGCGAGCTGCCGCTGCGCGGCGCGGAAACGGCGCGCGCAGCGCGCGTCGTGCAGTTGCTGCCGCAGCGTGTGCCGAGCGAGGCACTGTCCGCGCGCGACGACGCGGACGAGCTCAGCGGTTTCGAGCCGCGCGCCGCGATCGTCGCGCACGGTCCGGAGGGCGTCGGCATCGGCACACTGCAGGACGGACTGTCACACGCGCTCGACGGCCCGATCGATGCGCTCGAGCCGCTCGATCGCGACAACATCGGGGCCGCGCGAGGTCCGATCGCGCGCTCCGCCGCCGGAGATCAGAGCCTCGACCTGGTCGTCGAACGCCGCGGCGCGCTCGAGCTGCTCGAGTTCCGCTCGGGCGCGTGGAGCGCGCAGCCGCTCGGGCCGGCGCTTGCCGGCGCAGCGCAGGGCTGCGCGCCGCTCGCTCTCGACTACGACCACGACGGCGATCTCGACCTGCTCGCGCGACCCGCTGCGCGGCTGTTGAGGAACGACGGGCTCGACGGCACGGGCGGATTGCACGAGGTCGGTGCCGCGGCGGGACTGCCTGCCTTGTCCGCCGGGGACTGGCGCGCGATCAGCGAGGACTTCGATCGCGACAACGACGTCGACGTGCTGTTCGTGCGCGTGGAAACGGCTGAATGGCGGCTGGCGAGCAACGAGCGCGGCGGCCGCTACTCCGACCAGAGCGCGAGCCTGCCGGCGCTGACCCCCGCGCTCGCAGTCCTGGCCGCCGACTTCGACGGAGATGCGTGGACCGACCTCGCCGTGCTGGAACGCGATCAGCTCGTGCTGCACACGCGCACTCCGCTCGGCGACTGGCGCAGCCGACCCATCCGCGTGCGCCTGCCGGCACCCGCGACCTCCGACGCGGTCGCCGCGGACTGGGACCTCGACGGCGCGCTGGATCTGTTGTGGCCGTGCGCGTCGCATCCTTGCGCGGCTCTGCTCGCTCCCGGCATGCCGCAGGGCGCGGTACCGCGGCTCGTGGGACCGCGCTTCGCGAGCCCGCGCACCGGCCCCGCGCGGCTGTGTGTCGCCGACCTCGACGCGGATCGCGACCTGGATCTCCTGCGCACCGACGAATCCGGCGTGGCGGCGTGGATCCGCGACGGCGCGCCGCGCGGGATCGCATTGTCGCTGCAGGGACACAAGGACAACGCGCGCGGCGTCGGCGCGATCGTCGAGTTGCGCGCGGGACTGCGCTACCGGCGCCTGTACTACCGCGGCCAGCCCGAGTTGGTCGGCTTCGGCGACGCGCCGCTCGATGTCGTGCGCGTGACCTGGCCGAACGGCGTCGTGCAGAGCCACTTCGACCTGCCCGCCGGCAGCGCATGCATGGTCGTGCAGCGCGCCGGTCTGGTCGGTTCCTGCCCGTTCCTCTACGCGTGGAACGGCTCGACCTACGAGTTCGTGACCGACGTGCTCGGCACGACGCCGCTCGGACTTCCGATCGCGCCCGGCGTGCTCGTGCCACCGGATCACGACGAATACGTGCTTGTCCGAGGCGAACAGCTCACGCCGCGCGACGGTGTGTTCGAATTGCAGCTGACCGAGGAGCTGCGCGAGGTCACGTACCTGGACGCGGTGCGCCTGGAAGCGGTCGATCACCCCGGTGACGTCGAGGTCTTCCCCAACGAACGCTTCTCGTTTCCGCCGTTCCCGCAACCCCACACGCACACGCTGCGCGACCCACTGTCGCCGCTGCGCGCGCTGGACCAGGACGGTCGGGACTGGGCGCGCGAACTCGCGCGCGACGACCGCGTGCTGGCCGTGCCGTTCGAACCGCTCGCCGGCCCCTACCTGGGATTGGCGACCGAGCACACGCTCGAACTCGGCTTCGACGCCGAGCGCACTCGGCCTGCGCCCGGGCTGCGGCTGTTCCTGAACGGGTGGTTCTACTGGACCGACGCGAGCGTGAACCTCGCCGTGGCCGCGCATCCGGATCTGGAGTTCGCGCCGCCGACGCTCTACGTGCCCTGCGACACCGGCGGCTGGCGCGACTGTGGATCGATCGGGTTCCCGGCCGGAAAGGCGAAGACGATGGTCGTCGACCTGAGCGGGCTCATCGATCCGGCGGATCCGCGGATCCTGCTGCGCTCGACGCTGCGACTGGGCTGGGACTCGATCCGCCTGGCCGTCGACGCCGATGACGCCGCGCTGATCACCACCCCGGTGCAACTGACCGGCGCGCACCTTTGGCAGCGCGGATTCTCGCGCATCGTTCCGCATCCATCGGGCTTCGGCGAGTGGTTTGCCTGGGACGAGCGCGAACCGCTCGCGCGCTGGAACCAGCATCCCGGGATGTACACGCGGCTCGGTGAGGTCGGCCCGCTGCTCGGCGACGCCGACGACCGCTTCGCGATCCTGGGCGCCGGCGACGCGCTGCGGCTGAGCTTCTCCGCGGCCGGCCTGCCGGACTTGGCGCCGGGCTGGCGACGCGACTACCTGCTGTACCTGGACGGCTGGGCCAAGGATCGCGATCCGAACACGCTGGCGGCCGACTTCGTCGAGCCGCTGCCGTTCCATGGCATGAGCGGCTATCCGTACGGCCCCGGCGAGTCGTTCCCCGACGGCGAGGAGCACCGACGCTGGCGACGTGAATGGAACACGCGCGCCGCGACGCGCTGGATTCCGCCGCTGACGCCGGCCCGTTAACCGCCGCGTCGCAGCGCAGGCACTACGGCACCAGCTTCAGCGACACCGCGTTGCTCGTGTCGAGCAGCGCGCCGCTGCCCGGCACGTCGAGCACGACGTACGCGTGGTGCGCGGTCAGGCCGACCAGGCTCGGGTCATAGCCCGCCGGCAGCGCGAAGCCGGCCGAGCCCTGCGCCGATCCGTTCAGGAAGCCCAGCGTCGTCGACAGCGGCGCGAGGTTCGGCGCGCTCAGCGTCAGGTTGAAGTACGCGTCGAGGTTCAGCGGCAGCGTGAAGCCGCCGGAGCTCAGGCCGGGCATCGTGCCCGAGGTCGAGCCGAGCACGAGGTAGAGCTTGCCGGCGTTGGCCGGCGCGGACTTCAGGGCAAGCGTCTGTGAGCCGCCGCTGGCCTGCGAGAGGGTCCAGGTATTCGCGCTGAGCTCGTTGATGCGCAGCACGAATCCCTGGAAACCGCTCGCGGTGCGCGACTGGCCGGCAATCACGTTGCCATCGTCGGAGATCGCGAGCGGCAGCGCGAACACGGTGCCGGCGGGAACCGCGATTCCCATGTCCTTCGCCCAGGTGGTGAGATTCACCATGCCCAGGTCTTCACGCCACAGGAAACCCTCTCCGAACGCTGCCGGGGACGCGAACGGCCGCACGAAGCCGACGATGATCCTGCCGTCGGCCGAGATAGCCGACGCCCCCCCGCGCGGATTCGTCACGCCGGGCAGCGTGCCGAGCGACTGTCCTAGCGTCGCCGCGCTCCAGCGATAGGCCTGGAAGGAATTCGAGCTCACGCCGAGACCGACGGCCCACGTGCCGTCGGCCGAGCATTCCTGTGCTTCACCGAGCACGGCCCCGGTTCCGGCATGCGTGATGATCGTCTGCACGCCGTTCACCCAGACCGCGCCTTGGCGGAAACCGCTCGAGGCATCCTGCCAACCGACGACGACGTCACCGTCGAGATCCGTACCGTTGGCGCGCGAGCTGCGGTTGACGACGGTCGAGCCGAGGTCGGTCACGACCCCGGTGGTTTGCTTCCATTGGATCGCGTGTGCGCCGCCGCAGCCGAGCCAGCCCAGGCCCACCAACGAAAGACCGTCACCCGAGATGCCCCACCCCGACGAGATCTCCACCGAGCAGGAGGCGCCGATCCCGCCGAGCGGCGTCCAGGTTCCGCTCGCCGTGCTGTACAGCGACATCTCGTGCAGGCCGCTCCCGGAATTGAGGGTCACGCCGCACACGCGCGTGCCACTGTTCGAGATCTTGGGCTGTCCGCCGACCAGTCCGGTACCGGCCGCCACGCCGCCGATGAACTGGGTGCCGCCCGCCTCGGTCCAAACGAAGTACTGCGAGCTGTTGGTGCCGGCCGCAACGGTCCCGTCTGCGCTGAGCCCGGACGGGGACGTCAGGGCACCGGTCGAGAAGATCGCGTTCTGCGCGGCGAACGGGCAGGCCATGGTGAACAGGAACAGCGCGGTCAGGGAGTGGGTTCGCATCTGCAAGGGTGGGCGGTACGGAACGGATGGGCGCGGGGTCCGATGGAACTCGCAATTCTAGCGCAGCGCCGATTCGGCTGGACCTGCCGCCGCGGCGATCGTTGCGCTGGGCTCGATTTTCCGACGAATAGTTCCACGCCGTGACCATCACCGGCGCAAGGACGGCATGGCGGAACGACTCTCCGCACCAGACTCTCCGCATCCATGCGCCGACGCAATCCGGGCGCGCCGTCACGCACGCGGCGCCGGCCGCTGCAGGTGCTCGACGATCACCTTCGCCAACTCCATTCCGATGCCCGGCAGCGCGGCGAGCTGCTCGACGCTGGCCTCCTTGACGCCATGCAAGCTGCCGAACGCGCGCAGCAGGGTCTTGCGCTTGGCCTCCCCGACGCCGGGGATCGCATCGAGCCGGCTCTCGAGCTTGCCGCGCTGCTTGCGGTGGTAGGTGATCGCGAAGCGGTGCGCCTCGTCGCGCAGCCGCTCGAACAGGTGCCGCAGCGTCGTGTGCCGCGCCAGCTCGAGCGGCGGCTGGTCGGGATCGAGCACGACGCGTTCCTCGCTGTGCTCCTTGCGCTTCCCGCGCACGTTGCGCTCGGCGCGCGCCTTGGCCAGCCCGACCATGCGCACGTCCCACGCACCGACCTCGTCGCGCGCTGTCAGTGCGGACGCGAGCTGCTGTGCGCCGCCGTCGATCACGATCAGGTCGGGCAGATCCTCCTCGGCCAGCCCGCGCCGCAGCGCGCGCGTGACGACCTCGCGCAGCGCGGCGAAGTCGTCCTGTCCGGCGACGGTCTTGACCTGATAGCGCCGGTAGCCGGCGCGGTCGGGGATGCCGCCGCGGAAGCGCACGCGCGCGGCGACTGTTTCCTTGCCCTGGAAGGTCGAGATGTCGAAGCAGTCGAGCATCAGCGGCGGCTCGTCCGGCTCGCGTGCGTCGAACCCGAGCAGCGCCGCGAGCTGCGCCAGCGCCTCGCCCTCCGCCGCGTCGGCGGCACTGGTGCGCTCGAGCTCGCTGCGCGCGTTCTCGCCGGCCAGCGCCAACATGCGCAGCCGCTCGCCCGAGGTCGGCACGACCAACTCGACCCCCGCGCCGAGCGCGCGCGCGAGCAGCTCGTGCTCGGCCGGCCGACACGGCAGCACGAGTTCGCGCGGCGGCTGCGCGCGCCCGGGCGCATAGATCGCGCTGAGCATGACGTGCAGCAGCTCCTCGTCGGGCAGTTCGCTCTTGAACGTGTGCGCGCGACTCTCGGTCATGCGGCCGGCGCGGAACGCGAGCCGGTGCACGACGGCGCGATCGGCGCGCCGCGCCAGCGCGAATACGTCGCGGTCGACCGATTCGCGCGTCTTGACGCCCTGGCGCTCGGAGGCCTGGCGCAGCGCGGCCAGCCGATCGCGCCACTGTGCGGCGCGCTCGTAGGCCAGCTCGGCCGAGGCCGCGCGCATGCGCGACTCGAATTCGCCGACCAGCTCGTCGATGTCGCCTTCCAGCACGCGCACGGCGCGCTCGATCAGCAGCTGGTAGCCGCCCGCGTCGATCAGGCCGGTGCAGGGCGCCGCGCACAGGCCGATCTGGTGCTTCAGGCACGGCCGCGTGCGGTGGTTCATCACGCTGTCGGTGCAGTCGCGCAGCGGCACGACGCGGTGCAGGTCGGAGAGCATCTCGCGCAGCGCGCGGGTGCTCGCGTACGGGCCGAAGAGCCGCGAGCGCCCGGGCGCCTTCGCGACGCGCTTGCCGGCGTGCGGCGAGTGCTCGCGCACGAGCTTCAGGCGCGGGAAGCGCTCGTCGAGATCGATGCGCACCATCAGGAACGACTTGTCGTCCTTGAGCCGGATGTTGTGCGGCGGCTGGTCGCGCTTGACGAGCTCGTCCTCCAAGAGCAGCGCCTCGGACTCGGTGCGCGTGACGATCGTCTCGACGCGCGCCGCCTGTTGTTCGAGGAAGCGGATCAACAGGCGACCGTCGCCGCCGGGGCGGCGGTAGCTCGCCAGGCGCGCGCGCAGGTTGGCCGCCTTGCCGATGTACAGCGCCGCGCCAGCCGCGTCGCGGAAGATGTAGACGCCGGGACGCTCGGGTACGCCGTCGAGGCTCCAGCGTGGATCGCTCATCGCCGCGCGAATGTAGCAGGAGGCGTGCCGCTCATCGTCCGTAACGGCTGCCGGCGCCGCTCTCGAGCGCGAAGGCAGGCACGCGCTCGAGCTCGTCCGGCTCCAGCGCGTACTGCTCGCACACCAGGCTGATCCGCTCGGCCTTCGAACCGGCCGCGAGCTCGACGCGCGTGATCGCGTGGTCGAGATCGCCGTCGAACACGACCAGCTCCCCCGCCGCCGGCCGGTGCCGCGCCAGCTCGCGCTTGCCGCGCCGCAGCACGAGCTCGCCCCCCGCCATGCCCGGCGGCACCTCGACGTACAGCACGCTGACGCGCAGCGGCACCGGCACCTCCTTCCAGTACGCGCGCAGGCTGCGGTCCACGTGCGGGTCCACGCGTCCGCCGCCGGCGATGAGCAGCGGGTTCAGGTAGAACGCGTTGCAACCGGGATCGAGCGCGCGTTCGAGGTACGCGGCGAAGGCCGGAAACTCGCGCGCGACGCGCGCGCGCTCGGAGGCGCGGAACACGACCGCGAAGCCGCGCGCGCCGACGAAGTCGCGGTTCAGCGGATCGCGCTTCAAGTGCGTCGAGCCGACGATGGCCGCGCGCAGCCGCTTCAACGCGGCCGCGTCGAAGGCCTCGGGCGCGACGCTCAGCGCGGCCATGGGCTCAGCGCGCGAGCTCCAGCGTCTCGAGCTGCCGCACGCGGTCGCGCAGCGCGGCGGCCTCCTCGTAGCGCAGCTCCTCCGCCGCGCGCAGCATCTGCCCGCGCAGCTTCTCGAGCTCGTCGCGCAGCTTCTGCGGCGGCCACAGCC
>Ga0194120_10011949_pt1 | contig 10300 bp, 10 predicted proteins | sample TA2MahCa65mmetaG_FD_148642 | JGI IMG/M metagenome (GOLD analysis project Ga0194120, IMG submission 148642) | Freshwater microbial communities from Lake Tanganyika, Tanzania - TA2015019 Mahale Deep Cast 65m | ecosystem: Environmental > Aquatic > Freshwater > Lake | place: Tanzania: Lake... | reverse complement strand
GGAGTGCGTCCTGACGCGGCTTTACGAGAGCGCCTGACGGGGACGTGCGCGGCGCCGATCTCGTCGCCCGGAGCCTTGCGCGCGCGGGCGCGCGCAAGGTCTTCTCCCTTTCGGGCAACCACATCATGGTTCTCTACGACGCCGCGCTCGATGCGGGGCTCGACATCGTGCACGTGCGCCACGAGGGGGCGGCCGTGCACATGGCCGACGCCTGGGGACGGATCGCGGGCGAGCCGGGCATCGCGCTGCTGACGGGTGGCCCCGGACATGCCAATGGCGTCGGCGCGCTCTACAACGCGCTGGCCGCGGAGTCCCCGCTCGTGCTGCTCTCGGGGCATGCGCCGCTGGCTCAGCTCGGCACCGATGCGTTCCAGGAAATGCGGCAGGCCGAGGTCGCGGCGCCGCTGTGCAAGGCGTCCTGGACCGCGCAGCGCGCGACCGACCTCGGCGACGAGATCGCCCACGCCATTCGCATCGCCACGACCGGGCGTCCGGGGCCCGTGCATTTGAGTCTGCCCACGGATCTGCTCGAGTCGCAGGTGGCCGATGGCGCTCGCCGAGTGCCGGAGGCGATTGCGTATAGGCCCGAGCGCCGCGGATTGGACGACTCCGCAGTGCGAGCGGTGCTTCATGCGCTTGCGCAGGCCCTGCGCCCGGTGATTGTCGCGGCGCCTTCATTCGCGAACGGGCGGGGGCGAACGCTGCGCGAGGCCATCGCCGCGGCGACCGGGATTCCGGTGCTCTTCACCGAAAGCCCGCGCGGCACCGCCGATCCGGCGCTTGGCGCGCTTGCCGATCTGCTGCCGCAGGCCGATCTGGTGGTGCTGCTCGGTCGCAAACTCGACTTCTCGCTGCGATTCGGGCGCCCGCCCGCGTTCGGCGCGCAGTGCCGGTTCATCCACATCGACCCGGATGCCGAGTCGCTGCGCCGCGCGATGGCGGCGATCGGCGATTCGACGCGCCTGGTCGCGAGCGCCCAGGCGGACCCGCTGCCGGCCGCTGAAGCGTTGCTTGCGCAGGCGCAGCGCGGATTTCCTGCCGCGGCGGGACTCGCCGAATGGTCGGATGCGGTGCGTGAAGCGCTCGCCTACCGTCCGGCGGAGTGGCGCAACGCCGCGTCGTCGCCTGGCGCGGTGCATCCCGCGGCCGTAGGATCGGCCGTGGCGCGCGCCCTGGCCTCGCGCGCGGAGGCAGTTCTGGTCGGCGATGGCGGCGAATTCGGACAGTGGGCGATGGCCTGCGCGAGCGCCGCGACCCGGATCACCAACGGCCCCGGCGGCGGCATCGGTTGTTCGATTCCGTACGCCGTCGCGGCCAGGCTGGCGCGTCCCGACGCCACGGTGGTCGCGACGCTCGGCGACGGCGCGTTCGGTTTCCATCTCGCGGAATTCGAAACCGCGGCGCGCTGTGGCGCGCCCTTCGTCGCGATGCTCGGCAACGATGCGCGCTGGAACGCGGAGCGGCAGATCCAGCTCCGCCACTATGGCGAAGCGCGCGCCCGCGGCTGCGAGCTGCTGCCCGCGCGCTACGACCTCGCCGTGCAGGCCCTCGGCGGACACGGCGAGCGGGTGACGCGTGCTGAGGAACTGGACGGCGCGATCGGACGCGCGATCGCCTCGGGCAAGCCCGCCTGCATCGACGTTTCGATCGCGCCGCTGGCGGCGCCGATGCTCTCGCGCACCGCGTTGCCGCCAGGCGGGGCGCATTGATGGCTGCAGCGCCCGAGCTGGGCGTGCGCGTCTGGCGGGGCGGCGCGAGCGGGCAATTCCGCGAGTACGCGGTGCCGCGGCGCGAGAGCCAGACCGTGCTCGACGTCGTCATGCACATCCAGCGGGAGATCGACGCCACCCTGGCCTATCGCTACGCCTGCCGCGTCGGCATGTGCGGCTCGTGCGCGATGATGGTGAACGGCGTCGCGCGCTGGACCTGCCGCACGCATGTCGATGCGGTGGCGCGCGAGGGCCGGCTCGAAGTCGCGCCGTTGCGCAACCTCCCGGTGCTGCGCGATCTGGCCACCGACCTGTCGGTGTTTTTCGATCGCTGGGAGCGGGCGCTGGGCCGTTTCCGCGGCACGCGCACGCGCCGCGACGACTTCGAGCGCGTTGCGCCGCAATCGCCGGCGCGCCGGGCCGCCGATGCAGGTATCGAGTGCATCGGCTGCGGCGTCTGCCACGCCTCCTGCGACGTGGTGGCGCAGAACCCGGACTATCTCGGTCCGGCGGCGCTCAACCGCGCCTGGACGCTGCTGAACGACGAACGCGATGCGGCGCGCGCCGAGCGCCTGCGCGCCGTGGCGGGCGATGCCGGCTGCCACGCCTGCCACACGCAGATGGGTTGCACCGAGCGCTGCCCGAAGAGGATCGCGCCCACGGCTTCGATTGCAGGGCTGAAGCGCGAGCTGGCGCGCGCCTGGTGGAAAGGCGAGCTGTGAACGCGCGCCGCGAGACGGTGCTCTGGATCGCGCAGCGCGCGAGCGCCGCGGTGCTGGCCCTGTGCGTTGTCGTCCATCTGGCGACGATGATTTATGCGATTCGCGGCGGCCTGAGCGCGGCCGAAATCCTTTCGCGTACGCGCGGCCACCTCGGCTGGCTCGCCTTCTATACGGTCTTCGTCGCGGCGGTCGCGGTTCACGCGCCCATCGGCCTGCGCGCCGCGCTCGCCGAATGGCTCGGCTGGCGCGGGGCGTCGCGGGATGTCGCCCTGGCACTGCTCGGTGCGGCGCTCGCGGTGCTGGGCATGCGCGCCGTGCTGGGGGTGTTCGGGTGAAGGGACATCCCGCGCACTGGGCGTTTCTCGTGCACCGCATCTCGGGCCTGGCGCTGGTGCTGTTCCTGCCCGGGCACTTCCTGGCGCTTGGCAGCGCGCTGGAGGGCGCGGCCGCGTTCGACCGTTTTCTCGCCTGGACCGAGCGGCCGCTGGTCAAGTTCGCCGAGTGGGGGATCGTGCTGCTGCTGGCGGCGCATCTGGCCGGCGGGTTGCGCGTGATGGCCCTGGAGCTGCTGCCCTGGCGCGACTGGCAGAAAACGCTGGCGGCGCTTGCCGCCGCCGTGTCGCTCGCCGTGAGCCTCGCCTTCGCGCTGGCGTTGCAGGTTTAGAATCCGGAGAGAAACAAGAGGAGACGGTGTATGACGCCATTCAGGGTTCTCGCCGCGATCGCGTTGGCGGTCGCGGCCACGGCGGCGCAGGCGCAGGCCTGGCCGCAGAGACCGGTGAAGTTCATCGTGCCGTTTCCGCCGGGCGGCGCGACGGATATCTCGGCGCGCCTTATCGGGCAGCAGCTTTCCGAGAGGTGGGGTCAGCCCGTGGTGATCGAAAACCGCGGCGGCGCGGGCGGCGGCGTGGGAGCGGCGGAGGCCGCGCGTGCGGCGCCCGACGGCTATACGCTGTTCTTCCCGTCGGGGTCTGTGGTGACGGCGAACCAGCACATCTACGCCAAGCTCGATTACGACCCGGAGAAGGATTTCATTCCTGTTACCAAGGTCGTCTCGGGTCCACAGGTGCTGGTGGTCAACGCCAGTTCGCCGTACAAGTCGGTGCAGGACTTGATCGGCGCGGCCAAGGCGCAGCCGGGCAAGCTCACCTTCGGCCACGCCGGAATCGGCTCGCAGACGCACCTCGCGGCGGAGAACTTCGTCAATGCGGCGGGGATCGATGCGGTTGCCGTGCCGTACCGGGGTGAGGGTCCGGGGCTGGCCGGTCTGGTGAGCGGCGACACGACGTTTTTCGTTGGCAACGTCGCGGCGGCCATCGGACACGTCAATTCCGGTCGATTGCGCGCGCTCGGCGTGACGAGCAAGACCGAGTTTGCGCTGCTGCCCGGGGTGCCGACGGTCGCGAAGACCCTTCCCGGTTTCGAGAACATCGGCTGGTTCGGCATCGTTGCGCCGACGGGAACGCCGAAGGAGATCGTGCAGAAGGTCTATCGCGACACGAAGGCCGCGCTGGAGGCGACACAACTGAAGGCGCGCCTCTACGTGCAGGGGCTGCAGCCGGTTGGCGACACCCCCGAGGAGATGGGCCGCGCGATGAAGGCGGAGTCCGCGCTCTGGGCGCGCGTGGTTCGCGAACGCAGAATCCAGGTGAAGTGAAGGTCGATCCGGCGCAGATCGAAGCGGTCGCCAAGGAACTTTACCTCCGCGCGCTGAAAGCCCTGCCGCCGGATGTGAAGCAGGGCATCGGCGCGCTGGCGGCGAAGGAGAGCGATCCGGGCGCCCGGCGCATGCTCGGCACGATGCTTGCCAACATCCGCGTCGCCGAGAATACCGACAATCTCCTCTGCCAGGACACCGGCATCCCGATCTACAACGTCACCATCGGGCGCGGCGTCGAGATCGACGGCCCTGCGCTCAAGCAGGCGATCCGAAGCGGCTGCGAGCGCGCGACGCGCGAGCACCCGTTGCGTTCCTCGGTCGTGCATCCGTTGACGCGCGCCAACGAGCATTCGAGCTGCGGGCGCGCGGTGCCGGTGATCTCGATCGATTTCTCCGAGCGCGATCGCGCGCTGGAGATCGAGATGATTCCCAAGGGTTCGGGTTCGGAGAACAACTCGTACCTGAAGATGGCGATTCCCGCCGAGGGAATCGACGCGATCAAGCGCTTCGTCATCGACTGCGTGCTGGAGACGGGCGGCAAGGCCTGCCCGCCGGTCATCGTCGGCGTCGGCGTCGGCGGCACGGCCGACCTGTGCCTGCACCTTGCCAAGGTCGCGGCGACGCGCGCGCTCGGCACGCGCTGCAGCGATCCTGAAGGCGCCAAGCTCGAGCAAGCGCTGACGGACGCGGTGAATCGGCTCGGCGTCGGGCCGCAGGGCCTGGGCGGCGATTCGACCGCGTTCGCCGTGCACCTGGAAACCGCGGCGACGCACATCACCATGAACCCGGTGGCGGTGAACATGCAGTGCCACTCGGCGCGGCGCGCACGGGCGACATTCAGTCCGCAAGGAGTCGAGTATGGCTACTAGGCTGATCCACGGTTTCCTCGGGTTGCTGCTCGTTGCCGGCGCGCTGCCGGCGGGTGCGGCGGAAGTCGCGGGGGTGAAGTTCGAGGAGCGCATCAAGGCCGGTTCGGCGGAACTGGTGTTGAACGGCGCGGGGCTGCGCAAGCGCGCGTTCTTCCAGGTCTATGCGATCGGGCTCTACCTGACGGAAAAGCGACCGGTCGCGGCGGAGGCGATCGCCGCGGCAGGCGCGAAGCGCGTCGCCATTCACATGCTGCGCGACGTCGATGCGGCGACCTTTACCGAGGCATTGGCCGATGGCATGCGTGCGAACCATGACGCCGCGGCGATGAAGGCGCTGGAGCCGCGCGTGGCGCAGCTCGCGGCGATCATGGACGAGTTGAAGGAGGCGAAAAAGGGTTTGTCGATCGTGCTCGACCTGGTCCCCGGCACGGGCGTGGCCATGAGCGTGGAGGGCAAGCCGCGAGGCAATCCGATCGCGGGCGACGACTTCGCGCGTGCGCTGCTGCGCGTCTGGCTGGGCGAGAAGCCCGTGCAGGACGATCTGAAGCGCGCGCTGCTCGGCCAGCCGCAGTAAGGCGATGGCGCACCACGATTTCACCCTGCCGGTCGAAGAGGCGCAGGTGCGCGCGCTGCGGGCCGGCGACACGGTGACGCTGAACGGCACGCTCTATGGGATCCGGGATGCGACGCAGATCCACCTCTTCGACCGTGGCCGCACGACGCGGTTCGACCTGCGCGGCCATGCGGTCATTCACACCGCGCCCAACGTGAAAAAGCTGCCGCCGTCGCCTGCGCACCCCGCGGGCTATGCGCCGCTTTGCGTGGGCACTACCACCAGCGAGCGGATGGAGCGCTTCACGCGACCGCTGATGCAGCGCTACGGCGTGCGCCTCGTGATCGGCAAGGGCGGGCTGCGCGAGGGCTCGCTCGCTGCATTCGGCGAACTGGGCGGCGCGTACCTCGCCATCGTTGGCGGCGCAGCGGCGCTGGAGACCACCTGGGTGGAGGCGATCGAGGATGTCGATCTCGACGACCTCAACCCCGAGTCGCTGTGGAAGTTCCGCATCCGCGGTTTCGGGCCGCTGCTGGTGGCGATGGACAGCCACGGCGCGAGCCTGTACCGGCAGGTGATGAGCGAAGCGCAGATCCGGCGCGCCGGCGCGCTGGCGAGTCTCGGCGTGAAAGGCTAGTCCGATAAACTTGCAGGCAGACAGAACGAGGAGACACCCTCATGCGCACTCTGAAATCGGTTGCCCGGATCGCCACCGTCGCGCTGGCCGGCGCGATGCTGCCGGCCGCGGCGCAGAACCTCTCAATCGCGACCGGCGGCACGGGCGGCGTCTATTACCCGATGGGCGGCGGCCTGGCCGCGCTGCTGTCGAAGAAGGTGCCCGGCATGCAGGCGACCGCCGAAGTCACCGGCGGCTCGGTTGCCAACATGCAGTTGATCGGCACCGGTAAGCCGTACATCGCCTTCACGCAGGCCGACGCGGCGATCGATGCGCTCAAGGGGCAGGACAAGTTCGCCGGCAAGCCAATCCCGGTGCGCGCGCTCGCGGTGCTCTACCCGAACCGCATGCACGTGGTGTCGATCGAGGGCACCGGCATCGCCCGGATCGGCGACATCAAGGGCAAGCGCGTTTCGACCGGCTCGGGCGGCAGCGCGACCGAAGTGTTCGCGTTCCGCGTCATCGAGGCCGCGGGCCTGGACAAGGACAAGGACATGACCCGCGAGCGGCTCGGCGTCGCCGAATCGGTCAACGCCCTCAAGGATCGCAAGATCGACGCCTTCTTCTGGGTCGGCGGGCTGCCCACGGCCGCGGTCACCGACCTTGCCAATTCACCCGGCGTCAGGATCCGGATGATCGACATCGCGCACCTCGTGCCCGAGATGACGAAGAAGCACGGCAACATCTACGTGAAGGACGTCATCCCGCAGCGCATTTACAAGGGCATGGACAAGGACAACCCGCAGGCCACGGTGACCAACCTGCTCGCGGTGCACGCGAGCATGGACGACAAGACGGCCTACACCATCACCCGGACGCTGTTCGAAAACGTGGTCGATCTGGTGCGCGTGCACGCCGAGTCGGTGAACATCAAGCTGGAGAACCAGAAGGCCGAGAACTCCTCGATCCCATGGCATCCGGGCGCGATCAGGTTTTTCGCGGAGCAGGGCATCAAGATCGCCGCCGATGCGGACAAGGGCGCGGCGAAGAAATCGGACAAGAGCGCCAAGGGCAAGTGACGCGCCGAGTCCGCGAGGCCCCGTCCAGTCCGCTGGCGGGGCTTTTGTTTGGGTGCGAGAACCCCAGATGAGCGAAGACATCGCCCGGCTGCACCAGCCCGCCCGGGAGGTCTCCGAGGAGGCGTTGAAGCGCGCCGAGGAGATGATCGAGCGCGAGGAGGGCGTCCATCACCGGCTGAGCGGCGGGCTGGCGGCCTTCATCACTGCGGTGGCGGTGGGCACATCGCTGTTCCACCTCTACACCGCGTATTTCATCGTGCGCCCGGAACACCTGCGCGCCACTCATGTGGCCCTGGTGCTGTTCCTCACCTTCCTCATCTTCCCGCTGGCGCGACGATTCAGGGATCGCGTCATGTGGTGGGACTGGCTTCTCGCGGCCGCGGCGATTGCGACCGCCGGCTACCTGATCGCGGGCGGCGACGGTTTTTTTGACCGCTCCATCGTGCCCGAGGATTGGGACATCGCGTTTGGCGTCCTGCTCGCCCTCCTGATTCTCGAGGCGATGCGACGCACCACCGGCTGGGTGATGCCTGTCATCACCGCTGCATTTCTCGCTTATGCATTCCTCGGGCCCTATCTGCCGCAGCCCTGGACCCACAAGGGCTACGAACTGCCGCGGCTGGTCGGCCACATGTACATGACGCTGGAGGGCATTTACGGCACGGCCGTGAGCGTGTCTTCGTCGCTCATCATCCTCTTTACCATCTACGGCGCGTTCCTCCAGTTCTCAGGCGCCGGCAAGTTCTTCATCGACTTCTCCTTTTCCGCGATGGGCGGCAGGCCGACGAGCGCCGGGCGCACCGTGGTGCTGTCGTCCTTCCTGCTCGGCGGCCCCTCCGGCTCCGGGGTGGCGACCACGGTGACCCTCGGCGCCGTGGCGGCGCCGATGCTCGCCAAGGTGGGCTACGGCAAGGAGGAGGCCGGTGGCCTGCTCGCCGCCGGGGGCCTGGGCGCGATCATCTCGCCGCCGGTGCTGGGCGCCGCGGCGTTCCTGATCGCCGAGTTCCTCAAGATTTCGTACCTCGACGTGCTGCTGATGGCGGTCATCCCGACGTGCCTGTACTACCTGACGCTGTTCCTCATGGTCGAGATCGACGTGCGCAAGTTCGGCATGAAGGAGGCGGTGTTCGAGCAGGTCGAGTCGGCCTGGAGCCTGACGCGGAAGTACTGGTTTCACTTCCTTTCGCTGGTCTCGATCATCGGCTTCATGCTGATGGGGTTTTCGCCCGAGCTTTCGGTATTCTGGGCGACGGTGGTCGCGCTGGCCACCAGTTTTCTGCACCGCGATTGCGCGCTCGTCTCCTACGACATCCTCCGGGGCAGGGCCCGCCTCTGGAGCGGTCTCGCCGACTCGGGTTTGGTGAGGGCGCTGGAGGGCGGTACGCGCTCGGTGCTCAACGTGGCTGCGACCTGCGCGGGAGCCGGCCTGATCGTCGGCGTGGTGACGCTCACGGGCCTCGGCCTCAAGTTCAGCTCGATCGTGCTCGCCTACGCCGGCAACTCGCTGCTGCTCACCGCGATCTACACCGCGTTGATCGTCTGGATCGTGGGCCTCGCGGTTCCGGTGACCGCCAGCTACATCATCTGCGCGGTGATCGCTGCGCCGGCGCTGATCGCGCTCAAGGTGCCCGAATTCGCGGCGCACATGTTCATCTTCTACTATGCGGTGCTCTCCGAGGTGTCGCCGCCGACCGCGCTCTCGCCCTTCGCCGCCGCGGCGATCACCGGCGGCGGACCCTACAAGACCACGCTGCAGGCCTGGAAGTACACCACGCCGGCGTTCCTCGTGCCCTTCATGTTCGTGCTCGACCCGAGCGGCACCGGCCTGCTGCTGACCGGTTCCTTCAAGAACCTGGCCACAGCCAACTGGGGCTCGATCGCCATGGTGACCTTCACGGCCGCCGTGGGCATCATGGCGCTGGTGGGCGCTTTCCAGGGCTGGCTGTTCAAGCGCACCCTGCTCCATGAGCGCGTCATGCTGCTCGTTGCCGGCGTCCTGCTGGTCTATCCGACGATCCTCTTCGACGCCGCGGGCCTGGGCCTGGTGGCGCTGGTGCTGCTCTCGCAATGGTTGCGAAAACCCTCTCGACCGACATCCTGATCCTCGGCTCGGGCGGTGCGGGCCTCTTTGCCGCGCTGCACGCGCACCAGGCGGCGCCTGAAGCGTCGATCACGGTTGCGGTGAAAGGCCTGCTCGGCAAGTGCGGCTGCACGCGCATGGTGCAGGGCGGCTACAACGTCGCGCTCGCCGCCGGCGACTCGGTCGAGCGCCACTTCATGGACACGATCGAGGGCGGGAAATGGCTGCCGGACCAGGACCTCGCCTGGAAGCTGGTGACGCTCGCGGTGGAGCGCATCCGCGAACTGGAAAACGAGCTCGGCTGTTTCTTCGATCGCAATCCGGACGGCACGATCCACCAGAAGGCGTTCGCGGGGCAGACCTTCGATCGCACCGTGCACAAGGGCGATCTCACTGGCATCGAGATCATCAACCGCCTCGCCGAGCAGGTCTGGGCGCGGCGCATCGCGCGCCTGGAGGAGCATCGCGCGGTCGAACTGATCCGCAACCGCGCGGGGGATGCGATCGCCGGCGCGCTCTTCATCGACCTGCGCTCGGGGGAGTACGTCCTCGTGCGGGCGAAGGCGGTGCTGCTTGCCACGGGCGGCGGGCCGACGATGTATCGCTACCACACCCCGTCGGGCGACAAGAGCTGCGATGGCCTGGCGATGGCGCTGCGCGCGGGGCTGCCCTTGCGCGACATGGAGATGGTGCAGTTCCATCCCACCGGGCTGCTCGCGGGCGCGCACACGCGCATGACCGGCACCGTGCTGGAGGAAGGCCTTCGCGGCGCGGGCGGACACCTGCTCGACGGCGCGGGCGAGCGCTTCATGCCGAAGTACGATGCGCTCGCCGAGCGGGCGACGCGCGATTTCGTAGCCCGCGCCATGTTCAGCGAGATGCGGGCCGGCCGCGTGACGCCGCACGGCGGCCTCTACCTTTCCATGGGGCACCTGGGCCGCGACATCGTCGCGCGGCAGTTCAAGGGCATGGTGGAACGCTGTGCCGACTGCGGCTTCGATCTCGCGGGCGG
>Ga0194120_10011947_pt1 | contig 10302 bp, 10 predicted proteins | sample TA2MahCa65mmetaG_FD_148642 | JGI IMG/M metagenome (GOLD analysis project Ga0194120, IMG submission 148642) | Freshwater microbial communities from Lake Tanganyika, Tanzania - TA2015019 Mahale Deep Cast 65m | ecosystem: Environmental > Aquatic > Freshwater > Lake | place: Tanzania: Lake... | reverse complement strand
CCTTCTACTTCATCCATCTGTTGCAACGAACGCCGGACTGAGTCCTCGCTGACAACCTTGTTCATCCCCAGCAAGCCCGGGTTGACACCGTCTCCACGCAAGCCATTGATATGGGCATAGCGTTTGTGCCCTGACAACACTGAAAGCAATAGCGTCCCCAGCACATTGCGTTTTCTCGGGGCGTTGGGGCTAACCCAGCGTAAAGGGCATCGTGACACCCAATCTCCCAACAATCCGCTGATGTGCAAAAATTCTATGAAAAAGGGCAATTGCCCCATCGCCGTCACCGATGCTTGTGGATCCCATTCCACATGGATCCTGCCGCCAAATGTTTCTACCCTGACAGGTTCAGCATACGGAATTAATGCCTTCGGTTCGGGTTCACCCAAAGGGTGAATGATCTGTTCTGCCATAAGCGCCTCCTTGCCGCTTAATTTCAAACAGTTAACAATTTTTTGCAACCTTAAGATGCTCTTTTAAGGTTTAACACTTATTTTTTTCCTGTTGGGGATAACATCCGTCAAATTTTTGAAGACTGGGTAAGTTACTTGAAGGAAGAATTGCTCTGGGGCAATAATGACCCGCTTTTCCCTCAATCAAATGTGGTCGTGGGCAAAGAGAGGCTGTTTACAGCATCTGGTTTAAAAAAAGAGCATTGGCGCACAGCAACACCAATCCGGGACATTTTTAGGAAGGCTTTTGCGGCGGCAGGGTTGCCTTACTATAACCCACACAGTTTTCGTAACACGCTGGCGCGGCTTGGGGAAACCTTGTGCCAATCACCCGAAGAGTTTAAGGCTTGGAGCCAAAATCTAGGCCATGAGAGCGTGTTGACAACGTTGTACAGTTACGGTCATGTACAAGAACATCGGCAAAGGGAGATTATGAAACAATTAAGATCACTTCGCACATTCAACAATCAAAATGCTGAAGATATTTTAAGGGAAGTTTATAAAGCGATGGGCGTTAATTACAGACAAACAGAAAAACAAACTGTAAATTAAAGCTAAAAGTGTACCCGAATGAGTCCCCGAAAACGCATTTTTTGTTACTACTGAAATTTAAAAATTCTCATCTTATTGATTTAATTGGTCGGGACGAGAGGATTTGAACCTCCGACCCCTTGCACCCCATGCAAGTGCGCTACCAAGCTGCGCTACGTCCCGACTGGCTGGTTTGATTTGTTAATGCGGATTGGGTAAAGCAATCCGGGAAAGTAAAGGCGGACAATTGTAACTTATCCGCCTTTGCTTATGAAGGGTAAGTTATTTCAGCAATTCCAGAATGTCTTCCAGTTCGCCTATCATCTGGTGGATAAGCTGTTTGGTGCGAAGCGAATCCTCTTTGGCGTTGTCGCTGGACAGGTGCGCTCTAGCACCGCCGATGGTGTAGCCTTGTTCGTACAGCAAGGCGCGGATTTGCCGGATCATTAATACGTCATGACGCTGGTAGTAGCGCCGGTTACCCCGCCGTTTGACCGGATTTAGTTCGGTAAATTCCTGTTCCCAGTAACGCAAAACATGGGGCTTTACCGCGCACAATTCGCTGACTTCGCCGATGGTGAAGTAGCGCTTGGCGGGAATGACTGGCAGTTCGTTATTATTACTTGGTTCCAGCATAGGTTTCTACCCTTGCTTTAAGTTTTTGACCGGATCTGAAGGTAACCACGCGGCGCGCTGTAATGGGGATTTCTTCTCCAGTCTTGGGGTTACGGCCCGGACGGCTGTTTTTATCGCGTAGTTCGAATTTGCCGAAACCGGATAATTTGACTTGCTCGCCTTTGGACAATGATTCTTTGATTTCATCAAAAAACAATTCCACTATTTCTTTGGCCTCGCGTTTGTTCAGACCAAGCTCTTCAAACAGGCTTTCCGCAAAATCAGCTTTTGTTAATGCCATGAATTCATTCCCTCAGTTTAGCGCCTAGCGTGTCGGCTAATGTAAGTTCAACCCTGTTAACTGTAGCAGTTATTTCGGATTCCGTAAGTGTTTGTGCAAAATTTTGTAAGGTCATACTGACCGCAACACTTTTATGATTGTCCTCAATACCCTTGCCACGATACAAATCAAACAAGGTAATGTCTTGTATTATAACATCATTTGTATTTTTTATACTGTTAATGATGTCGTCCGCCGTAATTTTTTCATGTACGATAAAGGCTAAATCCCTGGTTACCGACGGGTATTTTGAGAGCGGTTTAAAGCGCGCCACCGGTTTTTTCAGCAGCAATTCCTGGTCCAGCTCGAATAAAAAGACCTGGGTTTCAAAGCCGAGCCGTTTTTCCAGCTCCGGATGCAGCATGCCCATAATCCCGATTTTTTCACCATCGAGACTAAAAATTTCCGCCGTTTGGCCGGGATGCAAAGCGGAATGTTGCGCCGAAACATAGTTGACCTGCCGCCCAGCCAAGGCAAACAAGGCCTGCACATCGGCTTTCAGATCGAAAAAATCGGCTTTGCGCTGCTTTTCTCCCCATTGTAAGGGGTAGAGATTGCCCAGGATCAATCCAGACAACATGGGTTGCTGATTCAGTTTGCCACCTTCCTCATTAATGAAACGCAAACCGGACTCGAATAAACGAACCCGTTGTTGCTGGCGATTAATGTTGTGCAAAGCCGCTTTCAACAGGCCGCACCACAAGGTGCTGCGCATGACGGACATGTCCGCTGAGATCGGATTAGCCAGCTTGATGGTGGCGTCATTGGGCGCGATTTGCTGCTGGATTAATTCATCGACAAAGCTGTAGGTGATGGCTTCCTGATAACCGCGGTCAACCAGTAAATCCTTGATTCTATCGAGTGTTGTGACCGTTTCCGTGACTTTTCCGGCTTCAGCACGTAAGTGCATGCTGTTGTTGGGAATTTGGTTGTAACCGTGCACTCTCGCCAGTTCTTCAATCAGGTCGGCTTCGATGGCGATATCGAAGCGGAAACCGGGCGGCGCGATATTCCATCCGTCGGCATTGGGTTGTACGGACATTCCTAGCCGAGTAAAAATTTCCACGACTTGCGCATCCGGCAGGGCAATCCCCAGCAAGGATTCGATACGCTGACGGCGCAATAACACCGGCAAGCGTTGCGGCAAGGAAGGTTCATGCGTAACTTCATTAACCGGCCCGACACTGCCGCCGGCAATCTCGACGATTAATTGTGTTGCCCGTTCGATGGCGCGGTGCTGCAATGCCGGATCGACGCCGCGTTCGAACCGGTGGGACGAATCGGTGTGCAGGCCGTAATGCCTGGCTTTGCCGGCTATGGCTTGCGGCGCAAAAAATGCACATTCCAAGAAGATATTGCAGGTATCGTCGCCGACGGCCGTCATGCTGCCGCCCATGACGCCCGCCAAGGCCAAGGCTTCTTTCGCATCGGCTATCACCAGCGTCTGGCTTTGCAAGTTAATCGTTTGCCCATTGAGCAGAGCCAAAGGTTCGCCTTCTTGCGCCATGCGTACGATAATGCCGCCGGTTAATTTGTCGGCGTCGAAAGCATGTAGCGGCTGGCCCAATTCCAGCAGCACGTAATTGGTGATATCGACCACGGCGCTTAAACTTCTAACGCCACCGCGGCGTAGACGTTCCTGCATCCAGGCGGGCGTTTCCGCGCGAGGATTAACGCCTTTAATCAAGCGTCCCAGATAACGCGGGCAAGCATTTTTTACTTCAACCGTAACCGAAAAAGTATCCTGGTGCTGAACATTAATGGCTGAAGCCTTTAGCGGTTGCCAATCTAGGCCGTTTAATAAGGCGACTTCCCGGGCAATGCCTTCCACACTTAAACAATCGGCCCGGTTTGGCGTCAAGTCGACTTCGATGATGTTATCGTTCAACGTCAGATAGTCGCGGATATCCTGACCGACCGGCGCATCGGGCGGCAATTCCATCAATCCGCTTGCGTCTGCCGCCAAGCCTAGTTCTTTTTCCGAACACAACATGCCGGACGACTCTACGCCACGCAGTTTTGCCGGTTTGATTTTAAAATCGCCGGGCAATACCGCACCGATTAATGCCGCCGGTACTTTCAGCCCCGGCCTGACGTTAGCCGCGCCGCAAACGATTTGCAAAGGCTCAATCCCGCCGGTATTAACACGGCAGACTTTTAACTTGTCCGCATCGGGATGCGGCTCCGTACTTAATACTTCGGCAATAACAACGCCATTGAAGACGGCGCCAGCAGGTTCCAAAGAATCGACTTCCAGCCCGGCCATGGTCAGTTGCGCGATCAGTTCTTCGGTGGATACCGCCGGATTGACATAAGTCCTTAACCAGGCTTCACTTATTTTCATAATATAGCTGTTCTTGGCTCTATTTTTAAAGCTACTGTGCGCTCCGATGTTGTGTTGCACGATGCTCGAAACCCTCATGTACGACTTGTACACTCGGATTTCTGCGCTCTGTGCGCCGTACACCCGGATCGCTCGCTACGCTTTTTAAAGATGCTTTTAACATTATGGTTTGATTAATGAAATTGCTGCAGAAATTTAAGGTCGTTTTCAAAAAACAGGCGCAAGTCATTAATGCCGTAACGCAGCATGGACAATCGTTCCACACCCATGCCGAAAGCGAATCCGCTGTAAACTTCGTTGTCGATATCGACCGATTTGAACACTTCGGGATGGATCATGCCGCAACCCATAACTTCCAGCCAGCCCGACTGGCCGCAAACCCGGCAGCCCGCGCCATTGCACATGACGCATTCGATATCGACTTCCGCTGATGGCTCGGTAAATGGGAAGTATGACGGCCTGAACCGAACTTGAAAATCTTTCTCGAAATACGCCCGCAAAAACTGGTACACCACGCCCTTCAAGTCGGCAAAGCTGACATCGGTATCAACCAGAAAGCCTTCAACCTGGTGAAACATCGGTGTATGCGTTAAATCGGAGTCGCAGCGGTATACCCGCCCGGGCGCAATAACTTTTAACGGGGGTTTTTGCGATTCCATGACCCTGATCTGCACCGGCGAGGTATGAGTACGTAACAGGGTATGCGCATCAAAATAAAAGGTATCGTGCATGGCGCGCGCCGGATGGTGTTCGGGAATATTCAGGGCGCCGAAGTTATGGTAATCGTCTTCGATTTCCGGACCTTCCACTACACCGAAACCGATACTGGCGAAGATTTTTTCAATGCGCCGTAAGCTTAAGGTAACCGGATGCAGTCCGGCAACTGTCTGACCTCTGCCCGGCAATGTGACGTCAACGCTTTCGCTGGCCAGCCTGCGCCCAAGTTCGTGTTGTTCCAGCAGTTCCTTGCGTGTCTGTAAGGCTGCTTGAAAGCGGTCTTTGGCCTCATTAATGACCTGACCGGCGTCGCGGCGCTCTTCAGGCGGCAGGGAACCCAGCGTTTTCATCTGCTCGGTAAACCGGCCTTTTTTGCCGAGATAATCGACCCGCACCTGATCTAATCCTGCCAAATCCTGCGCTGCCGCCACAGCAGTTAACGCTGTCGCAAGGGTGTCTTCTAAGCTGGCTGACATGGATGCTTAATTAATTGGGTTATTATGATTATTCTATAAAATGCCGCCCACCTAACCAACGGGTTAAATGGGCGTTTTTGAGTATTGCTAAAAATCTATACCGCTTGCTTAAGGCGCGCTTTGGTTGGCCTTGGCAATTTTCGCGATTTCGCCGAATGCTTCGATATCGCGCACAGCGATATCCGCCAAGACTTTACGGTCAATGGCGACTTTGGCGTTCGTCAAACCATTAATTAACCGGCTGTACGATATCCCGTACATACGGGCAGCCGCATTAATACGCACAATCCACAATGCGCGGAACTGGCGTTTTCTTTGGCGGCGGTCGCGGTAAGCGTATTGGCCTGCCTTGATAACAGCTTGTTTAGCAACGCGATATACCCTGCTGCGGGCGCCGTAATAGCCTTTGGCCTGTTTCAGGATTTTTTTATGTCTTGCTCTGGCGGTTACGCCTCTTTTTACTCTAGCCATGTTTTATCTCCCATCAACTGTAAGGCATCATGCGTTCGCACATGCGTTGATCGGAAGGATGCACATGAGTCGGACGACGCAGCTGGCGTTTCCGCTTGGTGCTTTTTTTGGTAAGGATATGACGTTTGAACGACTGCCCGCACTTGAATGCACCGCTCCCCGTCTTCCTGAAGCGCTTGGCCGCGCCCCGGTTGGTCTTGATCTTTGGCATTTGTTTGCTCCAAATAAAATTAAAAAATCCCTGAGATTAATAACCTGACAAGGCAAAATGCATGGCCCTGCCCGGTTTGCTGTCACCTTGCTTTTTGCGAAAGCGACTGACAACCGATCCCTGGTTGCCGATGAGCTTTATTAATAAAGCCCGTAAAACTTGTTGAAATAATATTACACTTTAACAGCGTTATGAGAGCAGCTAAGACAATGCAAAAATTGGCGAGAAAAGCGCAGTTTACGAAAAATAAATAAGCTTTATTCTGACTATTTTTTCTTCTTGGGCGCCAACACCATCACCATTTGCCGACCTTCAAGCTTGGGAAACTGTTCGACAACCGCCAGTTCCAGCAAATCGGTTTCGATGCGTTTCATGACATCCATACCCAGCTCTTTATGCGCCATTTCGCGTCCGCGATAACGCACAGTCACTTTGGTTTTGTCGCCTTCGTTGAGGAATTTAATCAAGCTTTTTAATTTGACCTGATAATCGCCTTCTTCAGTGCCGGGTCGAAATTTGATTTCCTTAACTTGAATCTGTTTTTGTTTCTTTTTGGCTTGTTGCAGTTTTTTGGATTGCTCGAACTGAAATTTGCCGAAATTCATCACCTTGCAGACCGGCGGATCGGCGTTGGGCGAGATTTCCACCAAGTCCAAATCGGCATCGTAAGCCAATTGCTTAGCCTCATCAATCGGCAAGATTCCTAATGCCTCACCCTCTGCGTTGATAACTCTCACCCGTCTTGTGGTGATTTCGTCATTCAACCGGATTTCATCTTTTTTAGCAGCGATACGTTAATCCTCCAACTACAACTTATTCCCGGCTGTCAATTTGGCGCAAGATTTGTTGCGTAAATTGCATAATCGACAGACTCCCTAAATCTTCACCTTTCTGTGTCCGCACCGAAACCGACTGGTTTTCCAGCTCTTTATCGCCAAGAATTACCAGATAAGGTATACGCTGCATGGAATGCTCACGGATTTTAAACCCGATCTTCTCATTTCTCAAGTCTAATTTCGTTCTAACGCCTTGTTTTTCCAAATCAAGTGAGATTTTTTCCACATATTCGGCCTGCCGGTCGGTAATACTCATCACCACAACCTGTACCGGAGACAACCACAGCGGGAAGGTACCGGCGTACTGTTCTATTAATATGCCGATAAAACGCTCCAAAGAACCCAGTATCGCCCGGTGCAACATGACGGGCACTTGACGCGAGCTGTCTTCGGCAATGTAACTGGCTCCCAGGCGTCCTGGCGTGGAGAAATCGACCTGTATAGTGCCGCATTGCCACACCCGGCCAATGCAATCCTTCAACGAAAATTCGATTTTCGGACCGTAAAATGCACCTTCACCCGGCTGTAAATCCCAATCCAAGCCTTTGTTATTTAAGGCCAGTTCCAAGGCATGCTCGGCCTTATCCCATATTGCATCGTCGCCGACCCGGTTTTCCGGGCGGGTAGACAGCTTAATAATGACCTCTTCAAAACCGAAGTCCTTATAAACCTCAAAAAGCAAATCGATAAACGCTGAGACTTCCGCCTGTATCTGGTCTTCAGTGCAGAAAATATGGGCATCGTCCTGTACGAAACTGCGCACCCGCATTAATCCATGTAAGGTACCGGATGGCTCGTTGCGGTGGCAGGAGCCGAATTCCGCCAGCCTGATCGGCAAATCGCGGTAACTTTTCAAGCCCTGGTTGTAGACCTGAACATGGCACGGACAGTTCATCGGCTTGATCGCATAATCGCGGTTTTCTGAATGCGTGGTGAACATGCCGGCATGAAATTTTTCCCAATGTCCGGACTTTTCCCACAAAGAGCGGTCGACCACTTGTGGCGTCCTGATTTCCGCATAGCCGTGCTTACGCAGTTTATCGCGGATGTATTGCTCGATCTGGCGATAGATCGTCCAGCCCTTTTCGTGCCAAAACACCATGCCCGGCGCTTCTTCCTGGGTATGAAACAGATTCAGAGCCTTGCCGATTTTACGGTGGTCGCGCTTTTCCGCTTCTTCCAGACGGTGCAGATAGGCCTGCAAATCTTTTTTGTCGCCCCAAGCGGTACCGTAAATGCGTTGCAGCATTTCGTTTTTGGAATCGCCGCGCCAATAGGCCCCGGCGATCTTCATTAATTTAAAAGCTTGCAGTTTGCCGGTACTGGGCACGTGCGGGCCTCGGCACAGGTCGATAAAGTTGCCTTCGCGGTACAATCCGACTTCTTCGTTAACCGGAATGGATTCGATGATTTCCGCCTTGTAAGCTTCTCCGATGGAATGGAAAAACTCAATCGCTTGGTCACGCTGCCAAACCTCGCGGGTAACCGGCTCGTCTTTTGCCGCCAATTCCACCATCTTTTGCTCGATGGCTTCCAGATCTTCCGGGGTAAAAGGGCGCTTAAATGAGAAATCGTAATAAAAGCCGTTTTCGATAACCGGGCCGATGGTTACTTGCGCATCGGGAAACAATTCTTTTACCGCATAAGCCAGCAAATGCGCGGCGGAATGACGGATAACATCGACGCCATCATCATCTTTAGCCGTAATGATTTGCAATGTAGCGTCATTAATGATTTCGGCACTGGCGTCCACCAGCTTACCATTAACCTTGCCCGCCAAGGTGGCTTTCGCTAACCCTGCGCCAATCGAACGCGCGACATCCAGCACGGTGACCGCTTGGTCGAACTCGCGCTTAGAACCGTCTGGCAAGGTAATTACCGGCATTTTTACAATCTAACCCCTACAATGAAAAAAGCACCGCCGAGCAGTGCTTGTTAATCTGGTAGGCGCGATTGGACTCGAACCAACGACCCCCACCATGTCAAGGTGGTGCTCTAACCAACTGAGCTACGCGCCTGAAATAAACTTATTTCAAGAACCGCACATTATAGCAATTGCCGCAAGATTAGCAATCTTGAACGCTATTAATTATGCTAAACCGGTATTTGCCATTAATGACAGCGCCTCGCCGGTCACCCGGCAAATCCGCCATTCCGGTAATAAATCAGCGCCCATCTGCCGGTAAAAACCAATCGCCGACTCGTTCCAGTCTAATACGCTCCATTCGAATCTGCCGCAATTCCGCTCGACAGCAATATGAGCGACTTTAGTTAATAACGCCTTGCCGATGCCTTTGCTGCGATATTCAGGCAAGACAAAAATGTCTTCCAGATAAATGCCGGGCTTAGTCAAAAACGTTGAATAATTATGGAAAAACAAGGCAAACGCGACAACTTGTCCATTAACTTCCGCCAGGACGACCTCGGCAAAGCGGGTTGTGCCGAATAAGTGTTCTTGTAATTCAGCAGGACTACCGCTAACGACGTGAGACAGCTTTTCGTACTCGGCTAAGGCTTTGATTAATGCAAAAAGCTGTTCGCAATCTTCTGGTTTTGCTGCACGTAAGCCAATTTCGTTATAAGAAATCATGAATACCCATATTAACTCAGTGGCGGCATTTTACCGTGCTTGGGCAAGCTCGAGTTCATCACATCCCAACAGGCGGCGCTGTCGGTAAAAATATCAATTTGCGGCTGATAGCGGTTGACATCGTCCAACGTGCCTGCCAGTACGCCCATAATGCCGGGTAACACTTCAACGTGAGTACAAACCCAAGTGCCGCAATTGGGGCAAAAGTGCCGCCAGACCGATTTGCCGCTTTCGCCTTTCCGTTCATCCTAAAAAGATCAGTTTGCCTCTTATGCAGGTGCGGGAAGGCAATCTGGTGGATGTAATTGCCGACCTCGAAGATACTTTACTAGCGCCAAACTTAATATCCGGCACCAACGCTGTTGGGCATTGAACTGCTCCGCAGTTGCCCAAAGCTCTTTGAAGAATGCGGCAATCCGGCGATAGCACTGTTCAACTTTTACCGCCTCGGAGTGGGTACTGCTGACGGTTAGTCGGGTTTGTCCCGCGTGACGCGTCTGCTTGCCGATGCCATAGAGCATCAAGGGGCGACTGGTAATGGCTTCGGTATGTCGGTCGGGGTCGGCGAGCCGGACGAATAGACTCCACCAGTTATAAACCAATGCGGTGATCCTGGCCATGAACCGGCAACGTTTCAGGTCTTGGGTGGTGAAGCCACCCCAGCCCCAATGGTTTTTGAGTTCGTCAAAACTGTTTTCAGCATCGGCGCGGTCTCGGTA